>Ga0102832_1000585_pt1 | contig 50530 bp, 29 predicted proteins | sample EBPBio282013_DNA_FD_88942 | JGI IMG/M metagenome (GOLD analysis project Ga0102832, IMG submission 88942) | Wastewater treatment Type I Accumulibacter community from EBPR Bioreactor in Madison, WI, USA - Reactor 2_5/28/2013_ DNA (Illumina Assembly) | ecosystem: Engineered > Bioreactor > EBPR >...
CTTTGGCCTGCGTTGAGGTTGTTGGGACTAGCTGAGGCTGTTATTGTGCAATTTGTTACATTTACTACTACCGATGATGTACAAGGACTGCCACCACCCGTTGGCGTACACGTCGCTGTGTAGGTCGTCGTTGTGAAGGGAGTGACCGTTTTGTTGTTCCCCGTTCCCAAGCCATTGTCCCAACTCACACTTCCGCTTACACAACCCGTGTAACTCAAAGTCGAACTTTGGCCTGAGTTGAGGTTGTTGGGACTAGCTGAGGCTGTTATTGTGCAATTTGTTACATTTACTACTACCGATGACGTACAAGGACTACCGCCACCCGTTGGCGTACACGTCGCCGTGTAGGTCGTCGTTGTCACGGGAGTGACAGTTACATTATTTCCACTTCCTGCCCCATTGTCCCAACTCACACTTCCGCTTACACAACCCGTAAAACTCAAAGTCGAACTTTGGCCTGCGTTGAGGTTGTTGGGACTAGCTGAGGCTGTTATTGTGCAATTTGTTACATTTACTACTACCGATGACGTACAAGGACTACCGCCACCCGTTGGCGTACACGTCGCCGTGTAGGTCGTCGTTGTCACGGGAGTGACAGTTACATTATTTCCACTTCCTGCCCCATTGTCCCAACTCACACTTCCGCTTACACAACCCGTAAAACTCAAAGTCGAACTTTGGCCTGCGTTGAGATTGTTGGGGCTAGCTGAGGCTGTTATTGTGCAATTTGTTACATTTACTACTACCGATGACGTACAAGGACTACCACCACCCGTTGGCGTACACGTCGCCGTGTAGGTCGTCGTTGTCACGGGAGTGACAGTTTTATTGTTCCCCGTTCCCAAGCCATTGCTCCAACTCACACTTCCATTCGTACAGTTTTCGTACGCCAATATCGTCGATTGTCCTGCATTGATGTTGGTATTTTGAGCAAACGCCAACACCGAACAAGCTGTTACATTCACCCTTACCGACGATGTACAAGGACTGCCACCACCCGTTGGCGTACACGTCGCCGTGTAGGTCGTCGTTGTGGCGGGGGTGACAGTTTTGTTGTTCCCCGTTCCCAAGCCATTGCTCCAACTCACACTTCCATTCGTACAGTTTTCGTACGCCAATATCGTCGATTGTCCTGCATTGATGTTGGTATTTTGAGCAAACGCCAACACCGAACAAGCTGTTACATTCACCCTTACCGACGATGTACAAGGACTGCCACCACCCGTTGGCGTACACGTCGCCGTGTAGGTCGTCGTTGTGGCGGGAGTGACAGTTTTGTTGTTCCCCGTTCCCAAGCCATTGCTCCAACTCACACTTCCGCTTGTGCAACCCGTGTAACTCAAAGTCGAACTTTGGCCTGCGTTGAGGTTGTTGGGACTAGCTGAGGCTGTTATTGTGCAATTTGTTACACTTACTGTTACACTTCCCAAACAATAGCTACCACCTTTATGGCAGACTGCTATGTAATTTGTGGTAGTCGTTGGACTAACCACTACATTATTCCCCGACCCAACTCCTTCATCATTATCGGTTACCCAATCAACAGACCCGCCCGAACAACCTGTAAATGACAAAGTTGAACTTTGCCCAGCGACGATGGCGGTAGGATTTGAATTGGCAGCTACCGCACAATCCACAAAATTGACCGTTACGGATTTTGTACAAATTAACCCGTTGGCAGGTGTACAAGTTGCGTTGTAGGTAGTAGTAGCCGTTGGAGAAACCGTTTTATTATCGCCCGTACCTAATCCACGATCCCAACTGACAGTACCTCCGTCACAACCCGAATAGGTCAATACCGAACTTTGCCCAGCCGTAACGGGGTTGACGGAAGCATTGAGACTTAAACTACAAGTGAGTGACGGACAGGCATTGACGTTCGTAATACGGAATGAGTTGAGCGTTCCTCCACAATTGACCGTGTAAGTACCTGCAGATGAAATGGTACGCAATATCGCGGCTGATGTGCCATTATCAGCCCATGTGGGCGTACTGGAACAACCTGTAAATTGAACCCTCACGGGGCTTCCTGCCATACAGGAGAAATTTTGAGCGAACGTATGGGCCATAGCCGACAACATTATCCCAAAAAGGAGTAAGTATTTTTTCATGGTTTCAGCTCAATTTCAGTTTCTTTCCAGCCCGACAAATACCCTTCTTGCATTTTAGCCCGAATGACATATTTATATACTGTATTGGGCTCAACCTCAATCAAATCACGCCATTCACGGTTATTTTTATCCATTTTTTTGACAAAAGCTAATTCCTTTCCCTGTGATGCACGGTAAATCAAGAAATTGTCAATTTTATCAGTTTGCTTACATTCCCACGACAGTTTGACCCGATAGTCGGTGGTATCCAGTACTGAGGTAAAGCGAACAAAATCAACGTTTTGGCTAAAGTAGGGCGTTTCGAGAACCACTGGACTCGCGGGTTCTGACTGGTTTTGGGCATTGTCGAACGCAATGAGTGTATAGGCATAGATGCTTTTTTCCACTACGTTTGAATCAACATACGTATTACGAAGGGTGTCGGTCAGGATCATTACTTCTTCCCACGCCGTCAAAGGCAGTTTTTTTCGGTACAAAATGTGTTTTTGAACGTCGTCGGAGTAGCTGCGCGTCCAGCGGAGAAAAATTTTCTTATCTTCTACCGCAAAGCTATCAATGATGGGCGAGGTAGGAGGATTAAGGTCAGGGACTTTCAAGATAAGCACCTTAGAATCAACTGATTCCTTAAACAACAAATCAATAGCCTTCACCGTATAGTAAACATACTTTTGCATTTGTCGCAGATAGATGGTGTCCGTGAGCGTTGTTTGAGTAATAAATGAATTGTTTACCCTATGAAATTGTCCACTTTCACGATCCCTTCGGTTGAGATAGTATCCAAACAAATCGGAGTCGGCATTGGCCGTCCACGATACAGTCACAATCGCCTGCTCACCCTCCACTTTAATACTTCCTGTGAGTCCCTGAGGCTGCACAGGTGCATCGTCGTCGGCCAGCACCACGGGCATGGAAAGGGTTTCGAGCAAAGACCCTTTTTTAGTAAACGTCCGAAGCTTGATAAAAAAAGTAAATCCAGATTTAGGCACCATGGCCTTAATGAAAGCTAGGTGCTGATCAGCAGGAATTGAATCTTTGAGTGAAATAAATGGCCCATTGGGCTCTAATGAACCCACAATTTGGTAATGGTCGATGTATCGATTCAAACTATCTTTGTAGAGCCATTGTACTTCCAAAATTGCCTTATCGTTCGTTTCCTTGACTGAGTAAATTTCGGGACTCGGCAACGTTGTTTTTGCTTTTACACGAAGAGGTGAAGAATAAGGCCCTTTTTCCTGAAACAACGTTACCCCCCGAATACGATAGTAATAAAAAGTATCTTCGCTAACCAATGTATCGGCAATGGCAAGCGTATCCAACTTATTGGTGACAATAATGGGTAATTCGGTGATGGGCTGATAATGGATTGAATCTTCCGAACGCTCAATTTGGTATTGATTGTACGATTGCCGAAGGGCGGTAGTTGGAGTAAATAGCGTTGCCACTCTCCCCCCTACTTTGCCGTTAAAATTTGAAATCGAGGGCAAAACGTTGGCATCATCAAGGCCAACATTGGATGAAAGCCCTGGCAATAATTTATAACGCGCAGCAGAGGCATGACTGACAATGTATTGATACCGTTCTCCTAATACTGCCGTAGAATCAACCAGCCCCAACCCTGCCATACAAGCCGCTTTAAAGTCCATATCGGCACTGAAAAGTGCAAAGTGAAACAACTGACGGCGTTCGTTAATTTGAGTAATCGGATCACTCGAAAATTCAGGTTCTTCAAAAAGGGCAGCATAAAGCAAACTGTAGTTTCGGTCTTTTTTATCCAAAAATGGTTGCCAATCAATAGGCCGTCTGGGCATTAGTCGGTTATTAATAACAACTCGTTGTTTGGTCTTTACATTGATACGTTCTACAACGTAACCATCGCGATGGCCAAACTCCCAGTAGCTTTGCATTACGGGAATCCAGCGCAGATAGATACGATTTTGAATGGCTTTTACAACTATACCCACCGAAGGCTTGGCTTCCATTTTTTCGTTGGCCATGCTGTATTTTTTCGGTTTGTTTTGCCCATTGCTTACTCCAACCACTCCCAAAGCAACCGCCAAGGTCATGTATAAAATCCGTTTTAGGACAGCGTTGTTCATTTGTCTATTCGGTTTCGGGGATACATTCATTTTTTTATCACGTGCTCTTCCTTACGGATTCCTGATGTAGTGCCAACGGTTGCTACCCTCGATTTTGGTGGCTTCTCCTGCATTGAAAGCGTTCCATGTGCGCGTTCTGAAAGTAAAGGTTTGTTTAAAGTCTGTGCCTTCAATCGGTATCCATGCCGTATCTGGTGCTTGGTTTCCCTCGGTAATCACTAATTCTGCCACCAATGTCAGGTCAACGTTGGGATTATGGAGTGACGTCCACTTTTTATACAGTTTTCGGCTATCCATATCATAATCAGGATTATTTGAAACAAATCGAATTTGCGTGCTTGATTGCTGATGAACAAACCGTTTCAAGCCTGTACCATAGGAGTAATAATTGGCGGCAATAAAAACGTTTTCAATAACTTGCCCATTCACCCGAAGATTACACCATTCATAAACAGGTACAGCGGGATCCATTTTCAGAATAATCATTTCGTGCCTTTGAATCATCAATTCGGTGTAGTGTGCGCTGGCCGTTGAGTTTTCAGTACTTGAATAAATAGTCGTATGGGGGGATAAATCCTGTACCAAATTGACGCGAGAATTGAGGTCATACGTTTCGTTTCCTGCTAAACAAGGAGAATCGCCAAATTTCATAAAGGCTTTCCCTTCTACAATACCTCCTAGTAAGCTGTACTCAAACGTCATGGCACCGTAACTGCCTTTAAAATCAAATACGCCTCCCGCCGTTATCGCTCCTTTCAGTATCTCAAATTTGGTTTGGGTCTTTTTAAGATTAAGCACAATTCCCAAATCGCCCGAACCGTGAAAGACCCCTGAACCCAACCAATGGGATTCGTTGCAGGATAAAAAGTTTTTATCATAGGCAACCATGAAGCCAAGTCCGAGTGTCAGATTGGCATAAACTGATACGGCTTTTGTAGGGGTAGAAAGATAAACCGAACCTCCCAACGAAAGACCCAAGCTAAAATAGGAAGTACCATCCATTGTAACCGAAGTAGGCAAATCAAAATATATTGGGCGTTGTCCCCTGGCTATCAGCTCATTATTAATTTGACTTTTGGCATTTTCGACAATAGGCGTATAAACGACTTTGTTACTTGGCAACGGAACGTTTCCACCTACAACGTAGAAAGTAGCCCCTATTTTGAGATAGGTGGGCGATTCTTCTTTACCGAGATTAATGTTGATTTCGATGGCCAGAGGCTGATCCGGGCGACCAATCCAGAGATAACCATTTACGGGGTTTGGCTCATTCTTTTTATCAAGGCCATTTTTCTTATTTTCCTTGTTTTCTTTATTTTCCCCAATAAGATTTTTTGCTATCAATTTAAAACTAACCATCCCCAAAAAACCTGCGCCTTGACTATCGGCAGCGCCTCTCACGAAAGAACGATTACGGTCGGTGCTTTTACCTGACGCATCTGTTTTGAGAGGAGCATGCATGAATCCATATACATTTCCCTCCATAATAAAATCGTCGGTTGTACAGTCGAAGGTGAGGTCAAATTTGAAGATGGCAAATTTATCATCCAGCGGCACGTCCAACATTTTGACTGCATTGTTAATTTGGGCAGAAGTCAGGTTCTTTTGAACAGTAGGATTCGGGGCCGCAGCGGATTGATTTGCCGTTGAAGTGGGGATTTTAGCAGCAGAAAGTGCTTCATTGGCATTAATTGGCTCCAAAGTCACTTTATCGCGCGCAAACTCCCATGTACCAAAAATACTGAGTTTCCGAAAGCCTCCCGCGCTTTCTCTGTCTGATGCTTTGGATCCTTCTATATACACCCCGATAAATCCGCGCTGGGTTTTTTCCAATGAAGCAAAAGTGACAGCAATGAGCCCCCCTCCTGTCGCACGGCGAGGAATGTACTTTTTCCCCGTCAATGAATAGCGTGAACCAAGTTCGTTGGTTTGGGTCATATTAGCCGCGAAACCTGCACCAAAACCATTAACGACTGAGTTGGGTCCGATGACAGCTCCACCTTCTCCAAATGAAAGAAGAAAATCGAAATACGTAAAGGAGAAGGCTTTCTCTCCGTCAGCAGGTTTCTCAATTCTACCGCCAACCCAGTTAACCGTCATACGCGGCGACTCTCGGTCTTCTGCTGGCATGGCTGGTACTGCTTTTTTGGGCATAGCCAATTTTTTTAGCCCTTTGATTTTAAACTCGGCGGTGATATTCCCACGACAAACTGTGCCGAATTCTTCATCGTTGTGGTCATAGGCTAAAGTCCCATCGAGGGTAAACCCCATGTCATCCCCCGTTTTTATTTGGAGAATACTCAAACTGATACTTTTAAAATTTGCCTTAAAATCAACTTCACTTGTCTGCCTATCGCTCACCTCCCAATCGAAGACAATATCTACCCCTGCCGTAATTTGGAGCCCAGAGGTTGTATCTGGGGCATTATATGCTATTTGTTTGGAGGTTGGATTGTGGTTGGCATAGAAAGTAAAATTTACGGTACATTGTTTATCGGCATCGCTGTAATAAGCCATTAACCTTTTTAAACCGATTTTGCCGAATACAGGGGCATTTCCTAAACGCTCGTAGCCCATGCGGGTGAATTTAAAAATAGGTCTTTTCGCCAAAAAAGAATACCCCACCACCAAATCTTCGACCAAAATCACACCAAGCGAGAGCACATTTTTGAGGGATGCGGTATCGTGTGAAACCTGCTTTCCCTGCACGTCTAATCCGATAACGTAGCGAAAGTTTAATTTGGGTGTCACTAGGCGTGCTTGTAATCGGTGGCTTCCCGTCCTGAGTCCTGACGTGTCTTTTATTTCCTCCAACTCATCGCTCCCTGTTCCTTCAGTGGTCGTAGTTCCACCCGTAGTAGCCCTTCTATTATTGACATACGTGGGCGAATCCTCTACAAATTCCACCTTTGAATCCTCCCTTAGGGTCGATTTAGCCCCAACAAAATAGAGATTATCTTGTTTTTTAACCTTCAACGCAAAGTTCTGTGACTTGTCATCAATGCTTCCTGTGTAAGTGATGTATTCCTCGGGGCTGGCCGTAGCCAAATCGTACGTTAGGCTGTTTTTTTTGAATGGATTTTTGGCAATAGGAACCCCAATTTTTCCGCTAAGTGCAAACGAAGTGTAGTTGCTTTTTTTGATTTCGAAACTTATTTGGTCAATACTCATGGGCGAGCCACCGAGTTGTTTAAAGTTAGCGACGTTGTTGCCTACCACTTTCATATAAATACCAGAGGCGTCCATCAAAAAAACAGACGATGAAAAACTTGGGCGCACTGGGGTAGGATTGGAAGGCGTAGCAGGAATAAAAAACTGAGGCAAATACACCCTTGAATTGGTTGTATATAACCCTGTCCATTGATTGACAATGGCGGTTGAGTTGCCAAAAAAGCTCCCTACCTGTGCTGTAATGGTAGAAGGGGTATTTTTTTCTGAAAAATCAAAATAGGCTTCACTTAAAAGAAACCCCATCGTAGTCATTGACTTTTTTAAGGTAAATGCCAAGGGGTCTTTGAGTTGAACCGTGAGCGAACTTAGGTTTGTTACTTGTACGTCTATCCCTGAAGAAACCACCGTTCCCTCCGCCATTGGATAGCCTTTGGGATCCAGTTTGAGAAAACTCTCTTTGTTTAATTCAAATTTCCCCTTCAAAACCAACGCTTCAAATGCCCCACAATTGATTTTCAGTTGGGATACGTTGGCATTAGGCAAGTTGGCCGCGTTGCCCCCTGTCAGGCTTAGTTTGTATTGCGCATTTGAAAATTCTTGCGTGCCTAGCAAAGCCAAGGAGGCATTGCCCGCAAAACCCGAGCCAGGCACGTAATTTACTTTTTTATTGCCGAAATAAAGTTCTTCGTCCCCCAAATACAAACGAGCATAAACTTCCAATTCGACGTGAGTAGGGTAAAAAACTGCTTTTTTTAGGGCCAAATACCCCTGCCCTGTACCGTCCAACGGAATCGCTACGGGCAACGATTGCAGCGGATTGTTTTTAAACTGAGATAGCACCTTATTTTGCCGCTCCAGCTCTTCAAACAATGCTTTGGTTTCTTTTGCCTCTTGGGTCAAATCTGCCGTCTGAATTTGAGTAGGCGAAAGCAAGTTGACCATTTCCACGGCATTAGGCACACTGAGGCTTTTATTGAGGGCTACTTCCAACGCCAGCATGGTTTTGCGCTGATTTTCGCCGCCAGTCGTAGTGGGATCGTTGCCTGCATTGGTAACAGGCGCGGTTAGCACAAACCATAAAAATAAGAATATCAATAGGTTATTTCGAGCAAACATAACTTTAAGGGATTAACGGGCGTTGGGCAGTTATAAAAAGAGTTGGGGCAAAAGCAACCCTTGTATATCATTGGGATACTTACGTCCTCCAAAGTTTTGGATATACATACTCAAGCGATCAATGTTTCGTTGGGTTTCACCTAACTGAGTGGTTAGTTTGGTTTTCATTGTTTGCAGTTGGGTTTTCTGCTGATTGAGCAAATTTTTAGTCAACTCGCCGTTGACCACTTGGATACTTTCTTGGAGCAATGCTTGCTTGGCCGTCAGCAAGTTTAGAAGGGTAGGTAGAGACGTAGAAATAACTGAAATATACTTATAGGCAGTGGTATAGCCCAATTGTTTCTTACTTTGGTCGTGAAACTGATTGGCTAGCACTTTAAGCGAGTCAGTTCTTAGCCCAAGCGAAATCAATTGCTGATTGGTGATATCTTCTTCCCCAATTGCATTTCCCGAGCTCAGGAGTTTAATGCGGTGGTTGGTTACTTCTCCTGTCAAATACCCTGCAATCAGCTCATTATATTGATTGATTCTAAAATCAGCAGAATAGTAAAGTTTGACGTCGGTCGTACCTCCACTTGGTGTTTTGATGAGGGCTTTGACGTATTCGTCCGACACCACAATCACATCTGTCCCGCCCGCGTGGAGGGTATCGCCCAGCACTACTGCGTTGGTTTTGGTATCTGTCGGGTTTATGCGCGGGCTTGGGCAGGTCGCCACCAAAGGTGTAGGATTATCCTTACGGCTTTTCCCCGCCAAAAGCCCAAGGTAATCTTCATTGTCGCGCGCGATTCCGTTGATGGTGATTTTCGACCAATCAATCGGCGGTAGAGTGACAAGCCCCGAGGAAAGCACTTCTTCGCCCGACACACCCGTCATTCCACTTACCCGAAAGGTATAGCTTGATTTAACGTCGCTTACAGCATTGATTTTTCCCGCATAGGTGTTTTCGCCTACTTTTTGGAGATAGGGGTTTGATAAACTAAAGTATGGAAAAGATGCTTCCTCGGCGACCGTTGTTTTTTTATAAAAGACCTCAAATTGGGTATGTCGCTCTATCCCTTTCCAAGTAATCAAAGGCTTGGCGTCGTTACCCCATCGGGCCGAAAGAATGACGGGAGCGCGATTCTTTTCACCATAATGAAAAATGCCTACTTCGCTGTAGCCATCATTCCGAAAAATACCAACCTCTTCAAACCCTTTTTTGGCTACTGCCCGCACTCGAAAACCATAAGTACGCCCCGCAATCAACGGAGGGAGCGTAGGCCCGTACAAAAAGGAAGAATTGAGCGTGGTGGTTCGGTAATAAGGGGGTTGAGATAAGAAAAGGTTCTGCAAATTCCCGTTGAAATTATCGGACACCAACAATTCCGTCAGCGTAAACTCATATTCAACTGTATTGGCCTGACGATGGCGCGGCATCCACTGAAAGACCAAATTTTGCGGGTTTTGTAGCTTTTGAATGCTTTCGTTCTGGGGCTGTACCAACAGCGGCGGGTCGTTCACAATGAGCCAAACAGGTGGAAGTTGTTCCAGCTTGGAAAGCGGTTTGTTGGTCAACGCATCCATGATTTCAACCGAAAACGTATAAATCCCTTCAGGAAGTGGTATGGCATACGAAAACGGGTTCATGCCCAGGCTCATCCACTCAAAATATCTCCCAAAATTCGCTTGGGTAAAGGTCTGAACAATGCCAGGGGTCAGGGTAAAAACGGGCAAATTTCCCCGAAACGAAGGATTTCCGACCGTCATCCGATTGCTTGAAATGCGAAAACGAAAATAAACTTGTGTAGGGCCTAAGTTCAAATCCCGAAGCAATACTTTGAGGGTCAAGTTTTGGCCCACGGGATTGGCATACTCCGACAATTGAATGGGGTAAGGTGGTTTGGAATAAAAAGTCGCCTGTACTGGAAAATGCTGCGCCATCGTTTCTACCAGCGGTAGAAAAACCAGTGCTATGAGTACGCTGTTTTTAAGTTTTTTCATTTTCCTGATTCATTAAAAGCGATTGATATAGCCCACCGTTGCCGATACGTACGTGCGCCCCGCCAGGGTAGAACCCGACACTTGCGTAAAGCCCAGATTGGCCGAGAGACTATTTTTTTTGTCCCAATTATATTGAGCACTTTCTCGAAGGTTAAAAGCTCCCGCACTGGTTTCCAAGGTCGCATCTTTTGAATAGACGTACGACAAGGCGGTGTTAGTCGTCAGCTTGTTTTGGAGAAAACCTTTTTGGACATGAAACAACGGCCCCACTGAAAAGGAGTTTTGGGTACCAATGGCATTGAAACTTGTGTTAACCCCTACCCCAATGCTTTGGGCTTTTTGGGGTAATTGATAATTGTAAGTAATGTCAGAATTAACAAAACCCGATTGTTGCCCCACACGCACGACGTCGCCCTGCTTGGCAACAGACTGCATTTGGGAAACGTTAATATTAATGGATTGCACCCTCGTTTCAGTTTGAGACAAAGTATAATTGACAAAGACCGAAATATTCTGATTGATGTGGCGGTAATTGAGTGTATCTAATTGCTCAAATGGATTCAGTTTTCGGATTTCATCAAAGGCTGTTCTCACAAAGGAATAGGAAGTGAAATTGGAAAATGTAAGTCCTGCGTTTAAGCGTTGGGAAGGTGACAACATGAGATTCATCATCCCTACCACCCGTCGTTGCCCCGACGATTTTTGGCGGGCAATGTCGTCTTGTTGAAGCCCCAAACTACCCGACAAGTTCACTTTCCCTGACCACAGGCTTTGGTAGTATTTCAGGGTAAGGTTCTCAAAATCATTGACAAAATAATAACCGCCCAAGGTCATGTAATCAGGATCGACTTTTTGGTATTCGATTCCAATAATGCCGTTGGATTTACTCAGATTGTAATTCATTCCAAAACGGTAACTGTTATACGACTGCACCATAGATGATTTGTTCAGCAGCCAACCTGAAAGTGATTTTTGGTGGGCGACGCCATTGCTATCAGGTTGATTGGTATCGGCATTGAGCGAACTAGAATGATACGCCGCACTGACTTCTAGCTTCCGAAAAAGCATGGTACTAAACTCTAAGCCCACCACCATGTTCTCTTTCGGTTGTGGGCGCAGTGACTCAGAAAGGTGTGCCAACGATGTGGGCTTGTCGGCTGCATTAAACAGGCTCAATCCAAGTGTAAAATGGTCAGATTTATATACCGTTTTGATTCCCATGCCCATCCGTCGATAAATAGGTAGTTGTTGAAGCTCGGGATTACCATCGGTCGCTTTAAAAAGACGCCCGTACATGGCACTGACGCTCCACCGTTTGGGCGTAAGGGTCAAGCCCACACCCTGAAACTGGTGCCCACTGAGCGAATAGGGCGAAAAAGACATAAAACAAGTCCCTATTTCAGCCAAAATCCATTTATAGGAAGGACGAAACGTGACGAAGTTGAAGGAGAAAGGTTGACTATAAGTAAACTTCCGATTGGAGTAATTAACACTCAATGGAAGGTTAAAATTTCGATAGCTTACATTAATATTTCCACTCAGAAACAAACTAAGGGGCGGAATATTAGCCGCTTGACTCGCAGTATAGACCACATTTCCGTTCAGGCCGCCGCTTACTTTTACTTTATTAGACCCACCTTTCAAAGCACCCAAATCAATGGTTTGGCCAAAACTGCCGAACCCACAGAGCAGCCCAAAGGAAACAATACTAGTAGTACATAGTTTTCTCATAACATAATAAATAATAGGGTAAAGGGTAGCCCAAGGACGGGAATCGGTGGTCTTACTACAAAACTAATGGCATCTTCCTCCACAAGACAACCACCAAAATGTCATTTTATATACCTACATTGCATAAGGCAATTATGTCGCTTATTCAACTGTTTCCACACCTCCAAAAACAATAATTATCGTGTCGTTTTGTGTAAATATGTTGCATTTATATACCCTACTAACCCATGCGATATTTTTTTTATTTATTGATATTGCTACCTGCCTTTACCAGCCAGGCCCAAATCATGCCAAAACCGCTCCAAGTAATTTCCGTCAAGAATCATTTTTTTGGAGGAAGTGACATTACCAAAGACCGTTCTGGTCATTATTGGTTTGCGGGAAGAAAAGGCATCTGTCGGTACGATGGCAAACAAACCCGAATTTTTAAAGACCCCCTAGCCGACAAGGAAGAGTTTTACACCAAAGCCCGTGCCTCCTCTGACGGAAAAGTATGGTTCAAAACTAGCCTAGGGTTTTCACTTTCTTATTTTGACCCAAAACTCCAGAAAATTGTACGCATTGCTGACAGCGCTTTAATCGTCAAAAAGTACCTTTCTAAGCATGGCTGCAATTTTTTATATCCTGACAAAAAAGGCATTTTATGGATTGGCTTAAATGACATTGGCCTGTTAAAACTCGACCCATCGCTCAATAGCGTAGTCCAAGTAACCCCAAACAAAATTAACGTAAACAGCATTGTAGAAGATGCTGATCATAACCTTTGGCTGGCCACCAATCGGGGAGTTCAGAAATATACTCCCAGCACGGGAAAATTCACTGTTTTTTTGAATGACCCACTCAATGGTGAATCCCTCAGCAACAACCAGCCTATGAGTGTCGGCCTTCGCCAAAACGGGGATATTTTGGTAGGTTTTTCAAATTTGGTCAATATTCTTACCCCTTCTACAGGCAAAGTAAAGCACATTCCCCTTCATTCCGTTCCTGAAAACAACCGAGTTATTAACTTCGCCACCGACCGCGAAGGAAACGACTATTTTACGCATGGGTATTTAGTTTACCGTTATAATGACCGTGAAGGGCTACTTAGAATGGATTTGACTCCTTCTGGACGATTTGCATTCGCGATGTTAATTGACGAAAAAAACCAGCTTTGGGTCGGGAATGCGAAGTATGTTAGGGTCTATGATTTAAACCAAACCCAACGTACGCAATCGTTTCACCCTATTTTCTTGACCGTCAATGGCAGTGTCATCAAAGATAACACCGAAAATTATTCGTACGTACGTGATGAAAAGGGCATTCCAATCGTCACTATACAAGAAGGCGACAACCTGGCCATTTCCAGCGCTCCTGCAGCGCCCGCCAAGCTGTACGAATACAAACAATTGTTGGATGGTGCCTCCGACAATGGATTGACTTTTTCTACCATAGCCAATCGCGTTACATATAATAAAATGGCCGCTGGCACTTATAAATTTACTACCACCCAACGGGTTTCGGCAAACCAGTGGGAAGAAGCAGGTTATCTCAAAATCATCGTAATCAAGCCTTTTTGGAAAGAATGGTGGGCAATTTTATTGTACTTAGTTGTCGGATTACTGGTTTTATACTTAGGTTTTAAAGAGTGGCAAAAACGCCGTATGCTCAGAAAAGAACTGCGCCAACGACAGCAAGAAACTGAAGTACTAAAACGAGTTGACGAGATGAAAACTCATTTTTTTGCCAATCTTACCCACGAATTTCGAACTCCTTTGACGCTGATTCTCAACGCTACAGAACAATTGGAAGCCACCAGCGCCGACGCAAGCGCGGCTCTCCGCATTAAATCCATTCAACAAAATTCATATCAATTGCTTCGATTGATTAATGAAATGCTGGATTTGACAAAAAAAGACGCAGGAAAGTTGGAAATCATCGAAACCATTGGGAATCCCATCCAACAAACCGCCCAAATCATCGGGGCGTTTGAAAGCATCTCAGTGAAGAAAAAACTCACCCTTGCTTTCTCCGCCGATGACCTAGGGCTTGATTATTTTTATGACCGCGATAAGCTTGAAAAAATTGTTTATAATCTACTTTCTAATGCCATCAAGTTTACGCCAGAAGAAGGCAAAGTGACTGTCAATGCTCATATCTCCCCCCAACGAGTATTTTTACTAAAAGTCAATGATACAGGAATCGGGGTCGCGCCTGAAAAATTACCGCGCATTTTTGAGCGATTCTATCAAGCCGATACCTCATTTACCCGTCAATATGCTGGTACAGGTATCGGACTAGCACTGGTAAAAGAATTGGTCGAGATGATGGGTGGTACCATCAAGGCTGAAAGCATTCCCGCCTTGGGGAGTTCGTTTGTTGTTGAACTTCCGTTGAAAGAAGCTACTACTAACCAAGGCACAGCTGCACCCGTTTCGTTTGAATTTTTGCCTTCCGTTTCTCAAGTAAATGAATCCTTAGAAGCGCGTATTCCGTCTGATAAACCACTCATTTTAGTCATCGAAGACAATGAAGAGCTTCGTCATTTTTTGGTAGAAAGTTTGCAAACTACCTACCAAGTAAAAGCCGCTGCCAACGGGCAAGTGGGCATTGCTATCGCACTAGAATCCTTACCCGACGTACTCATTACGGACGTGATGATGCCCATAGTCGATGGCTACGAAGTGATTCAAACCCTTAAAAACGATGAACGTACTAGCCATATTCCGATGATTGTCTTATCGGCAAAATCGTCTTTTGACAGCAAACTGAAAGGGCTCGCATTTGGTGCCGATGAATACATAAGCAAACCTTTTAGCCTTTCCGAATTGCTAATTCGGGTCAAAAACACCATCGCGATTCGTCAAAAATTACTTTTAAAAATAGGGCCTTCCGCCCCACTTCCGCCTGAACTTACGGCATCAATACCGCCGATTTTAATCGAAAAAGAACAGTTGTTCCTCCAAAAAATCAGGAATATCATTTTACAGAACCTAGCCGAAGAATCGTTTGAGATAGAGACCTTGGCCCAGAAAGCCAATTTGAGCCGCTCGCAACTATATCGAAAAATCCAAGCTTTGACCCAACAAACTCCTTCTCAATTTATCCACCAAGTGCGTTTGGAACGTGCCAATGAATTGCTCAAAGAAGGGAACCTAAACGTAACCCAAGTGGCGTACGAGGTGGGGTACAACTCCCAATCGTATTTTTCTAAGATGTATCAAGAATACTACGGCTACTCGCCCAAGAAAGACAAGGTATAAAAAACGAATAGCTCGACCCACGGCCGAGCTATTCATCAAATACAAAATCACTTGTTACCCTCTACCAGCCCGCATTTTGGGTAAGCTTTGGATTAGTAATAATATCAGCCGTTGGAATCGGATAATAATAGTTTCGGTCTGTCCACTTACGTGGAATATTGTTCAACCACGTCAGTTCACCTGAAGTATCTCCCGAAATAAGTTGTGAGTTAGGCTTGCCCGCGATTGTAGGCGACACTTCCACGTAAGTCACTCCCGCTGGACGAGAGGCTGGCAGCGTTTTGTAAAATGCTACGTCCAAAATCCCGTCTTCGTTCAAATCCATCGGCGTATTGAGCGACGGGACGTACATTCCATTCCACTCCATTTGCATCAACTCTCCGCGTTTCCATCTTAAAATATCGTCAAAACGGAAACCTTCCAAACAAAGCTCAATACCGCGTTCTCGGCGCACTTCCAAAACCACTGGGTCGGTGATGGCTGGGAAATAGTTGGATTGCAAGTAGCTATCAACGACCGTTGGTTTGGTCGTAAGTCCACCCGTAATCCCCGCCCGCTTGCGTAAGGCACCAATCGAAGCCGCCCAATCAGCGTCGGTGAGCGTTCCCAATTCAGCTTTTGCCTCGGCGTAGTTGAGTAATACTTCGGCAAATCGGAAAATAGAAACGGAGTTTATGTTCAAGTCGCGGGTATCGTAATACATGTCATCCAACGTCCACTTGATAGGCATATAACCTGTGAAGGTATAGGAAAACAACGGCGGCGATGGCACCAACACACCCCCACTCGTCCGCTTGTAATCACCTACCCGAATGGTTTGTTGGAGACGTCTGTCGCGTCCTTTTACCTCGTCCTTAAACAACATGGTTTTATAGGCTGCATTATTGGTAAAAGGCGTCCCGTCGATGTTCAAATACGTATTGATAAACGTCCGAATAAAGCTTGCTTTATCGCCGTACGTACCACTTGTCCAATACCAGTTGGCATCGTTTAGGTTATTTAAGGCCAAATCACAGACCGCCGACAGCATCACTTCCGTTGTCACAGGCGCAGCGCTGATAAACACTTGGCGGTACGATTTGTCCGTCCCCGAACCATCAAATAGTTTATAACCACCTTCGTCCATTACTTTTTTAGCTGCCTCAGCCGCTTGGGTTAGAAACCCAGCGGCTGTATTTTGCAGCCCTAAGTTGGTGTGGTATTTTCGGAAAGTTCCTTCAAAAAGGCACACGCGCGCCTTAAATGCGTACGCAACGTATTTTGTCACCAAACTTCTGGTTGGTTCGCTAGAAGACGTGATGTTTTGGCAAGCATAATCCAAATCAGCGATAACAGAGTCCATCACAACCGTTCTAGGATCACGGCCTTTGAACAACAATTCAGTATCCGATACATCAAGCGCTTTACCATACCAAGGCACGTCGCCAAACCGTTTGACTTTATCAAAATAAAACCAAGCCCGAAAGAACCGTGCAATACCTAAGTAGTTTTTGCGAACGGCCAGCGGCACTTTGGGGTCGTTGCAGTTTTGGATAAAATAATTGATATTTCTCAAATCTGACCAACTCCAGCCCGTACTCACCTGGGCGCTGTAGTTGCCTTCGGTAATAAACGATGGCGACTCTCGCCGCGCTAAGTAGTCAGACATGGCGTCGGCTCGGTGGAGGTTTTTGCCATTGAACAGCGTATAAAACGAGTTGGTATAAAGCACCAAGCCACTTTCGCTACCAAATATAGGCCCCTTTGAAGTAGTTGCTTCTGGAAGTTCCTCCAAATCACAGCCTGCGCATAAGGTTGCGACAAGTAATATAAGGATGTATTTAAGCTTCATAGTCGTACTTTTTTGGTGGTTAGAAAGTGATAGACAAACCAACGGTTACACTTTTCATAATTGGGTAGTTGTAGGCATCTCCAGAGTTTCCACCAGGACTAAATACTTGGTCGGAAGCTACGGCGCTTTCTACGTCAAAATCACGGGTATGTTTGTAAAGAGGTGATAATGACCAAATATTTTCAGCAGACAAGAAAACTCGTCCTGCCGAAGAACCAATTTTTGAGACGATGGCGCGGGGCAGGTTGTACCCAATTTGGATATTTTTCAGACGCATATACGCCACATTTTGCAAGTAGCGGGTTTGCGCAGCGCTGAGGGTTCCGTTGGCATTACTCGCTATCCGCGACACATAACGAGGGAAATACGCATCGGGGTTTTGCTCCGTCCAGATATTTCCCAATTGGCTTTTAGGAATATCTCCATAAGGACGGTTGTATTGTCCCCAAAATAGGTTTGCCTCTCTACTCGGATACCAATTTTGTTGTCCAACGCCCTGAATAAAAGCGGAGAAGAAGAAATTGTTCCAATCGGCACCCAGCATGACCCCGTAGGTATATCTTGGGGTAGAATTACCAATGATAGAGCGGTCGCCTGGGTTTTCTACCCTATCAGTACCTGGCGTAATGGCACCGTCGCCGTTGACATCCTTGAACTTAATATCTCCTGGAAACCAAAGTCCATTGGAAGCAGTTCTGAACAAATTCTGGCTCGCACTGTTTTTTACATCATCTGCCGACTTAAAGAAACCATCAGTTTCGTATCCCCAAATTTCACCCAATACTTGCCCTTCGTAATAATCATTTAACAATTTTTGTGGGTTATTGTATTTGGTAATTACCGCTTTATAATCTGCCAATGTTAGGCGTAAATCAAAATTAAATGGCTTTGAGCCAAGCGAAAACTTGTCGCGGTACGATAGCATGGTTTCCCAGCCTTTGGTTTCCAAATCGGCATAGTTACCCTTGGGAGCAGTCGCGCCAAAAACAGCAGGAAGTGTCAAACCCACCGTAAACATATCGGTGGTGGTTCGGATATAGGCATCAGCCACAAAAGTCAACCGATTAGAAAGCATCGACAAATCAATCCCGATGTTCTTGGTGGTGGCGGTTTCCCACGTAAGCCCCTCAGGCAAAACCGTTGGGTTTCTGGTTTGCTGTGGCCGCTGGCCTGCCAAAATCATGGATGATTGTGAAATAGAGAATTGCTCCAAGTAAGCATACGAGCTGATGTTACCATTTCCTAATGAGCCATAAGATGCTCTTAGTTTTAAGTCGGAAACAATCCGTTCTGATACTTTCCAGAAGGGCTCTTTGGATAACCTCCAACCGAAAGAGTACGATGGAAAAAAGGCAAATCGCTGGTTGGCAGGGAATTTCGATGACCCATCATAACGACCGTTTACTTCCAACAAATATCGGTCTTTGTACGAATAGTTGAGCCGAGCAAAACCTCCTTGAATTTTCCATCTTTCCCAGCCTCCCGTGGTGGTAATGGCCTGCCCTAGCGCTAGGTTAATGTCTTGTGCATCCTCAAAAATAAGTCCGTTACGTTGGGCAGACAACCGCTGATAATTCGATTGCTCGTAGTTATACCCCACCATTGCTTTCAAATAATGGTTTTCCTTGAACGTATTTTCGTACTCCGTATAAAGGTTGGTCGTCATGTACGAAGTTTCACGATACACATCATTGATAGAATTGGTCGTCGTTCCAACGTACGCTATTGTACCAGGTTTGACGCTGTAAGGCACTGGTACTGCCTTGATTCGGTCATTGTTGTCGGTATTTTGAATCGTAAAATCACCTTTCACTCTCAATTTGTCGTTGAAAAACTGAGATACAAATCCCGTCGTATTTCTAAACACCTTTTTGTTATTGTCAATGCCGTTTTTACCATAGTAAAAATCACCAATGCTGTATGCTGCCGAAAAAGTGATGGTACCGTCGGGGTTCAACAATGGAGCCAAAGGGTGGCCTTCATCCGCAATATTGCGCCAAACACCCCCACCTTCGCCGACATTCGACGGGTTGTGGTATTTCATGTCAGAGTATTGCGACATGTTGTTGATTTTCAACCAAGGGAATAGCTGAATCGAACCCTTCCCCGTAAAGTTAAAGACCCGATAATCGTCCGAGTTATAACGAAACAAACCCTCTTGACCAAAATAACGACCCGTAATCAAATAACTCGCTTTGTCGGTGCTTCCTGAGATACTCAGGTTGTGCTCGTTAGAGTTGTTGACATCTTTGTATAAATGTCCATAATAGTCTGTACTGCCATAATAGACGTATTCACCCGTTGCAGGATCAATTTCGATTTCTGGCAAACCTCCCACTTCCGACCGCCGTTTGAGTTCATTCAAATACGCCTGAGAAAACTTGAGGGTTTTGTTGGCATTTTGGGGAAACGTTCCTCCAAAGTTGACGAATGATTCGGCAAACATAGAGGCCCAAGTGTAGCCATCCGTCACCAAGTCAGGTCTTGCAATGGGCTTTTTAAACGAATAATTGGTGGAATAAGTAACGTTTGTTTTTCCTGCTGCTGGATTTTTTGTGGTAATCAATACCACTCCAAATACCCCTCTTGCTCCGTAAATGGAGGCCGAAGCCGCATCTTTCAACAAGGTAATGGTCGCAATATCGTTGGGGTTCAGCAAACTTGGATCGCCCTCCACGTTATCAATCAAAACCAAGGCATTTCCTCCTTGTCCAATCGAGGTCGTCCCCCGAATGTTAAAACTTGGTGCTTGGTTGGGCTTCCCATCCATCATCTTGATGTTAAGGTTGGGCAATACCCCTTGCATACCTTGGTTCAGGTTGGTCATCGGACGGTTATCAAATATCTCGCTCGTAACCATGTCCACCGCACCAGTCAAGTTGGCTTTCTTTTGAACGCCATAACCAACCACTACGACTTCGTTCAACGTTTTCAAATCAGCTTTGAGCGAAATCAAAATAGAGGATTGGTTGCCGACCGTAATTTCTTGGGGACTATAACCCACATAACTGATAATCAACACTGTTTTGTTATCAGGCACAACCAACGAAAATTCTCCATTGGCATTGGTTGTAGTACCACGTTGTGTGCCTTTTATAACAACGCTCACCCCAGGAAGCCCCTCTCCTTTTTCATCGTTGATACGTCCTTTTACATTCTGTTCTATGGTTTGCATAGGTACGTAGCTCCTTTTTTCGAGCATCTGAACATCCGCTTTGGTCAAGATAATATACTCTCCCGATGCTTCATACGATAGTCCCAACGGGCGCAGTAGTTTTTCAAGAACAACCGACAGCTGTTGGTTCGAAACCGTCAATGACACTTTGTCGTTTTTGGCAATCAGCTGCGGTAAATACGTAAATTTAACGTTAGCTGTTTTTTCAATGAGCGTCAATGCGGTTTTTAATGGCTTATTTTCGACCGAAAGGCTGATGTTACGATTCAGCGCTTCTTGGGCCAGTCCCTCACGCGCGACGGCCAAACCACTAAGCACGACACTAATCAGTAGTTGTAAACAGGTGATTCGCATAGCTATAAGCAACAGTTTGCGCTTTTTTGGTAAACTTTCCATACATTTGGTTTGGTTTTAGTTCAAGATTTTTTGGACAAAATCCCTCCCAGCACCCGAGAAATCGGGTAGTTGCAGCACAACAAAATGGAGGGGATAAAACTACAAGTCGGTAATGTTGCGACCATTGCCGACTTCGTTTTTTAAAGGAGTCAGGTAGTTATGGAGACATAGAGTTCGGTTTAAGTTTAGGATAGTTTAGTAGAGAGGAATAGTATTAATGTTCACAATTTAGGGACACCCACGGCCCGAAACCACAATTTCGGTTTCGACGATTTCGTAACGTGCCCCAATGGTTTTGCAGATGATGGTCAGCTTCGTAAAAAGCGATTCATCTCCCAAAGGTGCCGTGACGGAGCAATTTTTCATCACTTCTGCATCATACACAATATCAACGCCATAGGCAATTTTAAGGCGTTGAAATACCTCAGCGATAGGCGTGTTTTCAAAGGTAAAATCGGGAGTTTCTACAGGTTTTGTAAGAATCGTAGGTTTTTCCACCAATGCTTTGTTAAACTTCTCCATTTCTCGCTCAAAAGTGGCTTGCTGGTTGGGTGTCAAATACAAACTCTGCACTTGATAATTGGCGTTTTGCTCCGATTTTTTCAATTCTGAGAGCGAATACACCATCACCTTCCCCGTTTTTACCGCCACTATTACTTCTTTGTCTTTGGCGTAAGCCCGTACCGTAAAACTCGTTCCCAATACCCGCGTCACTAGGCCATTGGCATATACATAAAAAGGTTGGGAGGGATTACGAACCACGTTAAAGAAACCTTCCCCCGTCAAAAATACTTCGCGCTTGTCGCCCACAAATTTTTCAATAAAACTCACTTTACTCCCTTTTTTCAGCACCACAGTACTGCCATCGGGCAAAGACGCCGTATAATCGGAATTAGTGTTATTAATCACTTCTACTTTTTCATTCTTTGTGGTGCTGCTGTTCAGTGGTGAAGTTGCTACCGTGGCTGGTATCTTTGGTACAAACGTGGCCCAAAACCATACGCCTATTCCCAAAGCTACCACTACTGCTGCTGCCACCTTTCCCCACCAAGGAAAAAATATACGAGGCTGTTCTTCCACTTGGCTTACTACTTTGGCTACTTCAATGGAAATTTCATCGTCGTTGATAGCCGTTGGTTGGTTTTTCAGGGCTTCCAGCAACTGCCTTGCTTGCTTCACAATTTCTTTTTTTTCAGGGTGTGCTTCCAGCCAAAACTCCCAAAATGCCGTATGCTTATCCGACTCACCCTTGACCCACTCACCAAAGGATTCGTCGGTTATAAAATCTTCTACCTCGAATTTACTATAATCTATCATAGAAAAAATAGTACTTATTGCTGCTTTTATAAGGTATATCCAGACTTTGGCGGTCTATACTCATGAAAGTCAAAATTTATTATGCAAAAGAGAAGGTATTTCTCAGGAGGGAGAAATTTGGGGTGTTAACAAATTGTCAACACCTTGTCAAAATGAAATAGAGGGTCGTGAGAAAGAAGTGATTTTTGAGCAGACGGAGGCCATTATGGAGCAGATTGGCGACCGATTGACGATGAATATTCATTACCTCTGCGATTTGATCGTTGCTGAGGTCTTGGTAAAATTTCAAGAACAATACTTCTTGCTGCCGCTTGGGAAGATTTTTGAGGTGTAATTGCAGCTTGGCATTCATTTGCTGCGATGATTCTGCCGAAATGATAAACGATTCTTCGGGCTCCATAAACTCCAGTTCATCAAACTGGCCATCGGCTACCCGCAGGTGCTGTTTTTGAAGTTCTTTGAATAAACTATTCCGAATGATTTTGAGTAAGTACAATTTGGCATTTTCGTCGGGATTGATGTGGGCTCTTTTTTGCCACAACACCAATAGCGCATCTTGAATGACATCTTTGATAAGTTCACGGTCTTTGGTGAATTTACGGCCATAGTCAAACAATATCCGATAATAATGCGTCGAAATTTGCCCAAACGCATTGGTATCTCCCGATTTCAGGCGATTCCACAGCTCTCGCTCATCAAGATGTACTTGCGTCAATTTCATTCAAATAGCGAATCATGTTTTTCTGATTTAAGAGGTAACTAATGATGGTTGATTTTCAAAATAACATCCTGTACGACAAATATATACAGGATGTTATACTAGGCAATTTTATCCTTTAAACTTAACCCACTTACTATTGCTTTTTCCCGAAGCGATGACCGTTTCGACAAATTGCATTCCACGGATACCATCTTCGATGGTTGGGAAATCTAAATCAAATTCATTGGGTTCTTCGCCATTCATGCGCTTACGTACCGTACGGGCAAAATTGCGATAAACGTTGGCAAAAGCCTCCAAATACCCTTCTGGGTGACCAAACGGAATGCGTGAGTGGGCATTGGCGGAGTCCGACAATTGCCCCACCGATGGCTGATAAATCTGATAACCATCCGTGCTTTTGTGGTGTAAATATTGAGGTGTTTCTTGGTGCCAGTGCAAACTGCCCAACTCCCCGTAGATGCGAATATTAAGGCCATTCCAATCGCCATTACAAATTTGGCTACAGTGCAAAATTCCTCTGGCGCCGTTGTCAAAACGAAGCAAAACGTTGGCATCATCATCCAACACACGCCCTTCTACCACGCGGCTCACGTCGGCACACAATTCCGTTATTTTCAACCCTGTGATGTATTCGGCTAGGTTTTCTGCGTGCGTTCCGATGTCACCCACTGCGCCTGCAATCCCTGAGCGTTTGGGATCGGTACGCCATTCGGCTTGTTTCGACCCATCCTTTTCGACAGGAAACGACAACCAGCCTTGTGGGTATTCAACCACCACTTTACGGATCGCACCGATGGCCCCGTTTTTGATACGTTGACGGGCTTCTTTCACCATCGGGTAGCCCGTATAGTTATGGGTTAAGGCAAAAGTCAAGCCCGTTTTTTCAACAATTTCTTGCAATTTTCTAGCCTCACTCAACGAAAACGTCACGGGCTTATCACAAATCACGTGGAAGCCGTTTTCGAGCGCCATCTTGGCTGGGGCAAAGTGCATGTGGTTAGGCGTTACAATCGACACCACGTCCATGCGGTCTTTACGGCGTTTTTCTTTTTGAATCATTTCTTTGAAATCGCCATAACAACGCGACGGATCAAGCATGAGGTCTTCACCCGACGCTTTCGACTTTTCGGGCGTTGAGCTAAACGCACCGCATACTAGGTCTATCTCACCGTCGATAGCAGCCGCAATTCGGTGTACCCCTCCAATGAAAGCCCCACGGCCTCCACCAACCATGCCCATTCTAATTTTTCGAGCCATATTTTTAATTTTTAAATTTGGTGTTTTAGTTACAAGGTTAGTTTGATTCTGTCATTTTCGCCATTCACGAGCGAAGTACTTTTACATTCACAAAGTAAAAAAAAGCCTTTTTCTCACGAAAATTGGGTAAAAAAAAACTTACGCCTACTTTAGTCCACTGGAAGTAATATGTTTCATACCCTTCAACCAAACCTTTCAAACAATGATTAACAAAGACAGATTGTTTTACGGTAGTTGCTTTGCGCTGATTACCACCGCGTTCTCGTTCAGTATTCGTGCAGGTATCCTAGAGCAGCTAGGAAAACAGTACGGCTTCACAGGAGAACAATTAGGAACCATCAACTCCATGTGGTTCTTAGGTTTCCCCATCTCCATGATTGTTGGAGGTTTAATTTACAACTCAGTAGGTGGCAAAAAAATCATGCAATTCGCATTTTTAGCACACACTATCGGTATTTTGTTAACAATTTTTTCTGGTGGAAACTACATGACTTTATTGGTTTCGACCCTTCTTATTGGTTTGGGCAACGGCTGTACAGAAGCCGCTTGTAATCCAATGATAGCCGATTCTTACGAGGGCAACCAAATGAATGCCATGTTGAACAAATTCCACATGTGGTTCCCTGGTGGTATCGTAATTGGTTCATTGATTTCTAAATTTATGACCGAAGCCAACACTGGTTGGGAAGCTCAAATTTGGGTTATTCTTCTTCCAACGATTGTCTATGCTTACCTTTTCTGGGGACAAGCGTTTCCAAAACCAAAAACGGAAGCTGCTGCTTCGGTTGGCGAAAACATCAAAGCAATGCTTTCTCCTTTGTTCATTTTCATGTTTGCTTGTATGGCCTTGACAGCTATTTCAGAATTTGGTCCTCAGCAGTGGGTAGGTTTGATTTTGAGTAAGTCAGGCGCTGACCCAATGTTGCTTCTTGCGATTACAACAGGTACCATGGCCGTAGCTCGTTTCTTTGCAGGGCCAGTGATTCATAAAATCAGCCAAACGGGGGTTTTGCTTGTTTCTGCCGTTTTGGCTACCATTGGTTTGTTCTTATTGAGCAAAGTAACGGGTGGAACTGCCTACGCTGCGGCTTTTGTATATGCTTGCGGTATCGCTTATTTCTGGCCAAACATGGTTGGATTTGTGGCTGAAAAAATCCCTGCGAGTGGTGCCCTTGGCATGTCGGTGATTGGTGGTGTTGGGATGTTCTCAAGCTCTATTTTCCAACCTATCATTGGAGGCTGGATCGACAGCGCTAAAACAGAAGCAGCCGCTCAAGGTTTCCAAGGCGATGCGCTTGAACTAGCTGCTGGACAAGCGACACTGAGCACGATGGTAGCTTTCCCTGCCATTCTTATCGTTGCCTTTATCGGTTTGTACTTCTGGACAAAGAACCTTAAAAAAGCGTAAGTATCTATGTTAAGTTAACCGTTATTTGTTAACTGTTAATAGTAGTACTTACGAATATTACATCAAAAAAGCCTCGCCGAATCAATCGGCGAGGCTTTTTTGATAAGTAAATTCTAATTCTGTTATCGGGTTGTGAGCAACCCTCATCACTTATCTCTCAAGCAAGATACTTATTTGCAATTCTGCTCCAATGCTTCTTTCGCGGCAGGATAACCAAGTTTATCAGCTTGTTTGAGGTTAAGACAACCAGCTTCTTTTTGTTGCTCCATCAATTGGGCTACGCCCAACGCGTGGAAAGCCTTGCCAAACTTTGCATCACTTTTTACAGCGTTTTCAAACTGAATAACTGCTCCTTTAAAATCGCCTTTTTGAAACACAATGTTTCCTTTGTTGTAATACGCCAAGGCATTTTTTGAATCCAACACAATTGCCTTGTCAAAATCATTGAGTGCTCCGTCCATTTGCCCCATTGCCGCCAAAAGTTGACCCCGATTCACAAACAACTCGGCATTTTTGTCTTCCAATCGAATCGCCTCTGCGTAGTCTTTTAAAGCGCCTTCGGTATCGTTTTGGGCTACTTTTAGCATCGCACGGTTGTAGTAAGGACGATAATAATCGGGCTTTACCTTGAGAGCTTGTTCATAATCCAGCAATGCGTTTTGGAATTCTTTCAATTCGTAATAGACGACCCCACGCGCGTTGAGGGCTTCAAAATTGCCGTTATCGCGTTCGACGGCTTTATTCAAAAAGGGCAATGCTTCGCTAAATTTGCCTTCCTTCATTAACTCTTTTCCTTTTTCCAGCATACCCGCCGACGAGAAACTACAGGCCTGAAAAAGAACAACAAGCACTCCTAATGTTATGGTGATGAGGTATTTCATTGATTTTTGGTTGATTTTACGCCGCCAAAGATACAGGTGAAACACCGTGATACCAATTTAATAAACACATCTGTTTTCTATATGTTCATACTACGAGCATGGCTTTATGCAGGGTGGGAATTAGTATTCCGTCCGCCGACAACTGCTGCTGATTGAAAATATAAAGTTGAATTTAAGAACTAAATTTGATAGTTGCTTGTCCAGCCTGAACCACTGTTTGGATTTGCAATTTGTTGATGTTTGCTGGTCAAGCCCAACTTGTATAAAACCCAATGTTGCCTTTTGGCGTTTGTCATTTATGTGTCGTGGATATTACAAATCATTTGGTGTGTCTTGTCCATAAAGAATTGCCACACCATTTTGAGTTGTTGCAAGTTGCAATAATTCCTTTTGAAATTTGTCAATGCCACGCGGAACAACAATTATCTCCAATTTAATTTTATCTTTTTCCTCCTTGCGATAATTCGTTGCCACATTTTCTTCTAATTCAATTTGCACTCCAATGTGTCCTGAATTGTCAATGCAATAAAAAGCCATAGCAAAGTAGGAGTAATTATCCTTTTGGCCAGCCTCATGTTTTAAAGTTTTTATGTCAACAGTTGGAAAGCCGATTAAAGATTTTGCAAAATTTCCTAACGAATCACTTGTGTCATAAACTTCAGTTGTCCCTGTGTAGCGTCCATTTGATGCAAGAACTTTTAGTTCAAACATATCGTCGTCCTTCCAAACAACTTTAAGTTCTAAAAATGATTTTTGATTGTCCATAATTGTCAAGTGTCCAAACGAGTTTTTTTGTGGAACGGATCTCGCTTTACGCTTGCAGGCAACTATGCCCTATGTGTTTTAAAATGAGCAACAAGCATTTAAAGCAATAAAAGACCCGCAATCACCGCCCCTACAATCGGGCCTGCTACTGGAATCCACGAATATTGCCAATCAGAATCGCCTTTGCCTGCAATGGGCATGATGGCATGAACGATGCGAGGGCCCAAGTCGCGGGCAGGATTAATGGCATAGCCCGTCGTTCCTCCCAAAGAAAGACCAATCGCCCAAACTAAAATACCTACGGCGAAAGGGCCTAAGCCCGTTGTCACTGCTCCAATGCCTTTGATACCAATCAGAAGAACGATTGTTCCGAGGACTTCACTAAAGAAATTTGACCCCGTCGAACGAATGGCAGGCTCTGTACAAAAAGTAGCCCGCTTGGCTCCTTTGTCTTCGGTTCGTGCGTAATGCGGCAAATGAAACAGCCACACGGTAATCGCGCCCAACATCGCCCCTATCATCTGCGCTGTGATATAACTAACAACTTTACTGTATTCGTTTTTGGCAATGGCCATTCCAACTGTAACGGCAGGGTTTAAATGCGCATCGTACCCGCCAAAAGCTTGGGAAACAAACACGCCCATCGTCACGGCAAAAGCCCAGCCTGCGGTAATGACAATCCAGCCGCCATTGTTGCCTTTGGTATCTTTGAGAACAACGTTGGCAACCACACCGTTGCCGAGAATAATAAGCACCATCGTGCCCAAAAGTTCACCTAAAAAAGGAGAAGGAGTCATCAGAATTTTTAGTAGTTAGAAGGTTGAAGGATAGTTAGGTTTAGTTTTTTCGCAATTAAGTACAAATTTATCTTATGGCAATGCAAAGGCGACGTATTTATCGCCCGATTTTGTTTTCAACTTTCCTCCGCCACAGGCAATGACCACGTACTGTTTGCCATTTGCTACGTAAGTACTCGGTGAAGCATAACCCGCCGCTGGCAGTTGGGTTTGCCAAAGTATTTTCCCCGTTTTTTTGTCAAAAGCCCGTAAGCGTTCGTCACGGGTTGCGGCAATAAAAAGCAATCCGCTCCCTGTCACCAGCGGCCCGCCATAGTTGTCCGTTCCCGTAGGTGCAATTCCCTTGGCGGTTAGTTCTGGATATTCGCCCAACGGCACCTGCCAAAGTCGTTCTCCCGTATTCAAATCCGTAGCCGTCAATGTCCCCCACGGAGGAGCACTAATGGGATAACCGTTTCGGTCGTACCAACGGTTGTAACCCGTATGCTGATACGGAATCACGCCTTTTTGTGAGCTAGCTACCTGAATATCTTGCTGTTTTTGGAACAAAAAATCGACAATTGCTTTGTTTTCTGCCGCCGAGAGATGCACAAACGACGGCATCATGGCTCGGCCTTTGGTAATCAAATTTTTGACAGCATCTTCCGAAAGGCGTTTTGAAACCGTCAGCAAAGAAGGATACGAGCCATCGTGGTTTCCTCGGCGGTCTTCACCGTGGCACGCCGAGCAATACTGACGATACAACTGTTTTCCCGTTGTGGTTTTTGCGTTTGACTCTTGCTTACGAGACACGAGCGACGTGTAAACAGGAATTTCTTTAGAAGGAATATACATCACTCCTTGCGGGTCGGTGGCAGCGCCGCCCCATTGCCCACCGCCGTCGGTACCAGGAAAGAAAATCGTCATGTCCTTGCCAATAGGGATGTAGGCACTCCCCGTGCGGGCTTTCCGAATCAAGGCCACCAACGAATCGCGGTCAGCCACGAAAGAGTTTAGGTCTTTTTCGGTAAAACTTTGTCGGGCAAAATAGGTCGGTTTGAGCGGAATAGGCTGCGTTTTTGACGGGAACTCACCCGCAACAGCATCAAAAGTAAAAGTACGATTTTCGATAGGAAAGAGCGGTTTTCCACTCACTCGGTCAAACACAAAAATGTAGCCTTGTTTGGTGATTTGCGCCACAGCATCAATTTTTTTTCCGTTTTGAACAACTGTCACCAAATTGGGAGGAGCGGGTACGTCGCGGTCCCAAATATCGTGACGCACCAACTGGTAATGCCAAAGCCGTTTACCCGTTCGGACGTCCAAAGCCAGTAAACAATTGGCAAAAAGATTATCGCCTTTTCGATTTCCGCCATAAAAATCGAACGCCGCCGAACCCGTGGGCGCGTACAAAATCCCGCGTTGGCGATCAAGCGCCATTCCAGCCCACGAGTTTGCTCCTCCAATGTTTTGTCGGGCTTTTTGTGGCCAAGTTGCAGCGCCTATTTCACCCGCCTCGGGAATGGTTCTAAACGTCCAAATGCGTTTGCCCGTTCGCACGTCATAGGCTCGGATGTCACCTAGCAGGGCTGATTCACTTTCCGACACCCGCGTCCCGACAATGATTTTATCCTCAAAAATGACATTGGGCGTATTTGAAACCACGTAATCGTCGGCAGTAGGGCGTTCAATTCCCGTTTTTAAGTTAATTCGCCCCTTTTCACCAAACGAAGAGCGAAGTTTCCCCGTAACGGCATCCACGGCATATAGCCATTTTCCTGCCCCAAAAAAGATTGTTTTTTCGTTTCCTTCTGTCCAATAACTTACACCACGACTTGTTGTTCCTTCCGTCTCAGTAACGTTTGTTTTCCAAAGCTCCTTCCCCGTCGTAGCATCCAGTGCAAACGCTTGGGTATTGGCCGAAACCCCGTACAAAATACCATTAATCACAATGGGGTTGCACTGCATTTGGGTACGGTGAAAAACCGTATCTGCCCCACCCGAGGCATAGGTCCAAGCCACTTTAAGCTGACCTACATTTTCGGCCGAAATCTGACTCGCTTCCGAATAATGGCTTCGGGTCGCGTTTCCATTGTATTCTGGCCAATCCAACGACGAATCATTTGCTTTACGGAAAGCCAATAATGCCATAAGCCCTCCTGCTATACCAAGTAGAATGCGATGTTTCATACTTCCAAAAGCATTTTCGAGCGTTTTCTACCAAATCTTTGGCATGGATGGCGTATCTTTGCATTTTAGTAACCAAGCTATGCAATTAAATACCCTCACAGCTATCTCGCCCGTCGATGGACGTTACCGTCGTCAAGTTGAAAAACTCGCCCCTTTTTTCTCGGAATTTGGGCTTATTCGCTACCGAATTCGCATCGAAGTCGAGTATTTTATCGCCCTTTGCGAACTTCCCCTTCCTCAATTGGAAGGTTTCGACAAAACCATTTACGCCGATTTACGTGCTTTGTATCTTGACTTTACGGAAGCGGATGCTTTACGAATCAAAGAAATCGAGTCGGTCACCAACCACGACGTAAAAGCCGTAGAGTATTTCATCAAAGAAAAACTCAAAGACAAACAGCTTGATTCGTACTTGGAATTTATCCACTTTGGACTTACGTCTCAAGACGTCAACAATACTTCTATTCCACTTTCGCTCAAAGAAGCCATTACGGACGAAATTTTGCCAACATTTGAAGAGGTTGTTGTCAAACTGAAAGCTTTGGCCGAAGAATGGAAACACATCCCAATGCTGGCCCGTACGCACGGACAACCTGCCTCGCCTACGCGTTTGGGTAAAGAATTTGGGGTGTTTATCGAGCGTCTTGAAAAACAACTCTTGATGATTCAGGCCATCCCTTACGCCGCAAAATTTGGCGGGGCAACGGGTAACTTCAACGCGCACCACGTGGCTTATCCCGACATTGATTGGGTAGCGTTTGGGAATAAATTTGTGAACGAAACCTTGGGACTATCGCGCAGCCAATTGACGACCCAAATCGAGCATTACGACATGCTTGCGGCGTTGATGGATACGTTTAAACGCTTAAATACGATTCTCATCGACCTCGACCGCGATGTTTGGACGTACGTTTCGATGGAATATTTCAAGCAAAAAATCAAAGCAGGCGAAGTAGGCTCGTCGGCGATGCCACACAAGGTCAACCCCATTGATTTTGAAAATTCAGAAGGGAATTTAGGCATTGCCAACGCCGTTTTTGAGCATTTATCGGCCAAACTCCCCATTTCTCGCCTCCAACGCGACCTGACCGATTCAACCGTTCTACGAAACCTTGGTGTACCGCTTGGGCATACCATTATTGGTTTGAAGGCATTGTTGAGAGGTTTGGGCAAACTTGAATTGAACGAAACCGCTTTCTACGCCGACCTCGACAACAACTGGGCAGTGGTAGCCGAAGCCATTCAAACCATTTTACGTCGCGAGGCTTACCCACAACCTTACGAGGCACTCAAGGCCCTTACGCGTAAAAACGAAAAAATCACCTCCAATACGATTGCTGAGTTTATTGATTGCCTCGAAGTATCAGAAGCAATCAAAGAAGAACTACGCGCGATTTCGCCCTTTAGTTATACGGGAGTGTAGCGTAGTTTGCGTGGTGCTGGTTGCCTATATCGTGATGCAGGTTGTGAGCAACCTGCACCACGCATCTTAAGTAGTTGCGCATAAATTTTAGTGTATTAGTAGTTTATTTTGCTTCGGTGAAGCATAACCTTTGTAGTAAGAAATCCGTCCATAAAGTTCGAGTCCTTTTGCTTCGGACAGGGCCGCCTGTGCGGAAGCATAACAAAGCAATAGGTTATGCTTCCGCTCGGGCGGCCCCGTCCGAAGCAAAAATTAAAAAATATCCTTCTGCTGCTACTACAAATGTTACGCCTCTACCGAGGCTATTTTGAATTACTCTAGAACTTTTGCTCAACTACTTAATTATATTTTACAAATGGGAGGTTGCCCCTTCACTTCCAACAAAAAAACGTCGGGACGCGCATAATGCCCGACCACGTCAAAATCAAGTTTGCTTTTGGCCAATACCGAGAAATCTAACTCGGCTGTCAGCAGCCCTTCTTCGTTCCAAAGTGGCCCCGCTAAGACTTCCCCCAAAGGTGAAACTATTACACTTCCACCTGCGCTCATGATGTCGGGTTCTTCCTTTAAGTCTTCTTGGTAACGTTCGGGGTAATCCGATTTTCGCACAAACTGATTGGCCGCCAACACAAAACAGCGTCCTTCCAACGCGACGTGTTGCATGGTAGATTGCCACGATTCGCGGGCGTCGGCGGTAGGAGCCAAATAAATTTCGACCCCCTGCTGGTACATCGACATGCGCGCGAGGGGCATATAATTTTCCCAACAAATCAGCCCTCCTACTCGACCCACTTTGGTATCAAACGCCATGAGAGTGCTTCCGTCGCTTTCTGCCCAAATGTACCGCTCAAGCCCCGTAGGTTTTAATTTCCGATGTTTGCCTACCAGCACTCCATCTTGGTTAAAATAAAACAAAGCACAATGCAACGACCCACCGACGGGTTCGCGTTCGGTCACGCCCAACGCCATATACATTCTTGCTTTGCGAACAGCTTCGCCTATTTTTTTAACTTCTTCCGAGTCAGCTTCGATGCTATTTGCCCAATAGTCGAGCCAATGCGCACGGCTTTTGTCCGTTCGACGGCCAACGCGGGAATCAAAATCGAGCCCACGCGGATAACAAGGAATAAAAGACTCGGGAAAAAGCAGCAGTTCACACTGCGCTTTGGCCGCCTTTTCAATCCATTCAATAACCCGCTCGACGGTTTTAGCCTTATCAAAAAGAAAAGGAGTTGCTTGCACAACCCCTACCTTTACTTCTTTAAAATTCATCGTACTCAACGATAGTGAATCTAATTATTTTCAATCACTTTTTCTACCACGTACGCTTGCGTTCCCAACCATTTGGCTTCTTGCCCAAGTTGAGAAATAACCACGTTCAGGTTGCTTCTAAAGTCCGTCAAGCAGTATTTGTTGATGGCTTGTTCGATGGGGTTCGTAATAAACGCACCCGCCTTGGCCACAATCCCATCCACGATAATGATTTCTGGATTGAACAGATGGATGGCAATCGACAGTCCTTTTCCAAGCTCCATTCCAATCTCGTGAAGAATATCAATGGCAAAAGAATCACCTTGCCAAGCCGCGTCAATGATAATTTCGGCGTCGATTTTCTCAATATCCATTCCCGATAAGCGCGAAATACGACCATCATTTAATCCTTTTTTGATACGACGCAACAAGGAAGCTGCCGAAGTGATGGTATCCAAGCAACCCACTTTTCCGCAGTGGCAAAGTTCGCCGTTGGGCACTACTTGAATGTGTCCAAGCTCCCCCGCAAAGCCCGAAGCCCCCTGAAAAACTTCCCCGTTGAGAATCACCCCAAGTCCCACGCCCCAATCTATATAAATAGCCAATACATGGTCTTTGCCTTGGGCCAACCCAAAGCGGTGTTCACCAAGGGTGGTAGCTTTGGTATCGTTGATGACATACACAGGAAATTTAAAATGCCTTTCGAGCATTGTTCCAAACGATTGGTCGCCTTGGTTCAGGCTGCGGTAAGTAAAATTATACCCCTTGCGGGCATCCACCAGCCCCGCCACCGAGATTCCCATCGCCATAAAATCATCGTGACGAATATTGGATTCGTTGATTACATCTTCAGTAGCTTCAATCAGTGCGCCCAGAAACTTAGAAGAATCTTCCAGCTTCATGTCAAGGTCTCTACGGAATACGACCTCATTTTTGAGGTTCATGATGAGCACTTTGGTATCGTGCGTATTGACATCCAGCACCAACACATAATACCGCTCCGTACTCAGGCTAAACAAAACGGGCTTACGGCCTTGTTTTGTCACTCCAGTACCCACGGGCACAATCCACTTTTCTTCCACCATTTCCTCTACAATGCTCGTCACGGAAGGAACGCTACTGTGAATTACTCGGGCCAACTCTGCAATAGAAGATGTACCAGAACGATAAAGTTCGATTAATATACGTCGGCGGTGTAAGTTCTTTTTATAGTCAACGACCGAGGTTTTAGGTAAGATATCGAGTTCTGAGGATGTAGTGGGCTCAAACATGCTTAAAAAAGTAGAATATAAGGAAACGCTAAATTAGTTTATTTTATGGATATAAATATAATATTAATTTTTTTTACTTATTACCTTTATTTAAAAATATTTTTTTATTAATATTGATTTGGATTAATGAAATTATTGTTAACATTGTAAAAAATTTCCTATTTTAAGATTCATACAACTCTAACCAAACCCATTTTTTCTTTTTTTTTAATTAAAGCCCGACTACTTATTTACACCAATGGTTGGTCAGCTCTACGTCCCTAAATCTCTTATTTTGAGATTTTTACACTCGCAACCAATTTTCACCAAGAATCCCTTTCTTATTTATTTTTAATTTTAACCTCCATTACCAAATGAAACACAAATTACTTGCACTGATTGTCTTACTGACAATGATAGGCGGCTCTGTATTCGCGCAAACGATTACAGGGAAAGTAACATCCCAGACTGATGGGCAGCCACTACCAGGTGTGTCGATCATCGTAAAAGGAACAAGTGCTGGTACGACTACCGACGGAAACGGAAAGTTCAGTCTTCAAGCTTCGGCCAAAACGGCCCTTGTATTTTCGTATATTGGATTCAAATCCCAAGAAATCCTTGTTGGTAATCGCTCAAGTATTGACGTTGTCCTTCAAGAAGATGCATCTCAGCTCCAAGAAGTAGTAGTAACTGCACTTGGGATTGGCAAAGAACAGCGTGGATTGGGTTATTCCACTGCGACCATTAAAAGTGATGCCCTTGTTAAAGTAGCTTCTCCTAACTTCGCAGCAGCGCTTTACGGGAAAGCACCAGGTGTAATGATTAACGCTACGCCAGGTGGAGCTACGAGTGGAGTAAGCATTAGCATTCGTGGTTTTAGCTCAATTACTGGTAATACTCAGCCACTTATCATTTTGGACGGTATCCCTATCAGAAATGGTGAAGCTAGAAATACCGACTACTGGGGAGACCAACGTATTCGTGGAAATGGTCTATTGGACATCAACCCAGCTGACGTTGAGAATATTTCCGTACTTAAAGGTGCTTCCGCAGCTGCCCTCTATGGTTCAGAAGCCGTAAATGGGGTTTTATTGATTACAACAAAAAGCGGAAAAGGTAAAAAAGGTTTAGGCGTTGATTTTAACGCAAGCTACAACGTTGACAAAATCGCATACCTTCCTCGTTATCAAAACGTAAGAGGCCCAGGCTATCCTTTAAATTACAATAACGGTGGTCAGGATGCTGCTGGTTTCATTTATTACGATACCAACGGAGATGGCACAAAAGAAACACGTGGTTTGCTTGGTGCTACTGTTAACTTCGGACCAAAATTTGACGGCCAACCTGTTATGTCTTGGGATGGTAACATTAGACCATATTCACCTTCTAACAATAGCTACGGAGACTTATTCCAAAATACATCTAGCTCTAACGTAAGCCTTGCGGTATCAAAAGTATCTGATAACTCAAATGTTCGCTTTTCATTTACGCGTCAAGACAATGGAATGATTAGCTACGGTGCTAAAAACAACAAAAATATTGCCAACCTTAACGCCAGCTTCACTCCTCACAAGAGATTGAAAACGGATTTGATGGTGAATTTTGTTAACCAATACACGCATAACCGTCCTTTCAAAGTAGATCGTATGATCAACAACTTTACGGGGATGATGGACCGTTTTGAGTCAGCGGATTGGTACAATGCAAAATACCAAACTAGCCTTGGCTATAAGTTTGTAAATGGTGCGGGAACTCAAAGCTTAACTCCGCTTGAAAACATTAGATACAATGGTTTTAAAGGAGATATTGCGGATTATGTATGGAACGTACGTAAAAACTCATCGGATGAGTACAGCAACCGTGTTATTGCCAGCATTACCCAAAACTGGGACATCGTTAGCGGCTTAAACCTAAGAGGACGTATTGCGACTGACCTTACCTCAGAACGCATCGAAAACAAAAGCTACAGCACAGTGCCACTTGCTTTTGGATACAGTGGTGGCTTTTCAATGAACAACAATTTGTACAGTAATGTATATGGTGATTTGCTTTTGACCTACTCGAAAAAACTGAATGAAGACATGACAGTTTCGGTAATGGGAGGTTATACTGCCAAACGTGAATTAACTACAACGTTAAGCCGCAGAACTGAAGGTGGCTTAAGTACCGAAAACTTCTTTGACTTATTGGCCTCTGTAAACACTGCCCTTGGTGACCAAAGCCGTATTCGTTCTATCAGAGATGCTTATTTAGGAACATTGAACTTCGATTATAAGAATATTGTGTTTGTGGAAGGAACATTGCGTAGAGACCGTACTTCTACCTTAGCGCCTGGGAATAATACATTTGTCTATCCTTCTGTTAACGCAAGTTTTGTATTCTCTGATGCGTTTCAATTACCTGCTTTTGTTAGCTTCGGTAAACTTCGTGCATCTTATGGGGTAGTGGGTAACTATCCACCAATATATGCTGCAAACGTAGCGTACAACCAAGGAACACTTAATATTCAACAAACGGGAGGGAGTTCTGTATTATATACAGTCCTTAGTTCTAATTATGGGAACGACCTAATTCGTCCAGAACAAAAACGCGAAATGGAGTTTGGGGTTAATGCAAAATTCTTCAATAATCGTTTAGGTTTGGATATTTCATATTACAATGCACAAATTGTTGACCAGATTCTTCAATTGACGATTCCTGCTTCAACTGGTGCTAGATCTATTCTTGCCAACATTGGTACGCTTAGAAACAAGGGATTGGAAATCGGTATTAATGCAAACATCATCAGAGGGAAATCTGCTACTGATTTGAACTGGGATGCTACATTGAACCTTGCCAAGAACGTCAACAAAGTAGAAAAACTTGCTAACAACTCTACTGAGCTATTACATGCCGATTATGATGGTAACGCAGCTCAGCTAAGATCTGTCGTAGGTCAACCTATGGGTGATATTTATGCGCACGGAATCCTCCAGAAAGATGGTAAAAATGTAGTAGGCCCAAGTGGTTTGTATCAGCTTGACCCAGCATGGAAAAAAGTAGGTAATGCCATGCCTAAAGTTGTGGGTGGTCTTATCAATAGCGTTAGCTACAAAAACTTCAACCTAGAAGCAGTAGTTGATTTCCGCATCGGAGGAAGTATCATGCCAACAGGTATCAACTGGATGACATCACGAGGATTAACCCAACAAAGCTTAGGAAGCATGGATGCCGAACATGGTGGACTTAGCTACTATGTAAAAGACGGAAAAGGTATCCCAACAACAGCAAACCAAGGCCCTAACGGAGAGACTGTTTACCACGATGGTATGTTGATGGACGGGGTTCTTGCAAATGGAGAGAAAAACACAAACATCATTTCGCAAGCTGTTTATTACAACAGTACATACAACTGGGGAGGCCCTCAATGGAGTAGCTCACGCTATGAGTTGTACGTAACTGAAAACACGTACGCTAAAATGAGAGAGCTTTCATTTGGCTATACTTTACCTTCGTCAATTGCCTCTAAAATTGGTGCTCAAAGCCTGACTTTGTCTGTATTCGGCCGTAACTTGTTCTTTTTCTACAGAACAATCAAAGACTTGGATGCAGAGCAAACCAATGCAGGTACTCGTTGGACGGACAACGTAAACAACGCGGGGAACAACCCAGCTTTCCGTACAACAGGTGTAATGTTAAGAGCCAGTTTCTAATTTTAAATGAACAAGATAATGAAAAAAATATCATCCATTTTGCTGTCAGGACTCCTTCTATTTCGATGTCTTGCAAAGAGTCCGAATTCATTGAAGCTTACCCAGACCCGTCAAAACTTGCTGCAACAACCATTGAAAAACAATTCACAGGGTTGTTGCAATCAAACAAAGATTACGTTCTTCCTGGATATCGTTTATACTTTGTTACACTTCGCACCACTATCAACCACTACGTACAAACAACGGGTTGGGTAAATGGTGAGGGTCAATACATTCCTGGTTCTTCTGGGGTTGAAGATGTATGGTTTAATTACTATAACACTCTTGCACAATACCGTGAACTACAGCGGGTTTTTGCCCAACGCCCTGCTGAAGAGCAAAAAGAGAAGAAAATTTTTATGCTCGCCGCAACCGTTTACATGTATGACTATACCCAAAAATTGGTTGACGTACACGGCTCTATCCCTTTCAGTGAGGCGGGTATGCTAAGTGCAAAAAGTGGTGATTATGCTAACGCACTTCCAAAATTTGATTCAGCACAAGAGCTTTATACAAAAATGCTGGACGATTTGAAAAGCATTGCTACAGAATTGAACGGAATTACACTTGGTTCAGGCTATCAAAAATCATTCACAATTCAAGATTTTGTGAACTATGGTGATGTGAATGCTTGGAAACGCTACACGAACTCACTCCGTCTTCGTATGCTCAACCGCGTATCTGATGTAGAAAGTTTGAAAGCGCGTTCTAGCTCAGAAATTGCCGAAATTTTGGGCAGTCCAACTACGTACCCTGTCGTAGAAACAAATGCACAAAATATTCAAATGAATGTCTTTGATCTCAATTCGCCTATCAATTCAAAAGGATTTAGAGATGCACTTGAGTCTGGTGCTTCATGGTATATCAATTTCGCAGGAAAGAAAATGATTGACCACATGAAAACAAATGCTGACCCTCGTTTGCCTATTATTTTCCAACCAGGCGCTAATGCCAATGGAGAATATTTGGGAATTGATCCTACCGCAAATGCCACTGTACAAGCAGCCCTAGCCAGCGATGGTATGGCTGCGCTTTACAACCGCGTTACTTTCAGTGGGAACAACTACTTCCCTGGGGTTTTAATCAATGCCGCCGAGGTAAATTTGATAAAAGCAGAATATTACTTGAGAACCAACAATGACGCAAAAGCTCAAACAGCTTACGAAACGGCCATTGACCAATCGGTGAATTTTTACAACAAGATATTGTCATTGAGTAACAATATTATAGGTGAAAAAAATATTCCAGTTGCGGCTACAGCTGCCCAAATTACGGCCTACATTGCAAAAGATGGTGTAAACTGGACCAAAGCAGGTAGTTCTGCTAATAAGTTGGCTTTAATAGCTGAACAGAAATGGTTACACTATAACATCACCCAGCCATTTGAAAACTGGTCTGATGTAAGAAGACTTGATTTGCCTAAATTTAGTTTTGTGCCAGATAACTCCAACAATCAAACATTGCCTCCTTACCGTTGGACTATTCCTAGCAACGAAATTACTTATAACCCCAACTATTCGGCGGTTAAAGCTCAAGATAACCTAACTACCAAGATTTTTTGGGATGTTAAATAGTACTTTTAACCATGTATGCAGTATTCATACATTAAAAATACAACGTTAGAGTTGAACTTTGGTAAGTAGTTAGAATTCCGAGATAGTTTTTATCTCGGAATTTTTTTTATTTTTCGATTCAAATTTCTCCCTTATGACTTCTAAAATTACGGGACTACTCATTACACTCTTTTGGGCAACAAATGCTTTTTCGCAAGGAAAACAACTTGCTTTAACGCATTGCCAAAGTTGTCATTTGTATCCTGAACCAGCGTTGTTAGACAAAAAAACGTGGGCGAACAGCGTACTTCCCAACATGGGACTTAGGTTGGGTATCAAAGACGCAGGTAAAAATCCGTACGAAGACCTCGACCCTAAGGAAGAAGCCTTATTGAGGCAAGCAGGTACGTATCCCGAAACCCCGCAATTGTCGCAAGAAGCGTGGAAACAGATTGTTGATTTCTACGTACAAGCTGCCCCTGTGTCGCCATTGCCACAGCCCAAACACGCTCCCATCCTACCGACATTGTCGCAATTTGAAGCCCTCGAAGTAAAAGTACACGACAAGCCCATTCCACAAACGTCGCTGCTCAAGTTCAACCCCAAAAATGGTATTTTGTACGTGGGTGATGCCCAAAATGAACTCTACGAAGTCGATTCACTGCTTCAGCTACGAATGGCTTGGAGCGTCGATAGTCCACCGTCTGCCATTTCATTCCCAACCAATTCCCCTCCCCACTTACTCACGATTGGGTCATTTCGACCTTCTGACCAAGCATTGGGCAAATTAATTGTTCTTGATACGGCCGTGGCCAACGCCACTCTTTATTTTGACGCCATTCAGCGGGGAGTTGACTTTGCGACGGCCGACCTCAACCAAGACGGACGAGAAGATGTCGTGATTTGTCACTTTGGAAATAATACGGGAAAACTGGCGTGGTATGACGGTATGTCGCCCGAAAAAGAACACATTTTGCTCGCTCTACCTGGCGCTCGCAAGGTGGAAATCAGGGACATGAACAACGACAAAAAACCTGACATTGTGGTGCTGATGGCACAAGCCCGCGAAAGTATTCACATTTTTTACAACCTCGGCAAAGGCCAGTTTAGGGAGAAGATTGCGCTACAATTCCCCCCTGTGTATGGGGTAAGCTATTTTGAATTCGTGGATTTTAACAAAGACGGTGCTTTGGATATTTTATTGACCAACGGCGATAATTGGGATTATTCCGCTATTTCTAAAAACTACCACGGTATTCGTCTTTTTCTGAACGATGGAAAGGACAATTTTAAGGAATCATGGTTTTATCCACTTTACGGCACAAGTAAGGCTGTGGCAAGAGATTTTGATGGTGACGGCGACATCGACATCGCTGCCATCTCTTTTTATGACGACCTCGACCGACCAGAACAAGGCTTTTTGTATTTTTCCAACAAAGGCAATTTTCAATTTGATGTCTCAAGCACTCCCGCTGCTGCCGCAGGTAAATGGCTCACTTTAGAAGCCGCCGACATCGACCGCGACGGCGATACCGACCTTGTGCTTGGCTCGTATTTTCACAACGTTGGCGAACTAACCAAGCTCATGTTCAAAGGGGTTCTGTCCACTCCCCAACTTCTTGTTTTAAAAAATCAGCAGAAAAAATAAAAGGGGTTGGATATTGACCAAAGCCCTACCCAACCCCAATTTCTTATTGCTGACAGCTAACCGCTATTGACTATTTACGACTCGCTTGACAAACTCCTTTGAAGTACCCCACCGATTCGGCGATACCTGCCAACGGGTCTTTCATATCCTTTTCGTACTCAAGGCTACAACTTCCGCTGTATTTGATTTTGCGGAGCATGGCCACAAACGCAGGCACGTCGATGATACCACGTCCGAGTTCACAGGTTTTTCCTTCTTTAGAAGCCGCTGTTACGTTTTTGAGGTGAATGTCAAAGATACGATCGGCGTATTTTTTGAGGTCGGCAATTGGGTCATCCCCAAAACGGGCATCATGGCCCATGTCAAAGCACAATCCCATACGCGGGTCGAGGTTTTTAACGGCATCGATAACCGACGACGCATTTGGCCACAATTTAATATCAGGGCCGTGGATGTGAATGGCATATCGCATATCATATTCCTTCACTTTTTTGTCGATATACGGCAACAACTCTTCGTTTGGTACGCCCACAATCAACTTTACCCCTACCCGCTTGGCATATTCAAAACCATTGTCGATTTCTTGGGTCGTTTTCATGTAAATCGGCCCCACGGCATAACCCGTTACGTTCGACGCCTTGAGTGTAGCATGAAACGCCGCGATTTGTTCGTCGGTGCTATTAAATGGCAAGTGAAAATCTTTGATACACAGGTAGTGAACATCCACCTTACGCATCATTTCGAGGGCTTGGTCTAGTTTGAAATGCACAAAACTATAGCCTGCAATTCCTAGCTTGAACAAATCTTCTTTTGCTTTGGGCGTGCTCGCATTTTCGTGCGCCATCGCGGGTGCAACTGCCCCAAGCGCCAAAGCGCTACTTGCTTGTTTAAGAAACTTTCTACGGTTATTCATCTTTTTCTCTGGTACTTTTTTTCTTTAAGAAAGGCAGAAAAGGGAAACAGATACTGTTTCGAGCTACAATTCTCTTTTTTTCAAAGACTTCACTGCATGATCTACCGCGCGGGCCGTAAGCGCCATGTAGGTGATGGATGGATTGACACAAGAGGCCGAAGCCATCGCTGCGCCGTCGGTGACAAACACATTTTTACTGTCATGCACTTGGTTGAAGGAATTCAACACCGACGTTTTTGGATCGCGCCCCATCCGAGCCGTTCCCATGTCGTGAATACCCAGTCCAAGGTGCGTAGGTCGGTCGTAGGGAGTCACGTTTTTAAACCCTGCCGTTTCGAGCATTTCTACCGCCGAAGCGATAATGTCTTTGCGAATCGCTCTATCGTTGTCACTAAAAGCCGCGTCAAACACAATCAATGGCACGCCCCATTTGTCCTTTTTATCGGGGTCGAGGTACATTCGGTTGTTAGGGTCGGGCAGCACTTCCCCAAAACCACCAATGCTGATGGCCCATGCCCCTGGCTTGGTCAAGTTTTCTTTAAAATCACCTCCAAAACCATCGGCAGCCACGCCACGGTTCCAACCTTCGCGGCTCGCTCCACCTTGGTAGCCAAAGCCCCTGAGATACGCCGTTTGTTTATCGTTCCCCCAGTTTCGGAAACGAGGAATGTAAAGCGCGTTGGGGCGCTGTCCATACACATAATCGTCTTCAAAACCCTCGATACTCGCCGTCGCTCCCGCGCCAAGTTGGTGATCCATGAGGTTGCGACCAACTTGATCGCTGTCGTTTCCAAAACCATTAGGAAAACGGCTTGATTTTGAATTGAGCATCAACGCGGCAGTATTGATAGAGCCTGCGTTTAAGAAGATAATTTTGGCAAAATAGTCGGTGACGAGGTGGTTATGTTGATTGATGACCCGAACGCCAACGGCCTTATTTTTTTGGTCATCGTAGATAATTTCAGCCACAATCGAATCGTGCAGCATCGTTAGGCGCTTGGTACGCATGGCAGCAGGAATCGCCCCCGACAATGAACTATAATATCCACCATAAGGGCATCCACGCGCGCACTTGTTACGGTATTGGCACGATGCCCTGCCAAGTTCGGTATGGATGGCTTGTGGTTGGGTCAAGTTGGCCACCCGCCCTACCGTTACGGGGCGATTAAACTTGTCGAACATCACTTTTTTGAAATACGCCTCAGGCGCAAACAGCGGCATGGGCGGCAAAAAATGCCCGTCGGGCAGCACGTCCAAGCCTTCTTTCTGACCACTTACGCCCACAAATTTTTCCACATGCGTGTACCAAGACTCCAAATCTTCGTAGCGAATCGGCCAGTCGATACCGATGCCTTCTTTGGCATTAGCTTCAAAATCTTGTTTGTTCCAACGGTACGACTGCCGTCCCCAGTGCATAGATTTTCCACCCGTGTGGTAGGCACGAATCCAGTCGAAAGGGCGTTTTTCGATGTACGGATTTTCTTTGTCGTTGGTCAAGTGATTCACCACTTCTTCGCTGCCGAGTCCCCAAAAACGGCTATTGGCCCAGCGTTCTTCGGCCGAAACGAGGGTGGTTTTTCCACGGTGTTCAATTTCCCACGGCTGTTTCATCGCCGTATCGTAATCTTGAACGTGTTTTATTTCTTTTCCACGCTCAATCATCAACACCTTCATTCCTTTTTCGGTCAGTTCTTTTGCCGCGAAACCGCCCGTCATCCCCGACCCAACCACGATGGCGTCAAAGGTATTTTCTTTTGTTGCTTTTATATTCAGGTACATGATTCTAAAGAACTGTTTATAGTGAAGAGTGATGAGTTATAAGCGATGAGTGTCCTCTTTTCTCTCATCACGTTTATCTTCTATCTTTTCTCACATCACTCAAATCTCATCACTAAGTATCTATTTTAATACGCGTACAACTTTTGATTGGGCTTGAGTTTGATATTTTCCAATTTCCCAGGAATTTGTACATACTCAAACGAAGCCTTAATACCCGCTTCCGACGTAAAATAACCCAACAGCGTCAGTTCTTTCATCAATCGCCAAAAGGGAACCGTTTTCGATGGCACTTTCATTTGTTCTTTGGTTTGCTGCTCCATCATTTTGAGCGCACCGCGTCGTTCGCCTTCGTTCAGTTCCAAAAATTTCAGTTGTTCCAAAGAAGTTAAACCTTCCAAAAAGCGCTGATGGTCGGGCTGCAAATAACAATCCTTGAGCATCATTTCGATAAACGCAGGCACACCTACGTCTTTTGCCCCTACCGTGTTGGTACGGGGAATAATCATTTCGGCTACTTCTGCGACAATCTTTTGCTGCGTAGCCGTTAAGCTAAAAGCAACGCCACTTGTAGTAGGCGTTGTGGCCTGCTCCCAATGGTTCATGGCCATGAGGGTTGGTGCCGATAGCGTTCCTCCAAACATCAAGGCGACACTTTTAATGACCTCTCTTCTGTTCATTTTCTTGAGTTGATTGGTAAATTGGGTTAATTACTTTAAAAGATGGGCGGGGTTGTTTTTTAACCGTTTGCGCACACTCTACAGCTAGTACAATATCAATATTACCCTTCCGAAAGTTTGAAACTTTCGGAAGGGCTTCATTTTTTCCTTTGAAAAAATGTATTACGTTACACTTTTTCAAAGGAAAAAGTGTAACTTTCCACATAAATTCAAATCAAAACATGATAAGACACCTATATCAAGACTTACTAAACTGGAAAAATTCGGCCACAAGAAAGCCACTCATTTTACAAGGGGCACGGCAAGTAGGAAAAACTTGGCTGATGAAAGAGTTTGGGAAAAGAGAATTTGAACAAGTAGCTTATCTTAATTTTGAAAGTAGCGAACGTCTAAAGACATTGTTTTTGGTAGATTTTGACATTTCACGGATTATTTCAATCATCGAAATTGAAATTGGGTATAAAATTCAAGCAGAGAAATGCCTCATTATTTTTGATGAAATCCAAGAAGCAAACAAAGGTCTTACCGTCCTCAAGTATTTTTACGAGCAAGCTCCGCACTACCATATCATTGCCGCAGGCTCTCTGTTGGGAGTTTCACTTCAAAAAGGCACGTCTTTTCCCGTGGGGAAAGTGGATTTTTTACGCATATACCCCATGAGTTTTTTTGAATTTCTAGAAAACAATGACCAACAACTTCTACTAGAACAGCTGCAGAAATCAAATTGGGAGGTTCTTGCTTCATTTCACGATAAGTTAATAGGTTTGTTGCGGCTATACTTTTTTATTGGTGGTATGCCCGAAGCCGTCGCCCATTACCAACAATACCAAGATTTGAACCAAGTCCGTGACATTCAGGAAAAAATCCTACTTGGCTACGAAAATGATTTTGCAAAACACGCACCCTTTGATATCGTTCCGCGTATCCGATTGGTTTGGAGCCATTTGATTAGTCAACTGGCCAAGGAAAATCGCAAATTTATTTACGGTCAACTCAAAAAAGGAGCACGGGCAAAGGATTTTGAAATGGCCATCACTTGGCTCACCGAAGCGGGTCTGATTTTGAAAGTAGCCATGGTCGAAAAGCCAGCACTTCCGCTTAAAGCCTACGCTGATATTGACATTTTTAAGTTGTTTTGTTTGGATGTAGGACTACTCAATGCCATGGCCGAAAACAGCCCGCGAATCCTGTTAGAGAAAAATAGTATTTTGACCGAGTTCAAAGGCGCACTGACCGAACAATTTGTGGCGCAGCAACTCACCCTCAAGCACGACATTTTTTATTGGTCAGCCCCAAACGCTACGGCGGAGGTTAATTTTTTGGTGCAAAAAGACAATCAAATGATTCCCATTGAGGTTAAAGCCGAAGAAAACTTAAAATCAAAAAGTTTGAAAGTGTTCACAGACAAGTTCCAACCTCAGCAAGCGATTCGATTCTCCATGAGCCCCTACCGCGAGCAAGACTGGATGGCAAACATGCCACTGTATGCCGTCAATGGATTCTGAAATATGTGCCCCGACAATATGTCGGGACACGCAGGATTTTACGACTTTATCTTCTCAATCTCTACCTTAAACGGCTGATTATAATACCGTTTGCCCGTTGTTTGAAACAACGCATTGGCAACTGCCCCAAATACGGGTGGGAAAGGTGGTTCTCCAAGTCCCGTTGGGTCTATCTCGTTTTGGACAAAATGAACGTCTATTTTCTTTGGCGCTTCGTTCATCCGAATCATGCGGTAATTATGAAAATTGCTTTGTTCTGGAACGCCTTCTTTGTGCGTTAAAGCTCCATAAAACGATTGCCCGATGCCGTCCACCACTGCCCCTTGCACCATATTTCGGGCAGCGTCGGGGTTTACTACCACGCCACAGTCAACGGCGCTTGTTACTTGTTCCACGTACGGCTGACCGTCGCGCATCACCATATCGACCACATGACCTGCGTACGAAGCATGACAGAAATAAGCCGCTACGCCCCGTTTTTTACCCGCATTTTCGGGTTTTCCCCAACCCGATTTTTCTTTTAATAATTCCAACACTCCGATGTATCGGCTGGCATCATAATCGTTGTTTTTGCCCACTGGGTTTTCTTTGGCTCTTTTCAACAAATCAAGACGAAAAGCAATCGGATCTTTGCCCATAGCTTCGGCTACTTCATCCAAAAACGACTGCTCGGCAGCAGCATTAAAATTGGAACGTGGCGCTCTAAATGCCCCAATCGTGACATTCGATGGAATTTCCCAACCCTCAGCTAGATAGTTATCAACCGCACCCGCAGGAAAACGGTTGGCATGAACGGGATTTTCGGGAATACCACCACCTTTTACGTGAAAACCAATAAGATTCTTATTAGCATCGAGCGCTGCACGATAAGTTGCCGTGTACATTGGGCGATAAATTCCGTACGTCATGTCATCTTCACGGGTATAAATCAGCTTGATAGGCGCTTTCATTTTTTGTGAAATACGAGCGGCCTCATACACATACGACCCATACGCCCGACGACCAAAACCGCCGCCCATGCGGGTCATTTGGATTTCGATTTTATCGGCAGGAAGGTTTAAAATCTTCGCCAGCGTAGGCTCCATCCAGCCTGGGGCTTGCAATGGCCCCGCCACCAAGGCTTTATCCTCTTGCACATGGGCAAAGAAATTCATCGGCTCCATGGTGTTGTGTGCCAAAAACGGCGCATTGTAGGTGCGTTCGATGATTTGGGCGGCATTTTTGAACGCCGTTTCTGGGTCGCCGTCTTTTCGGAGCAGTTGGGCTGGTTTTTGGGCGTATTGAGCCATCATTTCCATTTGATTAGCAGTAGTTTCAAGCCTACCCGGTACTGTCACCTCTTGCTTACCGCCTCTGCCATTCATTGTTACTTTTACGTCGCCAGCGGCTTCCCATTGCGCATTGAGTTTCTTGCGGGCATTCATTACTTCCCAAGTTGTTTTTCCTACAATGGCAATCATTTCGTTGAAAGTACTTGTATCAAAACCGCCCTGCACGAAACCATCATCGTAGAGTTTAAAGCTAAAAATGTCTTTGATGCCTGGCATTTTCTTGGCGGCGGTGGCATCAAACGACTTTAATTTCATACCAAAGGCAGGCGGATGCTGAATCATGGCAATCAACATTCCGTCCACTTTATAATCCATTCCGAATAATGGCTTGCCAGTCACCACTTTTACCCCTTCAGTATTTTTCTTTGAATGGCTGACAATCGAAAAATCTTTGGGTGCTTTCAGTTTTACCTCTTTTGGTACGGCAAGGGTAGCGGCTTTGCTAGCCATTTCGCCATATTTTGCCGATTTTCCACTCGAATGCGATAAAACCCCTGCTTTGGTTGTGATTTCCGAAACCGAAACACCCCACGTTTGTGCCGCCGCTTCGATGAGCATTTGACGAGCTGCGGCTCCTGCGTTTCGGAGTGGTTTCCAGTACATCCTGACCGAATTGCTGCCACCCGTAAATTGTGAACCGTATTTTACATTGTCGTGCGTACTCATTTCCACCACTACGTCTTTCCAGTCGCAATCCAATTCTTCGGCCACCATCATAGGCAACGAAGTCATTACATTTTGTCCAAATTCGGGGTTAGGGCACAGGATTTTAACGACATTATCGGGTGTGACTTTGATGTAGGCAGCCAGTTCTGACCATTGTTGCTCAGGCAGGTTTAACACCTCCATTTTTTCGGCAGCGTTGGCACTTGTAAACCATCCGAAACTGAGCAACATTCCCCCACCAGCCAAAGCGGAAGATTGGAGGAAGGAACGTCGAGAGACAGCCCCGTTACCTCCAGCCCCCAAACCCCCAATGGGGGCTTTAATACCGTTTTTTTTATCTTGATTTTTCATGTGTATTCTAAAAATTTGAAAATTGTGAAGAATAAATAAGCTTCCAAAATTGATTCCCCATTGGGGTTAGGGGCTTATTTTTTCCCCCCATTGGGGTCGGACCCTCGCAGGGTTAGGGGGCTGACTGCCTTAATCGCCTCTTTAATTCTCAAATACGTACCGCAACGGCAAATATTTCCACTCATGGCGGCGTCAATATCAGCATCTGTTGGCTTAGGGTTATTTTTTAGCAAAGCCGTAGCCGACATAATTTGCCCCGACTGGCAATAGCCACACTGAGCCACGTCGTGTTCGAGCCATGCTTTTTGTAGGGGGTGAGTTGCCTCAGCCGACAAACCTTCAATAGTAGTAATGGCTCCTTTTCCAACTACCGAAACAGGCAAGCTGCACGAGCGCACAGCGTTTCCATCCAGATGAACTGTGCAAGCGCCACACTGAGCCATGCCGCAGCCAAACTTCGTACCAACCAAATTGAGGTGATCGCGCAAGACCCACAACATGGGCGTTGATGGATCCACATCCACTTGCTGGGTTTTACCGTTGATTTTGAGGTTATATTTTGCCATGCTATGTTAGTTTTATTTCAATTCAAAAATTTAACAAAAATCTAAAAAACACACAATAGAAAACAACGTTTTTCAAGCAGAAATTTACGAAAATCAAACAGATTACTTCCTAATCTGATGCGTATCTCGCACGCTGCTGAATGTCAAGACAAGCATTTTCCAATTTTTACCTTGTTTTTGATACACTTCGGTTACAGTAAACTCCGTGACAGCCACTGTACTACGAACGACTGCATCGAGTGTAATTCGACTCCAGACGATGGCTGTATTACCAGAAATTTCTACTGCCGTATCATGCACGTTAGCGTTTTTGTACCAAATGCTTCCCGTTTTGATAATGTCAAGTTCTTCGGCCTTTTTCCATGTACCACTCATGTGAACAAACTTTGCTTTTTCATCAAATAATTTGTCCAATTTTTCGACGTCTTTATCCGCCATCCATTGCCATTTATCTTTGGATAGTTGGAGGATTGCTTGTTCTATCCTCGGGTCATTGTGCTGTGCAAAAGTTATACTTATTGCTAAAAATAGGATAACTACTACTGAAAATGCTGATTTCATCTGATTGACAATTTGGTTTGATTCGCAAATTTCACGCAATTTTTACGGACCTGAGGTAGATAAATTACTGTACTTTCTACCACTTTTACTGTTACCTATCTCCCCCTTGAAAAGATTGGATAAATTTGTTCCAACATTAAAAATCAACCCATGGAAAAAACGGTAAAATTTGAGACAATCAAAGAATATAACGATTTCAATAACCACGAAACGTTGCATCCACTGGTGACGGTTATTGATTTTTCAAAAGCTAATCCGAGAACCTGGGGCAAAGACAAAAAAGTAAGGGTCAGCTATGGATTTTACTGCATTTTTTTGAAAGAAATAAAATGCGGAGACCTCAAATATGGCTGCCATTACTATGATTATCAAGAAGGTACGTTGGTATTTATGGCTCCGTGGCAGGTGATGGACATTGAAAACAATGGGCAGGTGTATCAGCCCATCGGGCATGGTATCATGTTTCATGCCGATTTACTGAAAGGTACTTCGCTGGCCAAAAGCATCAATGACTACCATTTTTTTAGCTATCATTCCAACGAAGCACTGCACCTTTCAGAAAGAGAACGCCAAATAGTGATGGATTGCCTCGCTAAAATAGAATTTGAACTACAACAAGGGGTTGACAAACACAGTAAAAAACTGATTAGCACCAACATAGAGTTATTTCTGGATTATTGCCAGCGTTTTTATGACCGTCAGTTTATTACCAGAGAAAACGCTAACAAAGGCATTTTGGTAAGATTTGAAGAAGTTTTGAACGATTATTTTCAATCCGAAAAACCCCATACCATTGGCTTGCCTTCGGTGGCGTATTGTGCTGCCGAACTGAACCTTTCTGCTAACTATTTTGGCGATTTAATCAAAAAAGAAACAGGCACTTCGGCCAAAGACTACATATTGAATAAACTCATAGATACGGCCAAAACTAAAGTACTTGAAAGAGATAAAACGGTCAATCAAATAGCCTATGAGTTGGGCTTTAAATACCCACAACATTTTATGCGACTATTTAAGGATAAAGTAGGCTATACGCCCAGCGAGTATAAGAATTTGAATTGATTTAGACAAAGTCATTTACTACACTGTAAACTAAATTGGTACGATTTTTTCTGTTGTTTTCTGAAACTCAAAACTATGCAGAAGCAACACATTAAA
>Ga0102832_1000588_pt1 | contig 50122 bp, 43 predicted proteins | sample EBPBio282013_DNA_FD_88942 | JGI IMG/M metagenome (GOLD analysis project Ga0102832, IMG submission 88942) | Wastewater treatment Type I Accumulibacter community from EBPR Bioreactor in Madison, WI, USA - Reactor 2_5/28/2013_ DNA (Illumina Assembly) | ecosystem: Engineered > Bioreactor > EBPR >...
CGTCACGCTCGTGCTGCTGCTCGTCACCGCCGCCATCGGGCGCGAGATCAACGGGGCGAAGGGCTGGCTGCCGCTGCCCGGCGGCTTCTCCATCCAAACGGCGGAGTTTGCCAAGGTGGCCACGCTGCTGGCCGTGGCGGCGCTGCTGTCCAACCGCCGCCCCGGCTCCAACAACCTGCGCTACGGCATCGCCGCGACGGTTTTGCTGCTCATTCCGGCGGCCATCGTGATTGGGCCGCAGAACGACACCGGCACAGGCCTCGTCTTCCTTGGGCTGATTCCGATCATGCTGTTTTGGAGCGAGTTGCCGCTCAACGTCTTGGCGCTGATGATGGCCCCGGCGCTGGCCGGATACTTCGCCATCGTGTCGCTTCCGGTGGCGCTGGCCGTCTCGCTCGTGCTCTCGGCGGGAATGTGGATCGCAACCAAAGACCGGCTCCTCACCGGCCTTGCCGTGGCGTTCACGTTCGGCGTGGTGGCGGTGGCAGGCGTGGCCGTGAGCCAACTCCAACCGCACCAACGCGCCCGCATCGAAGCGTTCACTAACCCCGAAGCCGAGGAGTTTCGGTCGGGCGTGGGCTACCACCAGGTGCAGTCCAAGGCGGCCATCGGCTCGGGCGGCCTCACCGGAAAAGGGTTTATGCACGGCTCGCAAACGCAAGGCGCATACATCCCGGAACAGTCCACCGACTTTGTCTTCACCATCATCGGCGAAGAGTTCGGCTTTCTGGGCGGGATGACGCTGCTCGTGCTCTACGGCCTGCTGCTCACCCGGCTCGTGCGCCTCGGCGTGCAGATGCGGCATCCGTTCGGGTCGATGCTCGCGGCGGGCACGGCGGGCATCTTCCTGATCCACCTGTTCGTCAACATCGGGATGGTGACGGGCCTGCTGCCGGTGATCGGCATTCCGCTGCCGTTTGTGTCCTACGGCGGCGCGGCGCTGATGGCGCTCGGCAAGTCCCGGGCTGCGCTCCTCGGCAACGACGACGGCATGATCGAGCGGGTGAAGGCGGCCGCCGCGGCGACCGACGAGCCGGTGTGGCAGCTCCCTCTGGAGCGGAAGTACCGCAAGCAGCTGGACTCCGACATCGCCGACATCTCCAACCTGGGCGGCCCCCACGCGGGTGCCACCACGGCCGCGCTGTTCCTCGACGAGTTCGTGGCCGGCGTCCCGTGGGCGCACATCGACATCGCGGGCACCATGGCGTCCGACGCCGACGACGCGTGGCGCTCCGCGGGTGCGACCGGCTTCGGCGCGCGGCTCCTCGCGCAGCTCGCCGCCGGCTTCAGCGCTCCGACCGGAACGGACTAGCCGCACAGCCTCGACGCGAGGGAAGAGGCGTAGATGTTCGGTCTTGGCCCGGTGGCCATCGTCCTGACCATCCTGGTCCTGGCGGTGGTGGCCTTCATGTCCAACAAGGTGCCGGTCGGGATCGTCGCGCTCGGCGTGGCACTGGCGCTGTGGGCGACGAACATCCTGACGCTGCCGCAGGCGCTCGCCGGCTTCGGCGACCCCACGGTGATCTTCATCGCGAGCCTGTTCATCGTGTCCGAGGCGCTGGACTCCACCGGGGTCACGGCCTGGGCAGGGCAGGAGGTGGTCAGCAGGGGCGGGACGGGACGCACGTCCCTTCTAGTGGTCATCGGGCTGCTGGTGGCTGTGCTGACGGCCCTGATCAGCGTGAACGGCGCGGTCGCAGCCCTCATCCCCGTGGTGGTCGTGGTGGCCGTCCGCGCGGGCCTGACGCCCAGCCAGATGCTGATGCCGCTGGCGTTCTCCGCGCACGCCGGATCGATGCTCGCCCTCACCGGGACGCCGGTGAACATCATCGTCAGCGAAGCGGCGGCGGACGCGGGTGCGCGCCCCTTCAGCTTCCTCGAGTTCGGGCTGGCCGGCGTCCCCCTGGTGGTCGGGACGCTGGGGATCATCGTCCTGTTCGGCAAGCGGCTGCTGCCCGACCGCGCGCCCACCACGCTGCCGCCCGACCTCGGGATGCAGGCGAAGGTGCTCCGCGAGCAGTACGCCGTGCCCGGTGACACCGAGCTCGTCGGCGCCCGCACCGGCTTCACCGAGGTGCTCGTGCCGCCGCGCTCGGAGCTGGTCGGCATGCACATGTTCCCCGGCATGACGACCCCCAGCGGAGACCTGGTCGTGCTCGGCGTGCAGCGGGGAGGGGAGGACCTCACCGGTCCGGACACCATCATCCAGGCCGGTGACGCGCTCCTGCTCGGCGGCACGTGGGAGCACCTGGAGAAGCACACCTCCGGTCCGGACGTCCTGGTCGTCGACGACCCGGCGAGGCTGCGCCGCGGCGTCCCCCTCGGCGTGGGCGCCAAGCGCGCGATCGGGATCCTGGCCGCCATGGTGCTCCTCCTCGCCACCGGGCTGGTGCCCCCGGCCGTGGCGGGGCTCCTCGCCGCAGGGGCCATCGTGCTCAGTCGTGTGCTCACCACCGCGCAGGCGTACCGCTCGGTGTCCTGGACGACCGTCGTGCTGGTCGGCGGCATGATCCCGCTGTCGACGGCGTTCACCGCCACGGGAACCGCCGACCTGATCGCGAACGGCCTGCTGTCCGTGGTCGGAGACAGCTCGCCGACGCTGGCGCTCACGGCCCTGGTCGTGCTCACGATGGTGCTCGGACAGCTCATCTCCAACACTGCGACCGTGCTGATCATGGCGCCCATCGCGACCGTCCTTGCGACCGACCTGCATGTCTCGGTGCTCCCGTTCATGATGGCCCTCACCGTGGCGGGCGCCGCGTCCTTCCTCACCCCCGTGGCCACCGCAGCCAACACGATGGTGATGGAGCCGGGTGGCTACCGGTTCAGCGACTACTGGAAGCTCGGGCTGCCGCTCCTGCTGCTGTTCCTGCTCGTCGCGGTGTTCTGGGTCCCCCTGATCTGGCGCTTCTGAAAGGCCCCTCCCGTGACCCAGAACATCACCCTCGCGGTCGTGCTGACCGTGCTGGCATCGATCGCCCTCGCGGTCGCCTCCGTGGTGCAGCACGTCGCGGTGGGCGACACCGCTGGCGGCGGCGGTGCGGCCAGGAAGCTGTCCGGATCGGAGCTGCTGGCGGTCATCCGCAACCCGCGCTGGCTGGGCGGGCTGGCGCTCACCGGAGTGGGCGCGGTGCTCCAGATGACCGCGCTGCTGCTCGCCCCGGTGACCGTGGTGCAGCCGATCGGCGTCCTCGCCGTGCCGTGGACGATCCTGCTCGCCGCCCGCGTGGCCCGGCGTCCGATCACCGGGGCCATGTGGGGGGCCGCGGCGCTCACGATGGCCGGGACTGTCGCCTTCGCCTGGGTGGCGATCAGCCACGCCGCGCCCTACCCGGTGCTCAACGACGCCTGGCTGGTCACCGGCACCCTGGTGAGCTTCGGCATCGCCGGGCTGCTGGCGCTCGCCGGTGCCCGCGGTCCGCTGGGCTGGCGCTGCCTGGCGTGGTCGGCGGCGGCCGCGGTGATCTACGGCGCGGAGTCCGGTGTGGTCAAGGCCATGGGTCACTACGTCACCAGCCGCCCGTGGCTCGGCTCGCCCGTGTTCTGGATGCTGGCGGCGTCCATCGTCGTCGGCATGGTGCTCGCCGGCATGTGGATCCAGCAGGGCTACGCGTCCGGGCCCGCAGAGATCGTGGTCGGGACGCTCAACGCCGCCGGGCCCGTCGCCGGTGTGGCCTACGGGGTGGCGGTGCTGGGTGAGGGCATGATGCTCACCGGCCCGGCCGTGGCCCTGATGGTGGTCTTCGCCGCGATCGCGATCGCCGGCGTCGTGCTGCTCTCCCGGATCCACCCCGGTGAACGCGGGCCGGACAGCACACCGAACGAACCCCTCGCCGCCGACCCGGAGGCGGTCCAGGGGCACGAAAGACGGCCCGACGCGGCCGAGACAGGGGGAATCCGATGAACGCGGTGCTCGCATTCGTGGTGGTCATGCTGGTCTGGACCGTCAGCGACTGGGTCGCCAAGAAGACCAAGTCGTTGCTGTCGAGCCTGTTCGTGGCGTCGATCATCTTCCTGATCGGGTTCATGACGGGGGTCTTCCCCGAGGACCTGCTCCAGGCGTCCTCGCTGCTGGGGCTCGCCGGAGTGGTGGTGGGCTTCATCATCGTCCACCTCGGCACGATGATCAGCCTCGACGACTTCAAGAAGCAGTGGAAGACGCTGCTCATCGGCATCGCCACCGTGGTCGGCATCGGCGTCCTGCTGCTGGCCGCGGCGGCGATCTTCGGCGGCGGGCCGCGCAGCGTGAACGAGTACGGCGACCTGATCTCGACCGGGCGCGACTACGCCATCGCCGGGATCGGAGCGCTGTCCGGCGGCACGATCTCGGTGCTGATCGTGCAGGAGGCCGCGCTCGGCGTGGGCCTCACCACGGTGGCGGCGTTCCCGGTGCTGATCGCCGCGCTGCAGGGGCTTTTCGGCTTCCCGCTGACCTCGCTGCTCCTGCGGCGCGAGGCATCCCGGCTGAAGGACGAGTTCCGCGCGGGCCGGATCGAGGCCCCGGTGGTCGCCGAGGTGGGCGCGGCGAGCGAGGGCCTGCTGCCGTCCTTCCTGCGCACCACGCCGGGGACGCTGTTCAGCGTCGGCATCGTGGTGCTGGTGAGCATCGGCATCAACAACCTGACCAACGGCGCGCTGAACACCTTCGTGGTCGCGCTGATCCTGGGCATCGTGCTGCGCACCACCGGGGTGTTCAAGCCGTCGGTGCTCACCGGGATCGACTCGTTCGGGCTGATGATGCTCGCCATCATGATCATGGTGTTCGGGCCGCTCGCCACGCTGAAGCCGGCCGACCTGGCCAACCTCGCCGGGCCGCTGGCGATCGCGTTCGTCTTCGGCCTGATCGGCATCGCGGTGTTCTCGCTGGTCGTGGGCAAGCTGCTCGGCTACAGCATCCCGATGTCGATCGCGATCGGCCTCACCTCGCTGTACGGCTTCCCGGGAACGATGATCCTCTCCCAGGAGGCGGCGAAGGCGGCCGGCGAGACCCCTGAGGAGGTCGCCGCGATCGAGGGCGAGATCCTGCCCAAGATGATCGTGGCCGGCTTCTCCACGGTGACGATCACCTCGGTCGTCGTGACCAGCATCATCGCCGCCGGAATCGGCCGATGACCTCGCCCGACCCCGCGTCCACGCCCGATCGGGACCCGGCGGGCGCGGGCCGCCGTCCGGCGGGCGCGGGCTGGGTGACGCCCGCCGACGTGGTGGACGTGTTCGTCTACGTCGTCGTGCTCAACCTCGCGGCGCAGTACCTGCCGGCGGTGATCTCGGAGACGTTCACGCTCTCGCTGCTCACGGCCGTCGTGCTCAAACTGGTGCTCGAGGCCGTGGTCTGGGTGAAGAACCGGGTGAAGGGCCGGATGAAGGCCGCGACGACCATGGTCGGCAAGATCGCCGGCGGGCTGGCCCTGTGGGCGGTCCTGGTCGGCAGCAAGTTCGTCGTGCTCGAGATCGTGGCGTTCCTGTTCGCCGGCCAGGTGAAGCTGGGCGGCTTCTTCGCCGTCACCGGGCTCATCCTGGTCCTGCTGGTGGCCCGGGCCGGCGTCCGACGGCTGCTCGCCACTCCCGACGACGCAGCCGCGGCCCGGTAGCGGTTCCGCTCAGCCCGCGCGGTCGAGGAACCAGCCGGACGGGTCCAGCGCGGCGTTCATCCGGGGGACGTACTGGTCGAAGTAGACCCGGGCGATGAGTTCGCGACGGCTGCGGACCCCGGCCTTGTCGAACACCGACTTCAGGTGGTCCTGGACGGTGTAGGCCGACAGGTGCAGCTGCCCAGCGATGTCCCTGGTGTCGAGGCCCTGGAGCACGAGCTGGGTGATGTCGCGCTCGCGCGGCGTGAGCCCGAAGGCTGCGACCACGAGCGGCACGATCTCCGGCGGGCGCGCCTCCTCGATCGTCACCGCCACGTCCGTGCCGCCGCCGTCCCCACCGCTCAGCGGCGCGGCGTGCAGCACGAGCCACATCCCGTTGGCCGCCCGGACGCGGCTTCGGGGCGCGTGCGGCGTCAGGCCCTGCGCGTAGCGGCGGGCGGCACCGACGAGTGAGCCGATCAGGCCGCCGGCGATGCCGGACAGGGGGCCGGAGGTGAGCTCGGACAGCCGTTCGTCCGCGCCGACCGACGTCCGCGTCACCCGGTTCGATCCGTCCACGATGAGCACGATCGGCCCGGCCAGCGGGCTGGTGCCGATCGCAGCGAGGCTGGCCAGCAGGCCGCCGCGCACGCCCAGGGCCAGGCTGCCGCTGAGCGAGCCGAGGTAGTCGACCTCGTCGGCGTCGAACGGTGTCTCGTCGCTGAGCCGGAACAGCGCGATCCCGGCCCACCGGCGCCCGTGGTCGTCGCGGCACAGCGCGCGCAACTCGTCGCCGAACCCGAAGTGCGGGAGCATGAAGTCCGCCACGCGCGGTGAGCCGTCGGGCGGCGCGACCGTGCCGGCGCGGACGCCCGCGGCGAGCACGCCCTGTTCCCCGAGCCGGGCGAACGAGGTGGGTTCCTCCGAGCCGTATTCGATGAGCCCCCACTCGTGGTCGTGCTCGTCCACCCCGCGGAGGCTGCCGCACTTGAGCGTGCCGGTGAGCAGGCCCGTGCTGGGGTCCATCGTGCCCATGCACACCGAGTCGAACGGGACGGCGCGGCGCAGCGAGGTCATCGCCTCCTCGACGAACGTCGGCAGGTCGAGCCCGGCGCGCGCGAGCACCTCCACATCCCTGCGGACGCGCTCCGCAGCCAGTGCCCTCCCCATGGGTTCCAGTCTCGCGCGAGGCGCCCCGCCGACGACATCCCACAAAGCTGGGAACTCCTACCACCCACGACCCTGAGGACGGAAGTCCGCAGGCGGCTGGGATCGCGGTCCGGCGGAGGGGGCGGCACGGTGGTGCCACCAACGAAGGAGAGACATGATCGAATCCACCCTGCCCCGCGCGATCGCCACTGCAGAGTCGCTGCGCGGGCTCCTCGACGGACGCGTGTTCCTGCCCGGCGATCCCGGCTACGACGCGGCCCGCACCCCCTGGAACGTCGCGGTCGACCAACGCCCGGCAGCGGTCGCCGTGCCGACGAGCGCGGACGAGGTCGTGCTCGTCGTCCGGGCGGCGGCGGACGCCGGGCTCCGGGTCGTCCCGCAGAGCACCGGCCACGGCGCCGGACCGCTCGCCGGCCGCTTCGACGATGCGGTGCTCCTGCGGCTGTCGGACTTCACCGGCGTCACCATCGACCCCGAGCGCCGGGTCGCTCGCATCCTCGGCGCCACCCTGTGGCAGGACGTCGCGGAGGCCGCGGCGGTCCACGGCCTGGCGGCGATGCACGGCAGCTCGCCCGACGTCGCGGCCGCCGGCTACCTGCTCGGCGGCGGGCTGTCGTGGTACGCCCGTGCCCACGGCCTGGCCTGCAACCAGCTGGTCGCCGCCGAGGTCGTGCTCGGCGACGGGACGCTGGTGCGCACCGACGCCGACCACCACCCCGACCTGTTCTGGGCGGTGCGCGGCGGTGGTGGCGGCTTCGGCGTGGTCACCGCGCTGGAGACCCGCCTGCTCCCCGTCGCCGACGCCTACGCCGGCATGCTGCTGTGGGACGGCACCCGTGCCGCCGAGGTGACCGCGGCCTGGGCCCGCTGGACGCACGGCCTGGCGCCCGAGGTCACCACCGCGTTGCGGTTGCTGAGCCTGCCGCCGCTGCCCGAGCTGCCCGACTTCCTGCGCGGACGCCAGCTGGTGGTGGTGGACGGGGCCGTCCTGGCCGACGACGACCGCGCCGCCGGCCTGCTGGCCCCGCTGCGGGCGCTCGGCCCGGAGCTGGACACCTTCGCGCGCATCCCTGCGGCGGCGCTGACCCGCATCCACATGGATCCCGAGGGCCCGACGCCGGCCGTCTCCGGCCACCTGCTGCTGGAGGACTTCGACGAGGCGGCGGCCGCCGCGCTGGTGGAGGCGGCGGGCGCGGAGTCCGGGAGCACGCTGCTGAGCGCCGAGGTCCGCCACCTGGGCGGGGCGCTCGGGCGTCCGGACCCGGACGGGGGAGCGCTCGACCGGCTCCGCGGGGAGTACGCGGGCTTCTTCGTCGCCGTGGCCGCGACGCCGGAGCTCGGTACGCGGGGACGGGCGGACGCCGCGCGGGCGGTCGAGGCGCTGTCACCCTGGGGCTGCGGTGCGAACTTCCTCAACTTCAGCGAAGAGGCGATCGATCCGGCGTCCGCGTTCGAGCCGGACGTGCTGGCCCGCCTGCGCGCGGTGCGGGCGTCCGCCGACCCGCAGGGGCGCTTCCTGGCGAACCACGACCTGGGCTGAGCGGGGTCACACTGCGTACAGGGGTTCGGGTCGGACCTGTCCAGGCGGCACCGTTGCGCACCGCCATTCTATACCCCGGGAGGTATGCTGCTGACGTCCGCAGACGTGAGGAGCACCGCCATGGACGCCAGCGCGCCGAGCCTGCCCACCATCCCTCAGGGGCCGGTGCGGCCGTCGTCGCGCCCGAGCGCGGCGCGGGCGTGGGGTGCGGTGGTGTCCTGGCCGCGTCGCCGACGGGTGGTCGCACTCCTGGCCGCCGTCGCGACGGTGGTGCTGATGGGGGTGTCGACGGCGATGATCCCCAACCCGGTCTTCGGGCGCGCCGTGCCGACCACCTGGTGGGCCTGGCCCGCGCTGCTGGTCACGGCGTTCCTCGGCGGGCTGCTCAGCGCGACCTACGTGCGCGGGGACGCGGCCGTCGAGCCGGCCTCGCGTGCAGGCCTGGCCGGGGGACTGCTCAGCTACCTCGCCGTCGGCTGCCCGGTGTGCAACAAGCTTGCGCTGCTGGCGCTGGGCTACACGGGAGCGCTCACGTGGTTCGCCCCGGTGCAGCCCCTGCTCGCCGTCGGGGGCGTCGCCCTGCTGGCCTGGGCGCTGCACGTGCGGCTGAAGGGCGAGATCGCCTGTCCCGTGCCGCCGGGCAGCTGACCGGCCGCCGGTCCGGGCCGGAGCGGCGACCCGACGCGGTCCTGCTGGCGGGGCGCAACCGGCGCCCGGGTCAGCCGAGCAGGTGCAGCTCGCGGGCCCGGGCGACAGCCTCCACCCGGTTCGCCGTGCCGAGCTTGGTGGCGATCGCGTGTACGTGGGTCTTCACGGTGCCGACCGTGACGTAGAGCTCTGCGGCGATCCGCGCGTTCGAGCGTCCGGTGGCCATCAGGGCGAGCACCTCCTGCTCACGGGCGCTCAGCGTCTGCCCGTCGGGGAGCGGGAGCGTGCCGGCGCGCCGGGTGGTGGCGAGGCTCCGCGCCTCGGTGAGGGTCGTCAGGTCGCCGCCGCTGCGGGCGAGCTCCATGGCCGACCGGGCGACCGCGGCCGCGTCCGGGTCGTCGAGTGCGAGCAGTGCCTCGGCGCGCGCGAGCCGCACCAACGCGGCCGACGGCTCGTCGCCCGCCGACACCGGGAAGCGGTCGCAGGCGGCGAGGGCGGCCTCCGGCCGGCCGCGTCCCAGCTCGATGCGGGCGAGGTTGCGGACCATCTCGGCCACCGCCAGCCGGTTGCCCACAGAGGCGAGCAGCGGCAGGGCCTCCTCGTAGGCCGCCACGGCGCGGTCGACCTCACCGGCCGCGAGCAAGGCGTGCCCGAGCACCGTCAGGGCGTCCCCGCGGTAGAGCACCTCGCGCTCCGGCGGCAGCCCCGGGGGCAGGAGCCCGAGGGCGGCCTCCGCCTGGGCGACCGCCTCGGCGTGCCGACCCTCGGCGCGGGCGGCCGTGGACCGGATCTGCGCGCTCAGCCCGGCCTGGGCCACGGCGAGTGGGTCGGTGCCCGGGGCCGCGTCCCGGGCGGCCCGCGCTGCGTGGTCCAGCCACCCCCGCGCCGCGGCACCCTCACCGCGCAGGGCGCTGGCCCACCCCTGGAGCAGGCACACCAGCACGCTGTGGTGCGCGACGTCGTCCGGCAGCAGGTCGAGGGCAGCCTGGAGCGCGCGGAGCTCGCCGGAGTGGATGAGCAGGGCGCCGGCCCGCCAGATCACCTCGTAGTTCGCCGGGTAGCCGGCCCGCACCGCCTGGCCGATGGCCTCCAGCGGCAGGTCGTGGTCGATCAGCCAGCGGGCCGCACGCAGTTGCACGTCGCCGCCAACCGTGCCGGCCCGGGTTCGCAGCAGTTCTGCGAACAGGCGGTGGAACCGGTACCAGCGGCGCTGGTCGTCCAGCGGCAGCAGGAGGAGGTTCGCCCGTTCCAGCTCCCTGAGGGTCTCGGCACCGTCCGTCCGCCCGGTGACTGCATCGCACAGCTCACCGGTGAGCCGGTCGAGGTGGGCTGTGCGCAGCAGGAAGTCGATGGTCGGCCCGTCGAGGCGGGCGAGCACCTCCTCGGTCACGTAGTCGAGGACGAACCGGTGCTCCGCGGCGAGGGCGGCCGCCCTCGCCGCCGCGTCCGGGCGTCCGGAGAGGGTGAGCGCCACGAGTTGCAGCACGGCCGGCCAGCCCTCGGTGGTCTCGGTGAGCACGGCCACCGACTCCAGCGGCAGCGTCAGGCCCATCCGCCGGCGCAGGAACTGGTCGGCCTCGGCCTGGGTGAAGCGCAACTGCTCGGCGCGCACCTCGACCAGCTCGCCCGCTGCCCGCAACCGGGCCAGCCGCAGCGGGGGGTCCTCCCGGGTGCTGATCACCAGCCGCCGATCGTGGGGGAGCGCGGCGAGCAGCGCCTCGACCACCGCGTGGACGGTGCGGTCGGAGATCACCTGGTAGTCGTCGAGCACCAGGACCTCCGGCGCGTCCGGCTCCTCCAGCAGGCGGGCCAGCCCGGCGGCGACGTCGACCGGCTCGCCGACCTCGCCCAGGTGGACGAGGGCTCCCGGCTGGCCGCCGGAGAGGACGGCAACGAGGGAGGGCACCAGCCGTCCCGGGTCGTTGTCGGACTCGTCGAGGGAGACCCACGCGGCCCGCCGTCCCGCGGTGGTCACCCAGTCGACCACGGCGCTCGTCTTGCCGAACCCCGGCGGGGCGGAGACGACGACCAGCCGGGCCGGCGTCGCAGACAGCAGTTCGGTGAGCCGGGGACGGGAGACCAGGCCCGGGCCGACCCGCGGGGTCGACACCTTGCCGCGCAGCAGATCCATGGCCACCTCACCAGGGCCGACGCCGCCCGCCCGGGCCCCGGCACTGCGCAGAATGCTAGCCGGGGCGACGCCTCCGGCGGGGCCGGCGTCGCGGGGTTGCCGGCCGCGAATCAACCAGTGACTCCATCCCCCGATGGAGGCCCGGTGAGCCCGTCCGCGAGAGGCTGGTGCCGTCGGTGGATCAGGAGAGACATGAGCCAGAGGGTGACGATGCGAGTGGTGGTGCCGGGCCGGCTGTCGGCAGAGCTGGCCGAGTGGCTGGAGCCGCTGTCGGCCGTGGAGCTGCCCGGCGGTGCCACCGAGTTGGTCGGCGTCCTCCCGGACCAGAGTGCCGTGCACTCGGTGTGCAACCGACTGCGTGACCTGGGGCTGTCCCTGGACTCGCTGACCGTGGAGAAGGAGAGGAACTGATGAGCGTGGAAGAGGGGAGCGTCCGCCGGCCCTGGCAGGCCTGGGCGCTCGCGGTGACGGAGCTGTTCATCACCGGGCAGGCCGTCTACGGCGGCGTGGGCCTGATCACCGACAGCTGGCAGCTGCCCACCGAGTGGCTGGCCCGCACGCCGTTCGACACGTGGGTGGGCCCGGGGTGGGTGCTGATCGCCCTGGTCGGCCTGCCGCACCTGCTGGCCGCCATCCCCGTCGTCTTCCTGCCCCGGCGGCCGCGCCTGGGGATTCTTGCCGGCTACCTCGCTGGCGGGTCGCTGCTGGTCTGGATCGGAGTGCAGGTCACCCTGCTCGGCATCTACTTCTTCCTCCAGCCGGTGATCGTGGTGATCGGGATCATTGAGGCCGCGCTGGCCTTCTGGTGGAGCCGGCGGATCGCGCGTTGAACGCTCGGCCGGCTCACCACACGAAGGGGACGAAGGCCCGCCGCACGCGCTGCCGGTACGCCGCGTATTCGGGGTACGTCGCGAGCAGCCAGGCCTCCTCGCGCCGGCGCTTGGTGTCGAAGAACACCGCGCCGAGCGCCCAGGGAGCAAGGGCGAGCGGCGACGTGGCCAGGGCCCACGCCAGCATCGACAACAGCACGCCCCCGTAGATCGGGTGGCGGGCGTGGCCGTAGATGCCGTCCTGGCGCAGGGCGCCGTCGGGCACCGGGCGCGGGAACGGCGTCACCTGGCGTCCCAGACCCGCACCGCCGGCCAGGAGCAGCCCCACCCCCGTGACGAGGGTGACACCCGCGACCGCCCACAACCACGGGGTGGCCGCGGGGGGCCAGTCGGGCCCGAGCCAACCGGTGAGCGCGACGACGGCGAAGACGACGACCTGCAACCCCACCCAGCCGCCTCCCCGGCGGCCGAGCGACGGCAGTCGGCTCTGCCCGGTCGTGCCGGGGTCGGGGATCGGCGCGTCGCTCATCACCGGCCAGCGTAGGCCGCGGCGCCACCCGCTGGTGGCGACACCTTCCGGTCACACCCTCCGGTCAGGCGGACGCGGCGCGCGCGGCCAGAACCTCGGGCATCACGTCGTAGACCGCGTCGACCACGCCTCGCAGGGCGACGGCGATGCGGTGCCCGGAGGGCGTGAGGGCGTACTCCACGTGCTGCTCCCCGCGGTCGTCGCGCACGACGAGGCCGTCGCCGACGAGGGTCGTGAGGGTGCGGGACAGCATCCGGTCGCTGATGCCGCTGACGGCGCGGGCGGTCTCGGCGAAGCGGAGCGGGCCCTCCAGGAGGGCGATCAGCACGAGCGCCGGCCAGCGGTCGGTCACGTCGTCGACCACCGAACGCGACGGGCACAGTGCGCTGAACGCGTCGAACGGGCGGTCCATCCTGCGTCCTCTCTTGGGCAACGTCCTATCAGGAGTATAGTGCTAATCAATCGTAAGTAACCTGAAGGAGAAGTCATGACCCTCGCCGTCAGCGGCGCCTCCGGCCACCTGGGCCGCCTGGTCGTCACCCATCTGCTCGCGCTCGGCGTCGCCCCGGGCGACATCGTCGCGCTGGTCCGCCGTCCGGACGCGGTCGCGGACCTCGCCAGCCGCGGCGTCGCCGTCCGGGCCTTCGACTACGACCGGCCCGAGACCCTCGCCGCGGGCCTGGAGGGAGTGGACTCGCTGCTCCTGGTGTCCGGCACCGCCTTCGGAAGCCGGGAGGCCCAGCACCGGGCGGTGATCGAGGCGGCGAAGGCGGCCGGCGTGGACCGGATCGTCTACACCAGCGCACCGATGTCCGAGTCCTCGGTCAACCCCGTCGTCCCCGAGCACCGCGCCACCGAGCAGGCGCTGGCGGAGTCCGGCGTCCCGCACGTCGTGCTGCGCAACGGCTGGTACCACGAGAACTACCTGCGCGACCTCGCGTCGGCCGGGCAGGCCGGCGAGATCCTCACTGCCGCCGGCGACGGTCGCGTGTCGAGCGCCTCGCGCAACGACCTCGCCGAAGCTGCCGCGCGCGTCCTGGCCGGCGACGAGGTGGGGCGGACGTACACCCTCGGCGGCGACGTGGCGTGGAGCGTCGACGACCTGGCCGCGGACTACTCGGCCGTCCTGGGACGCCCCGTCGCGGTACGTCGGGTGAGCGGCGAGGAGAAGGCCGCGATCCTCGCGTCCTTCGGCCTCGACGAGGGGACGATCGGCTTCGCCGTCGGGGTGGACGCCGCCATCGCCGCCGGCGAACTGGCGATCGACACCGGCGACCTCTCCCGGATCCTCGGCCGGCCGACCGCGCCGATCATCGACACCCTCCGCGCCGGAGCATAGGCGGCCCCCCGTCTCCGTTCCTGCCCCCGAATGCAACGGTCGCTGCCGGAATTCCGGCAGCGACCGTTGCATTCGGGAGCGTGGCCGGGGAGGGGGTGGCCGGGGAGGGCTGGGGGGTGGCCGGGGAGGGCTGGGGGCGCGGCCGGGGAGGGCTGGGGGCGCGGCCGGGGAGGGCCGAGGCGCGGGGGGCTGGGGCGGGCGCCCGGCGTCCACCTGTCGGGCGGGCGGCGCGGCGCGCCTGGAATCCTGTACTTTTGAAAATCGTCAAGTATAGGAGTCTGCATGCCGGTACCGCGCCACGAGGCGAAGGCGGAGCTGTTCCGCACGCTGGGACACCCGGTGCGGATCCGCGTGCTGGAGCTCCTGTGCGAACGCGAGCACGCCGTGCACGAGCTCCTCGCCAACATGGACGTCGAGCCGAGCACCCTCTCCCAGCAGCTCGCCGTGCTGCGGCGGGCCGGCATCGTCCGGCAGCAGCGGCTCGGTGGCGAGGTGCGCTACTCGCTGATGATCCCCTCGGCCGCGGGCCTGCTCGCCGCGGCGCGCACGACACTGGGCGAGCTCCTCGCCGACCAGGCCCAACTGCAGGCCGACCTGGACGAGGAAGCCGTCGCGGTCGGCGGTGGGGACCGATGAGCACGGCCCGCCTCCTCCGCCTGATCACCCGGACCGGACGCGTCGCCGAGCCGCTCGAACCGCCCGCGGACGGCGCGTTCGTCGTCCGTGAGGGCTTCGACGTGCCGCCGGCGCTGCGGGGGAGCGCGCAGGTGCGGCACGTCGACGCGGGCTCCTGCAACGGCTGCGAGATCGAGGTCGGCGCGGCGTTCGGCCCGGTCTACGACGCCGAGCGCGTGGGGGCGCGCCTGGTGGCCTCCCCCCGGCACGCCGACGTGGTGGCCGTCACCGGCGTGGTCACCCAGAACATGGCCGAACCGCTGCGCAACACGGTGGACGCCACCCCTAACCCCCGCGTCCTGGTGTCGATCGGGGACTGCACCCGCGGCTGCGGGCTGTTCGCCGGCTCCTACGCCGTCGCCGGCTCGGTGGACGACGTCGTCCAGGTGGACGTCCACGTGCCCGGCTGCCCTCCCGACCCGCGGGCCATCGTGGCAGCGTTGCGGGCGGTGACCGGGCGGTGAGCGCCCTGCTCGCACCGACTCTCATGGACGCCGGGCTGCTCGCCCAGCTCGCCGTCGGCGGGCTGGCCGTTGTGGCCGCCGTCCTCGCCCCGCCGCGCGCGCGGAACCTCGCCGCCGGTGGCGCGCTCGTCGCCACCGGGCTCGCGGGGGCCGTCACCGGCGTCGCAGCGTTGCTGGGCGTGGAGGCCGGGGGCGTGCCCGTGCCGGTGGCCCTCCCGCTGACCGCGCCGCTGGACGCCCTCGTCCTCGCCCCGGACGCACTGGGCGGGCTGTTCATGGCCCTGGCCGGCGTGGTCGTCGCGCTGGCCGCGCTGTTCGGCATCGGCTACGCCCACGGCGCGGCGGCGTCGCGCACCGGCTGGACGGCGTTCGCCGTCTTCGCCGTCGGACTCCAGCTCGTGCCGGCTGCGGCCGACGCGATCAGCTTCCTGCTGGCCTGGGAACTCATGGCGCTCGGCTCGACCGTGCTCCTGCTCGCCGACCACGCGGCCCGTGGGCCGGTGCGCCGGGCGACCCTCTGGTACGCCGTGATGACCCACCTCAGCTTCCTGCTCCTGCTCGCCGGCTTCGGCGTCCTGGTCGCCGCCGGCGGGAGCACCTCCTTCGCGGCGATGCGGACGGCGGGCGTCGCCGGGCCGGCCGCCGACCTCGCCTTCGTCCTGATGGTCACCGGGTTCGCCACCAAGGCCGGGCTCGTCCCCGTGCACGTGTGGCTGCCGCGCGCGCACCCGGAGGCACCCAGCCACATGTCGGCCGCCATGAGCGCCGCCATGGTGAAGATGGGCGTGTACGGGATGCTGCTGCTGACCCTGCGACTGCTCCCGGCCGGCCCGCGGTGGTGGGCCCTGGTGCTGGTCGCGCTGGGGGCGGTCTCGGCGCTGTACGGCATCCTCCAGGCGTCCGTGCAGGCCGACCTGAAGAGGCTGCTCGCCTACTCGACCACGGAGAACATCGGCCTGATCACGACCGCTGTCGGGGTCGGGCTGCTGCTGCGCGACTCCGGGCAGTCGGCCGTGGCGGACGTGGCTCTGGTCGCGGCGCTGCTGCTGGCGGTCAGCCACGCGGCGTTCAAGTCCGTCCTGTTCCTCGGGGCCGGATCGGTCCTGCACGCCACCGGGACGCGCGACCTCGACCTGCTCGGCGGGCTGGCCGCCAGGATGCCGTGGACGTCCGGCGCGTTCGGTGTGGGCGCGCTCGGCGCCGCCGCGCTGCCGGTCACCTCCGGCTTCGTCGCGGAGTGGGTGCTGCTGCAGGGACTCATCCACGTGGACGCGAGGACCGACCGCCTGCTGGCGATCGTCATCCCGGTCACGATGGGCATCGTCGCCCTCACGATCGGCCTCGGCCTGCTCACCTTCGTCAAGGCGTACGGCATCGGCTTCCTCGCCCGCCCGCGCACGAGCGCCGCGGCCGACGCCCGCGAGGCCGGCGTCGCGATGCGCACGGCGATGGTGGCCGGAGCCGTGCTCGTGGTCGGTCTGGGACTGGTTCCCGGCCCGCTGTCGCAGGCGCTGGCCGCCGCCGTGGCGGCCACGGGCGTGGCGAGCGTGAACGGGGCAGGGCTGGCGGTCGGGGCAGCGGCGGCCGTGCTCGACCCGGTGGCGCTGACCGCGCTCGCCGCGGCCGTCCTCGTGCCGCTGGTCGCGGTCAACGTGGTGCTCGCCCGCCGGCACCCCCGGCGCGAGGTGGCGCTGGCCTGGGGCTGCGGTGGCGAACGGACGAGCCCGCGGATGGAGTACAACGCCACCAGCTACTCCGAGCCGGTGGTGCGGGTCTTCCGGGCGTCCCTGCAGGCGAGGAGGGCCGTGGACGTGGTGCACCCCGACAGCGCGCCGATGATCGTGGAGCACATGTCGTTCACGCAGGAGACCGCTGACGTGGTCGAGAGCCGGCTCTACCTGCCGGCGACGCGGGCCCTGGCCCGGGCCGGCGACCTCGCCCGGCGCGTCCAGAACGGCAGCATCCACCGCTACATCGGGATCTCCTTCGCCGCGCTGGTGCTGGTGCTGGTGGTGGTGGCGCTGTGACCCCCGGTTCGTTCGCCGTGATCCTGGTTCACCTGGTGGTGGCCGTCCTCGTCACGCCCCTGCTCATCGGCGTGATGCGCACCGTCCGCGCACGGCTCGAGGGACGCGTCGGCGCCGGGGTGTGGCAGCCGTGGCGCGACCTGATCAAGCTGCTCGCGAAGGAACCCACCCGGGCTCCCGGCTCCACGCCGGTGCTGACCCTCGCGCCGATCGTGCTGATGGCGTCGAGCCTGGTGCTGTGCGCGCTGATCCCGCTGGTGAGCACCGTGGCCCTTGCCAGCGTGCCGGGCGACCTCTTCGTCGTGGTCTCCGTGCTCCTGGTGGGGACGGTGTCGCTCGCGCTGCTCGGCCTGGAGTCGGGCACGGCGTTCGGCGGCATGGGCTCCAGCAGGCACATGGTGATCGCCGCGATGGTCGAGCCCACCGTGCTGCTGAGCGTGTACGCGCTGAGCGTGCCGGCGGGCACGTCCGACCTCGCGGCGATCGTCCAGGCGCGCGTGGCGGACCCGATCTCGCTGCTGAACCCGGTCAGCCTGCTGGCGATCTTCGCCCTGGTGGTGGTCGTCATCGCCGAGACCGGACGGCTGCCCGTGGACAACCCGTCCACCCACCTGGAACTGACCATGGTGCACGAGGCCATGATCCTGGAGAGCGGCGGCCGCGACCTCGGCTGGCTCGAGCTGGGATCCTGGCTTCGGCTGACCGCCCTCCTGGGGCTGGTCGCGAACCTCGCCGTCCCTTGGGGCGTGGCGCCGGACGCGGCCCCGCTCAGCCTGCTGGTGGGCGTCGGCGCGGTGTTCGCCAAGCTCGTCGTGCTCGGCGCGGTCCTGGCCGCGGCAGAGGTCTTCATCGCCAAGCTGCGGCTCTTCCGCGTCCCGGAGCTGCTGGCGGGGTCCTTCGTCCTGGCGTTCCTTTCGGTGAGCGCCTCCTACCTGGTGTTCTAGAGGAGGCCGCCGATGTCCACACAGCTGTACCAGCAACTGCTGGCCACCACCACCGGCCTGCTGCTGCTCACCGCCGTCCTCCAGGTGTGGGGCCGGACGATCATCCGCGCGATCGGGCTGCTCGTGGTCCAGGGGGTCGCGCTCGCCGGGCTGGTGCTGACCGTCGGCGTCCGGGCGGGGGAGCCGACGGCGCCGCTCGTCGCGGCCCTCGTGCTCGTGGTGAAGGCGGGGGTGCTGCCCTGGGCGATGGCCCGCGGCGCCCGCCGCGCCGGTGCCACGAGGGACAACGCCGCGCTGGCCAAGCCTGCCGTCGAGCTCATCGGAGCGGCCGGCCTGACCGTGCTGGCCTACGCCGTCAGCGGTCCGCTGGTGGGCGAGGCTGCCGACCCGGCCCTGCGCGCCGTCCCGGTCGGCTTCTCGCTGATCCTGCTCGGATTCTGGCAGCTGCTGATCCGGGGGTCGGCGATCACCCAGCTGGTCGGCTTCCTGATGCTCGACAACGGCATCGCGACGGTCTCGTTCCTGATCTCCGGAGGGCTGCCGCTGGTGGTCGAGCTCGGGGCGACGCTGGACGTCCTCCTCGTGGTCCTGATCCTCGGTGCCCTGCTGGTGCGGATGCAGGCCGAACAGGGCCACATCGACGTGCCCGAGCTGAGGGAGTTGCACGACTGATGGCCGTCCTCATCTGGATTCCCGTGGTCCTCCCGCTGCTGCTGGGGGCGGCGAGCGCCCTGCGTCGGCGCAGCGGCTGGACGCTGTGGCTGCCGGTCAGCGCCGCCGCGGTCCTGCTCGGCGTGGGCGTGGCACTGGTCGCCGTGGTCGGCTCGACCGGGCCGCTGACGGCGGCGGACGGGCTGCTGCGCGTCGACGCCCTGAGCGCCTGGATGCTGGCCGTGGTGGGAGCGGTGGCGGTCGTCGCCCTGTGGGGAGGGATCCCGCACCGGACGCACCAGGGTCGCAACATCGGCGCCTTCGCCACGCTGCTGTGCCTCTTCCTCTCCGCGATGAGCCTCGCCGTGGTCGCCGACAACGTCGGGCTGATGTGGGTGGCGATCGAGCTCACCACCATCACCACCGCCTTCCTGGTGGGCGCGCGGGGTGGACGCGGCGCGCTGGAGGCGGCCTGGAAGTACGTCGTCCTCGGCTCGGTGGGCGTCGCGATCGCGTTCCTCGGGATCGTCCTGCTGTCGGCGGCGAGCCACGGCACCGGCGAACCGTCCCTGTCGTGGACGGTGCTGGTCGCCCACGCCGCGAGCCTCGACCCGGCGCTCACCCGGGCCGGTGCCGCACTGGCCGTCCTCGGGTTCGCGACGAAGGCGGGCCTGGCGCCCACGCACTCCTGGCTGCCGGACGCGCACAGCCAGGCGCCGTCGACGGTCAGCGGGCTGATGTCGGGCGTGCTGCTCTCGGTGGCCTTCTACGCTGTCCTGCGCGTGCAGGCGATCGGGGACGCCGCCCTCGGGCCGGAACTGATGCGCGGCCTGCTGACCGCGGCAGGGCTGCTGTCGCTGGCGGTGACGGCCGGGCTGGTGATCACCCAGAAGGACTTCAAGCGGCTGCTCGCCTACAGCAGCATCGAGCACATGGGCCTGCTCGCGCTGGGCGCCGCCGCCGGCGGGCCGTTCGCGATCGCCGCGCTCCTGCTGCACATGCTGGGCCACGGGCTGATCAAGTCGTCGATGTTCGTGCTCGCCGGGCGGATCCTCGGGTTCGCCGGCAGTCACCACATCGCCGACGTCCGCAACCTGCTGCGGCGCCGGCCCGACCTGGGCGGCCCCTTCCTGCTGGGCGCCGCCGGGCTGCTCGGGTTCCCGCCGTTCGTCACGTTCTTCACCGAGGTGGCGATCATCATCGCCGGCTTCCAGCGCGGCCTCGGCTGGCAGATGCTCGTGGCCTGCGCGCTCCTCCTGGTGGTGTTCGCCGGCGTCGTCCGCCACGTGCTGGCGATGACCGTCGGGGCCGAGGCCGACCGCGACGCGGCCCGGACGTCGTCCGCCCCACCCGACCGTCCCGCCCGGTTCCGGCAGGTGCCGATCGGCATCGCGCTGGCCGCAGCCGCCGTCCTCGGGTTCGCGGCCTGGCCGCTCTCCGGACCGCTGCTGGCCGCGGTCGCTGCCCTCGGAGGCGTCCGATGAGCCGGCTCCACGCCCCGGAGGTGCTGGCGGTCGGCCGGGACGCCCTGGTCGCCACCGTCGCCGCCGTGCTCGACCGCGGTTTCCGCCTCGCCCTGGTGGCCGCGCACGAGGACCGTCCCGTCGGCGGACCTGCGCGCTTCCGGGTCGTCCACGTGCTGCTCGGACGGGCGGGGGAGCGCGTCGAGGTGGTCGTCGAGGTGCCGCGCGACGACGCCTGGCTGCCCACCCTCGCCGGCGTCTCCTACCCCGCCGGACGATTCGAGCGCGAGATGCGCGACCTCTACGGGATCGTCCCCCGCGAGCACCCCCAGCCGTACCGGCTGGTGCGGCACGGGCACTGGCCGACCAGCTACCACCCGATGCTCAGTGACGCCGACCCGGCGCCCGACTTCGGTGGCAGCGCGGGCTTCCCGTTCGACGAGGTGACCGGAAAGGGCGTCTACGAGATCCCGGTGGGTCCGGTGCACGCCGGGCTGATCGAACCGGGCCACTTCCGGTTCTCCGTGGTCGGGGAGACCATCGTCCGGATGTACCAGCGCCTGTACTTCGTGCACCGCGGGGTGGAGAAGCTGTTCGAGGGACGGGCGGTGGCGGACGGGCTCCCCCTGGCCGAGCGCATCAGCGGTGACACCGCGATCGGGCACAGCCTCGCGTACGCGATGGCGGTCGAGGACGCCCTCGGCGTCGAGGTGCCCGAGCGCGACCGGCTCGTGCGGGCGCTGCTGCTGGAGTGCGAGCGGCTCTACAACCACGTCAACGACCTCGGCGCGATCGTCAACGACACCGGCTTCGGCATCGTGAACCAGCACGCCGGGCGCCTGCGCGAGGCCCTGCTGAGGCACAATGCCCGGCTCACCGGCCACCGGCTCCTCCGCGGGGCGATCCGGATCGGCGGGGCCGACCTGCTCGCCGCGCCCGACGTCGCCCTGGTGGCCTCCGTCGCGGGCGAGGTGGCCGAACTGGCCGAGATCTCGACCAGCCACCCGATGGTGGCCAACCGGCTGGACACGACGGCCGTCCTGCCCGCGGCGAGCGCACGGAGCATGGGCGTGCTGGGGTATGTCGCGCGGGCGTCCGGTGTCGAGGTCGATGCGCGGACCGACCAGCCCTTCGTCGACCTGGGGCCGGGCTTCCGTGCGGTGACGGCCGTCAGCGGCGACGTCCGGGCGCGGTTCGACGTGCGCGTCGGCGAGGTCGCCGTGTCGGCCGGACTGGTGGCGGACCTCGCGGCGCGGATCGGCGAATCCGGGCTGCAGCCGGCGTCCTCGGGTTCGGCCGGCCCGGGGGCGGGGCTCGGCGTCGTCGAGGCCTGGCGGGGCACGCTGGTGCACCGGGTCGAGGTGGACGGCGCGGGGCACCTGGCAAGGGTGAAGGTGGTCGACCCGTCGTTCAGCACCTGGCCGGCGCTGGGGGTCGCCCTCGCCGACACGATCGTCCCCGACTTCCCGCTGGCCAACAAGAGCTTCAACATGTCCTACGCGGGCAACGACCTGTAGGAATCGGCTTCCCCGCGCACGGGCCAGAGGGCCGGCACCGGTGGGTCGGGGCGTGCCGGGCGACCCGTCCGGCCGCTACCGTGTGGCCATGCCGCCGGGTGCCAAGCTGCGGGTCCCGCTCCCGCGCCGGACCCTCGTGGCCCGCGCGCGCCTGGCGAACCCCTTCCTCGCACCGGGCCCCCTGCCCCGGCTGGTACTGCTCGCCGCTCCGCCGGGGTTCGGCAAGACCACCCTGCTCTCCCAGTGGCTGGCAGAGGCCGCCGGGGTGGACGTGGCCGGAGAGGCCGGCACCCGGGTCGCCTGGCTGACCCTCGACGAGTCGGACGCGGACGTGACCCAGTTCCTCTCCGGTCTGGTGGCCGCGCTCGCCGTGGCCGCGGACGGCGTCGCCGTCGAGGCAGGGGCGTTGCTCGATTCCGATCGGCCGGTGCCGTCCGAGGACGTGCTGGTCAGCATCGTCAATGACCTCGACGCCCTCGCCGGCAGGACCGTGATCGCCCTCGACGACCTCCACCGTGCGGCGGGCCCGGCCGTCCACGAGGCCGTCACGTTCCTGCTGGAGAACCTGCCTCCCCACGTCGTGGTGGCGGCGACGACCCGGGCCGACCCGCCGCTCCCGCTCACGCGGATGCGGGCCAGAGGCGAGCTGGTCGAGGTCCGCGTGGCCGACCTGCGCCTCACCACCGAGGAGTCGGAGGCGTTCCTGCGGACGGTGATGGAGCTCGACCTCGACACCGCGCAGGTGACGGCGCTGACCGCCAGGACCGAGGGCTGGCTGGCCGGCCTGCAACTGGCGGCGCTGTCGGCGCGCTCGCGCACCGCCTCCGGCGCAGCGGCGGTCGACGGCTTCGTCAAAGACTTCACCGGGAGCCACCGGTTCGTCCTCGACTACCTGGTGGAGGAGGTGCTCGACACGCAGCCCGCCGACGCCCGCGAGTTCCTGCTGCTCACCTCTGTGCTCGAACGCCTGAGCGGGCCCCTGTGCGAGGCGGTCACCGGCACGGGCGGGGGGCAGCAACGGCTCGTTCAGCTCGAGACGGCGAACGTGTTCCTCACCGCGCTCGACGACGACCGCCGCTGGTTCCGCTACCACCAGCTGTTCGCCGAGGCCGTCCGGGCCCGCCTCGCCGCCGAGCGCCCGGACGCGGTGCCCGCCCTGCACCTGGCGGCGAGCCGCTGGTACGCGTCGCAGGGCCTGCTCGAGGACGCCCTGGCCCACGCGAGCGCCGGTGGCGAGCCCGAGTGGGTGGCCGAGCTCGTGGAGTACGCGCTTCCCGGGCTGCGGCGGCGCCGCCGCGACCGGACGTTGCTCCGCCTGGTGAGCGGCCTGCCGGACGACGCCGCGCGGCGCCGTCCGGTCCTGGCCACGGCCCGCGCCTGGCAGATGCTCGTCGCCGGCGACCTGCCCGCTGCGGGTGAGTGGCTGGAGGTCGCCGAAGCCGTCCTCCTCGAGCCCACCCCGCCCCCGGACGCGGGCTCCCCGGTGCCCGACGACCTCGCGGCCGCCCGTGACGACGAGCGCCGCACAGCGCCCGCGAGCATCGCGGTCTACCGGGCCGCGCTGGCGCAGGCAGCCGGCGACGTGGCCGGGACCGTCCGGCAGGCGCGGGCCGCACAGGCGCTCGCGGAACCGGGCGACCACTTCGTCCAGGGAGCCGCGGCCGGCTTCCTCGGGCTCGCCGCCTGGGCCGGGGGCGAGCTGGGCGTGGCGATCGAGACCTTCCGGGGCGCCGTCGACCACCTCGTCGCCGCGGGGAGCCTCAGCGACGGGCTCGGCACCACGGTCGTCCTGGCCGACATGGCCCTCGCGAACGGCCGTCCGCTCGAGGCCCGGCAGCTCTACGAGCGGGCGCTCGCGGACGCCGAGCGGAACCCGGCGGCGGGCGCGATGGTGGTCGGCGACCTCCACGTCGGCCTGGCAGATGTGCTCCGCGAGCAGGGCGAGCTGGACGCGGCGGCGCGGCACCTGGCGGAGGCCCGTGACCTCGGCGAAGCGGCCTCCCTGCAGGAGAACCGGTTCCGCTGGCACGCGGTGCGGGCCGGCCTGCTGCGGGCCGGCGGTGACGTCGAAGCTGCGCTGGAGGAACTCGCCGCCGCCGAGCGGCTGTACCTTCCGGGGTTCTTCCCCGACACGCGGCCGCTGCCGGCCGCACGGGCGCGGCTGCTGATCGCGGCCGGACGTCTCCGCGAGGCGCGGGAGTGGGCGGCCGAGAGAGGGGTCGCCGATGCCGACCCCGCGGCGTACCTCAGCGAGTACGACCTCCTGACCCTGGCGCGGCTGGTGGTCGCGGAGCAGCGATCCGGCGTCTCCGGGGCGGACGCGGGGCTGCGCCGGGTGCTCACCGTCCTGGACGCCGTCGTCGCCGCGGCGGAATCGGCGGGCCGGTGGGGGAGCCTGGTGGAGGCACGGATGGTGCGGGCGCTGGCCCTGCAGGCGCTCGGCGAACAGCGGCGCGCGCAGGCGTCCCTCGCACAGGCCCTGGCCGACGGCGCTCCCGCCGGCTACGTGCGGCTGTTCCTCGACGAGGGTGCCGCGATGGGCGCGCTCCTCGCCGGCGTCTCAGCGTCGAAGGAACCCGCGGCCGCACTGGCCCGGCACCTCCTCGGCCGCACCGGGGCCGGGCTGCCCGACCTGCGCCTGGGCCTGCCGGGCGAACCGCTCAGCGAACGGGAGCTGGACGTCCTCCGGCTGCTGGCGAGCGACCTCAGCGGGCCCGAGATCGCGTCGCACCTGTTCGTCTCCATCAACACCCTGCGCACCCACACCCGGCACATCTTCACCAAGCTCGACGTGAGGACGCGGCGCGCCGCGGTGAGCCGCGCCCGTGAACGCGGGCTCCTCTAGGCAGCAGCCTCACCACCGGCGATCACATCATCTGGCGATGTGGACTCACCACCTGCGGCCCTAGCGTCCCTGGCATCACGGACGCCCGTCCGGACGGAGACCCACACCAGGAGCGACACCATGACCCTCTCGAACCGCCGGCTCGGCCAGATCGCCGGAGCCTGCCTCGGCGCCGCGGGCGCCATCTTCATCGGCATCCAGATCAACCACCCCCCGCTGACGCTGGAGTTCGTGGGCACGGCGGAGTTCCTCGTCCGGCAGACCCTGAAGGCGGTCATGACGGTGCTGGTCCTCGTCGGCGTCGCCGCCCTGTACACCAGGCACGCGGGTCGCCTGGGCGTGCTGGGCCTGGTCGGCTCCCTGCTGTTCAGCGCCGGCTACCTGGCCATGTTCGGCGTCGAGATCATCGCCGGCTACGTCCTCCCCGCGATCGTGCGGACCTCGCCCGGCTACGTGCAGGACGTGCTCAGCGCAGCTGTGGGCGGCACCCCGACCGGTGACATCGGCAACATCCAGGTGCTGCTCACCCTTTCCGGCATCGGCTACATGGTCGGTGGGCTGGTCTTCGGCATCGCGCTCTTCCGCGCCAGCGTCGTCGCCCGCTGGGCGAGCGCGCTGCTGGCCGTGGCCACCATCAGCACCCTCGCGCTGGCCGTCCTGCCCGAGGCGTTCAACCGTCCGTTCGCGATCCCGACCGGCATCGCGCTGACGGGCCTGGGCTGGTCGGCGTGGCGCCGGGCGTCCGCCCCGGCGGAGGGACGGCCGGTTCGGGTCGCCCAGGCCGTGTGATGATCCCGACCGCGAGCACCGACCGGTGCGGGCCGCGGATGCGGCGGGCCGCAGCCCTCACGGGAACGGGAGGCCTCCGATGAGCGGGAGCGGCGGCTTCACCGTCCGCATCGAAGGGCACCTGGACGACCACCACGCGGCCCGGCTCGGGGGGTGGGCGCTGGAACGCCACCCTGACGGCACCACCTCCCTGAGCGCCACTGAGGCCGACCAGGCGCAGCTGCACGGCCTGCTCACCGGGCTGCGGGACCTCGGCATCGCGCTGGTCGCGGTGGCGAGGGTGGACGCGGCCCCCTCGACCGGGTGCTCGACCTCGCCGCCACCGGCCACGGCCACGCCACCGAGGCGTCGTGGAGGATGACGGAGCGGTCGGATGCGCCGCGAGCACGCACGGGTCAGGCGTGACCGTGCCGCGCCGTCCTCGTCAGCGAGCCGCCCAGAGCATGCCCCGGGTGATCAGTTCGTGGAGCGTTGGGTGGCGCAGGTCGTCCACGCCGTGGCCCAGGGTGGTGATGAAGATCCGGCCCGCGCCCCACTGGCGGGTCCACGCGACCGGGGCGCGGTACGGACGGGGCCACGGGTCGCCCGGGCGCGGCACGATGTCGGTCGTTGCCAGCACCGTCGACAGGCTGTCGCAGAGCACCCAGTACTGCTCGGAGGTGATGTCGAAGTCGGGCAGCCCGGCGGTGAGCGCGTGGGCCGCGCCCTCCTCCGAGAACGTCACCCGGTACGGAACCATGCCGTGCGGGTGGGCGGTGAACACCCCGCCGAGCATCTGGCTGTACTCGACGGTCTGGCGGAAGGCGTCGAGCACCCCGCCGTGCCAGCCGGCGAAGCCGACGCCGCTGGTGATCGCCTCCCGCAGGCCGCGGAACTCGTCGAGCAGGATGTCGCCCTGCGTCCAGGACTGGACGATCAGGGAGAGCGAGCCCATCAGTTCTGCGTCGGCGTAGGCCTCGAGGGAGTCCTCGACGATCACCTCGAATCCGGACGCGGCGAGGAAGCCGGTGAACTCGTCGGTGGAGGCCTCAGGGGTGTGGCCCTCCCAGCCGCCACGCACGACAAGGGCCCGCCGCACGGATTCACCCGTCGTCATGACTCTCCTTCGCGCGCTTCGCTGCCGTCGACCAGGGCCTCGATGGCGGCCGGTGACAGGATCTGGTCGCACACCAGGGTGCTGGCACCTATGATTCCGGCCCGCGGTCCCGCAAGGGAAGCGGTGATCAGCAAGTTCTGGGTCGCCAGCGGGAGCGATTTCGCGTACACCGACTCCCGGATGCCGGCGATCAATTGCTCGTGGGCCTGCGCGAGGATCCCGCCCACCGCGATCACGGAGGGGTTCAGCAGGGACACCACACCGGCGAGGACGTCTCCGGCGGTGCGTCCCGCGTCACGCATCACCTGAATGGCTGTCTTGTCGCCCGAGCGGACGAGGGCCACGATGTCGGCGCCAGAGGTCGCCGTCCGTCCTGCCCGCTCCAGCTGCTCCAGCAGGGCGGGCACGCCGATGACGGCCTCGAGGCAGCCCGTCCCGCCGCAGTGGCACAGGTTGGGCGGTCCGCCGGGCACCCGGACGTGGCCGATGTCTCCGCTGGAGCCCTGGGCTCCGCGGCGGATCTGGCCGTCGAGGATGATCCCCAGGCCGACGCCGGTGGCGAACTTCACGTACAGCAGGTCCGCGACGTCCTTCCACGCGTGGGCGTGCTCACCGATCGCCATCATGTTGGCGTCGTTGTCGACGTAGACCGGCACGTCGAAGGCGCTGCGGAGCCGGCCGACGATGTCGAACCCGTCCCAGCCCGGCATGATCGGAGGGCTCGAGGGCCGTCCGGTCGAGTGGGTGACCGGGCCCGGCACGCCGATGCCGACGCCCCTGAGGCGGGCGGGGTCGATCCCGGCCTCGACGAGGAGTTCGCGGCACACCTCGACGACCCGTCCGAGAACGGCCTCCGGCCCGAGGTCGACGCTGAGCGCGAGGTGCCTCTCGGCCAGGATGTGCACCGACAGGTCGGTGAGCCCGACGCGCACGTGGCTCGCCCCGATGTCGATCGCGAGGACGGCGCCGGCGTCGGGTAGGAAGAAGAAGGACGCCGCCGGCCTGCCCATCGCGGCCGACCGCTCGCCGATCTGCCCGATCAGGCCGAGTTCGGAGAGGGTGTCCAGGCGCGCGGCGATGGTCGAGCGGGCCTGGCCGGTGATCGCCACCAGTTGCGCGCGCGTCCGCGGCTCCACGCGCAGGAGCTGGAAGACCTCACCGATGCCGGGGGCCCGGGGGAGGATCCGTTGCAGCTCTTCCATAGCAGAAGTTAATCACCCCTCACCCTCGAATTCTGCATCCCTTCGACAACTGGATGCTCAGCGTCGGGCGATAACAGGTTGGTAACGAACCGACTTTTGCTTGACGGATGACAAAAGTAGACTAGCCTCGGACCATGGTCACGGACGATCATCAGGGAGCCCCGCTGCTCACCGCGAGCGGTGTGGTGAAGCACTTCCCCGGCGCCAAGGCGCTGGACGGGGTCGACCTGGACGTCTACCCCGGAGAGGTCCACTGCCTGCTCGGACAGAACGGCGCCGGCAAGTCCACGCTGATCAAGGTCCTGGCCGGGGCCCACCGGCCCGACGCGGGCGTGATCACCTGGCAGGGCCAGGAGGTCTCGTTCCCCACGCCGGTGGCCGCGCTCCGTGCGGGGATCGCGACCATGTACCAGGAGCTGGACGTGGTCGACGGGCTCACCGTCGCGGAGAACATCTTCCTGGGCAACGAGGTCAGCGTCGGCGGCTTCATCCAGCGCACGTCCGCCCACGCCCGCACCCGGGAGGTGCTGCAGCGGCTGGGCCACGCCAACATCGCCCCCGGCACCGAGGTGGAGTCACTCTCCGCCGCGGGCAAGCAGGTGGTCTCGATGGCCCGCGCGCTCTCCCACGACGCGAAGCTGATCATCATGGACGAGCCGTCCGCCGTCCTCGACTCCGAGGAGGTGGCGAACCTCTTCCGGGTGGTCAGGGACCTCGTCGCCAACGGCATCGCCGTGATCTACATCTCGCACCGGCTGGAGGAGATCCGCCAGATCGGCGACCGGCTGACCGTGCTGAAGGACGGCAAGACGGTGGCCAGCGGCCTGCGGGTGAGCGACACCACGACCTCCCAGGTCGTCGCGATGATGACCGGGCACGAGGGCACCCTGGACTTCCCGCCCCGCACTGCGGAGGTGTCCGACGAGGTCGTGCTGAGCGTGCGCGATCTCGCTCTCGACGGCGTGTTCCGCGACGTCAGCTTCGACGTCCACGCCGGCGAGATCGTCGGGCTGGCCGGGCTCGTCGGCTCCGGGCGCTCGGAGATCCTCGAGACCGTCTACGGGGCGCGGCGTGCCACGTCCGGCGAGGTGCGCGTCTCCGGCGTGCCGGTCGGGCGCGGCAACGTCGCGGCCAGCGTGGCGAAGGGCATGGGTTTCTGCCCCGAGGAGCGGAAGAGCCAGGGCCTGCTGCTGGACGAGTCGGTGACGCGCAACATCACGCTGTCGATCTTCGCCCGCCTGGCTCGGCTCGGCTTCGTCGACGACGCGGCGGAGCTCGGCATCGCCCGCGAGCAGGTGGGCAGGCTCGGCATCGTTCCCGCGCGGCCCGAGCGGGAGGCCCGCACGCTGTCGGGCGGCAACCAGCAGAAGATCCTCCTGGGCCGCTGGCTCGCGCACGGCACGAGGGTCCTGTTCCTGGATGAGCCCACGCGCGGCGTCGACGTGGGGGCCAGGGCCGAGGCCTACCAGTTGATCAGGGAGCTGGCGGCCACCGGCGTCGCCATCGTCATCGTGTCCTCCGAACTGGAGGAGGTCGTCGGCCTCGCCGACCGGGTGCTGGTGATCTCGGACGGACGGGTCGTCCACGCCGCCCCGGCAGCGGAGATCGACGAGCACCAGATTCTCGACCTCATCGTGGAAGGAACCCCGGCATGAGCGCCCAGGCCCCTGCTGTCCCCGCCACCTCCCGGCGTCGCCTGCCACCGAGCGTCACGAGGAACCTCGGCCTGGTCATCGCCTTCCTGGTGATCTGCCTGATCGGCTACCTGACGGCCGGCGCGCGGTTCGCCAGCATCGACAACACCATGACGATCCTGCGCCTCGCGGCGATCATCGGGGTGGTCTCGATCGGGCAGTGCTTCGTGATCACCTCCGGTGGCATCGACCTCTCGGTGGGTTCGATGCTCGGCCTGGCGACGGTGTGGGCCACCACCGGGGCGACCCAGTACTACGCGGACTCCACCACGTGGCTCCTGATGGTCTTCGTCGCGCTCGCCGTCGGAGTGGTGGGCGGCATCCTCAACGGGGTGATGGTGGCGTACGGCAAGATCGTGCCCTTCATGGCGACCCTCGCCCTGCTCGTCGCGGCGAAGGGCCTGGCGGAGTGGATCGCCAACCGCCAGACGCAGATCATCAAGGTCCGCGGCTTCGAGCAGTTCTTCAGCAACGACCCGCTCGGCATCCCGGTCCTGGTCTGGATCTTCGCCCTGGTCGCCGCCGGCGGCTGGGTGCTGTACAACCGGACGACCTTCGGACGCCGGACGATCGCGATCGGCGGCAACGTCGAGGCCACCCGGCTCGCGGGGATCAAGACCGATCGCCACATCGTGATGCTGTACGCGCTCAGCGGCCTGACCGTCGGGATCGCCGCCGTGATGATGATGGGCCGCACGATGGCCGGCACGTCCACGCACGGCAGCCTCTACGAGATGGACGCGATCGCCGCCGTCGTCGTCGGCGGCACCCTGCTCAGGGGCGGACGGGGAACCATCTTCGGCACCGTGATCGGCGTCCTGATCTTCACCACGCTCACCAACATCTTCACCCAGAACAACCTGCCGCTGTCGGTGCAGCAGATCGCCAAGGGGGCGATCATCATCGCCGCCGTGCTCCTCCAGCAGTACATCGCCTCCCGCAAGACGGCCTAGCCGTTCAGACGTCCCACAGTCGAAGCAACGCAAACCGAAAGGAACAATGGTGTCTCTCTCCCTCTCACGGCGCGTCCTCTGGAGCGCAAGCCTCGCCCTCGCCGCGGGCCTGTCCCTCAGCGCCTGCACCGGCGCGGCCCCGACGGCCGCCCCGTCCGCTCCCGCGGCCACGACCAGCGCCGCCCCGGGCGACGGCAACAACGCCGCAGGCGAGAAGGTCGTCATCGGCTTCTCGGCCCCGGCTGCCGACCACGGCTGGATGGGTGCCATCACGAAGGCCGCGATCGCCGAGGCAGCGAAGTTCCCCGATGTGGAGCTGAAGGTCGCCGAGGGCACCAACGACGTGAACCTCCAGATCAGCCAGGTCGAGACCTTCATCAACGACAAGGTCGACGCCATCGTGATCCTGCCCTACGACGGTGCCGCGCTCACCCCGGTGGCCCTCAAGGCGATGCAGGCCGGCATCCCGGTGATCAACGTCGACCGCGAGTTCGACTCCCCGTTCGCCGCCCGCTCGACCATCCTCGGTGACAACTACGGCATGGGCATCTCCGCCGGCACCTACGTCTGCGAGAAGCTGGGCGACAAGAAGGACGCCGTCGTCGCCGAGATCGCCGGCATCGACAACCTCCCGCTGACCAAGGACCGCTCGGAGGGCTTCGCCAAGGCGCTGGCCGACTGCGGACTGAAGGTCTCCAACCGGGTCGCCGCCGACTTCACGGTCCAGGGTGGCGAGCAGGCTGCCTCCAACCTGCTGCAGGCCGCCCCGAAGATCGACGCCATCTGGAACCATGACGACGACCAGGGTGTCGGCGTGATGCAGGCCATCAAGAACTCCGGACGCAGCGAGTTCATCATGGTCGGCGGCGCCGGCTCGGCGAACGTGATGCGCGACATCCAGGCCGACAGCTCCGTGGTGAAGGCCACCGTCGTCTACCCGTCGACCCAGGCCGCCGACGGCATCCGCCTGGCCCGCCTGCTGGTGCAGGGCAAGTCGCTGTCCGACCTGGTCGAGGTCGAGGTGCCCCGCAAGATCACCCTGTTCGCCCCCGTGGTCACCAAGGACAACGTCGACCGGTACCTGCCGACGGCCTTCGAGTCCTGACCGACGCCGAGCCGGGGCGTCCGCCAGCGCCCCGGCACGCACCCACTTCGAACGGAGATGTGATGTCCGACAAACCCCGCCTCAACGTGGGCATGGTGGGCTACGCCTTCATGGGCAAGGCCCACTCGCAGGGCTGGTCGACCGCCCCCCGCTTCTTCGACCTCCCGCGCCGGATCGGGATGACGGCTCTCTGCGGACGCCACGCCGGGCGTACCGAGGAGGCGGCCGCACGGTTCGGCTGGGCATCGGTCGAGACCGACTGGCGTGCCCTGCTCGCCCGTGACGACATCGACCTGATCGACATCTGCACGCCGGGCGACTCGCACGCCGAGATCGCCATCGAGGCGCTGCGGGCCGGCAAGCACGTGCTGTGCGAGAAGCCCCTGGCCAACACGGTGGCCGAGGCGGAGGCGATGAACGTGGCGGCGGTCGAGGCGGCCGCCCACGGTGTCTTCGCCATGGTCGGGTTCGAACCGACGGGTTCCCGCGATCGCCCTCGCCAGGAAGCTGATCGCCGACGGGCGCCTGGGCACCGTCCGCCAGGTTCGCGCCGCGTACCAGCAGGACTGGATCGTCGACCCGGACGTGCCGCTGGCCTGGCGGCTCCAGAAGGACAAGGCGGGCTCCGGTTCGCTGGGCGACATCGGCGCGCACATCGCCGACCTCGCGCAGTTCCTCCTCGACGACCGCATCGTCGCGGCGTCCGGGACGCTGGAGACCTTCGTGAAGTCGCGCCCGATCCAGGCGGACGGTACCGGCCTGGCCGGCGCCCAGGCCGGAGAGGGCTTCGGCGAGGTGACCGTCGACGACGCTGCCTGGTTCCTGGGCCGGTTCGCCGGCGGGGCGATCGGGTCGTTCGAGGCCACGCGGTTCGCCACGGGCCGCAAGAACGCCCTGTCCATCGAGGTCAACGGCTCGGACGGTTCGCTGGTCTGGAACCTCGAGGAGCTGAACGTCCTGCACTACTACGACAACCGGATCCCGGCCGTGGAGGCGGGGTTCCGCCGCATCCTCGCGACCGAGCCCGACACGCCCTACTACTCGGCCTGGTGGCCGGCCGGCCACATCATCGGCTGGGAGCACGGCTTCACCCATCAGGTGCGCGACCTGGTGACGGCGATCTCCGCGGGCGAGCAGCCCCGGGCGTCGTTCGCCGACGGCCTCCACGTCCAGAAGGTGCTGGACGCGGTGGAGCGTTCGGCCGCCGGCAACGGCGCCTGGCTGGACGTCTGAGCGCCGTCCCGCACCCCAACACGAACGAAAGGACCTTTCCCGATGGCACGACCCATAACGCTCTTCACCGGCCAGTGGGCCGACCTCCCCTTCGAGGAGGTCGCGAAGCTGGCGTCGGGGTGGGGGTTCGACGGACTGGAGATCGCCTGCTGGGGCGACCACCTGGACGTCTGGCGCGGCGCGACCGACGACGACTACATCGCCGACCGCCTCGCGATCCTCGAGAAGTACAACCTGAAGGTGTTCACCATCTCGAACCACCTCAAGGGACAGGCCGTCTGCGACGACCCGATCGACCAGCGGCACCGCGACATCGTCCCCGACATCGTCTGGGGCGACGGTGACCCGGAGGGCGTCCGGCAGCGGGCGGCCGAGGAGATGATGAACACCGCCCGGACCGCCCAGCGGCTGGGCGTGAAGACCGTCGTCGGGTTCACCGGCTCGTCGATCTGGAAGTACGTGGCGATGTTCCCGCCGGCCAGCGAGGAGCTGGTGGAGGCCGGCTGGGTGGACTTCAAGAAGCGCTGGGAACCGATCCTCGACGTGTTCGCCGAGTGCGGCGTCCGCTTCGCCGCAGAGGTGCACCCCAGCGAGCTGGCCTACGACTACTGGACCACCCGGAAGATGCTCGAGACGATCGACCGGCCGGAGCTGGGGATCAACTGGGATCCCAGCCACATGGTCTGGCAGGACATCGACCCGGCGGGCTTCCTGGCCGACTTCCCCGACAAGATCTACCACGTCCACGCCAAGGACTCGAAGAAGAACCTCAACGGCCGCAACGGCCGGCTGAGCTCCCACCTGCCCTGGGCCGATCCGCGCCGCGGGTGGGACTTCGTGTCGGTGGGCCACGGTGACGTGCCGTGGGAGGCGTGCTTCCGGATGCTCAACCACATCGGCTACGCCGGGCCGATCTCGGTGGAGTGGGAGGACGCGGGCATGGACCGGCTGCGGGGAGCCCCCGAGGCGCTGGCGTTCGTCCGCTCGCAGCTGTGGGATCCGCCCGCTGCGGCGTTCGACGCCGCCTTCGCTGCGAAGTAGCGGAGGAGCGAGACAACACCCGGGGGGACGGTCGCCGAGTTCTCCCCGGGTGTTGCCGTGCCCGGCCGCCGTGTTTGCGGGCGCCGGGACGTGGGCGCCGCCGGGCTTTTGCCGCAATCCCGCGTGGGGCGCGCCGCGCAGGAGGATGCTGGGCGCAGGTGCACACCAGGGGAGAGCCATGACCACCCCAACCCGGAGACTGCTGGCACTGCTCGTCGGCCTCGCCCTGCTGGCGTCCGGCTGTGCGCCGCAGGCCTCCCCGTCCCCGTCGTCCCCGCCGCCCGCCCCGGTGTGGTCGGGCAGCCCGGGGGAGACCTCGTCCACCTGGTCGACCGGCCTCGACCCGGATTCGCAGTTCGGCCTCCACCTGCGCAAGGGCATCGACCCGGTCGTCCGGCCCGAGACCCGCGTGCTGTCGGCGTCCGACGCGTCGAGGATCACCGGGATCACCGTCCTCAACCCCGACGAGTGCCTCAGTGACGCCGACGCGCACCCGATGTGCACCTACCGGCTCGAGTTCTCCGCGCTCCCTTCGGGCGTGGTCGTCGGGTCCGTGCTGAACAGTGGCGTGACGTCGTCCACGCCCAGCGGGCTGCTCGTGAAGGTCACCGGCATCAGCGGCACCACCGTCGAGGCCGTCCAGGCCACGCTGCAGGACGCACTCGTGCAGGGCGAGTTCTGGATCGAGCGCACCTTCAGCCCCGACCAGCTCCGCGGCAAGCCCACCCTGGCCGAAGGCGTGACGCTCCTCTCGCCCGGGAAGAAGGGCAACCGTCGCCTGCTGCCGGACGCGCCGCGGGTGCCGGCCTTCGACCAGATCAGCCTGCCCGGCTCCCTCAGCATCGACGTCGAGCCCGCGGACGGGCTGCACGTGACGGGCACGCTCGACTTCGGTGCCGGCTGCGGGCTGGACGGGGGAGTGAACGGCAGCGACATCGCCTGGGTCGAGGCGAGCTGCCACGCGTGGGAGTCGACCGGGCTGACGGTGAACGCCACGCAGACGGGTGCCCGCAAGGCAGAGCGATACTTCCTGGCCGACTTCCCGATGGCCGCCTTCCCGATCCCGATCGGGCCGGTGATCATCGTCGTCCTCGTGGACATCATGATCACCGTCGACGTGGACGGGAACGTGCACGCGGACATGCACTACGGGGCCACCCAGACCGCGGAGGTCTACGGCTCGCTGCGCTTCAGCATCACCGACGGCCTCGACCACGACGGCGGGGTGAAGGTGTCCGGGTCGAGCCAGAAGGCGGGGGTGAAGGCCGACGCCTCGGTGACCGTCCTGGGGCGGGCGGAGCTCCGGCTCTCCGCCTACGGGTGCCTCGGCTTCTCCGTGGGTGGGGACGCGAGCGTCACGCTCGCCGGCGGGCCGAACCAGAACCCCCGCTGGCGGATCTCCGGCAACGCGGGGATCTTCGTCAAGGTCTTCCTCGGGTTGTTCGGCGTCGCCGAGCTGAGCGCGTACATCGCCTACCACCTCAAGCAGCCGTTCGTGATCGACACCTACGCCAGCGCACCGCCGAAGATCACGGTGACCTGGCCGACGGAGGGCGCCGTGATCCGGGTGGGCGGCCTGCTGCCACCGAAGGTGGAGGCGAGCGCCCTGGACGACAAGGATGCACCGGTGCCCGTCACGTGGACAGACGAGACCGAGCACGTCACCGTGACCGGCTCCCCGCAGACCCTGCCGTGGAAGGCCCTGGGGCCGCACACGATCACGGTCACCGCGACCGACTCCGCCGGGCTTTCCGCGACGAAGACCCTGCACGTGACGGTGGCGCCGCCGACGCTCGCGGTCACCCTCCAGGTGCGGACGATCGCCGGTGACCTGGTCAAGGGCCAGCCGACCTTCGCCGTCGGCGCGACCGCGCTCATGGACGCCGTCATCACCGGGAGCGCGTTGCAGAACGCGCCCCCCTGCTCGGCCCTCCAGTGGACGGCGACCGGCGGGACGGTCACCAGCGACGGCACCTGTCGTGCGCGCCTGAAGCTGACCGCGACGGGGACGGCGAGCGTCACCGCCACGATCACCGACTCCTACCAGACGACCGCTTCGGGCACCCGGACCCTCAGCGTGCGGGACGCGCCGTCGGTGGTGGCGCCGCAGTTCGAGGGCATCGACGTGACCGCGGGCGGCGTCCATGTGGCCCCGGGAGGCTGGCTGCAGGGCCAGCAGCCCATCCGCCTGACGGTGACCTACCTCAACCGGGACGAGGCGAAGGTGACGCCCACCTACGCGTGGAGCTACCAGCCCGGCAGTGGGGCGGTGACGACGATGCCCGGTGCGTCCGGCGAGGTGCTCGCCTCGACGCGGGACTTCACCCCGCCCAGCCCGTGGGGCTACCACGCGACCTTCACGGTGACGGTGAGGAACAAGGCCAACAACGCGGTGCTCGTGACCCGGACGTTCCTGGTGAACTGGCAGTCGAACCCGAAGTAGCGTCGCGCCATTTGGGATTCAGGAACGGTCTCGTGGTTCGGCGCGACCACTCGTGAAAACGAGATGTTTCCAGCGCAGTTTCCGTGAATGTTCGCACTTTCGGCATTTCGCTCGCCACTTCACTCCCGCCTCGGTGTCAGGAAACGGGCGTGCACCCGTGGCCGCTGGGTCGGGTCGGCGCGCAGCGGTGGAACGACCTCCGCCCGGCCGTCGTCCCGCAGTCGCACCCGCCAGCGGTCCGCGGTCGGGTCGTGGCCGGGTTCGACGATGCCGTGGTGGTGCGCGCACACCAGGACGAGGTTTCCCAACGAGGTCGGACCGCCCGCCCACCACGGCCGCAGGTGGTGGGCGTGGCAGTCCTGCGGGGGCTTCGCGCAGCCGGGGAACACACATCCGCCGTCCCGCAGCTCGAGTGCCGCCCTGATCGGGGCCGTGACGAGCCGTTGGGTGCGACCCACGTCGAGCACCTCCGACTGTCCGCCGAGCACCGCGGGCAACACGTCCGCATCACAGAGCAGCCGCCTCAGGACGCCGGCCGACAGCGGCTCCTGGCTGCCCACCAGGTCCCCGGCCAGCAATCCGGCGTCCGCGGCGGTCTTCGCCAGCGAGTCGTAGGAGAGGGTCACGACGACGCGGGGCCGGTCGCCGCCGTTGGCCGGGGCGAGTGACTCCTGGCAGTGGCGGTTCACCATCGTGACGAGCGCGTCTGCCCGGCGCATCGCCGGCGTGACCAGCTCGGACAGCGGGTCGCGGGCCTCGAGCGCGGCCCGCTTGTCGGCTGCTGCGTAGGCGTCGATGATCCGGATGAACGGCTCGGCGTCAGCCACCGGCAGGCTGCCACGAATCTGGACGTTGCCCTGCCCGTCGCCGACGAACTCGAGGTGGCGGCGGGCGCGGGCTGCCCGCTCCTGCCGTTCCAGCCGTGCGGCGGTGAGCGTGTCGGCGGTGTCCGGGTCGAGCACCTCGACGAGGTGGCTGGTGAGCCGGCGGAGCGCCGCCGCATCGTGAGTGGCGGCAAAGCCGACCATCAACTCCTGGCCCCGCACCACCGTGGTCTGGTCGAACTCCGTGGGCAGGTCGGCCAGCACGGAGGTGATCGCCTCGGCCTGGCAGGGCAGCAGGGCGCCTGCGGCGGCAGCGCGTCCGACGACCTCGAATCGCGCCAACCCCTGTCCGGCCCTGACCAGCCGCCGCGCCTCGCGAGGGGTGAGCCGGGCAGCATCCGCGAGCCAGGTCGTCGTCGAGGTGCCGTACTCGTGCCAGGCCGCGTCGGACGCCTCGATGCGGGCGGCCAGCTGCTGCTGCCAGGCCTGGAGGCGGGCATCGAGCCGCAGGGCGTCCGTCAGCAGCGCGAGCTGCTCCGCGTCGGACGGCAGCCGCAGCCGGTCATCGGTGAGGGCGTCGAGAGCAGCACCGGCGATGGCCAGCAATTGGCCATCGGTCAGCTCGTCGAACCCCTCTTTCATGACTCCACGCTAAACACCGCCACTGACACTTTTCCCGACTCGGGGCGCCCTTCTCCCATTCCTCAAAATACTCATACAGATATCCACAGGAATCGGTTGAGGTGAGAGTTGTCCACAATGGGAGGGGTGGCCCGGTTCCGAATCGGACGTCCGAATGCGGCGGCGGTATTCCGTGACTGTCGGTGGTGGCGCCGCAGTTCGAGGGCATCGACGTGACCGCGGGCGGCGTCCATGTGGCCCCGGGAGGCTGGCTGCAGGGCCAGCAGCCCATCCGCCTGACGGTGACCTACCTCAACCGGGACGAGGCGAAGGTGACGCCCACCTACGCGTGGAGCTACCAGCCCGGCAGTGGGGCGGTGACGACGATGCCCGGTGCGTCCGGCGAGGTGCTCGCCTCGACGCGGGACTTCACCCCGCCCAGCCCGTGGGGCTACCACGCGACCTTCACGGTGGTGAGCTGGCAGTCGAACCCGAAGTAGCCCCGACGTCGCCGGACTCTGTGGGGGTGGCCGGTGGCCGCTGCCGACGTCGGCGGCGCGCATGGCGAAAGTGCGTAATGCCCCCTCTTCCGGCACGGCGATACGCTGTCGGCACCCCCGGAGGCCGATGACATGGACTTCATGATCGCAGTTGCCTACCTCGCCGCGGGCGTGGCCGCTGTCTGGCACACGGTCGATCAACTGGCTCTCCTCCGGTGGGCTCGCGCCGCACGTCGCCGCACGGTCGAACCCGAACCGGGCCTGCCGAGCCCGGCTCCGTTCGTGGTCGTGCAGTTGCCGCTGTACAACGAGCCCCAGGTGGTCGAGCGCCTGCTCGACGCGGTCGCCCGGCTCGACTACCCGGCCGGACGCTGGGTGGTGCAGGTGCTGGACGACTCCACCGACCACACTCCCGAGCTGGTGGACGCCTGGGTCGCCCGTCACGGTCGCGTTCCGGTGAGCCACGTGCGCCGCGGGAACCGGGACGGGTTCAAGGCGGGCGCGCTGTCCGCGGGCCTGGCGCTGGTGCCGCAGGCCGACCATGTCGCGATCCTCGATGCCGACTTCGTCGTCCCCGTCGACTTCCTGCGCCGGTGCGTGGCGCGGTTCGCACCCGACGTCGCCGTGGTACAGGGTGCGTGGGGCCACCTGAACCCCGACGAGAACCTGTTCACGATCGCCGGGTCGGTGATGATGGACAATCACTTCCAGCTCGAGCAGTCCGGACGCCAGGAGTCTGGCTCGTTCCTCGCGTTCAACGGCACTGCCGGGGTGATCAGCGTGGCGGCGATTCGGGCCGTCGGCGGCTGGCGGTCGGACACCCTCACCGAGGACTTCGACCTCAGCCTCCGGCTTCAGCTGGCCGGCTGGCGGGTGCGGTACGACCCGTCGATCGTGGTGCCGGCCGAAGTGCCGGCGAGCCCGGCGGCGATGCGCCTGCAGCAACACCGCTGGATGCGCGGTGTCGCGCAGAACTCCCGTCGGTTCCTTTCGCGGCTGGCCGGTTCCCGCCTCCGGCTGCGCACGCGCCTGCACCTGGCGAGCCAGGTCTTCGAGACCGGCACCTTCGCCGCCGTCGGCGCCGTGGTCCTCCTCTCACCCCTGGTCGCCTGGCGGGTCGGCGCCGGGGCCATCCCGGCGTGGGTGGGCTGGAACCTCCCACTGCTGCTCGCGTTCGCCGGCCTGCTCCCGGTGTACCTGTTCTCCCTGCGTCCCAGAGTCCCGAGCCCCGGGCTCCGGGTCTGGCGCTACCTGCAATTCCTCCTGGTGTCGGCCTCGTTGGCGATCCACAACGCACTGGCCGTCGTGGCCGGCTGGACGGGACGGCCGGCCGGGTTCGAGCGGACACCCAAGGCGGGTGCGGGCGGTGGGGTGCCGACGCCGGACGAGACGTCCGGCCGGCGTCCCCGGCGCGCGACGAGGACGCTCGAGGCCATCCTCGGTGTCCTCGTCGGCGTGTCAATCCTGGTCATCGGTGTGAGCACCCCCTCCCTCATCGGCTACCTGTGGCCGAGTCTGGGGTGGGTCGCCGGCACCATCCTTCTGCTACCTCGACAGGCGGCCGGGTTGTCGACAGCGACCTCGCCGCGCCACGGGCCCACCACCGCGGGCCTCGACATCCCATCCCACCAGTAGCCCGGGGGTACACCGGAATGGTCACCTTGTTCAACTTCGTCACGATCCGCAATCCACGAACGCCCACCGAGAAGGAGCTTGTCACGGGCTTCTTCAAACCTCCCGACGGCGGCACGGCCCTGTTGAACGAGGTCGCGGAAGCCCGCGCCAAGGGCGGCGGAGCAGCCCGACGCCGCCTGTTGCGAGCGCGGGGGACCGAGGTCGCGTACGGCAGCGTGGAGGCCTTTGCCGAGCGGGAGCACACGGCGGGGCGTGCCGCCGCCTGGATGCTCGAGAACGGCCCGAACCTCACCATGGGCAGTCTCGAGGAGCTGCGGTCGCGGCACGAGCCGCTCGATGGGGAGACGCTGGGCCGTATCTGGGACAACCTCGCCATCCTCACCTACGTCGGCGGCTCGCCCGACCTGCGCGAGCAGCTGGTCGCGGCCCTGCGTGCCCACCACGTGCTCACGGCCGAGAAGCCGGCCACCGACGAGGAGGCTCGCCGCCTCGCCGAGGCGACACCACTGTTCACGGCGGCCGTCCACGGCACCACCAGCTTCGTGAAGACCCCGGTCGACAACCCCGTCGACGAGCCCGGGACGGGTCGCAGCGACGCCCATGCGGAGCGGGCGGCGAAGCTCGCGGCGACCCACGCCCAGCTCGCCGCCATCATCGAGCGGGCGAAGGAGACTGCCCGTGCCGCCGCCGTGCAGCCGCCGTTCGTCCCGTTCTACGAATCCGTCGACGACGCGTCGCAGCGACCGGTCGCCAGTGAACCCACCAAGCCGGGCAAGAAGGCAGCGGCGCGGCCCGGGCCGGACGCGGCGAAGCCGGTGGAACCCACCCGCCTGGTGCTCGACGAGGACGCGATGAGTCGTCTGGACGAGGCGAGCAGGGAGGTGCTCACCGAGCTGGACGTGCGTGTCGGCGACTCGGTGTCGCTCGCGGTGAACCGGATCGTGGCCGAGAGCGCGCGGGTCGGCGCCGAGCAGGCCGCCCTCGCGCCCCCACAGCGGGTCGCCCGGGTCGGCGGCTCGGTCTGGGTGGCCAACGTCGCTCGCCAGTCGGCGGCCACCGAACGATGGCGGGTCGCGGACGACCGGACGGCCGACCAGTACGGCACGTTCTGGGGTGCGGAACTCGAACCCGTGGAACGGTTCCGGTGCCGCGTCCGTCCGCTCGGGATCGGCGACTTCCGCCGGGTCGAACAGGAGCCGTGCTGCTGGGTGCCGGGGGAGGTGGCCCACATCGAGAACGTGCTCAAGGGCGAGACCAAGGAGCGCACCACGGAGAGCAGGACGACGACGGAGGTGTTCTCATCGCTCACGTTGGAGGAGGAGACCAACAAGGAGAAGGACACCCAGACCACGGACCGCTTCGAGATGGAGAAGGAGGTGGCCAAGACCCTCGAGCAGAGCCTGAAGTTCGACATCGGCGTGAACGTGAGTGCCAGCTACGGGCCGGTGAAGATCGTGGCGGACACCAAGTTCGCCACCTCGGTCTCCTCGAAGGAGGCCGACAAGCAGGCCACCAAGTTCGCCAAGGAGGTCACCGACAAGACCGTCGAGAAGGTGATCAGCCGGACGAAGGAGGAGCGGTCCACCCGAACCACCACCGAGTTCTCCGAACGCAACCTGCACCGGCTGGAGGCCGTCGACGACCACGTCGTGGGCCTGTACCGCTGGGTCGACAAGATCTACAAGGCCAAGGTGGTCAACTACGGCAAGCGGCTCATGTTCGAGTTCCTCGTGCCCGAGCCGGCAGCCTTCCACCTGTACGCCCAGACCGATCCGGGAAGCGACGCGAGCGGCGGCCTGGTGAAGCCGATCGACCCGCGTTCCGACGAGGCAGCCTCGGCCTACGGCCGGCCGAAGCTGGCCGACTTCAGCGTGGTCAGCGAGACCAACTACGCGTTCTGGGCCGCGACCTACAGCGCCCTGGTGGAGCCGCCACCGGCGATCACGGTCACCACCTCCAAGGCCTACAGCCGTGCCGACATGGACCAGACCGTCCAGTTCGCCGACTCCAAGACCGACCTTGCGATGCCCGCCGGCTATGACGCGTCGACCTTCTTCTGCAGCTACGCGCTGCACAGCGAGAACCAGAGCGGCGGCAACAACTGGATCACCACCATGATCGGCCGGCAGTCGAAGTTCACGACGACCGGCGGGTCGTTCTCCGGCTTCCTGGACGGCGAGGACGATCTCGTGCCGGTCAACACCGTCGGCCGCACCCGGTTCTACGCCCTCAACGTCGAGGTCAACTGCACCCGGCGCCCCGAGGCGTACCGGGCGTGGCAGCAGAAGACGTTCCGGGCCATCATCGACGGCTACACGTCCCAGCTCGCCGCCTACGAGACAGCCCTGGCACAGCTGAAGGCCCAAGCCGGAGTCGAGATCCAGGGCAACAACCCCGCGTTCAACCGCCAGACCGAAGCCGAGGAACTCCAGAAGGGGTGCCTTCGCCTGCTGACCAGCTGCGTCGACCTGCCGTCGGACGCCATGAAGGACGGCGGGGAGTACGGGTACCCCGAGTTCGACTGCTGTGAGGCGATCCGCGACGGCAGCATCGTGCAGTTCTTCCAGCAACTCTTCGAGTGGCCGCTGATCACCTACTCGTTCTACCCGTACTTCTGGGGCCGGAAGGCGAAGTGGGTGGAGCTGTATCACCTCGACGACGTCGACCCGATCTTCCGGTCGTTCCTGCGCTCCGGGTTCGCCCGCGTCGTCGTGCCCGTGCGGCCCGGCTACGAGAAGGCTGCGCTGCGATTCCTCGCCGATGGCAGCATCTGGGACGGCGGCGCCACTCCCGGCGTGGACGATCCGATGTACGTCGCCATCGAGAACGACCTGAAGGAGCCGGTCGGGGTGGTCGATCCCGAGATCGAACCATGGGAGATCAGGCTCCCGACGACGCTGACCGTTCTGCAGTGCGAGTCCGGCTGCGTCCCCGGCACCGGGCTCCCGTGTCCGTGCCAGGACGAGGAGACCGACCACGACCATGACGAGGACGACACCGAGGATGACGACGGGTAGGGCAGCCGAGCCATGGGGGACATCTCGACGCACGCCGAGATCACCGAGCACACGGTGGCCGAGGCGAAGCGGTTCATCAGCACGACCGACATTCCCGACGCGGAGTACACCTTCCTTGAACTGGGGAACTTCCTCACCGACGTCTCCCAGTTCAGGGACCCTCCGGCCTTCCACCGGGCCCGTGACCGGGCGAGGGCGCAGGCGCAGTCGCAGAGCGTGTTCGCCGGCATGGCAGGCGCCGACGACTGGGTGAGGGACGTCTTCGGGCGGCGCAGTGGTCCGGTGAACGGGGGGCTGGCCGACCTGATGGCCGGGCTGATGCAGGCGTTCACCCAACTCCTGTTCGACGACGACGGCCTCCCGGTGCTCGGTGCCGGCCTCGGCCTGCTCGGAACCGGACGCCGTCCCGCCCTCATCCCTGCCCACGGGATCCCCCCGGCCGACGTGAGCAGGGCGATCACCGCCCACTTCACCCAGTACTTCCCGCACGAGCACCTGGACTTCCCGCCGACGCACCGGCCCCTGCCGACCCACCGGACCGACCGCATCTTCCAGCGGCAGTCACGCGGTCTGATCGGCTACCTGGAGTGGTACCTGCAGTACGTGTCGGAGGAGTTGTCCAAGCTGGAGTCGGAGTGGGCGACGGCGAAGGCCGGCGGCATCACCCCGGCGGCACGGCAGGACTTCCTGATCCGGCTGGGACACCTGTCGCATCCGATCGAGGACTACTACTTCCACGCCAATCTGCTCGACCTGTACCAATGGCGCGACGTCCGGGCGGCCAACCCGGCGCTGAGCCCGTCCGTCCCGGCCGAGCTGAACACCCTGATCGATCGCAGCCTCGCCGGGACGAGCCTGTCGCCGGGCTCGGTGCCGCTGCGACGCATCCTCCACCGTCGGCTTCGCTACCCGGTGTGGACCTCCAACACGGCCCTGTCCACCACCGCGTCCGAGGACGCCGCCGACCTCGTCTTCACCGGCGGCTTCGGCGACGCCGACGTCTCGCACACCCTCGGCGGGGCACTGGAGGCCATCGAGGCCAAGATCGCGGCGCTGCCCAGTGCCGTGGATCCCCGAACCACCCACCTGGTGTTGATCAGGTTGCTGCTGAGCGCGAGCGCGCGCCAGGCGATGATCAGCGGGGGGACGCTGGACGCCATGCGGACCACGCATCTCGCCCAGCTCCGGGCAGGGGACTATCCGCGGGAGATCGCCAGGTGGCAGGGGGCAGGGCTCCTGTGCTCGCACGCCGCCGACCGCCTCCGTGCGGCGTTCGCGGGGGACCTCACGATCAGCAACCGGCACAGTGGGAACTTCGTCACCTTCCCCGGGCCCGGCGCGATCCTGATCACCATGCTCGAGCAGGTGCAGCGCGAACGCGATGCCAGTTCCGGCGCGAAGAGCCGGCTGGACGGGCGCGCCGCGTCGATGTACGAGGAGGGGAGCGCCAACGGGGCCACGGCGGAGAACATCGGAACGCACTCGCTGATGTCGAAGGACACCCGTCGATCCGACCCGATGCGCGCCGAGGCGGTCGGTTTCGCGAAGCACGCGGCAGCCAGCGTTGTCACGACGCTGCTGAAGCGTGTCTACTCGCCCGCGCCCCTCAACGAAGGGCTCGACTGGGACTCCCTGTTGCGGTTCTACCTGCGCCCGGTCGCACCCTCGGTGTCGGGACCGTGGGAGAACGAGGTCCTGGACGGGGTCCGCCGGGGCGCCGCCCAGCCCCGCGTGGACGCCGTCGCCCAGCAGCCCGGCTTCTCCCGGCTCGGGCCCTCCCTGGACGCCGCGAAGCTGGCCGCCCGGCGCTCGGGCACGACCAAGGACGGTCTCGAGGCCTACTACCGCAGCTTCGAGACCGATCCGCCCTGACCGGGTCGGAGAAGTTGACCAGGCGAACTCCCTGCTGGTCCGCGTGCGGGGACGGGCTTGGGCAAGAGTGCAGTCTGGACGCGCCGTTCGCCACGGGTGAAGGTGGGGAGATGCAGCTGGCCGACTTCTACTCGCTGATGGCGATCACGTGCTTCACCCTGGTCGGCCTGTGGTGGACGGTGGTCGAGCGGCACCCCGAGTGGAAGGCGGACCCGACCCGACGCAGGCTGGCCGGTGGTGTGTACCTTTCCTACCTGCTGCCAGGCAGGCCTGATGAGCACGTTCGCACAAGTGGACGCGGGCAATCCGCTGGTCTGGCGCAGCAGCTTCGCGGTCGCGGCCCTGACCGGCGCGGTCACCACCCTCCGGCTGGTGTCGGTGGAGCTCGGGACGGGCTACCGCGGCCTGTTTCGACGGTTCCGCTGGCTGGTCGCCGCGGTCTACGGCGTGATCCTGCTCGTTGCAATCGTGCCCGGGGTGGCGACGGCGATCGGCGGGACGCCGCTGCAGGTCGCCTCGGTCGCGCTGATCCTGCTGGTGGTGATGGCCCATGGCCTGACGTGGGAGTTCATGATGGAGCCCGAGTCGGCCGTTGCCCGGACGACCAGCCTGCCGACGGACAGCTAGGTTTGCCCGACGCTCACCGCGCTCGCCGTCAGGGTCAGTAGGGTGAGCGTGTGCGGGAGAGGCGGCCCCGACCCGGACCTGCCAGCGGCGGCAGACGAGGAACCCACAGACGAAGGAGCCTTTGATGGGACTTATTCAGGCGGCGATCGGAGCACTCGGCGGAACGCTGGCCGATCAGTGGAAGGACTTCTACACCGTCCCGGGCGGGCTCGCCCCGACGGCAGCACTGTTCGCGGCGGTCCCGCAGGGGCAGAACGCCGGGCGCGGCTCGAACACGCACGGCTCTGAAGGTGTGATCAGCAACGGTAGCCGCATCCTCGTCCCCGAGGGCTACGGCTTGGTCCTGATGCAGGACGGCGCCATCACCGGCTTCGCCGCGCAGGCGGGCGCCTACGAGTGGAACTCCGAGGCCCAGGACTCCCAGTCGATCTTCGCCGGCAACGACATCGTGAGCTCGACCGTGATCACGTCCTGGGAGCGATTCAAGTTCGGCGGCCGTCCCGGCACCCAGCAGCGGGCCTACTTCGTCACGCTCAAGGAACTGCCCAACAACCGCTTCGGCACCCAGTCCGAGATCTACTGGGACGACGCCTACATGAACGCCCAGGTGGGCGCGATCACCCGCGGCACCTACACGCTGAAGATCGTCGACCCGATCCTCTTCATCAAGTCGTTCGTCCCCGCGACCTACCTCGAACCTGGACGTGTCTTCGACTTCACCGACATCGAGAACGACGCGGCGGCCCAACTGTTCAACGAGGTCGTCGGCTCACTCGCGCCCGCCTTCTCGATGTACACCAACGATCCCGCGAAGGGCCGGATCACCAAGATCCAGCAGGACTCGGACGGCTTCGCGAGGAGCCTCTCCGCGGCGGTCGAGGAGAATTACCAGTGGCGCGCCGAGCGCGGCCTCATGATCGTGTCGACGGCGATCATCTCGATCGAGTACGACGAGATGACCCGCGAGCTGCTCCGCAACGTGCAGCGCGCCGACGCTCTTTCCGGCGGACGCGGTAACTCCAACCTTCAGGCCTCGGTGGCGGCCGGCTTCGAGGCCGCCGGCGAGAACCAGGGCCCCGGCGGGTTGGTGGGCATGGGCATGGCGGCCGGCACGACCGGTATCGGGGCCCTGCAGCAGCCGGTGCAGCCCGCCCCGCAGGCGCCCGCGGCCGCCCCGCAGGCTCCGGCGGAGGATCCGGTGGCGAAGCTGGCGAAGTTCAAGGAGATGCTCGACGCCGGGCTGATCACCCAGGCCGACTACGACGCCGCGAAGGCGAAGGCGCTGGGGCTCTAGGGACGCGGGATGAGCGACTCCGAGGCGATACCCGCGGAGGTGGCCGCCGCAGCCCAGCCCCCGGCAGACGCGCCCGGGCCGCAGACCGTCGACACCTCGAACGAGGCCCTGCGCGACGGCGTCAACCGGTGCCCGAAGTGCGGCTCGACCGACATCCAGCTGCGGGTCTCGGCCGGCATGCTGGTCTGCCTGTTCTGCCGCTACGAGTGGTCCGAGGCGATGATCGAGCCGAAGGTGTCCGGTGAGGCGCCGTTGCAGGACCTCACCGGGACGGTCGTCGCCTCCGGAGCCACCGACATCTCCCCGGAGGTCTCCGGAGTCATCACCCTGAAGTGCGCCGGTTGCGGCTCCGAGGTCGTGGTGAACACGGCTGCGGCGACGTCGTCGCGCTGCCACTGGTGTCGGCACGTCCTCACCATCAACGAGCAGGTGCCCAACGGCGCGGTGCCGGATGCCGTCCTGCCCTTCGGCATCACCCGTGACCAGGCCGTGCAGCACATCCGCGACTTCGCCGGCGCCCGCAGGCTTTTCGCCCACCGGAGGTTCCGCAGCGACTTCGCCCCGGAGAAGCTGGTCGGGGTCTACCTGCCCTACATGGTCGTCGACGGCAACGCCAGCGCCGACGTGCAGGGCTTCGGAGAGGTCGAGACCAGGCGCTACACCCGGCGCAACGGCGACCACGACGAGACCTACTACGACGCGGACGTGTACCAGGTGGGCCGGCACGTCGACTTCACGGTCGACGACCTCACCATCGAGTCCTCGGCCGAGCGGGCGAACATGAACGCCTTCGTCAACACGAACAACGTGATCAACGCGATCCTGCCGTTCGACACCAAGAGCGCGGTGCAGTGGAATGCCAACTACCTCGTCGGCTTCACCTCCGAGCGTCGCGACCAGGACGTGTCGCAGGTGCAGCCCGTCCTGGAGGACCAGCTGCTGTCCATCGCCCGCTCCCAGGTCGAGGGGTCGGTGGCCAGGTACAACCGGGGCGTGCGCTGGGAGGCCGAGCACCTCTCCATCCACGGCACGCGCTGGGTCTCGATGTACCTGCCGGTGTGGCTCTACTCCTTCTACTCCGAGGAGAACGGCCGGGCGATGGTGCACTACATCGCGGTGAACGGCAGAACCGGCGAGACCATGGGCAGCATCCCGGTCTCCCAGGGACGACTGATCCTGGCGGCGCTGACCGTTGGCACGGTGCTGGAGGCAATCGCGCTGTGGCTCCTGGTGGTGATGTCATGACCGCGCTGCTGATCGGGCTGCTCATCCCCCTCGCGTCGAGCGGCGACACCCCGTGGATCCTGCTGCTCGGCCCCGCCGGTGCGGTCGCCGTCTACTGGGGGCTGTTCCAGTACTACCGCAACACGGACAAGTCGCACTCGTTTGAACGCGAGACGCTGATCGAGTCGAAGCCGATCACCGGCACGGACCAGAAGGTCGACGAGGTGCGGGGCACCAAGCGCACCTCGATCGACGGCGACAACGTGCGCGACCACCGCCAACGCGTGCGGCGGTGGTGAGCGGTCCTTCTGCGCCGTGCGGCCAGCTACGCCGGGTGGGGCGGGTGGGGCTCGAACCCACGACCCAGGGATTATGAGTGACCCGAATGTGTCGCTGACTAGGACATATTGCACGGCTATTGCACGCCGTGTGCAACAAGGACGCACTGGGTGCCGATGTCTGGCCATTTCTGGCTATACCCCCACCCCTATCGGAGTGGCGTGACAGCGCTCACTCAGTGTACCTCGATGGGTAGTAACTGGCATCTGGCAAGGTGGAATGATGTCACCACCGATGACGACAAGCATCGAGCCAAGGCTCGGATCGGCGGCTCGAGGCACGGCACTCCGAAGAGCTCGCCACCCAGGGAAACAGCCCCGAGATTGCCGCCCTCCACCGAAACGTCCCTGGCGATCAGCCTGGCCATCAGCGAAAACGCTATTGCACGCTATTGCATGCAACTATTTCGGCAGCAGTATCCCTGGGTCTCTCGATACCCCCATGGGGTAGCGGGCGAGGGGGTGGGGGTATGTGAGTCTCTTGTGCCGTTGTGGTACGATATTTGGTACCGAAGGTGAGAGGGGCGTGAGATGTCGACGATGAGTGCGAGCGAGGCGCGCAAGAACCTGTTCCCGTTGCTGGGACAGGTGAACGAGGACCACGACGTGGTCCGGATCACATCCAAGGCCGGCAATGCTGTCCTGATCTCCGAGGCCGACTACGAGGCCTGGCAGACCACGCGGCATCTGTTCTCCACTCCGGCGAATGCCCGCCGCCTGCTGGGCTCGATCCAGGAATGGCACGACGGCAACCTGGTCACCGAGGCGCTGCCTGAGGACGCAGAAGGCGACGAGTGAACCTCGCCTTCACCCCGACCGGCTGGGACGACCTGAACTACTGGGCCGACAGGGATCGGGCGACCTACAAGAAGGTCCGCGTGCTGCTGAAGGAAGTCGTGCGGACGCCGTTCGAGGGCACCGGGAAACCCGAGCCGCTGAAGTACCAGCTCGGCAACGTCTGGTCGCGTCGGATCACCCAGGAGCATCGACTGGTCTACGCGGTGGAGGACGAGCAGATCGTCGTGCTGGCGGCGCGCTTCCACTACGGCGAGTGAGTCGTCTGCTGTGAGGCTTGCGCTGAGGAGGTGACATCGTGGGAGCCCTGACGATCAGGCAGCTCGACGAGCGCACATATGCCCGTCTTCAGACCCTGGCTGCAGAGCACGGCCGGACGGTCGAGGCTGAGGTTCGCGCGATCCTGGACGCGGCGGTCGACGTCCCGGAGGAGAACTTCCTGCTAGCGCTACATGCTGCGATGTCCGAGGTTGGCGACGTGAACCTGCCACCCGAGCCGCGGATTGACCCTCCGCGTCCGGTGGACCTCTAGATATCTGTGGTGGCTCGCGGACGCCTCCGCCTAGAGATCCTCACAGCCGGTCTCATGAGTTTCGGGCGAGCGCGCGTTCCAACCGGAGCGCAACTCTGTCGGTCGCGTTCGAGGTCGCTTGGAGCACCCGTCGTCTCGTGACCAGACCGATTCGCAGTGCGTCCGAAACCGCTCGGTCTAGTTGTTCTTGCGAGGCGGTCGACCCGGCCGCGTCGAGCAGGCTGCGCAACGGGGTGGTCACGACCCAGGCGTGACGACTCTCGAGGTCGTTCTCCGACACATAGCCGGCATGCAGCACGATCAGATCGTCGACGGCGAAGAAGCCTGGCGGGACCGTCAGGTGGAGCTTGGCCGGGTCGACGTCCGAGAGCCCATGGACCGCCAGCGCCGAGTCGTGAGAGACCACGCCTCGCCCCCCGCTCCACAGAGTCCAGCGAACGTAGACGTCCTCTGACCCGAGCGGCCAGCCGCGGAGACGAAAGATGCCCCGGTCGACTCGCACCCAGTTCCCCGCGTCGACATGGTACTTCTGCGCCTGATACGAGTAACCGGCGGCGACGGCCTGGGCCGCTGAGAAGTACCCGGCCTGCTCGAATGCGAGCGCGTCGAGCGTCCGTCGCCGGGTGGTGCGAGTACTCGTCACGGGTTCGATTCTAGCCGGGCGTAACTACAGCTCAACTTTAGTTAAAAGTCGAGTCCTGGAGAGAAACTACAGCGGCGCTTGGCGGCCACCCTCCAGGGAACCTCCGCGACCTGGCGAGCGGTCCCGTTGCCAGTACGGAGGCTGCGCGGTGACTCGCAGCAATGTCTGAAAGGCCGTCTATGGTGAGAGCAATGAGCACGATCACGCCCCAAGAGGCGCCCCAGAACTTCGGTGAGGTCTTCACCAGGCGCTGGGTCGTGGACACGCTGCTCGACCTCACTGGCTACACCGTCGACCGCGA
>Ga0102832_1000589_pt1 | contig 50081 bp, 46 predicted proteins | sample EBPBio282013_DNA_FD_88942 | JGI IMG/M metagenome (GOLD analysis project Ga0102832, IMG submission 88942) | Wastewater treatment Type I Accumulibacter community from EBPR Bioreactor in Madison, WI, USA - Reactor 2_5/28/2013_ DNA (Illumina Assembly) | ecosystem: Engineered > Bioreactor > EBPR >...
CGGTCGAATGCCGCGCGCTTGCCTTTGGCCAGAAAGCCAAGCTGGTCGAGCGCGCTTAATCCTGCTCGAGGCTCACGCGCTCGAGCACGTCGGGCGCCGCGATCCCTTTCGCGAGGACAAGTTTGATCACCTTGGCGTCGATGCTCTCATCATCGCCCGCCTCGATCGCGGCGTTGAAGCGCGCTTCGCGTTCCTGGCGCACCGTCGGCCCCCATTGCGCTTCGGTCTCCGCCGGTCCCAGGACGCAGAAGGAAATGAGCATGGCGGCCTCGCGCATCAAGCCGTCGATCACGCCGTTCTCGGACATTGTGTTCTCGGCGGCGGCGCGCGCCCAACGGAAAATCGCAAAGCGCATCCCGTCGTCGACATAGGCCGGATTCACTTCCAGCGTCGCTAACGTGCGGTCGAACAGCTGCAGTGCGGAGCGCCGCTTCGAGCCGCCAAAGAAGTCCACAATGTCGATCATCAACGAGAACCGCGCAAAAAAGACCAGGTTCGCGTAAGATAGGATGCGATCAAGGATTTCGCGAGGGGGCGATCCCGTGGCTAACAATTCATCGAAGACGTCCGGCGGCGCACCGCAACTTCCGCCCAAGCAGACCTGCGGCAAATGCGACGCCGAATTCCGCTGGGAGCCCAGCGACCCGCGTGTGAAGGGTTCACCGCTCGTCGCCCGGCTTTCCAAACCCTCCGATAACTGCGACTGCGGTTATGGCAGTCTGCCGCCACGCCTGGAGTAGGGGTTACCCCCCGAACCTCTCCAGTTCCAACCCGTTCATCTCGATCTCTGGCACACGGCCCGAGATCAGGTCGGCGATCACGCGCCCCGATCCGCATGCCATCGTCCAGCCCAAGGTGCCGTGGCCGGTGTTGAGGAACAGGTTGTCGAATTTTGTCGCGCCCAGAATCGGCACGGAGTCCGGCGTCGCCGGGCGCAGGCCGCACCAAGCATTCAGTTCTTTATAGGACGAGGCGCGCGGGAACAGGCTCATGACGTTCTCGCGGATCGGCGCGACGCGCACGGGATCGAGGTGTGTGTTCCAGCCGGCGAGCTCCGCGGTGCCCGCCACGCGCAGACGGTTTCCAAGGCGCGTGAACACCATGAAGCGTGTCTCGTCGGTGATGCTCACGGTCGGCGCTGCGCTCGGGTCCTCGATTTCGGCGGTGATCGAGTAACCCTTTGCCGGGTACACCGGCAGTTTGAGTCCAAGCTGTTTGGCTAAGAATGGACTGTAGCTTCCAAGCGACAGCACAACCGCGTCGGGCGTCTCGTCGCCCTGGTCCGTGACGATCCGGGTCACGCGTTTGCCGTCGTGCTCCAGTTTCTGGATGTTGACGCCATAACGGAACTTAGCGCCGCGCGCGACGGCCAGCGCCGCGAGTTCCTCGCTGAACTTGCGCGCATCGCCGCTTTCATCTTCGCCACTCATCAGGCCGCCAACGACGTCACCTTTACGCACGGCGTCGGCAAGGGCGGGTTCCACCTTCACGCAGTCCTCGGGCGTCAGCACATCCTGCGCGAGACCGAGTGCGGCGAGTTGCGCCGCCGTATGGCGGCCGTGCTCGAACTCCGGCTTGGTGCGGTAGATGTGCAGGATACCCTTGAGCTGCTGGTCGTATTGGATGTTGGTTTTCTGGCGCAGGGCCTTCAGCACCTCGCGGCTGTACAAAGCTATCCGCAGCGTGCGGTCCATGTTGATGCGCTCGCGTTCGCTCGTGCAATTCGCCAGGAACTTGAGGCCCCATGACCACAGCGCGGGATCGAAGCGCCACGGTTTGAACAGCAGCGGTGCGTCGGGCTGAAAGGTCCACAGGAACGTCTGCCACGGTACCTTCGGGCCCGCCCAGGGTTTGGCGTGGCAGGCCGAGATCTGTCCGCCGTTGGCGAAGCTGGTTTCCTGGCCCGCGCCTTTTTGACGATCGAGCACGACGACATCATGCCCATCTTCCGCGAGGAAGTAGGCCGTGCTGGTTCCCACAACACCTGCGCCGAGAACAGCGACTTTCATATTCGAATACTCATTGGCCTTGTGATGCGCCATATCCTCGGCGCAGGATAGATTTATGACGCCTTTCGCGACTTCACCAGCCCTCTTACCGCATACGATCCCCGACGAATGCGCGGTTCTGTCGGCGGCGGAGATGTATGCGGCCGACAAAGCCGCCGGCGTTGACACGCTGACCCTGATGGAAGCGGCGGGTCTTTCCGTCACGCGCGTCATCGAGGCGCGCTGGCCACGGTGCGCGGTCGCGGTCCTGTGCGGACCCGGCAACAATGGCGGTGACGGTTTCGTCGTCGCACGCCGGCTTGCCGAAAAAGGGTGGCCCGTGCAGGTCGGCTTGCTCGGTCCTCCGGAGGCGCTGAAAGGTGACGCGGCGGCCAATGCGCGGCGATGGCGGGACTTCGGTGAAATCCGCCCGCTCGCATGCGACCTCTTGGACGGCACGCCGCTCGTGGTTGACGCACTTTTCGGTGCGGGGCTGTCGCGTGCGTTGGAAGGACGCGCGCGTGAGATCGTCACCGCGATCAACGGCCGCGCGCTGACCTGTATCGCGATCGATGTGCCGAGCGGCGTTCATGGCGACACGGGTGAGGTTCTGGATGGGGTTGCCCCGCGCTGCGCGGCGACGGTGACGTTCTTTCGCGCGAAGCCTGCGCATTTCCTTTACCCCGCGCGCGATCTTTGCGGCGAACTTACCGTCGCCGGCATCGGCATCCCCGATGCCGTGCTCAAGGACATCGCGCCGCGCACCGCGCACAACGTGCCCGCGCTCTGGCATCTGCCGCGCTGGACCTGGAGCGATCACAAATACGACCACGGTGACGCGGTGGTGATCGGCGGCGATCTTGTGACCGGTGCCGCGCGGCTCGCGGCGCGTGCGGCCCGCAGGGCAGGGGCGGGCCTCTTACGTCTGGCGGTCCCGGCCAGCGCGGTTGCGCTCTACGCCTCCGCCGAACCCGGCGCCTTCGTGCAGGCGATGGACACACCCGCCGAACTCGACGAACTCCTCGCGGACAAACGGCGCAACGGGGTGCTGATCGGACCGGGCGCCGGCGTCGGCGCGGCGACGCGGGCGCGCGTCTTGCGCATTCTTGAATCCGGCAAGGCGGTGGTGCTCGATGCCGATGCGCTCACCAGCTTCGAAGACACACCGCAAGCGCTCCTGACGGCGATCGGGCGCGCAAAGGGACCCGTGGTCCTCACGCCGCACGAAGGCGAGTTTGGCCGAATCTTCAAGGTTCCGGCGGGCTCCCGCTTGGCGCGGGCCCGCGCGGCGGCGGCGGTCAGCGGCGCGGTCGTGATCCTTAAGGGACCCGATAGCGTGGTGGCCGCCCCGGACGGACGCGCGTCCATCGCCTCGAATGCGCCACCTTGGCTTGCAACCGGTGGGTCGGGCGACGTGCTCGCGGGCTTGGTTTTGGGCCTTTTGGTTCAAGGAATGGGGGGCTGGCAGGCCGCCAACGCCGCGGTTTGGCTCCATGGCGAGGCTGGACGCCGGCTGGGGCGCGGATTGATCGCCGAGGACCTCCCGGACGCCCTTCCCGGCGTTTTAGCCGGGTTTTAGTCGCTTACAGGCCGGAATGGCGGGTCATAAGGCTTGATCCAGTCGGGTGTTCTTGGCTATCTACCGCATCCTTTTTTTAGCGCTCAGCGGTGTCCTGGCTCTTGGCCATGTGGCCGCGGCCTTCTGGCCTCCGGCGGGTGTGGTGAAACTGGTAGACACGCCAGGTTTAGGTCCTGGTGTCCGTAACAGGACGTAGGGGTTCAAATCCCTTCACCCGCACCAAGCCGATGGCCTCGGCGACGGCGCAAAGGACGACGAAACGGCGGCGCGACGCTCGCGCCAGAAGATAAAGATTCTAGACGGGATTGCGGATTCTCCATGCAAGTCATTGAAAAGCCGGCCGATGGCCTCAAGCGTGCGTTCAACGTCGTGGTTCCCACGGCCGCCATCGAAGAAAAGGTCAACGAGCGCCTGAATGAAGTCGGCCAGCAGGTGCGCCTGCCGGGCTTCCGCCCGGGCAAGGTTCCGATGAACCTGCTCAAGAAGCGTTTCGGCGAAGCCGTGCGCGGCGAAATCCTCGAAAAGACCATCGACGAATCCACCCAGGCCGCGCTCAGCGAAAAGGCTTTGAAGCCGGCCGTCCAGCCTAAGGTCGAACTCGTGAAGTTCGAAGAAGGCCAGGATCTCGAGTTCTCGGTCCAGCTCGAAGTGCTGCCGGAAATCAGCTCCGAAGTCGGCGCGATCGATCTCACCCGTCCGACGGCTCCGGTCTCCGATGACGAGATGAGCAAGGCGCTCGAAGGCGTTCAGCGCACGAAGGCGACGGCAGAAAAAATTGAGCGCGCCGCCGGCAAGGGCGACGTCGTGTTCGCCGATTTCGTCGGCCGCATGAACGGCGAAGTTTTCCAGGGCGGCACGATGCAGGACGCCCTGATCGAGATCGGTAGCAACAATTTCATCCCCGGCTTCGAAGACCAGCTCATCGGCGCCAAGGCCGGCGATAAGCGCACCGTGAAGGTGACCTTCCCGGCCGACTACGCCGGCGCGCCGCATCTGGCCGGCAAGGATGCCGAGTTCGAAGTCGACGTGAAGGAAATCCGTGAACTGAAGCTCCCGGCGCTCGACGACGAACTCGCCAAGAGCATCGGCGACGCCACCATCGATGCCCTCAAGGAACGTCTGCGCGCCTATCTCCAGCAGAACCATGACAGCGCGTCGCGCCAGCGCATGAAGCGCCAGCTGCTCGACAAGCTCGCTGAGTCGCACAAGTTCGCCGTTCCGCAGGGCCTCGTGGATATCGAGTTCGAGTCCATCTGGCGCCAGATGGAGCAGGTCACCCGCGGTGGTCAGGTCGATCCGGAAGACGCCGGCAAGTCGGAAGACGAGCTGAAGAAGGAATACCGCGACATCGCCGAGCGCCGCGTGCGCCTGGGTTTGCTCTTGTCCGAAATCGGCCAAAAGGCCGGCGTTGTGATCAGCCCGGAAGACCTCAAGTCGGCCATCGTTCAGGAAGCGATGCGTTATCCCGGTCAGGAAGCGCAGGTTGTCGATTACTACCAGCGCAACCCGCAGGCGCTCGAAGCGTTCCGCGCGCCGTTGTTCGAAGAGAAGGTCGTCGACCATCTCATCAGCAAGGCCAACGTGACCGATAAGCCGGTCACCATTGAAGAACTGCTCAAGGAAGACGACGAGATCTAAGTCGTTAACCTTTTGAGGCGCGGTTCCCGCCCGGGACACGCGCAAATAAAGAGTCCTGAGGGCTGCAAGGTGGGACCCGCCTTGCAGCCCTTATCTTTTTGCTTATGTTAGGCGGAACAATTCCCCGTACGCCTTTAGGTGATTCATGAAAGACCGCAGCCCCATCGAAGTTTTGGACAACCTCGTGCCGATGGTGGTCGAGCAGACCAATAGGGGCGAACGCGCATATGATATTTATTCGCTGCTGCTGAAGCAGCGCGTCATCTTCCTCACCGGCGGCGTCAACGACCAGATCTCGTCGCTGATCTGCGCCCAGCTCCTCTTCCTGGAATCGGATAACCCGAACAAGGACATCTCGTTCTACATCAACTCGCCGGGTGGCGTCGTCACCTCGGGCTTGGCGATCTACGACACCATGAAATACATCCGCTGCGATGTTTCCACCCTTTGTATTGGCCAGGCCGCCTCCATGGGCTCGCTGCTGCTGGCCGGCGGCACCAAGGGCAAGCGTTACTCCCTGCCGAACTCGCGCATCATGATCCACCAGCCCTCGGGCGGCTTCCAGGGTCAGGCGGCGGACATCGAGATCCAGGCACGCGAGATCCTGCAGCTGCGTGAACGCCTCAACCAGATTTACGTCGAGCACACCGGCCAGACCCTGAAGGCCGTCGAGAAGGCGATGGACCGCGACAACTATATGACCGCGGAAGACGCCAAGACCTTCGGTCTGATCGACACGGTCATCAAGGAACGCCCCCGTCCGCTGGACAAGGACGGTAACGGTGTCACGCCGCTGAAAACGGCCTAAACGGGCCGGGAACCGGATCGTCGCCGTTCAACCGTTGGCTTCACAAATCCGCGCGCGACTGCACTTTATGCACGCCGGATATGCAACTCTGGCGCTCGTTGAGCATTAAGCTCGGGAGCGCAGGAGACCCGACGTTATTGAATATTAACGATTAAGAGGCGAGTTACCGAGCAGACACGTCTGCAACCGGCGTGAATTCCTACGGTGGTTCTCGGTTGTACGGGGTGGAAAGCCTCGGTTAACATACGAAATGTAGTATTGATGACCATGGTCGCCCCAGCTTCCGGCGGCGGCCATCGGTGGAGAAGATGATGACCAAGGCTTCGGGCGGAGATTCCAAGAACACCCTGTACTGCTCTTTCTGCGGAAAGAGCCAGCACGAGGTACGCAAGCTTATTGCGGGCCCGACCGTATTCATCTGCGATGAATGCGTCGAACTCTGCATGGACATCATCCGCGAGGAGAACAAAACCAACCTCGTGAAGTCCCGCGAAGGCGTTCCGACGCCGCGCGACATCCTGAAGGTTCTCGATGATTATGTGATCGGCCAGGACCACGCCAAGCGCGTGCTCTCGGTGGCGGTCCATAACCACTACAAGCGCCTGTCCGCGTCCTCGAAGAATGCGGAAGTCGAGATCTCGAAGTCGAACATCCTGCTCATCGGCCCGACAGGGTGCGGTAAGACGCTGCTGGCCCAGACGCTCGCGCGCATCCTCGATGTGCCGTTCACCATGGCCGATGCGACGACCCTCACGGAAGCCGGTTACGTCGGTGAAGACGTCGAGAACATTATCCTGAAGCTGTTGCAGGCCGCCGACTACAACGTCGAGCGCGCGCAGCGCGGGATCGTCTACATCGACGAAATCGACAAAATCAGCCGTAAATCCGACAATCCGTCGATCACGCGCGACGTGTCGGGTGAAGGCGTGCAGCAGGCTCTCCTGAAGATCATGGAAGGCACGGTCGCTTCCGTTCCGCCGCAGGGCGGCCGCAAGCACCCGCAGCAGGAATTCCTCCAGGTGGACACGACCAATATCCTGTTCATCTGCGGCGGCGCCTTCGCCGGCCTCGAGAAGATCATCTCTCAGCGTGGCAAGGGCACCTCGATCGGCTTCGGCGCCGACGTGCGTTCGCAGGACGAGCGCGCCACCGGTGCGATCTTGCGCGAGGTCGAGCCGGAGGATCTGCTCAAGTACGGATTGATCCCTGAGTTCGTGGGTCGTTTGCCGATCCTCGCTACTCTGGAAGATCTGGACGAGCAGGCGCTTGTGGATATCTTGACCCGTCCGAAGAACGCTCTGGCCAAGCAGTACCAGCGCCTCTTCGACATGGAGAACGTTCACCTCACTTTCACGGAGGACGCGCTGCGGTCTGTGGCAAAGAAAGCCATTATTCGAAAGACCGGCGCGCGCGGCCTACGTTCCATCATGGAGAGCATTCTGCTCGATACGATGTTCGACCTCCCCGGCCTTGAGGGTGTCGAAGAAGTGGTTGTGAACGGTGAAGTCTCCGAGGGTCGCGCGAAACCGCTGTACATCTACGCGGATCGCCGTGGCGCCGAAGGCGGCACCTCTGCCTAATCTTTCAATGGCTTGATACTTAGCCGGCACAACCTACATAGGGATTGTCCGGCTGGGTTGATTAAGGTCAAATGCGTAAGCCTGTACGCGCCGTAGCTTCACTGAAGTGCGGCAACCCAGAGCGAAAGCTTTCCGTTCATGTGAAGGAAGGCGAGCGCCCAGCGCAGACGACTGAAAGAAGGGTGTTGTAGTGTCCGATATCGCCAAAGGCCAGTTGCTCCCGGTTCTGCCGTTGAGGGACATCGTTGTGTTCCCTCATATGATCGTCCCGCTCTTCGTGGGCCGCGAAAAATCCGTTCGCGCGCTGGAAGACGTTATGGCCGACGATAAGCAGATCCTTCTGGTCGCCCAGAAGGACGCCTCGCAGGACGATCCGCAGTCCAAGGATATTTACGACGTCGGCACCGTTTCGACCGTGCTGCAGCTCTTGAAGCTGCCGGACGGCACCGTGAAGGTGCTGGTCGAAGGCGGCAGCCGCGCCAAGATCTCGACCTATAAGGAGAACGAGTCCTTTTTCGAGGCTTACGTCGACAACATCGACGAGCCGAAGGAAGAAGATAAGGAACTCGAAGCGCTCGCGCGCTCGGTCGTCTCCCAGTTCGAGCAGTACATCAAGCTCAACAAGAAGATCCCGCCCGAGGTTCTCGTGTCGGTGAACCAGATCGAGAATCCCTCGAAGCTGGCCGATACCGTTGCTTCGCATCTCACGCTGAAGATCGCCGAGAAGCAGGAACTGCTCGAAGTGAAGAGCGTCTCCGAACGGCTCGAGCGCGTCTACGGGTTCATGGAATCCGAGATCAGCGTCTTGCAGGTGGAAAAGCGCATCCGGAACCGCGTGAAGCGGCAGATGGAGAAGACGCAACGCGAGTACTACCTCAACGAACAGATGAAGGCGATCCAGCGCGAGCTGGGCGAGAACGAGGAAGGCAAGGACGAAGCCTCCGAGTTCGAAGAGAAGATCAAGAAGCTTCGCATGAGCAAGGAAGCGCGCGAGAAGGCGCTTGCCGAAGTGAAGAAGCTGAAGACCATGAGTCCGATGTCGGCCGAAGCGACGGTGGTGCGCAACTACCTCGACTGGCTGACCGGGATCCCGTGGAAGAAGCGTTCGAAGATCCACATCGACCTGCGCGCCGCGAAGGCGCAGCTCGACAAAGATCACTACGGCCTCGAGAAGGTGAAGGAACGCATCATCGAGTACTTGGCGGTCCAAAGCCGCACCAAGAAGCTCAAAGGCCCGATCCTCTGCCTCGTCGGCCCGCCAGGTGTCGGTAAGACCTCGCTCGGCCGCTCCATCGCCACGTCGACGGGCCGCGCCTTCGTGCGCGTCTCCATGGGCGGCGTGCGTGACGAAGCCGAGATTCGCGGTCACCGCCGTACCTACATCGGCTCCATGCCCGGCAAGATCATCCAGGGCATGAAGAAGGCGAAGACCTCGAACCCGCTCTTCCTGCTCGACGAAATCGACAAGCTGGGCGCCGACTGGCGCGGCGATCCGTCGTCCGCGCTGCTCGAGGTGCTCGACCCGGAACAGAACTCGACGTTCCAGGATCACTATCTCGAAGTCGATTACGACCTGTCGGACGTGCTCTTCATCACGACCGCGAACACGCTGCGTATGCCGCAGCCGTTGCTCGATCGTATGGAAGTGATCCGCGTCTCCGGCTACACCGAAGACGAAAAGGTCGCGATCGCCAAGCGTCACCTCATTCCGAAGCAGTTCCCCGCGCATGGTCTGAAGAAGACCGAGTGGAGCGTCTCGGACGACGCGTTGCGTGATCTGTGCCGCTACTACACCCGCGAAGCAGGCGTGCGTTCGCTCGAACGCGAAATCGCCAACCTCGCGCGTAAGGCCACGAAGGACATCATTCTGCGCAAGCTGAAGAAGGTGTCCGTCACGCGCCGGAACCTCAAGAAGTACGCTGGCATTCCGAAGTATCGCTTCGGCGAAGCCGAGCGTGAGGATCTGATCGGCGTAACGACCGGCCTGGCGTGGACGGAAGTCGGCGGCGAGCTCCTGTCGATCGAAGCGGTGGTGATGCCCGGCAAGGGTGCCGTCACAACGACCGGCAAGCTCGGCGACGTGATGAAGGAGTCCATCTCCGCGGCCCGTTCGTACATCCGCAGCCGTGCCGCTGTATTCGGCATCCGCCGCAAGGTGTTCGAGAAGAACGACATCCACCTGCATGTGCCGGAAGGCGCGACGCCGAAGGATGGTCCGTCCGCGGGCGTGGCGATGATCACCTCCATGGTGTCCGCGCTCACCGGCAACCCGGTGCGCAAGGACGTCTGTATGACGGGTGAAATCTCGCTCCGTGGACGCGTGCTTCCGATCGGCGGCCTGAAGGAAAAGCTCCTCGCGGCCCAGCGCGGCGGTCTCAAGATCGCGCTGATCCCGAAGGAGAACGAGAAGGACCTCGAGGAATTGCCGGACAACGTGAAGCGCGACCTCACCATCATCCCGGTCACGACCGTCGATGAAGTGCTGGAAAAAGCGCTCGTCAATCCGCTGGTTCCGATCCTGAAGGAAGTGGATGAGGACGACGAGGATAAGAAGGAAAAGCCGCTCCAGGCCGCCAAGCCGGACGTGGAAGAAGAGCCGCTGACGACGCATTAGTCCCGGCGGACTTCAAAAAACCAAATGGCGGGCGCCGCAAGGCCCCGCCATTTTTGTTTTTGCCCCGCTCCCCTAAAAGGGGAGAGGGAAGGGTGAGGGGGCGTTTTCCGTTTTTCCTTTATGCCGCCTGCGGTTAATTTCCGCTCACCGGGCGGTTAGCTCAGCCGGTAGAGCGCTTGCTTTAATCGCGGCGAAAATCGCACTGCGATTTTCGGTGTGATCCCCCGGAGGGGTGCCGAGGCGCACGCCACTCCCATCGACATACGTTGTTTTCTGGCCGCCCTTGAGCGGCCTTTGCTTTTTATACCGCCTGCGGTTAATTTCCGCTCACCGGGCGGTTAGCTCAGCCGGTAGAGCGCTTGCTTTACACGCAAGATGTCGGCGGTTCGATCCCGTCACCGCCCACCATCTTTAATCGCGCGCCGCGCGCGCGATTAAAGATGTCACGCCATAGCCCGATAGGGCGAAGGCGGACTGTCTCGGCGGACAAACGCGAGGGTCAAGCATGCGCCTTCTGAAGTTCATCTTCGCCGCGCTCCTTCTCTCCGCCCCGGCCCCCGCTTTCGCGCAATCCAAACCCGTCGTCATCGAGAATGCTTGGGTGCGCATTTATGAAGGTACGACCAGCGTCTATTTTCACATCCTCAATAACGCCGAGGAACCCGACCGCCTCCTCGACGTCTCCACGCTGCTTGCCGACAAGGCCGAGCTCATTCGCACGCGCATCCGCAGTGGCAAGTACACGTATCTCCCGGTCAAGGGCCTCGAGATCACCGGCTATAACGACGAACGCCTGCGTCCCGGCGGCATCTTCGTGCGCCTCACCGGCCTGAAGCGCGACCTCCACGTCGGCGACACGGTGCCGCTCACGCTGCGCTTCGAACGCTCCGGACATATCGAGGTCAACGCCCGTGTTGGCAATCAGCTCCTTGGGAATAGATAAGCGCATGGCCTCCTACCCCCGCGGCGTCAGCGCCGCGATGATCACGCTCTACCGCGACAACGGCGATATCGATGGCGCCGCCATGGCGCGGCTCGGGCGTTGGCTGATGGATCAGGGCTGCACCGGCCTTTTGCTTTTTGGCACGACGGGCGAGGGGCCGTCGATTTCCGTCGCGGAGAAGATCGCGACCGTTCTCGTCATGATCGACGCCGGCATTCCCCCGCACGCCATCATCGTCGGGGCTGGCGCGCCGTCGCTCTATGACGTCGTGACGCTCGTCACCGCCCTCGGGGAAATGGGCTGCGCCGCGCTCGTGATCCCGCCCTACTTCTTCCGCGCGGCGCCGCCCGAGGGCGTGTATGCCTTCATGGATGAAGTCCTGCGCCGCACCGCGAAGGTCGCGACGCCGGTCTTCCTCTATCACTTCGTAGAAATGTCCACCGTGGCCGTCGATACGGACATGATGGCGGCGTTGATCGCGGCGCACCCTGGGCGGATGCAGGGCGTGAAGGACAGCAGCGGCGACCTCGCGAGCGTCACCTCATGGCTGAAGTTTTCCGAACTTGCGGTGTTCGCAGGTGACGACCATCTCGCCCGCCCATTGCTCGAAAAAGGTGGAGCGGGTGTCATGACCGCCACCGCGGGTCTTGCGCCCGCTTTGGTCAAACGTGTGGTGGAAAGCGCCGATCTGGCCGCCGAGGCGCGTTTGTCTTCGCTCTGGAAGGACGTGCTCCTCACCGTTCCGGTGACCGAAGCCGTGAAGCAAATCTTCGCTCACATCACGCGGGACGGACGGTGGCTGCGTATACGTCCACCGCTATGTCCGCTCGATGCGAATGTGTCGCGCAAGACACTTGCAGGCTTTCATGCCATCGACGATGGCTCCGTTGCCGCCGCGCTAGGTGCGATGCCGCCAGTTTTTGACTGAGGCAATGTGCAGTCCGCTACGTCGGCGGTACGACGGTGTCGTTGGTCTCAATCGGTTTGCGCAGGATGAAAGGCGGAAGGATCGGCCGTTCGCCGACGCAGTAATACTGTCGGAACTTCGAAAGAGTATAAGCGACCCACGCGGGGTCGATATGCTGGATGTCGATGCCTCCAAAGGTCACGTCAACCATCGGCCCGAACCAGCGTAGGATTTCGAAGGACGGGAAGTAGAACGTGTTGTGCAGGCGTAGACTCATGATTTCGTGTAATGCGCAGCGCAAGGTCGATTTCGAGATCGCATCGGCGGCCACCGGCGGATAGTCGCAAATTGCGCGCGCCATGTGGACGGGCGACAAGGTCATGACGATCTTGATCGTCCGGTTGATCCGCCGCACGGCGTTCAACGTGGCGGCCATCGCGTCGACATTTTCGGCTACGCCTGTCGGCTCCATCACGAATCGCTCGGGATCCGCCTTGATCAGCCGCAGCCCCACCTTCTGTGTGGGGTCGGTCACGATCTCATTGGTGGTCTTGTCGATCCAAACGAACGACAGCCCAAAAGTAATGATAAGCAACCCGCCCTGAGCGATGGTCGTGCGCAGCTTCGCCGCCGCCTCGGCGTCCACCTTCCAGCGGTCCGCGAAGGCGGTGAGGTCTTCCGAGGCGCTCAAAGCTTCCATGAACTCCTGGAGAGCGAAAGGATTGAATAGCCGCTCGGAAATATCCAGGTGATGGACGTTATAGCCCGTATTGTGGAGGGTCGCGGCGATATTGCCGGCAAAACACGACCCGATCGTTGTGATGGGGGTGCTGCGGTCGACGAAAGGCGCCTCGGGCATCAGATTGGCGAGGATGGCGCGATCGACGGCGGCATCGAAACTCTCGGGAGTCGCGATGGCCTTCGGGACTTGGCGATCCTTGCCATAGCGGCCGACAGGTACCATTGACCTAAGCATTGCGTCCGGACTTCCTACACGGCCAAAACTAGCGGCCGCCCGGGCGAATATGACCCTCTTCGAGGTGGCGCCCAGGCCGCGCCCGACCCACGAAAAGCGCAAAATATCGCGGTCTGTCAACGGTCTTACGCACAATCAGTTGCCTTGACTCTGTTACCCGTGGCCGGTAAATCACCCCCACGACGCGCGTGGGGACGGGCGGAAGTTAAGGGGCTTCGGGCACGTTCCTGTCTGTGCCGTAACTTATTGTAATTCATAATAAATCGGGCCGAGTTGTGGCGGCCCTGGTGGCAAGGCTGGTGGCATGCAGCAGCTGCTCGTGGAATATCTCCCGATCCTTATTTTTCTGGGTATAGCCTTTGGGCTCGCGCTGGTGATGGTGATCGCCTCGCTGATCGCGGGGCCAAGCCGCCCGGACCCGGAAAAAACCTCCGCCTATGAGTGCGGTTTCGAGGCCTTTGACGACGCCCGGTCCAAGTTCGACGTGCGTTTCTACCTGGTCTCGATCCTGTTCATCATTTTCGATCTCGAAGTGGCCTTCCTGTTCCCCTGGGCGATCACCCTTGGGAAGATCGGGATGTTCGGCTTCTGGTCGATGATGGTGTTCCTGGGCGTGCTCACCATTGGCTTCATCTACGAATGGAAGAAGGGAGCCCTGGAATGGGAGTAACCGTTCCGGCCGCGCCGAAAACCGACATTATTCGCGCGACGACCGCTCAAGACGCGCAGGTTATGGCCCGCGTCTCCGAGGAACTGCAGAACAAAGGCTTTCTGCTTACCTCGCTCGATCAGCTTGTGAACTGGGGCCGCACCGGCTCCCTGTGGCCGATGACGTTTGGTCTGGCCTGTTGCGCCGTGGAAATGATGCACGTCGCCATGGCGCGCTACGACATGGACCGCTTCGGCATGGTCTTCCGTCCCAGCCCGCGCCAGTCCGACTGCATGATCGTCGCCGGCACGCTCACCAACAAAATGGCGCCCGCGCTCCGCAAGGTTTACGACCAGATGCCGGAACCGCGCTGGGTCATCTCGATGGGCTCGTGCGCCAACGGCGGCGGCTATTATCACTACTCTTATTCCGTCGTACGCGGCTGCGACCGTATCGTGCCCGTCGACATCTACGTTCCGGGCTGCCCGCCCACCGCGGAAGCGCTTCTGTACGGCATTCTTCAGCTGCATAAGAAGATCCGCCGCGTCGGCACGATCGATCGGGCCTAACGCGCATGACCACCGGAATTGAAGGCCTTCGCGAAATCTCCGCCCGCCTCCCGCAGGTGCTTGGCGGCGATTTCATCTCCGCCGACATTCAGCGCGGCGAGCTCACTGTATTCGTCAAGCGCGAGTCCATCCTCAAGGTTGTGACGACCCTGCGCGACGATCCGCAACTTGCGTTCACGCAAGTCATCGACGTCACGGCGGTCGACTATCCGCAACGCCCCGAGCGTTTCGAAATCGTCTACTTGCTGCTTTCGATGAGCCTCAATCAGCGCGTTCGCGTGAAGCTCACCGTCGGCGAAGAAACCGCGGTGCCGAGCATCGCGTCCCTGTTCCCCTGCGCCGATTGGTGCGAGCGCGAAGTGTGGGACATGTACGGCGTGTTCTTCTCCGACCATCCGGACCTGCGCCGTATTCTCACCGACTACGGTTTTGAAGGTCATCCGCTGCGCAAGGATTTCCCGCTCACCGGCTATGTCGAAGTGCGTTACGACGTCGAGCAGAAGCGCGTGATTTACGAGCCCGTGAAACTTGCGCAGGACTTCCGTTCGTTCGACTTCCTTAGCCCATGGGAAGGTATTCAGAAGTTGCTACCGGGCGACGAAAAAGCGGCGCCTGCGCCTGCGAAGCCGGCGGGGACCTAACGCATGTCACAGGCCGCTGAAGCAGAAATTGAGAACTACACGCTGAACTTCGGCCCGCAGCATCCTGCGGCGCACGGCGTTCTGCGTCTGGTGCTGGAGATGGACGGTGAAGTCATCGACCGCGTCGATGCGCACATCGGCCTCCTGCACCGCGGCACCGAAAAGCTGATCGAGTACAAGACCTACCTCCAGGCGGTCCCGTACTTCGACCGTCTCGACTACGTCTCGCCGATGAACCAGGAGCAGGCCTACTCCCTCGCGGTCGAGAAGTTGCTCGGCATCGAGGTTCCGCGCCGCGCCAAGTACATCCGCATGCTGTTCGGCGAACTGACGCGTATCCTTAATCACATCATGAACATCGCTTCTTACGCGATGGACGTCGGCGCCATGACGCCGTTCTTGTGGACGTTCGAAGAGCGCGAAAAGATCATGGGTTTCTATGACGACGTTTGCGGCGCGCGCATGCACGCCAATTACGTCCGTCCGGGCGGCGTCTCGCAGGATCTGCCCGCGGGCCTCATCGAGCGTATGCACGAGTGGGCGAATGGCTACACCAAGGTCCTCGACGACATGGAAGGCCTGCTCACCGAGAACCGTATCTTCAAGCAGCGCGTTGTCGATATCGGCGTCGTGTCGAAGGAACAGGCGCTCGCCTGGGGCTTCACCGGTCCGAACCTGCGTGCGTCCGGCGTGCCGTGGGACTTGCGCAAGTCGCAGCCCTACGACGGCTACGAGGAAATGGATTTCGACATTCCGATTGGCAAGAACGGCGACTGCTACGACCGCTATCTCGTGCGTGTCGAGGAAATGCGCCAGTCCTTGAAGATCATCAAGCAGTGCTTGGAAAAGATGCCCTCGGGTCCGGTGCGCGTGAACGACCGCAAAGTGCTTGCGCCGCCGCGTTCCGAAATGAAGACCTCGATGGAAGCTCTCATCCATCACTTCAAACTCTACACCGAAGGCTACAAGGTCCCGGCCGGCGAAACCTATGTCGGCACCGAAGCGCCGAAAGGCGAGTTCGGCGTGTTCCTCGTCTCCGACGGCACCAACAAGCCTTACCGCTGCCGTATCCGTGCTCCCGGGTTCATGCACCTGGAAGCCATGGACGCGATGCTGCGCGGTCACATGCTGGCCGACGTGCCGGCGGTGCTGGGCTCCATCGATATCGTGTTCGGCGAGGTTGACCGATGAGCGCGCGCGTAATGGCGGAAAATCAGCCCGCCAGCTTCGCCTTTAATGCTGAGATGCAGGAACGGGCGAAGAAGATCATCGCCAAGTATCCCGCGGGCCGTCAGGCCAGCGCCGTGATTCCGCTCCTCGATCTTGCGCAGCGTCAGGAAGGTTGGGTGTCGCGCCCGGCCATGGAACAGATCGCCGTCATGCTTGAAATGGCGCCGATCCGCGTCATGGAAGTGGCGACCTTCTACACCATGTTCAAGCTCGCGCCGGTCGGCAAGAACCACATCCAGGTCTGCACCAGCCTTTCCTGCTGGCTGCGCGGTTCCAATGATGTGGTCAAGTCGTGCAAGGACAAGCTCGGCATCGGCCTCGGTGAAGTCACCACGGACGGTTCGTTCAGCCTTGAAGAAGTCGAATGCGCGGGCGCCTGCGTGAACGCGCCGGTGATCGCGGTCGGCGACGATTACTACGAAGACGTCGATTACGCTTCCACCGGCAAGATCATCGACGCGCTGAAGCGCGGCGAGAAGCTGCCGCCGCATGGCTCGATGACGGGCCGCGACAACGCGGCGCCGGCGGGCGAGAAGACCTCGCTCACCGACGATCCGACGAAGCCGATCCCGAAGCAGGACTTCGCCGCGGCCAAGGCGGCGTTCGAGAAAGCGAAAGCGGAAGCGGCGGCGAAGGCCGCGGCTCCCAAGGCATAGGTCAGGCACATGCTCGCTGATAAAGATCGTATCTTCACGAATCTCTACGGCCGCCACGATTGGCGCCTTAAGGGCGCGCGCGCCCGCGGCGACTGGGACGGCACCAAAGAGATCCTTGATATGGGTCCGGAGTGGATCATCGACGAGATGAAGCGCTCGGGTCTGCGCGGCCGTGGCGGCGCGGGCTTCCCGACCGGTCTCAAGTGGTCGTTCATGCCCAAGACCGAAAGCGACCGCCCGCATTACCTCGTCGTCAACGCCGACGAGGGCGAGCCGGGCACCTGCAAAGACCGCGACATGCTGCGCTTCGATCCGCATAAGCTGATCGAAGGCTGCCTCATCGCCAGCTTCGCGATGCGCGCGCATGCCTGCTACATCTACATCCGCGGTGAGTTCTACAACGAAGCCTCCAACCTCCAGGTCGCCATCGATGAGGCCTATGACGCGGGCCTCATCGGCAACAATTCATGTGGTAGCGGCTGGAAGTTCGACCTCTATCTGCATCGCGGCGCTGGCGCTTACATCTGCGGCGAAGAAACTGCGCTCATTGAATCGATCGAGGGCCGCAAGGGCCAGCCGCGTTTGAAGCCGCCGTTCCCGGCGGGCGTTGGCCTCTATGGCTGCCCGACCACGGTCAACAACGTCGAGAGCATCGCCGTTGCGCCGACCATCCTGCGCCGCGGCGCCTCTTGGTTCGCCAGCTTCGGGCGCCCGAACAACGCGGGCACCAAGGTCTTCTGCATCTCCGGCAACGTGAATAAGCCCTGCAACGTCGAAGAATCCATGAGCATCCCGCTCAAGGAACTCATCGAGAAGCATTGCGGCGGCGTGCGCGGCGGCTGGGATAATCTCCAGGGTGTCATTCCGGGCGGCGCATCCGTGCCGGTGCTGCCGAAGTCGATCTGCGACACCGTCCTCATGGACTTCGATGCGCTGCGCGATGTGAAGTCTGGCCTCGGGACCGCGGCCGTGATGGTCATGGACAAGTCGGTCGATATCGTTGCGGCGATTTCGCGCCTGTCGGATTTCTACAAGCATGAAAGCTGCGGCCAATGCACGCCGTGCCGCGAGGGCACCGGTTGGCTCGCGCGTGTCATGCGCCGCATGGTGAAGGGTGACGCGACCCTCGCCGAAATCGATACGCTGGAACAGGTCACCTATCAGATCGAAGGGCACACGATTTGCGCCCTCGGCGATGCGGCGGCCTGGCCGGTGCAAGGTTTGATCCGCCATTTCCGTCCTGAACTCGAGCGCCGCATCCGCGACTATCGCGATGCCAAGACGCGCGACAAAGCGGCGTAAGGCGAGGGGATAGCAATGCCGAAGCTTACGATTGACGGTATCCAGGTCGAAGTTCCGCCGAACACGACCATCTTGCAGGCGGCCGAGCAGATCGGCGTGGAAATCCCGCGCTTCTGCTATCATGATCGTCTGTCGATCGCCGGCAACTGCCGCATGTGCCTGGTGGACGTCGAGAAGTCGCCGAAGCCGGTCGCGTCCTGCGCCATGCCGGTCAATGAAGGCATGGTTGTGCACACCAAGTCCGAGCGCGCCAATAAAGCGCGCGGCGGCGTCATGGAATTCCTGCTTATCAACCACCCGCTCGATTGCCCGATCTGCGATCAGGGCGGCGAATGCGATCTGCAGGATCAGGCCATGGCCTACGGTTTCGATCGTGGCCGCTTCCACGAGAACAAGCGCGCGGTCACAGACAAGTATATGGGGCCGCTCGTCGCGACCTGCATGACCCGTTGTATCCATTGTACGCGCTGTGTCCGTTTCGCGACCGAAGTCGCCGGCGTGCCGGAGCTTGGTGCCCTGGGCCGCGGCGAGGACATGGAAATCACCACCTATCTCGAACGCGCGCTGTCGTCGGAACTCTCCGGCAACGTCGTCGACCTCTGCCCGGTCGGCGCGCTCACCTCGAAGCCCTATGCCTTCCACGCGCGTCCGTGGGAACTGCGCAAGACGGAATCCATCGATGTGATGGACGCTGTCGGCACCAACATCCGTGTCGATGCGCGGGGCCGCGAAGTCATGCGCGTTCTGCCGCGCATCAATGAAGACGTGAACGAAGAGTGGTTGGCCGATAAGAGCCGCCATGCGTGCGACGGCCTCGGCTACCAGCGCCTCGATCGCCCGTACGTGCGCCGTAACGGCAAGCTTACCGCCGTGTCGTGGGAAGACGCCTTTGACGCCATCGCCGTGCGCCTGCGGGCTTCGGCGGGTAATCGCATCGCCGCCATCGCGGGCGACCTCGCGGACTGTGAATCCATGACGGCCCTCAAGGACCTCATGGCCGCGCTCGGCTCGCACAACATCGATTGCCGCCAGGACGGCGCCGCGCTCGATCCGAAAGTGCGCGCTTCGTACATCTTCAACAGCACCATCGCCGGCATTGAACGGGCCGACGCGATTCTGCTGGTCGGCACGGATCCGCGCCGTGAAGCGCCGGTCCTGAACGCGCGCATTCGTAAGCGCTTCAAGAAGGGCGGTCTTGCGGTCGGCGTCATCGGCGCCGATACCAAGCTCACCTATAAGGCGGAGAATCTCGGCGCGTCGGCCGATGTGCTCGCCAAGATCGCCGACGGCACGCATCCGTTCGCGCAGGTGCTCAAGAACGCCAAGAACCCGATGATCGTCGTTGGCATGGCCGCGCTGTCGCGCGCCGACGGCAACGCGATCCTCGCCGCCGCCCGTCAGGTCGCAGATACCTGCGGTCTCGTGAAGGACGGTTGGAACGGCTTCAACGTCCTGCACACCGCCGCGGGCCGTGTTGGCGGCCTCGACGTCGGCTTTGCGCCGGGCGAGGGCGGTAAAGACACGCGCGGCATTCTCGAAGCCGCTGGCAAGGGCGAAATCGACGCGGTGTTCCTCCTGGGCGCCGACGAGATCGACACCGCCAAGCTCGGGAAGGCGTTCGTGATCTATCAGGGTCACCATGGCGATCGCGGCGCGCATCGCGCCGACGTGATCCTGCCGGGCGCGGCCTATACCGAGAAGGACGGCACCTACGTCAACACCGAGGGCCGCGTGCAGGAAGCCTACCGCGCCGTGTTCCCACCCGGGGACGCGCGTGAAGACTGGACAATCCTGCGCGCTCTGTCGGCGGTGCTCTCGAAGACGCTGCCTTACGACAACATCAAGCAGCTTCGCGCGCGTATGGCCAAGGCGAACCCGGTGTTCGCGGGTTACGACAAAGTTCAACCCGCCGAGTGGAAGAGCTTCGGTGCAGCGGGATCGATTTCCGCCACGCCGTTCGTCTACCCGGTGCAGAATTACTACATGACCGATCCGATCAGCCGGGCCTCGCGCACGATGGCGCAATGCACGGAGGAATTCGTTCTCGGTTCCAAGCAGAAGACGGGCACCCATGGCTGAGTTCGTAGACGGATATCTGCTGCCTGGGCTCTGGATCGTCGGCAAGATCCTCCTGTTCGCTGTGCCGATCATGATTGGCATGGCCTATCTCACCTATGCCGAGCGGCGCATCATCGGCGCCATGCAGATGCGCAAAGGCCCGAACGTCGTGGGACCTTTCGGTCTGCTGCAGCCGTTCGCCGACGCTATCAAGCTGATGTTCAAGGAAACCGTGGTGCCGACGGGTTCGTCGCCCGTCGTGTTCTTCCTCGCGCCCATGATCACCTTCACCCTCGCGCTGCTCGCCTGGGCCGTGATTCCGGTCGATAGCGGTTGGGTCATCTCGAACCTGAATGTTGGCGTCCTGTACCTGTTCGCCATCTCCTCGCTCGGCGTGTATGGCATCGTCATGGCCGGCTGGGCGTCCAACAGCCGTTATGCCTTCCTGGGCGCCATGCGCTCCGCGGCGCAGATGGTGTCCTACGAAGTCTCCATCGGCCTTGTGATGATTTCGGTCCTGCTGACGGCCGGTTCGCTGAACCTCACCGAGCTCGTCGAGGCGCAGAAGGGGCTGTGGTACTTCCTGCCGCACTTCCCGATGTTCATTCTCTTCTTCATCTCGGTGCTGGCGGAAACCAACCGTCACCCGTTCGACCTTCCGGAAGCGGAATCCGAACTCGTCGCCGGCTTCATGACCGAATACTCGTCCATGTCCTTCGCCCTGTTCTTCCTCGGCGAATACATGAACATGATCATGATGTCGGGTATGGTCTCGATCCTGTTCCTCGGCGGCTGGCTTGGTCCTCAGGACATGCTGCCGGGTCTGTCGGTCCTGACGCCGGTGCTGGCTTGGGTGCCGGGCATCGTCTGGTTCGTGCTCAAGATCTGCTTCTGCCTCTTCGTCTTCATCTGGGTCCGCGCGACTTTCCCGCGCTATCGTTACGACCAGCTCATGCGCCTCGGCTGGAAGGTCTTCCTGCCGTTCTCGCTGATCTGGCTCGTCCTTACCGCCGGCTTCCTCGTCTACTTCGACAAGCTGCCGCAGTAGGGGAGGGATCATCATGGCAATCAACGCATCCGTCCGTACCGCGCTTCTGTGGGAGCTCCTCACAGGCATGTGGCTGACCTTCAAGTACATGTTCGGGCCCAAGGTCACGCTGAACTATCCGTACGAGAAGGGCCCGCTGTCGCCGCGTTTTCGCGGCGAGCACGCGCTGCGCCGTTATCCGAACGGCGAAGAACGCTGCATCGCTTGCAAGCTGTGTGAGGCCATCTGCCCGGCGCAGGCGATCACCATCGAAGCCGAGGCCCGCGCCGACGGCTCGCGCCGCACCACGCGCTACGACATCGATATGACCAAGTGCATCTACTGCGGTTTCTGCGAAGAAGCCTGCCCGGTGGATGCTATCGTTGAAGGCCCGAACTTCGAGTTCGCGACCGAAACGCACGATGAGCTGCTCTACAACAAAAACAAACTGCTCGCGAACGGCGACCGCTGGGAGCCTGAACTCGCGAAACGTCTCGAACTGAACGCACCGTACCGGTAGGGGCCCGGAACACTTCCCCCACCCTTACCCTCCCCACGAGGGGGAGGGTAAGAACTCGAGATCCCCCTCCCTTTGAGGGGGAGGGGTTAGGGGTGGGGTGAGCGACGAGCTCCGAACGAGGGGATAAAAGAGTGAGAAACAAATTGAGTCAGGAAAAGAAAGGCACGCGCGCATGATTATCGCCACGCTCGCCTTCTATCTTTTCGCCATTGTTGCGGTGATCTCCGCGCTGAACGTCATTCTTCAGCGCAATCCCGTGCACTCCGTCCTGTGGCTGATCCTGACCTTCTTCAACGCGGCGGGGCTGTTCGTTCTCCTGGGCGCCGAGTTCGTCGCGATGATCCTGGTCGTCGTCTACGTCGGTGCCGTCGCCGTGCTCTTCCTGTTCGTGGTGATGATGCTCGACATCAACATCACGCTCATCCGCGAAGGCTTCCTTAAGTATTTCTGGGCCGGTGCCATCATCGGCATCGTGCTTCTGGTCGAACTCGCCGTCGTATTCGGCGGCTGGGCCATGTCGCCGGAAGCGGAATCCCTGCGCATCGCGCCGGCGCCCGCGCCGGACGCGCTCTCGAACACCGAAGCGCTCGGCACCCTGCTCTATACGCACTATGCCTACCTGTTCCAGGCCGCGGGCCTCGTGCTCCTGGTCGCTATGGTGGGGGCCATCGTCCTGACCTTGCGCCGCCGTCCGAATGTGCGGAAGCAGAAGATCGCCAACCAGGTGAACCGCAGCGTCGCGGATACGCTTGAAGTTGTGAAGGTCGAGACCGGAAAGGGCGTGTCATGACACCGGAGACCGGTATGGCCGTCGGCCTTTCTCACTACCTGACCGTTGGGGCGATCCTCTTCACGATCGGCATCTTCGGCATCTTCCTGAACAGGAAGAATCTCATCGTCATCATGATGTCCATCGAGCTGATGCTGCTCGCCGTGAACATCAACATGGTGGCGTTCTCTGCGTTCCTCAACGATCTCGTGGGCCAGGTCTTTACGATGCTGGTGCTGACGGTCGCTGCGGCGGAGGCGGCCATCGGGCTCGCCATCGTCGTGGTGTTCTACCGTAACCGGCGGTCCATCGAAGTCGAAGACATCAACACGATGAAAGGCTAGGGGTACTCTCGTGCTGTTGTACGCCTCCGTATTCCTGCCGCTCCTGGGCGCCGCCATCGCCGGCTTCTTCGGCCGCATCATCGGCGACCGCGCTTCCCAGATCGTCACCTGCGTGTGCGTCGGTCTCGCCGCGCTCTCGTCCATCCCGACCTTCATCGACGTGGCCCTGCACGGCCATGCGATCACGGCTCCGGTCCTGACCTGGCTCCAGTCCGGAACTTTCGAAGCCAACTGGGCGCTGCGTTACGACACGCTGTCGGCCACGATGGTGATGACGGTCACGGTCATCTCGACCTTCATCCATGTCTATTCCGTCGGCTATATGTCGCATGACGACAGCCAGCCGCGTTTCATGGCCTACCTTTCGCTGTTCACCTTCGCGATGCTCATGCTCGTGACGGCCGACAACCTCGTCCAGCTGTTCTTCGGCTGGGAAGGGGTGGGTCTCGTCTCCTATCTGCTCATCGGTTTCTGGTTCAAGAAACCCTCGGCCTCCGCCGCCGCCATCAAGGCTTTCGTCGTCAACCGCGTGGGTGACTTCGGGTTCTTGCTCGGCATCTTCGCGATCTACTTCCTGTTCGACGCCGTCGGCTTCGACGTGATCTTCGACGCCGTCGCGAGTAAGGCCGATACGCGCGTGCACTTCTTCGGCATGGATCTGCATGCCCTGACCATCACCTGTCTCCTCCTGTTCGTGGGCGCGATGGGCAAGTCGGGTCAGCTGCTCCTGCACACATGGCTGCCGGACGCGATGGAAGGCCCGACGCCGGTCTCCGCGCTCATCCACGCCGCGACCATGGTGACCGCCGGTGTGTTCCTCGTCGCGCGCATGTCGCCGGTGTTCGAATACGCCCCGGATGCGCTCGCCGTCGTCACCTTCGTCGGCGCCTCGACCGCCTTCTTCGCGGCGACCATCGGTTGCGTGCAGAACGATATCAAGCGCGTCATCGCCTTCTCGACGGTCTCGCAACTCGGCTACATGTTCGCCGCCTGCGGCGTGTCGGCCTATCAGGCCGGTATCTTCCATCTCGTCACGCACGCCTGGTTCAAGGCGCTGCTCTTCCTGGGCGCCGGCTCCGTGATCCACGCCATGAGCGACGAGCAGGACATCCGTAAGATGGGCGGTATCTATCGTCTCATCCCGTTCACTTTCGCGGTGATGGTCATCGGCAACCTCGCGCTGACCGGTGTTCCGCCGTTCGCGGGCTTCTTCTCCAAGGACATGGTGATCGAAGCCACGCATGCGGCGGGAACGGGCGTTGGTAATTACGCCTTCGGCCTCCTGATCATCGCGGCGTTCCTGACGTCCTTCTACTCATGGCGGCTCACGTTCCTGACCTTCTTCGGCAAGCCGCGCGCCGATCACCACACGATGGAACATGTCCACGAAAGCCCGCTCATCATGACGATCCCGCTGGCTTGCTTGGCCGTCGGCGCGGTCTTCGCCGGTTACATCGGTTATGAGCACTTCGTCGGCGAAGCGCGTCCCGAGTTCTGGCGCGAAGCGATCGCGCCGCTCGCGGCTCATGATTCCATCGCCAAGGTGCACGAGCATCACCCGTCGTTCTTCATGAAATGGCTACCGCTGTTCGTGACCATTGCGGGCTTCGGTCTCGCCTACCTCATGTATGTGCGTAAGCCGGAAATGCCGGCTCGCCTCGTGGCCGCGTTCCCCGGCGTCTACAAGTTCCTGCTCAACAAGTGGTACTTCGACGAGCTGTACGACTTCCTGTTTGTGAAGAACGCCTTCCGCCTGGGCCGTCTCTTCTGGAAGGGCGGGGACGCCGGCATCATCGATCGCTTCGGCCCCGATGGTCTCGCGGCCCTGTCGGCGCGTGTCGCCAAACGTCTCGGCGTCGTGCAGACCGGATATCTCTACCACTACGCCTTCGCCATGATCGTCGGCATCGCCGTGATCGTGTCGTGGTTCGTGATCGGACGGTAAGGAACCATGACCGCCTTGTCCAACTTCATCACCGGCCTGCCGATCCTCTCGCTGGTCACCTTCCTGCCGCTGGTCGGCGCGCTGTTCCTGCTGTTCGTGCGCGGGGAAGCCGAGGTCGTCGCGCGCCAATCGCGTATGGTCGCGCTGTGGACCACGCTTATCGTCTTCTTCCTCTCGCTGTTCATCTGGATCGGGTTCGAGCCGGGAACGGCGGCGTTCCAGTTTGAGGAACGCGTCGATTGGCTCCCGCAGTACCGTATCGGCTATCACATGGGCGTGGACGGCATCTCGATGCTGTTCGTGATCCTGTCGACCTTCCTGATGCCCATCTGCATCCTCGCCTCGTGGGAAGCCATCGAGAAGATGGTGCGCGAATACATGATCGCGTTCCTGATCCTCGAGACCATGATGGTCGGGATGTTCTGCGCGCTGGACATGGTGCTCTTCTACGTCTTCTTCGAAGGCGTTCTGATCCCGATGTTCCTGATCATTGGCGTGTGGGGCGGCGGGCGCCGCGTCTACTCGGCCTTCAAGTTCTTCCTCTACACGCTGACCGGCTCGGTGCTTCTGCTCGTCGCGTTGCTCGCCATGTACTTCCAGGTCGGCACCACGGACATCCCGGCGCTGATGGAAGCCAAGTTCGCGCGCGATATGCAGTATTGGCTGTGGCTCGGCATGTTCGCCTCCTTCGCCGTGAAGGTGCCGATGTGGCCGGTCCACACCTGGCTCCCGGACGCGCACGTCGACGCGCCGACCGCGGGCTCGGTCATCCTGGCCGGCGTGCTCCTGAAAATGGGCGGATACGGGTTCCTGCGGTTCTCGTTGCCGATGCTGCCTGAAGCCAGCGCCTACTTTACGCCGTTTGTCTTCACGCTCTCGATCATCGCGATCGTTTACACGTCGCTGGTCGCCCTCGTGCAGGACGACATGAAAAAGCTCATCGCTTATTCGTCGGTCGCGCACATGGGCTATGTGACCCTCGGTGTGTTCGGCGGCAACCAGCAGGCCATCGAAGGCGCGATCTTCCAGATGCTCTCGCACGGTGTCGTGTCCGGCGCGCTCTTCCTGTGCGTCGGCGTGGTCTACGACCGTCTGCACACCCGCGAGATCGGCCGTTACGGCGGCCTCGCCAACAACATGCCGAAGTACGCTTTCGCCTTCATGGTGTTCATGCTGGCCTCGGTGGGTTTGCCCGGCACCGCGGGCTTCGTCGGCGAATTCCTGGTGCTGACCGGCGTGTTCCAGATGAACACCTGGGCGGCCCTGTTCGCGGCCTCCGGCGTCATCCTCGGCGCGACTTACATGCTCTACCTTTATCGCCGTGTGATCTGGGGCGAGCTGACCAAGGCCGACGTGAAGGAAATGCTGGACCTCGACCGCCGCGAAATCGCCATCCTCGCGCCGATCGTCGTCATCACCATGTGGATGGGTATCTATCCGCTGCCGTTCCTCGACGTGATGAGTGAGTCGGTCGCGGCGCTCGTGAACAACTATCAGGCTGCGCTGAAGGCGGCCGGCGAAACCCAGGTGGGCGCTCACCTGGGCGAGCAGCTCGTCGCTTTGCTGCGTTAAAGGGCCAATCCGATGACCTTCGAACTTGCATCCCTGACGCCGGCAATCCCCGAGATCTTCCTCGCGCTTTCCGGCATGCTGTTCCTGATGATTGGGGTGTTCCGCAAGGAAGACTCCACGCAGCTCCTGTCGTGGCTCGGCGTCGCGGCTATGGCCGTCACCGGCTACCTGATCATCCGTGGTCCGGAAACCGCGCTCACGTTCCAGGACCTTTTCATCGTCAATGGCTTCACGTCTTTCGCCAAGATTTTGGTGCTCATCGGCGCGGCCCTCACGCTGCTCATGATCAATAGCTGGGCGCAGGTGGCCAAGACCGCCCGCTTTGAGCTTCCGATCCTGGTGGTGTTTGCCACCCTCGGCATGATGATGATGGTCTCGGCCAACGACCTCATCTCGGTTTACCTCGGCCTGGAACTGCAGAGCCTGTCGCTGTACGTGCTCGCCGCCTATCACCGCGACAACACCCGCTCGACTGAAGCCGGCGTGAAATACTTCGTGCTCGGCGCGCTCGCCTCGGGCCTGCTCCTCTACGGCTCGTCGCTGGTGTACGGCTTCGGCGGCACCACCGCGTTCGCGGGCCTTGCGGCCGCCATGCACGGCGGTGAAGCGCATCTCGGCGTCGTGATCGGCATCGTCTTCGTCATCGCCGGCCTTGCCTTCAAGGTCTCGGCGGTTCCGTTCCACATGTGGACCCCGGACGTCTACGAAGGCGCTCCGACCCCCATCACCGCCTTCTTCTCGGTCGGCCCGAAGATCGCCGCCCTGTGTCTGTTCCTGCGCATCCTCGTCGGTCCGTTCGCGCCGATGATCGAGCAGTGGCAGCAGGTCATCGTGCTGATCTCGATCCTCTCGATGCTCTGGGGCTCGTTCGCCGCCATCGCGCAAAAGAACATCAAGCGCCTGATGGCCTACAGCTCCATCGGCCATGTCGGCTACGCGCTGATCGGCCTCGTGGTGGGCAACGAGGAGGGCGCGCGGGGCCTGCTATTCTACCTGCTCATCTATCTCTTCATGAACATCGGCACCTTCGCGGTCATCCTCTCGATGCGCGTGAACGGAAAGTATGTGGAGGAGATCAGCGACCTCTCGGGCCTGCAGAAGAACCATCCGGGCATGGCCATGGCCTTGGCGGCCCTGATGTTCTCCATGGCCGGGATTCCGCCGCTCGCCGGCTTCCTTGGCAAGTACTTCATCTTTGTCGCCGCCGTGAACGCGGGCTTCGTGCCGCTGGCCATCATCGGCCTGCTCGCGAGCGTCGTGGGCGCCTTTTATTACATCCGGATCATCAAGGTGATTTACTTCGACGAGCCGGGCGCCGCCTTCGACAAACCCGATGCCGTGAATAGCGCCATCATGGGCGTTTGCGCTGCGCTGATGCTGGTCTACTTCGTCGTGCCGTCGAAGCTCGTCGAGGGCGCCGCATCGGCCGCGCGCGCTTTGTTTCTGGGCTAAGCCTGCCGCTTCACCTTCCTAGGGTGGCGTTTTGACCTGGTTTACGGCCTCTAACCCACCGCCCGAACCCCATCTGCCGTCCGGCTGGCGGACGATGGAGTTCGATGAATTGGACAGCACCAACGCCGCCCTGAAGCGCATCACCGAACAGGGCGGCGAGGTGGCCGAAGGCCTGCTGGTGTGGGCCAAAAGCCAGACCGGCGGCCGTGGCCGTGCGGGCCGCGCCTGGCAAAGCCCGCCCGGCAACGTCTACGCCTCCTTCCTCATCAAGGCGCCTGACGCCACCCGTCACGCCCCTGAGATCGGCTTTGTCGGGGCCCTGGCTGTGCGCGACGCCATCCTCGAACTCCCGCGCCACAACACCGCCCCGCCGGCCGTGGCCTTCAAATGGCCCAACGACGTCTTGATTGCAGGCAAGAAGGTCTGCGGCATGCTCCCGGAACTCGCCACCGATCCCGACGGCCGCCAGTGGATCGTGCTCGGTATCGGCATCAACCTCATTCCGGTCGACGTGCCCGAGGCTCTGTATCCGGTCGGCTCGCTCGCAGACTCCCATGTCGATACGAAGCCCGCCCATGTGCTCACCATGCTGGGGCGCAGCTTGTCGGCTTGGCTCGATACCTGGCGCACGGATGGCTTTGGCGCCATTCGCGAAGCTTGGCGCGCCTATGGCCCGCAGTCCGGGGCGCCGCTTTCGGTGCGCCTTCCGGAAGGACCGGTCAGCGGAACCTTCGCCGGCCTGGACGATGATGGAGCCCTCTTGCTCGAGACCTCCACCGGCCGGCGCAAGCTGGTCGTGGGCGATGTGATGTTTGGAGAAGTCTGATGCTGCTCGCCATCGACTGCGGCAATACCAATGTCGTTTTCGCCGTCTATGACGGCGACACGCTGCTTGGCCAGTGGCGCGCCGCCACCAAGACCGACCGCACCTCCGACGAATATGGGATCTGGCTCACGCAGCTTGTCGAACGCGATGGCATTAAAATCACGGCTATCAAGCACGCCATCGTCGCCTCGGTCGTGCCGAGCAAGAACTTCGATCTGAAACGGCTCTGTCAGAAATATTTCGGCGTCGAGCCTAAATTCATCGGCGATGCGAACGTCGATCTTGGCCCGGCGCCGAAAGTCGACAACCCCAAGGAAGTTGGCGCCGACCGCGTCATTAACGCTGTCGCCGCGCACGCCACCTATGGCGGCCCCTTGATCGTTATCGACTTCGGGACCGCGACCACCTTCGACGTCGTGGACATGTCGGGTGCCTATTGTGGGGGCTGCATCTCGCCTGGCATCAATCTTTCCATGGAAGCGCTGCATATGGCCACCGCGCTCTTGCCGCGCCTCCAGGTGCGCAATCCCGGCCAGGCGCCGGTCGTCGGCACCAACACCGTCGCCCAAATGAACGCGGGTGTCTTCTGGGGTTATATCGGCCTCATCGAGGGCCTCGTCGCGCGCATCCAGGCGGAGCGGGGCGGCAATCACAAGGTTGTGGCCACCGGCGGCCTTGCCCCGTTGTTCGCCGAAGCCACCAAGGTCATCGAACATATCGACGCCGATCTCACCCTGCGCGGCCTCGTCGCCGTGCATAAGCGCAACTCCTGAAATCGCGCGGCGTTGAAAATAAAGAATGAATAAAGCAACCCTCCGCACCACCGCCAATTTCCCCGACGGGCTTCTGGTTCATCCCGCTCGGCGGCGCGGGCGAGATCGGCATGAATCTGAACCTGTTCGGCTGCGATGGCCGCTGGTTGATGGTCGACCTCGGCGTCACGTTCGGCGATGAGTCCATCCCTGGCCTCGACGTGGTGATGCCCGATCCCAGCTTCATCGCCGAGCGGCGCGAGAAGCTGGAAGGCCTCATCATCACCCACGCGCACGAAGACCACGTCGGCGCGGTCGCCTATCTGTGGCCGCAGCTCCGCTGTCCGGTCTACACGACACCGTTCTGCGCGGCCTTCCTCGAATACAAACTGAAAGAAGCCGGTCTCGAGAATGAAGTCCCGGTGCATGTGATCCCGCTCGGCGGTCAAGCTAATCTCGGCCCGTTCACCGTCGATTTCATCACGCTGACACACTCCGTCCCGGAACCGAACGCCCTCGCGGTGCGCACCAAGTACGGCACGATTTTCCACACCGGCGATTGGAAATTCGACCCCGACCCCATTATCGGCGAGGTCACCGACTTCGACGCTTTGCGCAAGCTGGGCGAGGAGAACGTGCTCGCGCTCATCGGCGATTCCACCAATGTCTTCACCGAAGGCGAGGCGGGCTCCGAGCGTGAGGTGAAGGATAGTCTCACCAGCCTGTTCGGCCGCTACACCGGGCGCATTGTGGTCGGATGCTTCGCCTCCAACGTCGCGCGCCTGGACTCCATCGCCCGCGCCGCCGCCGCCAACGACCGCCATGTTTCGCTGATCGGTGCGTCCCTGTGGCGCATCCTCGAAACCGCCCGCCGCACGGGTTATCTCGCCCCCGACCTTCGCTTCTTGAAGGCCGAGGATGCCGCCCATCTGCCGCGCGATAAGGTCGTCTACATCTGCACCGGAAGTCAGGGCGAGGGGCGCGCCGCGCTGATGCGCATCGCCTACGGCTATCATCCGGAGCTGAGTTTACAAGAGGGCGATGTCGCCATCTTCTCTTCGCGTGCCATTCCCGGCAATGAGAAGGCCATCGCGAAGGTTCAGAACCAACTCGCCAAGATCGGCGTCGGCGTCGTCACCACCCGCGATCATTTCATCCATGTCTCCGGCCATCCCGCGCGCGATGAACTGCGCCGCATGTATCAAATGGTCCGTCCGCGCATCGCCATTCCGGTGCATGGCGAGGCTATGCATATCCGCGAGCACGCCGCGCTCGCCGCCGAATGCCAGGTCCCGCAGACGCTTCAAGTGGAGAACGGTTCCGCCGTGAAATTCACCGGCGGCAAGGCCGAGATCAAAGGCGCCGTCTGGTCGGGCCGCATGGCCTGGGCAGACAACGAGCTCATCCCATTCTCCAGCCCCATGCTGCGCGACAAGAAGCGCATGTTCTACGACGGCAGCGTCGTGGCATCGGTCGTGCTCGACGACACCGGCGTTGTGCTCGCCGACCCGCAGGTCTCCGTGCTCGGCATGTCCGATCCGCTCGAAGACGCCGATCGCGATTGGGTCTGGGTGATTCAGAACGCCGTCGATAAGCTCCCGAAAAAAGCCCGCCGTGACGACGACGTCATCGAGGAGAATGTGCGCCAAGCCGTGCGGAAAGTTTTTGCGCCATCGCGGAAACCCGTCGTCAAGGTTCACATCAGCCGCGTCTAACGGAACGATTGCCATCGTGCGCCGTTGCCGGGTGTTGAAGACGGCATGGTATGCGGTTGTCCTTACCGCCAACGGCGATGGCGCGAAACCCGTCGCCACCGGCCCGCGGACTCCCAACGGCCTGGATGAGCACCGCGCGCGTGGAACCGTAAGCCGAACGGCGGGTATTCGTATCCTTCGCCGGGCGTCCGCCCATAGCCGCCGGCGGCGTCGGCCATACGGTCCGGCGGGCTATTTCGGCCCCGTAGCGCCCGGAGAATGAAATATCATTCCTCTCGCGTTGCGCTTTCTTCTAAAATCTCCCAAGTAAGAAAGACCAGCGCGGGCGAAGGCCCGTATCTTTAGATCGCGCGCCATCGCGCGCTGCAAAGGGTTTGCATGATCGGACGCCTGAACCATGTCGCCATCGCGGTGCCGGATCTTGCCGCCGCCACGGCCACCTATCGCGATACTTTGGGCGCCAAGGTCTCCGCGCCGCAGGATTTGCCCGATCATGGCGTGACGGTCGTCTTCGTTGAATTGCCCAACACCAAGATCGAGCTGTTGCATCCGCTCGGCGACAACTCGCCGATCAAGAAATTCCTCGACACCAATCCTGCCGGCGGCATCCATCATGTCTCCTATGAAGTCGACGACATCTATGCCGCGCGCGAGCAGCTGAAGAAGTCTGGGAAGCGCGTGCTCGGCGATGGCGAACCGAAGACCGGCGCGCACGGCACGCCCGTTCTGTTCCTGCATCCGAAAGACTTCGCAGGCACCTTGGTCGAGATCGAAGAAGTGAAACGCGCGTTCTGAAATGCGGGGGATGACTGGAGAGCGCCATGCCCGACGGCAAAGAACATGTAGTCTGTCCCGCCTGTCAGAAAATCAACCGCGTCGCCGCCGCAAAACTCGGCGACCAGCCTAAGTGCGGCGTCTGCGGCGCGCAGCTGTTCCAGAATCGCCCGGTCGAGGTCGACCCCGCCGGTTTTGACCGCCACACAGCGTCCAACACCATTCCCGTTTTGGTCGACGTGTGGGCGCCTTGGTGTGGCCCCTGCCGCATGATGGGCCCCATGTTCGAGCGCGCGGCGCACACGCTTGAACCCAGCGTGCGCTTGCTCAAGCTCAACATGGACGATGCGCCGCGCATCGCCGCCCGCTACGGCATCCAGGCGGTGCCCACCTTAATGTTGCTCAAAGGCGGTGAACTTATTGCGCAGGAAGCCGGCGCACGCGACAGTCGCGGTATTGTCGACTGGACCCGCCAGAAGCTCGGCACGGCCTAACGCCGGCGCTTCGGTCCGAGGGATTCGATATAGCCCAGCAGCGCCTCGATTTCCGCCGGCGAGAATTCGAACGCGGGCATGTCCTTGTGTCCCACGACAATGCCCTCCGCGAAAGCCTCGCCCAGCGTTGCGATCGGATAGCGCTCGTGCAGGCGCCGGAACGGCGGCGCTTCATCGTGGAGGCTTTCGTCTGTCCGCCCGATGGCGTGACATTTTGCGCAGTGCTGGCCCGCCAAGGCGCGGCCTTGGGCAACGGCATCGGCGGCCTCCACCGCGCCGCCGCCCGCAAATGCGATCAGGAACGCTCCACTCTCCAGAAACATGCCGATCTCCACCCGGTATGGCCTTGAATATGCGCGGCGCCGGCGCATTTCACGTTGATTCCCATCAACGCCCCGGTCAGCATTGCTGACGATAATTCATGCCTCACCGAAGGACGGCGCATGGCGATTACGCTCACATTTCATGGCGCTTGCGGCATTGTCACCGGTTCTTGCATCGAACTCAGGACCTCGCAAACCGCACTCCTCATAGATTGCGGGATGTTCCAGGGCACCAAGACAGTCAAGGAACTGAACTACGGCGCCTTTCCCTTCGATCCGGCATCGATCCGCGCCGTCCTTCTCACCCACGCTCATATCGACCACTGCGGCTTGCTTCCGAAATTAGTTCGTGCCGGCTTTAGCGGCCCGATCGTCTGCACGCCGGAGACGGCCGATCTTCTGACTTATGTCCTTCCCGATTCCGGATATATCCAGGAGCTTGAGGTCGAGCAGCTCAACCGCCGCAACCGTCGCCGCGGGCGTGAGGCGGTCGCGCCGATCTACACGCGTGAGGATGCCGAATCCTCGCTCATACATCTAACGCCGCGCCCGTATGAAAAGTGGATCGACATTGCCAGTGGCGTGCGTGCGCGCTTCTGGAATGCGGCGCATATCCTCGGCTCCGCGTCCATTGAGCTTGAAGTACGCGATGGCGCCGGCACACCGCTGACCTTCCTTTTCTCGGGCGATATTGGGCCGGGTGAAAAGAGTTTTCATGCCGCCCCCACCGCGCCCAGCGGAGTCGACTATCTTTTTGTGGAGTCCACCTACGGCGATCGCCTTCGCCGCAGGCTCACCGTCGCCGAACGACGCGGCAGGTTCGCGAAGGAGATTAAGGCGGGGCTTCGCGCCGGGGGGATGATTCTCATCCCGTCCTTCGCCATTGAACGTACGCAGGAACTCTTGGTCGATCTCGACGCGTTGTTCCATTCCGGCGAACTGCCCGCGACACCGGTTTTCGTGGACTCGCCGCTTGCGATCCGCGCGACGTCGGTGTTCGCCAAGTATCTCCGCCGCAATGGTGATACGCACGATCCTTTTCAGCGGCCTGATCTTCATTTCGTTGAAAGCGTCGAGCAAAGCAAAGGTCTCGCGCGCTTGCATGGCGGCGCGATCATCATGGCGGGCAGCGGGATGTGCGATGCCGGACGCATTCGCCATCATCTCAAGAACAGCCTGAGCCGCAGCGATACGACGGTTATCCTGGTTGGCTATCAGGCGCAGGGATCGTTGGGCCGGCTCTTGCGCGATGGCGCGGCGATGGTGCGGATTCAAGGCGAGGAAATCGCCGTCGCGGCGCGGATTCGTCTCCTGGACGAATATTCCGGTCATGCCGACCAGGCGGGGCTTTTGGATTGGGTGAGGGGGCGCGTTCCCGTGCGCCAGTCCATCTTTCTTGTGCACGGCGAGGAAGACGCGCGCGCCGCGTTTTCAGACAAACTGTTGGAAGCTGGCTTCGCCAAGGATCGTATTCTACGCCCCGCGATGGGCCAATCGATGCGCATTTCGGGGCGCGGAGCGCGGCTCTTGCGCATTCACCCGCGCCTTGAACCCGCGGCGGCGGCGTCCGATTGGCACAATGCCTACGCCGAAACGGTGCTCGAGCTTCGCCGGAAGCTCGAAGGCCTCAAAAGCGACAAAGACCGCGAGAAAGTCTTACAAGGTTTGCGCGGCGCCCTCAAATCACCCCGCAAAGGCGCTAAACGGCGCTAATCTTTCGCGCAGGATCGGATGCGCAAGAAGATCGTGATGATTCAGGCCAATCCAGATCCCGCGCCGAAACCCTGACGGCGCCCGAAATACGGCCGTTTCGTCGCTCCGTAAAACTACTTAGGCGTATCCCACAGGTTTCGGCGCTGCGCCGTGCGGCCTACGGTCCGGACATCGACGCCAGCCGGACGGGGACAAGATGCTTCAGGCCACTTCAGACGCTCAGTACCGCTTTCACGCGCAAGGCGTCGTGCATCGCTTTCCGAGTCCGGAGCGCATCAAGGTGCGTGCCGGCGAGCCGGTATTCGAGGAAGGCGAGTCCGCGGAGTACTTCTATAAACTCGTCAGCGGCTGCGTGCGCCTCGTCAAATGGGTTGCCAGTGGCCACCGTCAGATCTGCGATTTTTATCTGCCGGGAGATCTTCTCGGGTTCTCAAACGCCGACGAGCATGAGTTCTCGGCGGAAGCGATCGAAGATGGCGTGCTGATGCGCTATCGCCGCCGCGACGCAGACCGCCTGATGAAGGCCGATCCGGCGTTTGCTTGCGAACTTCAGACCCTGACGGCCCAGGGGCTGAGCAGTGCTTACGCTCACATGGTCCGCTTGTGTCACCGCTCGGCGCGTGACCGGCTCTCCTGGTTCTTGCTCGACATGGCGCGCCGCTCCGGCAGCGAGTGGTTTACCCTGCCGATGTCTCGCGTCGACGTGGCCGATTATCTCGGCCTGGCCCATGAAACGGTTAGCCGCGTGTTCACGCAGTTGAAGAAGCACGGCGTCATCGCCGAACCCAAGCTTAATCATGTGCGGATCGTCAATCGCGGCGCGCTTGAAGACGGATTGCTGGCGGCCTAATGGCCCATGGAACCGAATGTGAAACTGTCATGCCGCGCCCCTACGAGACGGGAATGAAAGTGACCTACGACCTTCAGACCAAGCGCGTCATCGTCACGTTTCGCGGGCGCATCGTGGTGCTGCCGGAGTCTGCGAAGGATGAGGCCGCGGCCATCGCCGCCGGTGAAGCCTACTGCCGGGCGCACGGCTGGACCCCGCCCGAGCGCAACACGAACCGCCATACAGTCCGTAGCGCGTGGTGAGGAGGCGTCACCCATGAGCGTGAAACACGTTCTGCTCCCGCTGAACGGCGAACCCGGCGGGCAGGGTGTCGCGCTTGCGGCTTTGCGCGCCGCCCAGCCATTCGGCGCTCATGTGTCCGCGGGCTACGAGGAGGGCCGGGGTCCGCTTTATACGCCGACGATCGGATTTATCACGTCCGGCCCCGTGCTGGGCGATTTCTATGAACATATGTCACCGGGGCTGTGGGGTGTGGTGGAGGCGCTGCCAACCCTGATGTGCCATTAGGAGCGAACATGAGCCTCAAGTCGGTCATCCTGGAGCTCGCGCGAAATTCACAGGCGCCGCATGGCGACCGCGATTGGCGGTACGAGTTCCGCGCCCCGCTCGATGAGCGGGGCTATTTCGATCCGAAGGCCTGGGACGATTTTAAAGAACTCTGCACCGTACGCCGCTTTCAGAACGGGGCGCTTGCCGAAACCGGCCTGCTGTGCCGCACCGCAGGTGGGCGCTTCTTCTTCTCTTATCGGCCCGGCTTCGAAGACGATGAGCCGGTTTTTAGGTTCGCAGACCACCGCTTCGCGCCGGGTGAATACGTGACGATCACGGAGCATGACGGCGTCGCGCGCACATTCCGCGTGGTCGGCGTCAATCACTGGTCCCCGCGTGCCGAAGCCCGATCCCCCGCGCCCGGCGCTACGCGGCTGCATTAATCGTTTGGAAAAAGGAGACACTCATGTCCAACGGCGAAACGCTTTACCTGACTTTGGTTCTCGGCGTGTTCTTTAGTTTCATCGCAGTCCTGGCCTACGGCATCATCTCCAGCGCGCAGGCACGTAAAGCCCGCGCTGGCCTGGCGGACGCGAGCACGGCAACGGCGTCCCGACCCCACACACCAAACCGGCTCAAAGCAGCCTAGGGATCGCCGTTTTGCACCGGCGCCGCAGCCTCCCGTCGCGGCGCCGGCGCTTTTTTTCTTCGCTCAAGTCCCTTAGACTCCCGAGAATGGAACGGGAGTGAGAGGGGCAATGGTCGATAAGCTCGGTCCGGCGCAGGATTCCTTGCGCGCGCGCGAGGCGTGGTTGCGCTGTATTCTTGAAACCGTCGCCGACGCGATCATTGTGATCGACGGCACCGGCGCCATCCAATCTTTCAGCCCGGCGGCCGAACGCCAGTTCGGCTATGCGCAGAGCGAAGCGCTGGGGCGCAATATCTCTATACTGATGCCGCCTCCCTACAGCGAACAGCACGATAAATATATGCATCGCTACCATTCAACGGGTGAGCGCAGGATCATCGGCATTGGGCGCGAGGTGCTCGGACGGCGCAAGGACGGCTCCATATTTCCGATGTATCTATCCGTGGGCGAGGGGCATCTCGATGGCGCGCGCCTGTATGTCGGCATCATTCATGACCTGACGGGTCAGCAGGCCACCGAGCGCCGGTTGCGCGAATTGCAGGAGGAGTTGCTTCAAGTGTCGCGGATGAGCGGTATGGGGCAGATGGCCTCGTCCCTCGCGCACGAGCTCAATCAGCCGCTGACCGCGATCACCAGTCTTCTCCAGGCCGCGCGCCGCATGTTGGCCAGCGCCGATCCGTCGGCGGCGGGTCGTGCGCGGGATACCGTCGAAAAGGCCAGCCAGCAGGTCCTGCGGGCCGGCGAGATTATCCGGCGCCTGCGCGAGTTCACCGCCCGCGGCGAAATCGAAAAATCCGTCGTCGCGGTCGACCAGATGATCGACGAAGCCGTTGCGCTCGCGCGGGCGAGCAATAGATTCGGCCAGGCTCAGGTGCACATGGATGTCGGCAGCGTCGGCGCGGTTCTCGCCGACAAGATCCAAATCCAACAGGTTCTGCTCAATTTGATCCGCAATGCGCTGGAATCCATGGAGGGATTGGCGCGCCAGGTGCTCACCATTCGTGCGGCGCTGAAGGACGACCTTGTCGAAATTGCCGTCGAGGATATCGGGCACGGCATCGCGCCCGAGATGAAGGCGCGCCTGTTCGAACCGTTCATCACCACGAAAGACAGGGGGATGGGCGTGGGGCTAGCCATCTGCCGCACGATCGTCGAATCCCACGGTGGACGTCTGATAGCCGACGATAATCCGGGCGGCGGCGCCATTTTCCGCCTTACACTCCCGCGTGTGGCCGAGGAGGGGGGAGACGACCATGCTTGACAAAATTGTCCATCTCATCGACGACGACGAAGGTGTACGCGAGGCGCTCACGGTCCTTCTGACCGAAGCCGGCTATGCCGTCCGCTCTTACAAGTCGGGTCTCGATTTCCTGGCCATCTTCGATCCCAAGGCGCCAGGTTGCATCGTGAGCGACATCCGGATGCCCGGTCTCGATGGGCTCGAACTTCAACAGCGCCTGCGCGCCCTCAATATCACGCTGCCCCTGATTTTCATCACCGGCCACGGCGATATCCAGATGGCGGTACAGGCCATTCGCGGCGGCGCATCTGACTTCATCGAGAAACCCTTCGACGAAGCGCTCCTCATCGGCGCGCTCGAGCGCGAGTTCAGCCAGACCGCCCAGTCCATCCGTCCCGGCGAGCATGACGACATCCGGCGAAAGCTCGAAGGGCTCACGCCGCGCGAGCGTCAGGTGCTCGATTGTATGGTGGACGGCAAGCCGAACAAGGTCACGGCCTTCGAACTCGGCCTTAGCATCCGTACCGTCGAGACGCACCGCGCTCATGTGATGCAAAAAATGGACGTCGCCAGCTTATCGGAGCTGGTGCGTCAGGTGATCGCGGTGCGCTAAGGCGCCGGCTGCAAGGTAACGTGCGCCATGCCCAAACGGCGGTAGAGCGCACGCCGCTTGGCGAGCGGCCACCAGTCGTACAGAAAAATCTCCATCGGTCTCCAGTTGGCGACCCAACCGAGAATGACGAGGCCCTCGCGCACGAAGCGTGCGGCCTCCGTTGACGCGTTCCACATCTCGATCAGGCGCTCCAGGGCAAGGCATAGCCCCAACATCAGAAGCCCAATCGCTAAGGCTCGGCGTCCGGTCCGGAACAATTGCTTCAGGTCGGACCCGATCAAGTCTGCGCGGTACTGAAAATAGCGCCGGATCGCGTCTTCGATTTCGGATGAGTTCGCGCCTTCGCACACCGCGCGCGGTAGATGGATGACAATGGCGAGCTGTTCGTTCTCCTTCAATTCCCGCGCCCAATCGACAATGAACTCCTCGGCGTCCTTGTCGAGATCGCGGTTGCGGAAGGGAAAGGGGTCGAGCGAGCTGAACAATTGGTCGATCGCGTCGAGCCGGAGCTCGATGGCATTGACCTTGGACCCGGGCCGGCCCTGCCGCGGTTGCGTGGGTGGCGGCCCGCCGGTTGCTGTGTTGATCGCCATAATCGGTTTTGGCCCAAAGCCTGTTCTGATACAATCGCAAAACCCGCGAATGGCGGCGGGCGGTCTGCGGGAGCGCGTCATGCGTAGGGTGCTGTTTGCCTTCGGAACGTTGATAGCGCTCACTGGCGCGGCAGCGGGGGCTGAAACCGTCACAATCTCCACCGCGGACTGCCGCAAGCTGGTGGCGCATCAGCCGCGTCCCGACGTAACCTACCAGGGCGGCGTGGACGTACGGGGCAACGCGGTCGTCCCGGCCGATCTGAATGGGACCGGCGCCATCGACCTGCCGGCTTCCATCGAAATCCCGCTGACGGTCGACACGCTCCAGCGTCTCCGGGGCGCCGCACCGCAGTCGGGCGATATTCTGGCTTCCCGGCGCGGCCTCGAAGGGAAGGCGGCCCTGGGGACCCTCACCATTAAGGGGGACGCCGTTTTCTGGAACGGGAAGCAAATTCAGAGCCAGGATGAAGTCCTCATGGCCGAAGCCTGCAAATCCAGCCTGAGGGCGCGCGGCATCGTCTTGCCGGAGTCCAAGCCCGGTAACCCGCCGCCGCCGTAATCGATTGCGGTACGGCGGTCTTCACCGCACAACCGGCCATGCCGTAGTGCCCGTGGGCGCGAAGGCGGGAATTGTGCTCCCCGCGGCGAAACCCAGTACCCCCGAGGGGCGTTGCCTTTCTCCACTGTCATCCCGGCGAAGGCCGAGGCCCATCGTCCGGCAAGGGGCTGTGCCTCTTGCGCCATGGAGGCCGGTCTTCGCCGGGATGACGCCTCTGTGAACGGCCCCGTTTGATTGCCTAATTACCGCCTATCCCTTATGGTCCGGGCACCTTTCCGGACTAGGATATTCATATGCGTCTCTCGCGTTTTTTCGCCCCCACCCTCAAGGAAAATCCCACCGAGGCCCAGATTGTCTCGCATCGCCTGATGTTGCGCGCCGGTATGATCCGCCAGCACGCCGCCGGCATTTACAACTGGCTGCCATTGGGAAACCGCGTTCTGCAGAACGTCGCGCGCATCGTGCGCGAGGAGCAGAACGCCGCGGGCGCGCTCGAGATTATCATGCCGACGATTCAGTCCGCCGACCTGTGGCGGGAAAGCGGCCGCTATGACGACTATGGCGCCGAGATGTTGCGCATCAAGGACCGCCACGAACGCGACATGCTCTACGGCCCCACCCACGAAGAAGTGGTGACGGACATCTTCCGCACCAATCTCAAAAGCTATCGCGACCTTCCGAAGAACCTGTACCAGATCAATTGGAAGTTCCGCGACGAAGTGCGCCCGCGCTTCGGGCTCATGCGCGGCCGCGAGTTCCTGATGAAGGACGCATATTCCTTCGATCTCGACTATGCCTCGGCACGGCACAGCTACAATCAGATGATCGTGGCCTACTTGCGCACCTTCGCGCGCATGGGGCTGCGCGCCATTCCCATGGCGGCGGAAACCGGCCCCATCGGCGGCACGTTGTCGCACGAGTTCATCGTGCTTGCCGACACGGGTGAAAGCGCGGTCTATTGCCACAAGGCCTATCTCGACAAGCCGATCCCCGAGAACGTCAACTACAACGCCGACCTCAGCCACATCGTCGAGGATTGGACGAGTCTCTACGCCGCCGCCGACGAGAAGCATGACCCCAAGAAAGCCGATGAACTCGGCGCCGATCTCGTTTCCGCGCGGGGCATCGAAGTCGGTCACACGTTCTATCTCGGCAAGAAGTATTCCACGGCTTTGGGCGCCAAGGTCGTCGGCCCGGATGGCAATCAGGTCGAAGTCGAGATGGGCTGCTACGGTATCGGTGTCTCGCGTTGCGTGGCCGCGATCATCGAGGCCAGTCATGACGAGAACGGCATCGTGTGGCCGGACAGCGTCGCGCCGTTCTATGTCGGCATCATCAATTTGAAAGTCGGCGATAAGGCTTGCGACGAAGCGTGCGAGAAAATTCACGACGCCATTCAGCTTCAGGGCTGCGATGCGCTCTATGACGATCGCGACGAGCGCGCCGGCGTGAAGTTCGCCGACATGGACCTGATGGGCATCCCCTGGCAGATCGTCGTCGGTCCGAAAGGAATCGCCAAGGGCATGGTCGAGCTGAAACGCCGCGCGACCGGCGCGAAAGAGGAGCTCAGCCTCGAAAGCGCTGTCTCGAAGCTGTCGGCGACCATCTAAGTATGATGCGCGCGGCGTCCCTCCCAAACACGACTGTCGTTCCCGGGCCTGTCCCGGGAATCCAGGGGTGTGAGGCTGGATCTATGCAACAACGCCGAAGCGCGCGGCAGTGTACGTCATTCCAACACTCTGGACTCTCGGGTCGCGCGAAGGTGCGCGAATTGAATGAAGGCGGGCCTTCGCCCGTCGTCGCCGAGGGTGACATTCTGTAAGTGGGGCACCCATGATCTTCGGCGCCTTCGAACGGATGGTGGCTTCCCGGTACTTGCGCTCGCGTCGCAAGGAAGGCTTTGTCTCCGTCATCGCCGGTTTCTCCTTCGTCGGCATCGCGCTCGGCGTTGCCACGCTGATCATCGTCATGGCGGTGATGAATGGTTTTCGCCAAGATCTTTTCTCCCGGATCCTCGGCGTCAACGGCCATATCGACGTGACCGCGCTCTCGCGGTCCATCACCGATTACGACGTCAAGGTCGACGAGGTGAAGAAAATCCCCGGCGTGACGTCCGTTTCGCCGCTCATCATCGGCCAGGTCATGGCCACGGCGCGGGGTTACAACTCCGGCGCCCTGGTGCGCGGCGTGCCGGGCCTTGATCTCTTCAACAAGCCCTGGATTTCCGACCATATCGTCGGTGGCTCGCTGTCGCCGGTCATCGACAATAAAGCCATCGCCATCGGCACCCGTATGGCCGCGCATTTTGGTATCGAAGTGGGCGACGAGCTGACGCTCATCTCGCCCAACGGAAACGTGACCGCTTTCGGCACGGTACCGCGCACCGCCACCTACACCGTCGGCGCCATCTTCAATGTAGGCATGAGCGAGTTCGACAGCTCGGTCATCTTCATGCCGCTGCCCATGGCGCAGATCTATTTCAAACAGCCCGAGGCGGTCACCAACCTAGAGATCCACGTCGACAACCCAGACAACGCGCGCCTGATTGCCGAACGCGTGAAGGACGTGATGGGGCAGGGGCATCGCGTGCTGTCGTGGGAGCAGACCAACGAAGTCTTCTTCACCGCCCTTCAGGTCGAACGCAACGTGATGTTCATGATCCTGACCATCATCATTATCGTCGCGGCCTTCAATATCATCTCCGGCCTCATCATGCTGGTGAAGGATAAGGGGGCCGACATCGCCATTCTGCGCACCATGGGCGCGTCCAGCGGCATGATCATGCGCATCTTCTTCATGACCGGCGCCTCGGTCGGTGTCATCGGCACCTTCCTCGGGTTCGGGTTGGGGCTGCTCGTCTGCGAGAACATCGACAGCATCCGCCGCGGTATCGAGAAGCTGCTCGGCACCGAGCTATTCTCGCCCGAGATCTACTATCTCACTCAGATGCCCGCGCAGATGGAATGGGATGAAACCTTGGCCGTGCTCGCCATGTCGATCGGCCTTTCGTTCCTCGCCACCCTTTATCCGTCCTGGCGCGCGGCCAAGACCGATCCTGTCGAAGCCCTCAGGTATGAGTGAGTGCGATGAGTGAGTTTGCCATTGAGTTGAAGGGCCTCGAGCGCACCTACCGTCAGGGCGAGACCGAGTTGCATGTCCTGCGTGGTGCCGAACTGACCGTGAAGAAGGGAGAGGTCGTCGCCCTGGTCGGCCCGTCCGGCGCGGGGAAGTCCACGCTCCTCCACATTGCGGGGCTTCTCGAACTGCCCGACCGCGGCCAGGTGTTTATTAACGGTGAACCCTGCAACGCGCTGTCCGACGACCGGCGCACCGAAATGCGCCGGGCCCGCCTCGGCTTCGTTTACCAATTCCACCATCTGCTGCCCGAGTTCTCGGCCCTCGAGAACATCGTCGTGCCCCAGATGATCGCCGGGATGAGCCGCAAGGCCGCCGCCGTGCGGGCCATGGAGCTTCTGGATTCGCTCGGTCTCGGCTCCCGCGCCGACCACCGCCCCGGTCAGCTTTCGGGGGGCGAACAGCAGCGCGTTGCCATAGCCCGGGCCCTCGCGAACCGGCCGGCCCTGCTTTTGGCGGATGAGCCGACGGGGAATTTGGACCCGGAAACGGCGGACGGCGTCTTCGCCCAGCTGGTTGCGCTGTCCAAAAAACATGGACTTGCCGCCCTGATCGCGACCCATAATCCCGCCCTCGCGGCGCGAATGGACCGTACGGTTCGCTTGGAACACGGTCTCCTGACCCAAATCGGCTGATTTCTCAGCTTGTGGGTGTGTAGGCCCACGCGATTTTCTCCCCAAAATAGATAGTATTTTCTCTCATTACGCGTGGTGGGAGTTTTTTTAATTTTTGTTAACCCCTCTGTGAGTACCTGCGCATAGGCGAACGGGTTATGCCGTTTTGCCTCGAAACTTACTGAAATGTCAGGGGATTTACGTATTTCGGCAAGGACTTGCTCTACTTAATTTAAGGGTGTTCGAACATCTGCGAACATCGGCGCAAGGAACTATTGATCAAATGAATGCATCTATTACGGGTATGGATCGCAACACCACGCTGCCGCGTTATCGCCGCATCCTCACGGTTCTTGGCACGCGTCCTGAAGCCATCAAATTTGCCCCGGTCGTTCGCGCGCTCGAACAAGCCGGCATCGAACATGCGGTCTGCTCCACCGGTCAGCACCGCGAGATGTTGACGCAGGTCTTCAACGTGTTCGGATTGAAGCCGGACTACGATCTCCAACTCATGACCGCCGGCCAGGCGCTTGGCGAAATCGCCGGCGCCGCCGTCGCGGCCGTCACCCGTGTCATCGCCGAATACAAGCCCGACCTCGTCCTCGTGCAGGGCGACACCACCACGGCTTTCGCCGGCGCCGCCGCGGCCTTCTATAGTCGCGTGGCTGTCGGCCATGTGGAGGCGGGGCTGCGCACGGGCGACCTGCAGTCGCCGTTCCCCGAAGAGGCCAACCGCAAACTCATCGGCGTTGTCGGTGATTGGCACTTTGCGCCGACCCTGCGTGCGCAGCAAAATCTCCTCAAGGAAGGCATCGACCCGCGCCGCATCCTCATCACCGGCAATACCGGGATCGACGCCCTGCGCATCGTACGCGAACGCCTCCTGAACGACGGCGCCATGCGTGCTGAATGCGAAGCTAAATTCGGCTTCATCGACCCCACCAAGAAGCTCGTCCTGGTCACTGGTCACCGCCGCGAGAACTTCGACGAAGGTTTGGCGCAGATGTTCGCGGGCCTCAAGCGTCTCGCCCAGCGCCCGGACGTCCAGATCGTTTACCCCGTGCACCTCAATCCAAACGTGAAGGGACCCGCGCACGCGGCCCTCGGCGCCGTGAAAAACGTGCACCTCATCGCGCCGGTCGAATACCACGAGATGATCTATCTCATGGAGCGTGCCAGCCTCATCATCACGGATTCCGGTGGCATCCAGGAGGAAGCGCCGTCTTTTGGTGTTCCTTTGCTGGTGACCCGAGACGTCACCGAGCGTCAGGAAGCCGTCGAATCCGGTTGCGCCAAGCTTATCGGCACCGATCCGCGCAAGATGCTGCCGGAAGCCATCCGCGTTCTCGAAAACGCCGCGGGCCGCATTCCCGGCGCCGTGCATCACAATCCGTTCGGCGACGGTTATGCCGCCACGCGCATTTGTGCCGCGTTGATGGGCGTGCCGGACGCGATTGCGCCTCTGTCCACCCCTAAGCCGGTTCTCCAAGCGGGCTAAATGACGACGACGAATGCGCCTCTTTTTTCCCGTACGACTTTCAAATTTTGGTTGATGGTGACTTCCGCGGTTGCCATCGCCGCCGCATCTACCGTTGCTTTTGGCGCTGAAGCGCAGGAGACGCAGGCCGTGCGGGCCCCCGCGAGCGCGGGCGCTGCCGTGCAAGGTTCGTTCCGCCCGTATCTTGAGCGCTCGTTCGCGCTTTCCGACCTGAATTTCGCCAACCCGTTGATCTTCAGCGGGGCCGAATTTGGGCAGCAGATCTTTTTCGCCATCCCGCGAGACGTCAGCGTGCATGATGTCGCCATCGATATCGAGGGCAACTATCTGCGCAGCGATCTCGGTCACTCGGTCCTCGTCGCGTCCGTGAACGACATCCCGGGTTTCTCCATTGAGCCGAAGGACGCGAGCGGCGCCTTCACCCGCACGATCAATGTACCCGAAAGTCAGCTCGCCGATCCCTTCGTGAAGCTCGACCTGCGCTACTCGTCCATCGTCTCCGAGGATCGTTGTACGGAACAACGCTCGATCGCCAACGTCATTACGGTTTCGCCCAAGAGTAAATTGCGCTATCGCGTCAATGCCGACGATGTAAAGGATGTGCGCAGCGCTTGGGGCATGCTGCCTTCGCGCCCCACCATTCTCATTCCCGCCGGCGCCATCGACGAAACCCATTACGCCGCCGCCCTGAAGCTCGCGCTCGCCATGTCGGCCGCGGGCCATCAGCCACAGATCGTTACCGCGCCTGTCGTCGGCGACACGGTGGATGTCTCCGGCCTCAAAGTGCCCGCCGCACTTACGCGCATCGCTGCTTTTCGCATCTTCGAAGGGCAGGAAAAGGTGACGCTCGCCAATCAGGCCGAGCGCGGCGCTTATGCGCTGCTCAGTGTTCTGCACGGCCATGCGCTTGGTGAGGTCGCCATCGGCTCGAAGTGGCTTGCGGCCCAAACCAAGGCCGATATGGCGGCCCTGACGGCCGAAGCCGAACGGGCCGGCCCGAATGCGGCGCGCGCGCTCGCCGGTCTTCTTGCTGATCTCCCGAGCACGGCCATCGGCGGTGTCGACGACAATCTGACCCTGGAGACCATTCTCGGTCAGCCGGTGATCACACTGGCCAACGATGCATCGCGCGCGGCCTCGCTCCTTGCCACGCAATGGTCGCGTCTCGCCAATGCCGAAGGACTCGACGTCGCCTTCGCGGGCAGTGAGCCGGTCGACATGAACGCGATCCAGCTCGGTGAGTTCGGCGGGAACCTCGCCGCCCAATCCATCATTCAGTATGGCGATTGGGTCACCGCCTTTGACGCCGCGCAGCTTCCGCCCGGCCGTTGGCCGTCGAACATCGAGCTGGAAATGCGCGTGTCGCCCGACGCGTCCGATGTCGCTCCGCTCGTCACCATCATGCTCAACGACGTGCTTCTGCGTGCCGAGAAGGTGGACCCCAATAGCGAAACCGTGCGCATCAATGCCGATGTGCCGCCGTATCTCCTCGCTTCGCGCAATACCTTGCGCATCTCGTTGCAGCGCGGCCCATCGTCGGGTGACTGCCGCACTCTCAATCGCGGCTATCTGGCGCAGATCCTGCCCACCAGCCGCCTGGTTCTTGGCAACGAGACGATCGATGGCCAGTTCTTCGGTCTCAAGTCCAAACTCGCGAATGGCGCATTGATTGCGGTTCCGAAAGCTTATCTGGAAACCCCGACGGAAAGCCTGCCGTATGTCTTCCAGTTTCTGCGCGAACTGAAAGTCAACTCGTCTTCCATCCGTTTGCGCACCGTTGACGACGCGGCCTCGTACCGTCCGGAGGGGACCTTCGTTTCTTTCGGCGTCCCGCTGCCCGGCAAACGGAAGAATTTGCAGGTAGCCGACAACAGCATGCTCCTGACCGATGAAACCGGCCTTCCGATCGCCAACATCAAGGGCGCCCGGGATGCGGCCGTCGTGCAGATCGTCAGCCTCGGCGAAGTCACCGGCCTCTCGGTGAACTCCACCACCGGCAAGCCCATTCCCGGTATCCAGGTCAACGACCTGGGCGAGGGGGACGTGGCGATCTATGACGCATCCGGCCGTATCGGCGATCTCGGCGCTGGCGACTTCCGCATGGCGGAAATCAAACGCGCACTGCTCTCGCCGTCCGCTCTGTTCCACCGTTACTCCATCTGGATCATGACCGGCATCGGCGTGCTTCTCGCGATGCTGGTGATGTCCGCGACGCGTGCCTTCGTCGTCGCTCGGAAACGACACCGCGCCGAGGCGAAGGCCGAACAGGCCGACGATTAGGGTGTGATGGTCGGCCTCGAACCTTACCTGCTGGCGGACTTTATCCGGATCCTGGAGTGGACCGGGGTTCTGGTGGCCATCTTCATCCTGCTTTCCAGCATCGATGATCTGTTTATCGACGGCTATTACTGGTTGCGGGCCGCTTACCGCTTCATCTACGTCCAGCGCAAACACAAACCGCTCGATATCACGACGCTGATGGACGGCGAGGAGCTGTTCATCGCCATCATGGTGCCGGCTTGGCGTGAGGACGGCGTCATCGCCCAGATGATCGAGAACACCGTCGCCACCCTCGAATATTCCAACTTCAAGATCTTCTGCGGCTCGTACCCGAACGACCCTGCCACCGGCAATGTCATCGACGCGATGGCGCGCCGATATAAACACGTCGTGCATGTGCGGGTGCCGCATCCGGGTCCGACGTGCAAGGCGGACTGTCTGAACTGGATCATTCAGGCGATCTTCCTGCACGAAGAACAGCACAATATGAAATTCGGCGGCATCGCGATGCATGACAGCGAGGATGTCATCCATCCGATGGAGTTGAAGCTTTTCAACTTCCTCCTGCCGAAGAAGGATTTCATCCAGCTTCCGGTGCTTTCCCTAGAAAGGCCCTGGTGGCAATTCGTTGCCGGGACCTATCTCGACGATTTCGCCGAGTGGCACTCCAAGGACCTCGTGGTCCGCGAAAGCTTTTTGGGTGAGGTGCCGTCAGCCGGGGTCGGTACCTGCTTCAGCCGCCGCGCGATCATGGCCCTCTGTGCCGACACCAATAATCAGCCCTACAATACCGACAGCCTCACCGAGGACTATGACTTCAGCTTCCGTCTCGCGAAACTCGGCATGAAGCAGGTCTTCGTGCGCGTGCCGGTCGCCTACAAGTCGCGCCGCAAATCGATCATGGGAGACGAGAAGATCGTCGATGTCGAAAGCGTCATCGCGATCCGCGAATATTTCCCCGATAGTTTTATCGCGGCGTATAGACAACGCGCCCGCTGGATCTACGGCATCGCCTTCCAGGGCTGGCTCGAGATGGGCTGGCGCGGCAGCTGGCGCACCATGTACATGCTCATGCGCGATCGTAAGGGCGCGATCACATGTATGGTCACGATCTTTGCCTATTTGCTCCTTTTGAGTTACGTCATTGCGACGTCCGCGGCGAAACATTTCGATGTCGTGGTCTTCACGGACCTCGTCGCCTCGCATGACTGGATGCAGCAGATCATCGTCATGAATGTGGCGCTGCTCATGAACCGCATCGCCCAGCGTTTCTATTTCGTCACGAGCATGTACGGTCCTGTACAGGGTATCATGGCCATTCCGCGCCTCGTGGTGAACAACGCCATCAACTTCATGGCCGCCGCGCGCGCTTGGCGCATGCTCGGCATGCATGTGTTCAAGGACAAATCCATTGCCTGGGACAAGACAGACCACGTCTATCCCTCGACCGATCATCTGCGCGAAAACAAGAAGCGCCTCGGCGACCTCGTCGTGGCCTGGAAAGCGATCAGCTCCGACCAGCTTGCGCAGGCGCTCGCGAAACAGGCTGGTAGCAAGGAGCATCTGGGCAAGGTGCTCATGCGTGAAGGCTGGCTCACCGAGGACATGCTGGCCGAGGTGTTGGCCTACCAAAACGACCTCCCGCGCGGGACCTACGATCAGAAGGTCGTTCTCGCGAACAAGGACCTTCTGTCCCGCGAGATGGTTGTCCGTCACCGGGTGCTACCCGCGGGCCGAACGGACGAGGGGGCCTTGCAGATCTTCTCCGGCGCCGCGCTATCCGAGGAAAGCCTCGCCGAGATCCAGGGGAATAACCCGCACCGCCCCGTGGTTTCGATCCTTTGTGAATCCGAGATCGTCGATGGTCTGCGCGCCCTGACCGCGGGCGAGGCCACCTCGCCCAAGACGCGCACGCCGCTGCTCGGGGACCTTCTGGTCGAAATGGGCTTTGCCCGCCGCCAGGATTTGAATTACGCCCTTCGGCAATACTCGCCCGAGCGTCACGGCCGGTTCGGCGATTTTCTGGTTTCCGAAGGGGCCGTCACGCGAGAAAACCTCGACACCGCGCTGGCCCATCAGGCAACTTTGAGCAAGACCGTCCACTAATAGTCATGACCGCTTCTTTCTCCCACGCATTCCTTACCCTTTTTCCCTCCCCTGAAAGGGGAGGGTTAGGGAGGGGTCGTTCCCTCATCCGTGCGCTGCTGGTCGCAACGACGCTCAGCGCGTCGCCGGCGTTTGCCGCCGCGTTGGAAGGCGACGCGTACAAGGCCGCCGAGGCCGCCTATGCCGCGATCAACAAAGGCGATCTCGCGGGCGCCGAAAAACAGGCGCGTGCGGCCCTCGCGCTTCAACCGGACAGCGCCGACGCCGTGCGTCTGCTCATGGACGTCCTGGGCCGCCAGGGCAAGGCCGCCGAAGCGTTGAGCATTGCCAATGCCGCCATCGCCAAGGGCATGATCGATGCCGACCTTCGGGCCGCGCGCGGGTACCTCCTGGCCGCCGCCGGCCAGAGCGACGCGGCTGTCGCCGATTTCACCGCCGCTCTCAAGGGCCCGGGCCTCACCGCCGACCGCCGCGCCGTGAGCCTTTCGCTCGCGGACGCCGCCGCCAAGGACAATGAACTCGTCCTCGCCACGCTCACGCCGTTCGCGAGCGACACGTCCTATGACGTCCAGGCGCGCATCGGCTTCGCCGCCTTTGCGCTGAACCGCTTTGAACAGGCCAGCAACGCTTTCGCGGTCGCGGCCGTTAGCGCGCCGACGCCCGAACAGAAGGCCGCCGCCTTCAAAGGTCAGGCACAGGCGGAAGCCGCTCTCGGTCATGGCGAAACCGCCGGGTCCATCGTGCGCACATTGCTGGGTGCGTCGTCGGCCTGCGATATGGATATCGCCTATCTTCTGATGCGCCTCGGTGACGATGCCACCGCGCTCGCCACCTTCGAAGGCCGTTGCAAGGACCAGATGACGGCGGCGTCCCATCTCGATGCCGCCGATGCCGCGCGCCGTTTGAACCGTCCGGAGCAGGTGGCGGCGCACACCAAGGCCGCGCTGGAAAGCAAAGATCTTCCCCCGGAACGTCGGCGCGATCTGCGTTTGGGGATGGCGGACGCGGTCTCTAAGGACAACGCCGCCGTTCTCGACATCCTCGCGCCGGTCGCGGAAGATGAATCCTACGGCGTTCAGGCGCGCATCGGT
>Ga0102832_1000590_pt1 | contig 49891 bp, 42 predicted proteins | sample EBPBio282013_DNA_FD_88942 | JGI IMG/M metagenome (GOLD analysis project Ga0102832, IMG submission 88942) | Wastewater treatment Type I Accumulibacter community from EBPR Bioreactor in Madison, WI, USA - Reactor 2_5/28/2013_ DNA (Illumina Assembly) | ecosystem: Engineered > Bioreactor > EBPR >...
ACCCGGACAAGAAGTCCTTGGTCAGAAACCGTTCCACGGCGTTTCGCTCCCTGTAACATTTACGCTGCGCTGCGACGGCAGCCGTCGCGAATCACATCGAGCGACCGTATCCGCCGATGCTTACGCCAAGCTGACGCGGCGCCAGCGGGCCCCGCTGGCCGGAACGAAACACGGTTGCTGCAAAGTCCACTTCCCGCCGCAATGTGTCGCGTGCGAATACACTGCCGTTGCTGCGTTTTGCCGCCGGGATTCCCAACGAAACCGCGCTCGGCGCCGCTGTGCCGGATAGAGCTGCCCGAAAATCAGCCAGTGCAACATCGCCGCAGCCGCCCATGCGCCGCCCTACCGGCTACACGTCCAAGCCACCTTTCGGCCTCTTGCACTTGCGCCATACGAAACTTCCCGACGTATGCTACGGCACATGGGCCGCCGTCTGACGTAGCGTTCGGCTGGCGAGCAATGAAAGGGAGAGAAGAATGAGCGACAAGACCTACGGCTTCGAGACTCTGTCGCTGCATGCCGGCGCCGCGCCCGATCCGACGACCGGGGCGCGCGCCCTGCCGATCTATCAGACGACGGCTTATGTCTTCGACGACGCCGACCACGCCGCCGCGCTGTTCAACCTGCAGACGGTGGGCTTCATCTATTCCCGCCTCACCAACCCGACCAACGCCGCGCTGGAGACCCGGCTCGCCACGCTGGAAGGCGGCCGCGGCTGCACCGTCGCCTCCTCGGGTCACGCCGCGCAGGTCCTCGCCCTCTTCCCGCTGATGGGCCCCGGCGCCGAGATCGTCGCGGCCTCGCGGCTCTACGGCGGCTCGCTGCAGCAGATGAAGAACACCTATCCGAAGTTCGGCTGGACGGCGAACATCGTCGATGCCGACACGCCGGACAATTTCAAGCGCGCGGTGACGGACAAGACCAAGGCCTTCTTCATCGAGAGCCTCGCCAATCCCGGCGGCGTCATCAGCGACATCGAGGCGATCGCCCGCATCGCCGAGGATGCCGGCGTGCCGCTGCTGGTCGACAATACCCTGGCGACGCCCTGGCTGTGCCGGCCGATCGACTACGGCGCGACCCTGGTCGTGCACTCCACCACGAAGTTCCTGAGCGGCACCGGCACGTCGATGGGCGGCGCGATCGTCGACTCCGGCAAGTTCGACTGGTCCAAGGGCGGCAAGTTCCCGAGCCTGGCCGGTCCCGAGCCCGCCTATCACGGGCTGAACTTCTACGAGACCTTCGGCGACATGGCCTACACCTTCCACAGCCACGCCGTCGGCCTGCGCGATCTCGGCCCCTCGCAGGCGCCGTTCAACGCCTGGCTCACCATGCTGGGTATCGAGACGCTGGGCCTGCGCATGGAGCGCCATTGCGCCAACGCCCTCGCCGTCGCGCAGCACCTGGAGAAGCATCCCGCGGTGGCCTGGGTGAACTACGCCGGCCTGCCCTCCAACAAGTACAATGCGCTGGCGAAGAAATACCTGCCCAAGGGCGCCGGCTCGGTCTTCACCTTCGGCGTCAAGGGCGGCTACGACGTCGGCGTGAAGGTCGTCGACAATGTCGAACTCTTCTCGCACCTCGCCAACATCGGCGACGCCAAGTCGCTGGTCATCCACCCGGCCTCGACCACGCATGCCCAGCTCGACGCGGCGGCGCTGGCCGCGGCGGGGATCGGCGAGGGCATGATCCGGCTATCGGTCGGACTCGAGGATCCGGCCGACCTGGTCGACGATCTCGGCCAGGCGCTGCGCGCCGCGACGAAGGGCTGAACCATGAACCTCACCGTCAACGGCCGCCGCGTATCGGCCACGACCGGCGGCGCCGCCTTCGATCCCGCGCAGCCCGCGGTGATCTTCCTCCATGGCGCCGGCTTCGACCGCACGACCTGGCGGCTGCAGACCCGCTGGTTCGCGCACCACGGGCGCAGCGTGCTGGCAATCGACTTCCCGGGGCACGGCTGGTCGGAGGGGCCGGCGCTGGACAGCATCGCCGCGCTGGCCGACTGGACGGCGGCCCTGGTCGAGGCCGCCGGGCTGAAGCAGGCGGCGCTGGTCGGCCACTCGATGGGCGCGCTGGTCGCGCTCGAGACGGCGGCGCGATATCCCGACAAGGTGCGGGCGCTCGGCCTGTGCGGCGTCGCGGCCGAGATGCCGGTACATCCCGAGATGCTCGAATCGGCCAAGGCCAACACGCTCAAGGTGCAGGAGCTGATGACCTTCTGGGGGATCGGCACCGCGCTGCACCGCGGCGGCATGGCGTCGCCCGGCCTGTGGCTGCGGCGCGAGTCGCTGGCGGTGCTGTCGGGCAACGCGCCCGGAGTCATCCACACCGATCTCGCGGCCTGCAATGCGTACAAGGCGGCGCTCGAACGCGCGCCGGCGGTGCGCTGCCCGACGGTGCTGGTGCTGGGCGACGGCGACCTGATGACCCCGGCGCCGAAGGCCAAGCCGCTGGTGGCGGCGATCCCCGGGGCGCGGGCGGTGGTCATTCCCGACAGCGGTCACTTCATGATCGTCGAGCGGCCCGACGCCACGCTGGACGCGTTGCGCGCCTGTGTCTGACGCGGCGAGCACCCGGCGGGTCGCACTCGTCACCGGCTCGACGTCGGGCATCGGCGCGGCGATCGCGCGCCGGCTGGTGCGCGACGGCTACGCGGTCGCGCTGCACGGCCGGCGCCCGGCGGCGGAGGTCGCGGCGCTGGTCGAGGAACTCGGCGCCGCGTCCTATCACCCCGCCGACCTCGCCGACGAGGCCGCCCCCGCCGCGCTGGTCGGCGCGGTGCTGGCCCGGCATGGCCGGCTCGACGTGCTGGTCAACAATGCCGGCGAGTCGCTGCGCATCCCCCATGCCGACCTCAAGGCGGCGACCCCGGCGGTGTGGCGTCGCCTGCTCGACGTCAACCTGGTGGCGCCGTTCCAGCTGGTCGCCGAGGCCGAGCCGGCGCTGCGCCGCGCCGCCGCGGCGAGCGGCCGCCCGGCCAGCGTCGTCAACATCGGCACGCATGCCGGCGCGCGGCCGAAGGGCGCGTCGATCCCCTACGCCACGGCGAAGGCCGGGCTGCACCACGCGACCCGCCTGCTGGCCCTGGCGCTCGGTCCCGACATCCGCGTCAACGCCGTCGCGCCCGGCCTCGTCGAGACGCCGATGACGGCCGACTGGACCGACGCGATGGAGCTGTGGAAGGCGCGCGCGCCGATGCGCCGTCCTGCGAAACCCGAGGACATCGCCGACCTTGTGGCCGCGCTGGTCGCTAACGACTACGTTACCGGGGAGATCGTGCTCGCCGATGGCGGCCTCAACCTCACCTGAAAGCACACGGAGGAAACCATGAACGTCCAGACCCTGCCGCCGGGCTACAAGGTTGCGCCGTGGACGCCGCCCGAGAAGATCGACGCGAAGATGATGGCCGAGGCGTCGGCGGGATCGCCGGGTGCGAGCCCTATTTCCGCAGGGTCGATGCCGGGTAGGGATTGCGGTGCGCCGGGGGGACGAATGGCAACCGATCCGATGCGGTAGCGTGGACCGGTATCGATGGTGATGTTGACCGTCGCCGCCTCTGCATCGGGGCGCGATTCCAGTGCCTCCAGGGCGGAAGCATCGGCAATCGGTTTCCCATCGATCGTGGCATTCAGGGTGGCATCGTAATAGCCGCGCGAACGCAGGGCAGTGTTGAGGCGGGAGGCGACGGCCTGCGCACCCTGAAGCACGCCCAGCGCGTCGCCCGTCAGGGGTTGCTGCTTCTCGAAGTCTTCCGACAGCTCCTTGAGATCGGCGCTCATGCGCTCGTCTCCCGTCACCGTGAGAACGATCTTGCCGATTCGAGCTTCTGCCGCGCGCGTCGAAAGGCCCGCCATGCACGCCGACGTCAGGGCGACGAGGCAGCATATGCGCGCCCACCGCAGAAACTCGCTTGTTAAACCGACCATGCCACCCAACGCATATAACGCGCGGCAGCAAAAAGGGATGCCCCTCCCGGATGTCTCCCTGTGTCGCTGGAAAATTTGGCGACTGCGTTACGGGATCAGCATCGGGTTCAGTTCGGCAAAACGCTGCTGCTGGTCGGTGAAGATGACCATGAAAAGCTCACGGAAGAGCTGCTCGATGCGCGGATCGTTCGGGCCGGTCGCCTGTGTCCATGCGGTGGTGAAGGACATCGCCCGGTCGTTCCGGCAGTAGATCGCATAGACGTAGAATCGACCCGGCTTGCCCGGCTGGAAGCGCGGTGGGTCACCGGCGCAGACGGGATCGGCATTGAGATCGTTGGCCGGGTCGAACACGAGTACCAGCCGGTAGTCCGGACTGGCCGGGGGAATCGGGCGGTCGTAGGTGAAGGTGAGCGCCGGGCGGGGCTTGGCCGCCTGCATCGCCGGCAGGAGGTCGCGTGCCACCACGCCGGGGTCGACGCCGAGGTCGTGGGCCGTGTCGCTGTGGACCTCGTGGAGGCGGATGCGCAGGCGGTCCTCGGACTTGGCGTGCTGGACGACCCAGACGGCCGTCACGCCCTCGGCGGCCTCGGTCTCGTCGGGTGTGACCTCAGCCATCGCACACGGCGGGGACATCCAGTTGAGCGGCTTGTAGGACCCACCGTCGGAGTGGATGAGCACCGACCCATCCGCCTTGACCATGAGCAGTCGGGTGGCCAGCGGCAGGTGCGCGGTCAGCCGACCGTCGTAGTCGACACTGCAGGACGCAATCACCACTCGCACGAGGAGCCAGCGTAGGCGATGCGCGCCCACCCCGCCCCAGCGTGGGGAGCGTCACGCCACGGACGCCTCGGCACGGCATACGGGCTCTGGGAGGATCGGGACCATGACTCGTGAGTTCACCAAGGTCGGCGTCATCGGACTGGGCACCATGGGTGCCGGCATCGTGGAGGTGTTCGCGCGCAACGGGATCGACGTCGTTGCCGTCGAGATCGACGACGCGGCGCTGGAGAAGGGCAAGGGCGTCCTGGCCAAGAGCACGGGGCGCGCCCTCAGCCGCGAGAAGATCAGCCAGGAGGAGCACGACGCCCTCCACGACCGGGTCAGCTACACCACCGACCTGCAGGACCTCGCCGATTGCCAGCTCGTCGTCGAGGCCGTCCCGGAGAAGCTCGAGCTCAAGAAGGAGCTCTTCGGTCGCCTCGACGCGATCGTCGCCCCGGACGCCATCCTCGCCACGAACACCTCCTCGCTGCCGGTGACCGAGATCGCCGTGGCGACGAGCAACCCCAAGCGGGTCGTCGGGATGCACTTCTTCAACCCGGCCCCGGTGCTGCAGTTCGTCGAGGTGATCAAGACGGTCATCACGGCCGACGACGTCTTCGAGGACGTCAAGGCGCTCGCCGACCGGCTCGGCAAGAAGCCGGTCATCGTCGGCGACAAGGCCGGCTTCATCGCCAACGCCCTCCTCTTCGGCTACCTCAACCACGCCGTCGCGATGTACGAGGGCAAGTACGCCTCGCGCGAGGACATCGACGCCTCGATGCGCTTCGGCTGCGGCTACCCGATGGGCCCGCTCGCGCTGCTCGACCTCATCGGCCTGGACACGGCCTACGAGATCCTCGACACGATGTACAAGCAGGGCCGGGACCGCCTCCACGCGCCGAGCCCGGTCATCAAGCAGATGGTGAGCGCGGGCCTGAAGGGTCGCAAGAGTGGGCGTGGGTTCTACACGTATGCCGCGCCGGGCTCCCCGGAGGTCGTCGCCGATGCGCAGACCCCGACGGGCGGGGCTCCCGCTGGCGTCGAACTACGCCCCATCGCCAAGGTCGGTGTCGTCGGCTCGGGCACGATGGCCACCGGCATCATCGAGGTCTTCGCCAAGGCCGGCTACGACGTGGTGTTCATCGCGCGTGGCCAGGACAAGGTGGACGGCGTGCTCGGCGCGATCGCGAAGTCCCAGGCCAAGATGATCGACCGCGGCCGCCTCACCCAGGAGGCCGCCGACGAGGTCAACGCGCGGATCTCCGGAGCCACCGAGCGGGAGGCGCTCGCCGACGTCGACATCGTCGTCGAGGCGATCGCGGAGGACCTGGCGATCAAGCAGGAGCTCTTCCGCGACCTCGACCGGATCTGCAAGCCCGGGGCGATCCTTGCCACCACCACCTCGAGCCTGCCCATCATCGACTGCGCCAAGGTCACCTCGCGCCCCGCCGACGTCATCGGGATGCACTTCTTCAACCCGGCCCAGGTCATGAAGCTGGTCGAGGTCGTCCACACCGTCGCGACCGGTGCCGACGTGCTCGCCACCGTGCAGGACCTCTGCGCCAAGGTGGGCAAGGTCGCCGTCACCTGTGGCGACCGCAGCGGCTTCATCGTCAATGCGCTGCTCTTCCCCTACCTCAACGACGCCGTGCGGATGCTCGAGGCGAACTACGCCAGCGCCGACGACATCGACGTCGCGATGAAGACCGGGTGTGGCCTGCCGATGGGCCCCTTCGAGCTGCTCGACGTCGTCGGCCTCGACGTGTCGCTGGCGATCCAGCGGGAGCTCTACCTCGAGTTCCGCGAGCCCGGCTATGCCCCGGCTCCGCTGCTCGAGCACCTGGTGACCGCCGGCTATCTCGGGCGCAAGACCGGGCGTGGGTTCCGCACCTACGCCTGATCCTCGTCCGCCACGTCGCGAGCCCGCCCCTGTAACACTGGGGCGGGCTCGCGGCGTCCTACGGGTCAGGAGCGCACCGAACTCGCCAGAGAGGAGAACGTCATGCCGACGCACGACGATCTCGAACGCGCCCTGACCCGTGCCTTCGACCAGACTCAGGGGTCCGTCGAAGGCGACCTGCTCACGCGTGCCGTGGACCAGGCCAATCGCCGCCGGCGCCGCCGCGACTGGGCGGTCGGCGCCGGCTCCGGTGCCGTGGTCCTCGCGCTCGTGGGTGGGGTCGTGGTGGGGCCGAGGCTGCTCGACGCCGAGCGGGTTGCAGGGGGCCCGCTCGTCGTCGCTGCCTCGGCCTCACCCTCGCCGCCCGCAGAGTCATCGAGCGAGCCGACGCTGTCATCGAGTGCCCCGGCCACGCCGCAACCCTCCGAGTCGCCGCCGTCGGACACCACCAACCGGCCTCTGGCCGTGCCCGACGCCGTCCTGCCCGTGACCAGCGAGTTGGGGGAGGGGATCACCAACGACGGCGGCCGATTCCTCGACGGCGTCGGTTCTGCTCCCCTCATGGGCGCGCAGTACTGCGACGCCATCGACGTGGCGAACATGCCCGGTGGCGCCGACGTGATCAAGCCGTTGTTCGGCGGTCTCATCGGCGGCTATGCGGTCGGGGGCGCAGCCAACGGCGACACCACCGATGTGACGGTCAACGTGTTCGAGACCGGCTCTGGGGCCGCGGCCTTCGACCAGATCCTGAGTGATCGGGGCTTTTGTCGATGGTTTGGCGTCACCCCGACAGTGCTCAACCGCGCCCTCCCCGAGGGGATTGTCGTCATGACCCTCTCCTCACCGGACGAACGCCGACCCTTCGTCGGAGCCATCGCTCGCGCCGGAGATGTCCTCGTGGGCGTGACGACCCGACGAGCCGATGAGGAGCAGGCGGTCGCCGAAGCCGAGCGCCTGCTGAGCCTCACGCTGGAGCGCGCGCGAGCGCACATGCCCCAGGCCAAGGACTGATCCCGGTTGGCGCTCTTCCGGGGGAGGGTGGGCGAGGAGGCCGCTGCGTATGCCGCGGCCTCCCTCCCGCGCCTGATCCGGATCGCGCGCAACCTGACCCGTGATGACGAGGATGCCGAGGACCTGGTCCAGGACACCTTGGTCAAGGTGATGACCCACTGGGAGAGGGTCAGCGCGAGCGAGGGCCCGGACGCCTACGTCCGCAAGGTCATGGTCAACACCTTCGTCTCGGGCAAGCGCCTCAAGAGCTCCACCGAGGTCGTCTCGCACGAGCTCGTCACCGCCGAGCGGTATGCCGTGGGCGCGGACTTCGTGCAGGGCCAGGCCGATCACGACGAGCTCTGGGCGGCCCTGGCGACGCTCACCCGCACCCAGCGGGCCGTTCTCGTCCTGCGCTACTACGAGGACCTGCCCGATGCCCAGATCGCCGAGATCCTGGACCTGAGCCCCGTCAACGTCCGCGTGACCGCGCACCGGGCGCTGGCGGCCCTGCGGGTCGCACCCACGATCCGGGAGACGACGGACGCGAGGTGAGCGGACGGCATACGGTGAGGGGGTGAGCACGCCCACCCTGCCGAGCCGAGCCCGCGTCGTCATCATCGGAGGGGGCGTGATCGGCACCTCGATCGCCTACCACCTGGCCCACGAGGGCTGGGGCGGCGACGTGCTGCTCCTCGAGCGTGACCGGCTGACCAGTGGCACGACCTGGCACGCGGCCGGGCTGATGACGGCCTTCGGCAACACCTCGAGCACGAGCACCGAGATCCGGATGCACACCCGCGACCTCTTCCCCAAGCTCGAGGCCGAGACCGGCATGTCGACCGGCTTCCGCAAGGTCGGCCTCGTCGAGGCGCTCGACGAGAGCCGGATGGAGGAGTACCGCCGGGCCGCGACCTTCCAGCGGCGCCTCGGGCTGGAGTCGCACGAGGTCTCGCCCGCCGAGATGCTCGAGCTCTTCCCGTTCGCGCAGATGGACGGACTCGTCGGCGGCTTCTGGGTTCCGGACGACGGGCGGGTGAACCCGGTCGACCTGACCATGGCCTACGCCAAGGGCGCTCGGCAGCGCGGTGTGCGCATCGTCGAGGGGGTCTCGGTCGAGCGCGTCCTCACCACGCAGGGGCCGGTGCTCGAGCGGGTCACCGGGGTGCGCACGAGCGCCGGCGACATCGAGTGCGAGTACGTCGTGAACTGCGCCGGCATGTGGGCCCGTCAGCTGGGTGAGCGCAACGGCGTGGCGATCCCCAACCAGGCGGCCGAGCACTACTACCTCATCACCGACACCATCGAGGGCCTGACGCCGGAGCACCCGGTTTTCGAGGACCCGTCCTCCTACGGCTACTACCGCGAGGAGGGCGGCGGGATGATGGTCGGCATCTTCGAGCCGGAGGCCGCCGCCTGGCAGCTGGACGGGATCCCCGAGGACGCCTCCTTCGTCTCGATGTCCTTCGACATGGAGCGGATGGCCGACTACGTCGAGACCACCCTGGCCCGCGTGCCGGTGGCCACCGAGGTCGGCATCCGCACCCTCTTCTGCGGCCCGGAGTCCTTCACGCCCGACCACCTGCCCGCCGTCGGAGAGGCGCCCGGCATCCGGGGCTACTTCGTCTGCGCCGGCCTGAACTCCGTGGGCATCCTCACCTCCGGCGGTTGGGGGCGGGTCATGGCGCACTGGATCGCGACCGGCGACCCGGGCGTGGACGTGACCGGCTGGACCGTCGACCGCTTCCGGGACTGGCAGCTCGACCCCGCGCACCGCAAGGCCCGCACGGCCGAGACCCTGGGCAAGACGTATGCCGCCCACCCGCCGGGGGAGCAGCTGTTCACCTCCCGCGGCATCTTCGCCTCGCCGGTCCTGGACCGGCTCGTGGCGCAGGGCGGCTTCTTCCGCGACATCTCCGGGTGGGAGGGGGCCGACTGGTTTGGCGGGCCGGGGGAGACGCCGACGGCCGAGCCCGGCTGGGGGCCGCAGCCCTGGTTCACCCACTGGGAGGCCGAGCACCGCGCCGTGCGAGAGGCCGTCGGCCTCTTCGACCTCTCCTTCATGACCAAGCTCGCGGTGACCGGCCCTGGCGCGGGACCGCTGCTGGACGTCGTCTCGACCGCGCACGTCGACGGGGAGCCCGGGCGGATCACCTACACGCAGTGGCTCTCCGACACCGGGGCCGTCGAAGCCGACCTCACCGTGACGAAGGTCGGCGACGAGGACTTCGTCGTCATCTCCTCGGACAACACCCGCGGGGAGGTCATCGCCTGGCTCCAGCGGGCGCGCGAGGACTTCGCTCACCTCGGTGGGACCGAGCTGCGCGAGGTGACCGAGGACTTCGCCCTGCTCAGCCTGCAGGGTCCGTGCTCGCGGGAGGTCCTGTCGGCCCTGACCGAGGACGACGTCAGTGCCGAGGCCATCGCCTTCCGCGACGTGCGTGACCTCACCGTCGCCGGAGTGCCGGTGCGGGTCAGCCGGATCACCTACGTCGGGGAGCTGGGCTACGAGCTCTGGGTGGCGCGCGAGGACGCGGGCACCCTCTACGACGCGCTGCTCACGGCAGGCCAGCCCCACGGCATACGGCCTGCGGGGTTGAAGGCACTGGCGAGCCTGCGCCAGGAGAAGGGCTACCGCGACTACGCCCACGACATCGACAACACCGACACCCTCGTCGGGGTGGGGCTGGCGTTCACCGCCGACCTGGGCAAGCCCGGTGGGTTCCGGGGGATCGAGGCGGTGCGGGCGGACAAGGCGGCCGGGCCGCCGACGGCTCGGCTGGTCTCGCTGCACACGCCGGTGCGTGACCCGCTGCTCTTCCACGGCGAGGTGGTGCTGCGCGACGGCGTGCCCGTCGGTGACGTGCGGGCCGGCTCGGTCGGCTGGACCGTCGGGGGAGGGGTCGGCCTCGCGTTCGTCCATCGCGACGAGGGCGTGAGCGCGGCGTGGCTGGCCGAGGGCGGCTTCGAGCTCGAGGTCAACGGCCAGCGGATCCCCGTCGAGCTGAGCCTGCGCGCCCCCTACGACCCCGACCAGACGCGCGTGCGCTGATCGTGCGCTGAGCCCTCAGGAGTGGCGCATCCGCGGCACGAGCACCTCTTCGTAGAGCAGGAGCAGCCCCGCCGCCACCGGGATCGCGAGCAGGGCGCCCAGCACGCCGAGCAGGGTGCCGCCGGCCAGGGCGGCGACGACGGTGAGCGCGCCGGGCACCGACACGGTGCGCTTCATGATCGTCGGCACGAGCAGGTAGTTCTCGAGCTGCTGGTAGATGAGGTAGTAGAGCGCGACGACGATCGCGTCGCGGGGCTCCCCGAAGAAGGCGACGACGCCCACGAGCACCGCGCCGAGGGTGGCGCCCACCATCGGGATGAGCCCGAGGAAGCCGACCGCGACAGCCAGCACCGCGGCATACGGCACCTCGATGATCGACATCATGACGTAGGAGCACAGGGCGTTGATCGTCGCGATCGAGACCTGGCCGATCGCGTAGGAGCCGGTGCGCCGCATGATCTCCTCCGAGAGCGAGGCGACGCGCAGGCGCCGGGACGCCGGCACGATCGCGTAGGCGGATTGCTTCATCCGCGGGAGGGAGGAGAGGAAGTACAGCGTCAGGATGAGGATGGTCAGGGTCTGGAAGATCCCGTTGGCCACGACCTTGCCGGCGCCGAGGATGCCGCCGAGGACGGTCTGGATGAAGCTCTGGTCGGTGATCCGCGCGGTGAACTCCCGCTGGAACTTGTCGAGGACGCCGTAGTCCTTGTCGAGGTCCTGCACCCAGCGCGCGTCGAGCACCTGCTGGAGGTAGCCGGGCGCGTTCTGGATGAGGTCGGTGCCCTGTGCGACCACCGGCGGGATGACCAGCCACCCGAGCAGGCCGAAGACGACGAGGAGGCCGGCGAAGGTGATCGCCACGGCGCCCGGGCGGGGCAGCCCTCGGGCCATCAACCACTCGACGAGCGGCGAGAGCGCCAGGGTGAGGAAGAGGGAGACGAGCAGGATCGTCAGCGTCGTGGCCAGGCGACCGAGTGCCCCCCAGAGGCCGATGGCGACGAGCGCTCCCAGGGCGCCGACGAAGCCGACGTAGAAGGGTGAGTGCCGGTTGAGGGGGCGCCCGGCCTCACCGAACCGGGTGGGGGGCTGGGCCTCGGGCCGCGGGGGCGGGGGCGTCGTGGGGTCGAGGAGGTCGCCGAGCAGGCTCTGCTCGAGCTGCTCGTCCAGGTCAGGACCACCGTCACCGGCTCCCTGGCCACGCGGCCGCCCGGGCTGGTTCGAGGCGCGCAGCATCTCGCGCTGGGCCTGGCCGAAGGCGCGCAGCCGCGCCAGTTGGGCCATCGGGTTGGGCAACCGCACGGCATACACCTCCGGCCCCACACCCTAGTCTCGGGTGCGGGGCCGGAGGCCGTATGCCGGGTGCGCGCCGTGCGCTTCAGCGGCCGGCGTCGGCGTCGGGCTCAGACGTCGGCTCGGACGTCGGCTCAGACGTCGGCTCAGACGTCGGCGAAGCGGTTGATCTCCTTCTCGAAGCGCGCGCGCTTCTCGGGGTCGGAGACGCCCAGGCCCTTCTCGGGGGCGAGGGTGAGGACGCCGACCTTGCCCTGGTGGACGTTCTTGTGCACGTCGAGGGCCGCCTGGCCGACCTCGTCGAGGCTGTAGGTGCGCGACAGGGTCGGGTGGATCAGGCCGCGGTCGATGAGGGAGTTGGCCTGCCAGGCCTCGCGGTAGTTGGCGAAGTGGCTGGAGATGATCCGCTTGAGGTTCATCCACAGGTAGCGGTTGTCGTACTCGTGCATGTAGCCCGAGGTCGAGGCGCAGGTCGTGATCGTGCCGCCCTTGCGGGTGACGTAGACCGAGGCGCCGAAGGTCTCGCGGCCGGGGTGCTCGAAGACGATGTCGACGTCGTGGCCGCCGGTGAGCTCGCGGATCTTCTTGCCCAGGCGCTGCCACTCCTTGGGGTTCTGCTTGGTCCCCTCCTCGTTCCAGAACTGGTAGCCCTCGGCGCGCCGGTCGATGATGTGCTCGGCGCCCATCTTGCGGCAGATCTCGGCCTTGTCCGGGCTGGAGACGACGCAGATCGGCTCGGCGCCACCGGCGAGGGCCATCTGCGTGGCGTAGGAGCCCAGACCACCGGAGGCGCCCCAGATGAGGACACGGTCGCCGAGCTTCATGCCGGCGCCGTTCTTGGAGATGAGCTGGCGGTATGCCGTGGAGTTGACCAGGCCGGGGGAGGCGGCCTCCTCCCAGGACAGGTGGGCCGGCTTGCGCATGAGCTGGTTGGCCTTGACGATCGCGAGCTCGGCGAGGCCGCCGAAGTTGGTCTCGAAGCCCCAGATCCGCTGCTCCGGGTCCATCATCGTGTCGTCGTGGCCGTCGTGGTGCTCGAGCTCCACGGAGAGGCAGTGCGCGACAACCTCCTGACCCGCCTTCCACAGGTTGACGGCCGAGCCGGTGCGGAGCACGACGCCGGCGAGGTCGGAGCCGACGATGTGGTACGGCAGGTCGTGGCGCTTGGTGTACTCCGAGAGGCGGCCGTAGCGCTCGAGGAACCCGAAGGTCGGCACCGGCTCGAAGATGCTCGTCCACACCGTGTTGTAGTTGATCGCGCTCGCCATGACGGCGACGAGGGCCTCGTCCGGGGCGAGCTCGGGCACCGGGACCTCGTCGATGTGGAGGCTCTTTCGGGGGTCCTTGTCGCGGCTGGCGACCCCCTCGAACATGGCCACCTCGTCCTTGTGGACCGTCGCAGCCCGGTAGGACTCGGGGACGGCCAGGCCGGCATACGTCTGCTCGGTCCGGTCGCCGGACATGATGGCGTCGCGAATCTGCTCCACGGCGGGTTCTCCTGTCGAGATGAGGGGGATCGGTACGAACCTACTGGCGCGTCCGAATCCGCGGTGGGGTCGTGAGACCTCGCTCACCGTGACGTCCCTCACGCGGGGCCGGTGTGTCCATCGGCGGTCTGTGCCATGGTGGAGGGATGCACGTGAACCTGCCCGGCGCCAAGGCCCACCGACCCACCTCACTGGTGTCGCCGGCGCTGCAGCTCGTGCTGGCCGCGGCGCTGTTCTTCGTCGCGATCTGGTCGTACTACCACGCGCCGACCGTGCGCGCCACGGACCAGTGGGTCTGGAACTTCCTCTCGGCCGTGACCGGCTTGGCCGCGCTGCTGTTCCTGCCGTTCGCCGTCGTCGCGCTCGGCATCCGTTTGCGCAACCGGCGTCGCTTCGGCGCCGCCCGCTGACGGGCTGCCGTCGGCTCAGTGGTGGGCGTCCGCCGCCGGCTCGACGAGCTCGACGAGGATGCCGCCGGCGTCCTTGGGGTGGATGAAGTTGACGCGTGAGTTGCTCGTGCCGCGCTTGGGCGTCTCGTAGAGCAGGCGCAGGCCGCGCTCGCGCAGCGTGGCGCAGACAGCGTCGATGTCGGTCACGCGGTAGGCCATCTGCTGGATGCCCGGGCCGCTGCGGTCGAGGAACTTGGCGATCGTGCTCGCAGGTGACAGCGGGGCGAGCAGCTGGATGCAGGAGCCCGAGTCGCCGACGGCCATCATCGCCTCGCGCACGCCCTGCTCCTCGTTGACCTCCTCGTGGAGCATCCGCATGCCGTACTTCTCGGTGTAGAAGGCGATCGCCTCGTCGAGGTCGGCGACGGCCACGCCGACGTGGTCGATCATCGTGAACAGGTCCGCAGTCATGGCCCCAAGGGTAGGACCAGCGATGACCTGGGTCGCCCGAGTGCGGCGATCCTCACGCCCAGCCGGCCCGGGACGCCGAGTCGAGGTCAGATCGCGCGTTTCCCCCGGCGGTTTTACCTCGAACCGGTGAGGAGGGTCACCGGGCGGAGGACTGACCCGCGGGGTGCTGCGTCGCTAGAGTCGACGGCACACCCGCCATCGATCAACGAAGAGGTTCGGCATGTCCAACGACCCCACCGTCATCGTCGCCGGGGCCCGCACCCCGATGGGACGCATGAGCGGCTCGCTCAAGGGCTTCAGCGCCTCCGACCTCGGCGGCTTCGCCATCAAGGGAGCCCTGGAGAAGGCCGGCGTCGCCCCCGCCGACGTCGACTACGTGATCATGGGCCAGGTCCTGTATGCCGGTGAGGGCCAGATCCCGGCCCGCCAGGCCGCGTCCAAGGCCGGCATCCCGATGAGCGTCCCGGCCCTGTCGATCAACAAGGTCTGCCTCTCCGGGCTCGACGCCATCGCGCTCGCCGACCAGCTGATCCGCGCCGGCGAGTTCGAGGTCGTCGTCGCCGGTGGCCAGGAGTCGATGACCAACGCCCCGCACCTGCTCGAGAAGAGCCGCGACGGCTTCAAGTACGGCAATGTCACCCTGCGCGACCACATGGACTACGACGCCCTCACCGACGTCTTCACCAACCAGGGCATGGGTGGGCTCACCGAGAGCGCCAACACCGGGGAGTATGCCGTGACCCGCGAGGAGCAGGACGCCTTCTCCGCGCGCAGCCACCAGAACGCGGCGAAGGCGTGGAAGGACGGCTACTACGACGACGAGGTCGTCACCGTCTCGATCCCGCAGCGCAAGGGCGACCCGCTGGAGTTCCGCGCCGACGAGGGCATCCGCGCCGACACCACCGCCGAGTCGCTCTCCGGCCTGCGCCCGGCCTTCGCCAAGGACGGCACGATCACGGCCGGCTCGGCCTCGCAGATCAGCGACGGCGCCTGTGCCGTCGTCGTCATGAAGAAGTCCAAGGCCGAGGAGCTCGGCCTGGACTGGCTCGCCGAGATCGGTGCCCACGGCAACGTGGCGGGCCCGGACTCGGTGCTCCAGCTCCAGCCGGCCGAGGCGATCAAGCACGCCTGCGCCAAGGAGGGCATCGAGGCCTCCGACCTCAAGGTGATCGAGATCAACGAGGCCTTCGCCGCCGTCGGCCTGTCCTCGACCAAGGCGCTCGGCGTCGACCCGGAGATCGTCAACCCCAACGGTGGCGCCATCGCGGTCGGCCACCCGCTCGGCATGTCCGGCGCCCGGGTCGTGCTCACCCTCGCCCACGAGCTCAAGCGCCGCGGTGGCGGCGTCGGTGCGGCCGCCCTGTGTGGTGGCGGCGGGCAGGGCGACGCGCTCATCGTCAAGGTCCCCGCGTCGGCCTGATCGCAGGTCCGCCCTGGCACCCCGCACCGTCGACGTCCCCGCCCTGATCGAGCAGATCAGGGCGGGGCGTCCGCGTGCGGTGGCTCGGGCCATCTCCCTGGTCGAGGACGAGCACCCGGCGGTGCGTGAGCTCCTCGCCGGGCTCACCCCCCGACCCGGCGCTGCGCTCGTCGTCGGCCTGACCGGCGCTCCCGGCGTGGGCAAGTCGACGACGACCAATGCGCTCGTGCGGGCCCTGCGCGCCGAGGGCAGGGTCGTCGGCGTCCTGGCCGTGGATCCCTCCTCGCCGTTCTCCGGTGGGGCACTCCTCGGGGACCGGATCCGCATGGAGGAGCACGCCACCGACCCCGGGGTCTTCCTGCGGTCGATGGCCTCCCGCGGCCACCTCGGTGGCCTGGCGGCGGCCACGGCCCAGGCGGTGCGGGTCCTCGAGGCCGCCGGCTGCGACATCGTGCTCGTCGAGACGGTCGGCGTGGGTCAGTCGGAGGTCGAGGTCGTTGCGCTTGCCGATATCACGGTCGTGCTGTTGGCGCCCGGGCTCGGGGACGGCATCCAGGCAGCCAAGGCGGGCATCCTCGAGATCGGGGATGTCTTCGTCGTCAACAAGGCCGACCGGGAGGGTGCCGACGCGACCGTCCGGGACCTGCGGCACATGATCCAGATGGCCGACCGCACCGAGCCCGGTCAGTGGCGCCCCCGCGTGGTGCGCGCGAGCGCACTCGACGGCACCGGGATCGCCGAGCTCGTGGAGGCCATCGGTGAGCACCACGACTGGCTCACACTCACGGGTTCCCTCGTGGAGCGACGCCGGGCCCGCATCGAGGCCGAGGTCCTGGCGCTCGCCCTGGAGCGCGTCCGAGGCCGGCTGTCGGCGGAGCCGGAGGCGCTCGCGCGCCAGGTCGGCGACGTGGTCACCGGCCGCTCGGACACGTATGCCGCCGCCGAGGCCCTGTTGGGTGCCCTCACCGTGCCGCCGTCGCGCGCTCGTGGAGCGGATCCATGCTGCCCGGACGGCAGCGATCCGCTCCACGAGGACCGCTGGCTGCACAAGCCGACCCTGACGGGGGATCGCGTGATCCTGCGTCCGCTCGGCGCCGCCGACGCCGAGGCCATGGCTGCTGTCCTCGACAACCCCGAGCTCTTGCGGCTCACGGGTTCGGTGACCTCGACGGCGGAGGCCGAGGCGGGCTTCACCCCGGACGAGGCCTTCCACGACTGGTACGCCACACGCCCCGAGCAGCCCGATCGGCTCGACCTGGCCATCGTCGAGCGGGCCACGGGGGACCTGGTCGGCGAGATCGTCCTCAACGAGCGCGACGCGAGCGCCCGCGCCTGCAACCTGCGCATCCTCGTCGGTGCCGCGGGCCGCGGTCGCGGCCTCGGGACCGAAGCGGTGCGGCTGCTCACGGCATACGGTCTCGATGTCCTTGAGCTGCACCGCATCTCGCTGGAGGTGCACGCCTTCAACGCGCGCGCGCGGCATGTCTACGAGAAGGTCGGCTTCGTCCACGAGGGGACCCTGCGCCAGGCGCTGTCCTTCGACGGGGACTGGGTGGACACCCACGTCATGGCCATCCTGGCCGGGGATCCCCGGGGCTGACCGACGGGCCGAAGCGGCATAGCGTGAGGGCATGCTCGTCGCCTTCTCCGTCGCCCCGTCCACCTCCGATGCCGAGGGCGGGGTCGCCGCGGCTGTCGCGGATGCCGTCGCCCTCGTCAGGGCCTCCGGCCTGCCGCACCGCACCGACGCGATGTTCACCACCATCGAGGGGGAGTGGGAGGAGTGCATGGACCTGGTCAGGGCCTGCGTCGACGCCGTCGCAGCCCACGGGCCCCGGGTCTCGCTCGTCCTCAAGGCGGACATCCGGCCCGGTCGCAGCGGCGAGCTCACCGGCAAGCTCGAGCGGCTCGAGCGGGCGGTGGAGAGCGCCGGAGCCGCCGGCGCGGACGGCTGATCCGCGAGCGCTCATCGTCAGTACGCTCTCGTGACGTGCCCGTGCCTCTGCCCTTCGACCCGATCGCGCGTGCCGCCGAGAAGTGGCGGGAGCGGTGGGGTGAGGGCGCTCCCGCCGCGCCGATGGCGGCCGCGACGTCGATCATGCGGGTGCAGCAGCTGCTGCTCGCCCGGTTCGACGCCATCGCGGCCGAGGAGGGCCTGACCTTCGCGCGCTACGAGGCGCTCGTGCTCCTGGCCTTCAGCCGCGAGCAGCGGCTGTCCATGTCACGCATCGGGGAGCGCCTGATGGTGCACCCGACGAGCGCGACCAACATCATCCAGCGGCTGGCCGCCAGTGGCTTCGTCGAGAGGCTGCCCAATCCGGCCGATGGGCGCGGCACGCTGGCCCGGATCACGCCCCGCGGCGTGGCGGCGATGGAGGCCGTCACGGCAGCCCTGCACGAGTCCGACTTCGGGCTCGGGGACCTCACCGACGCACAGACGAGTGCGCTCACGGCCGTGTTGCGGACCGTGCGCCTTGGGGCCGGCGACTTCGAGCAGACCGGGGAGCCCTGACGGCCTGCGCCGAGGGTCAAGCAGGGAGGCGTCCGCAGGCGCGGATTTGGCCGGATCGTTATCCCTTTGTCATCGTGGAGGGATGCCAGTGGGCCCGAGCGGCCCGCCCGACCAGACCTCCCCGAAGGATCACCCCATGGCCCACCAAGCCAAGCGAGGCGCCGCCGCCCTCGCCGCCGTGCTCGGCCTGGCGCTCACCATCGCCGGCCTGTGGCTGGCGGCGCGCGTCGGCCCCAGTGGCACGGCCACGTTCGCCGCGTCGCCCACGACGACCGGATCCGTGGTGCTCACGCCAGAGGTCCTCAACCGGGTGGACGCCGACGTCACGGTCCGTGCCGAGCCAGTCGACGGGGGAGCGGTCTTCATCGGTCGCAGCCTCCCGAGCGACGCGACGGCGATCGTCGGCGAGACGCCCCGGTCGACCTCGGCCGGGCTCGATGCCTCTGCCGAGGCGCTGCGGCTGACCACGACGGGCGAGGGTGAGACCCCGGCGATGAGCGCCGCCGACATCTGGCGTTCGACCGTTGCCGGGACGGGCCCGCAGTCGATCGTCATCGACCAGGCCAATGCCCCGGAGTCCCTGGTCATCACCAGCGACAAGGGCAAGCTCGCCTCGGTCACCCTCACCATCGCCAACCGGGCGTGGTTCGTCCAGGCCGTCGTCGCCATCGTCGTCGGGCTCGCCCTTGTGCTCGGTGGGTGGCTGCTGTGGCGCTCGGCGCGGTCCGCCGGCACCGCGGCCTCGACCGGCTCGGCGGCCCCGGCCGGCTCGAAGGCCCCTGCCGGACCCGATGGCCCCGCAGGCTCGACCACGCCCGCGGCGGAGGTGAAGTGATGAGGACCCACGCGCGTCGGATCCCGCTCGTCGCATCCACGGTGCTGGCCGCGCTGGCCCTGAGCAGCTGTGGCCTCGCCGCTGACGTGGCCGGCGTCCACGCCCCGCCGGCCGAGAACACCTCGGTCGCCCCGATCGATGCCGACCGGGCCGCCGCCGTGGCCACGCGGGTCCTCGGCCTCGCCCAGGAAGCCGAGGGCAAGGCCGATGCCGAGGGCGACACGGCTCGGGCGGCTGCGCTCACCGGCACCGCACTCGACCTGGCCAAGGCGCGCGCGACCTATGGCACCGCCGTCGGGGGTGGCAATGCGCTGACCAAGCCGGAGGCCCCGACCGTGCTGGCCTCCTCGGCGGGCACGGCATACCCGCGACTGCTGCTCACGACCACGCTCGACGGGTCGACGCGCCGCCAGTACCTCGACCTGTTCTCCTCCTCGGCCGTGACGGCGCCCTATCTCCTCGAGAACCGCGTCGCCATGCTTCCCGGTGCCACGCTGCCCGCCCTCGGGCAGGTCGCGGTCGGTGTCGCCCAGGTGGGGATCGACGACGGCACCGGCCTGGTCATGAGCCCCAAGGCGGCGCTCGAGGGCTATGCAGCGGCGCTCAACACGCCGAACCCCGCGGCCAACGACGCCATCGAGAGCGGTGACTCCTATGCCACCGCACTGCGCGCCGCCCAGGCGACGCAGGCCCAGGCCCTGGGCGCGCTCGCGACCTACGCCCAGACCCACACCGCGGTGCCCGAGTCGATGCGCGTGCTGCGCCTGGCCGACGGCGGCGCCGTCGTGATCGCGCGGCTCAACCGCTCGGACGTCATCACCGGGGGCGAGAACACCAAGGAGCTCAAGGTCCCGGACGCCCTCCAGAAGTTCACCGGAGCGGCGACGGCGCCCAAGACCATCACCATCAACGCGATCGAGGCGGTGGCCGTGCTCGTCCCGGCCGAGGGCAAGGGCAAGGTCGCCCTGCTCGGTGTCACCGAGCAACTCGTGGGCGGGTCGGTGAGCTGACCTTCACCATTTGAGAGGATCAGCCCATGACTTCCACTCCCGAGACCCCCGCCGGTGCGCGCGGAGCCATCGACCTGACCGGGCTCTCCGGCGCTGCCGGTGCCCCGTCCGGCGCGGCATCCGCGACCGGCTCCGGTGCGCAGCCCGGCCGCAGCGCCGTCCCGGACGGCCTGCTCGTCGAAGCGACCGATGCCACCTTCTCGCAGGCCCTCAACCGGCACATGACGGTGCCGGGGCTGCTCGTCCTGTGGACCGGCCAGCACCCGCAGACGCGTGACTACCGCGACCTCGTCGTCGCCACGGCGGCCCGCTTCGAGGGACGGGTGGCCGTCGTCAGCGCCGACCTCGCGGCGAACCCGGGCCTGGCACAGAGCCTGGTGCCGCTCATCGCGCAGGCCTTCGGCCAGCCGAGCATCCCGGCGACCTTCGGCCTGCTCCAGGGCCAGCCGATCCCGCTCATGCCGGGGGTGGCGCCCGCCGCGGACGTCCAGGCGGCCATCGAGCAGCTGCTCGAGGCGGCGGTCCGCAGTGGCATCACCGGTCGGGTGGAGCTCTCCGGCGGTGAGCCCGCCGAGGTGGAGCTGCCGCCCCTGCACCAGGCCGCCTTCGACGCGATCGAGGCCGGTGACCTCGACGGCGCCGCAGCCGCCTATCGCCAGGCCCTGGCCGAGAACCCGAAGGACGCCGACGCCGAGCTCGGCCTGGCCCAGGTCGGCCTCATGCAGCGCACCCAAGGAGTCGATCTCGCGGCCGCCCGCGCCGCCGCCGCGGCCGACCCGAGCGACATCGACGCCGCGCTCACAGTGGCCGACCTCGACGTCCTCGGTGGTCATGTCGAGGACGCCTTCGCGCGCCTGGTCGACCTCGTCCGCGCCACCGACGGCGAGGACCGCAATCGCGTGCGCACCCACCTGATCGACCTCTTCGGCGTCGTCGGCGGTCACGACGAGCGGGTCAAGAAGGGCCGCACGGCCCTGATGAACGCCCTCTTCTGAGGTGCCCGCGCCCGTCGTGCGGGCCGAGACGATCAGGTTCCGGCACCGGTGCCCCGATCGGGGTCTGCTCGCCCTCGGGCTCGACTGCGATCCGGCCGTGCCCGGCGGCCGCCTGTTCGACCGGCAGGGGGACACCTGGGCGCTCGACCTGCCCCGGCCGGCGCCGAGCACCCTGCACCGCATCGAGTACCGCCTCCGTCACCAGGGCGTCGCCGAGGACCTGCTGCTGCTCGACGAGGCCAACCCGTCGCACGTGCGGACCGTCTTCGGCGAGCGCTCGGTGCTGGAGCTGCCCGGATATCGCTCGCCGGCCTGGCTGGGCGCGACGGCCCATCCCGGGCACCTGACGCCGCTGGTCCTGCCGAGCGAGACGCCTGACCCGGTGCCGGTGACCATGTGGGAGCCGCACGGCTTCGGACCGGGCGATCCGCTGCCCCTGCTCCTGGCGCACGACGGACCCGAGTACGACCGGCTCGCCGCGCTGACGCACTACTCCGGCGCCCTCATCGCCGGGGGAGTCCTGCCCCCGCACCGGGTGCTGCTGGCCCACCCCGTCCTGCGGGACGCGTGGTACTCCGGCTCGCCCCAGTACCTCCGCACCATCTCCGGTGCCGGGTTGGCCAGGATCCGCCAACTGTATGCCGTCCGCTCACCGATCGTGGTCATGGGCGCCTCCCTGGGTGGTCTCACCGCCCTGCTCGTCGGCCTCGTCGGTGACCCGGCGATCGGCGGGGTCTTCGCCCAGTCCGGCAGCTTCTTCCAGGTGCGCACCGACCCCATGGAGGTCGGCTTCCGCTACTTCCCGCGGATCGTGGACCGGGTCCGCGCCATCCTCCACGCCCGGCACACCGACCACCCGCTGCGCGTGGGCCTCACCTGCGGCGTGCTCGAGGAGAACGCGCCCAACAATGCGGCCATGGCGACGGCGCTGGAGCGGGCCGGGCACCGGGTCAGCCACGCCGAGGTCCCGGACCTGCACAACTACACGGCGTGGCGCGACGCGCTCGACCCCCACCTGACGGCGGTGCTTCTCGACCTCTGGACATGAACGTCCAATCATGGCGCGCGCTGTCCCCGTGGGGTTGGATGAGCCCATGCATCACCGCGAGGCGTGGCTCCAGGTGCCGGGGACCGACGAGTACCGGCAGGTGATCCGCTGGGGTCACTGGGGGAGGCCACTGCTCGTCTTCCCCAGCGAGGCCGGGTCCGCGGTCGACTTCGCGAACAACGGGATGCTCGAGGCGATCGGTGACCTCGTCGGGTCAGGCCGGGTCAGCGTCTTCTGCGTCGACTCCCTCGATGCCTGGTCGTGGTCGGACAACTCCCTCCCCACCGAGGTCCGCGCACAGCGGCATGGCTTCTACCACCGCTGGCTGACGGATGCGGTCGTGCCCTGGATCCACGAGGAGCTGGGCGGCCCGGTCGAGCTGATGACGACCGGCGTCTCGATGGGTGCCTACCACGCCGTCCAGTTCGCCCTCACGCGAGCCGACCTGGCCCCCCTGGCGATCGGCCTCTCCGGCGCCTACGACCCGACCCAGTGGAACGGTTGGGGCGACCTGGGCGACGCGACCTACTTCGCCAACCCCACGGCATACGTGCCGGGTCTGCAGGGTGACCACCTCGAGTGGCTGCGTTCGCGCGTCTCGCTGCTGCTCGTGGTGGGGGAGGGACCCTTCGAGGTCCACCCCACGCGGTCCCTGCCCTCGACCCGCCACCTCGCGCACCTGTTGGCCGAGAAGGGGATTCGCCACGAGCTCGACGTCTGGGGCCACGACAGCGCCCACGACTGGCCCTGGTGGCGCAAGCAGCTGGCCCACCACCTGCCCCGATTCTGCTGAGAGAGAAGGGAACACGCCATGACCGCGAAGCACCTGATCGGACTCCTGCTCGGGGCCGAGGAGGACTGGCCCACCGCGCTCGAGGCGCTCATCAGCGGGCTGGGACCCGTGCGTGGGCCCGACGGCGGCCTGCACGAGATCACCAGTGAGCGGGTGACCATCGAGCCGTTCAACCTGCGCGACAAGCCGCGCCAGGATCTGTGCGTCGACCGCCTCGCCTACTGGTACTACCACCCGCGCGAGTGGCTCAAGAAGGCCGCTCTCATGGACGACGTCTACCTGCTCAACAGCCCCTTCACCTTCCAGTCGATGGAGAAGCACAGCGCCTACTGCGCGCTCATGCGGATGGGGATGCACGTGCCGGAGACGGTGCTTGTGCCCTACAAGCACCCGGTCGACAACGTGCGTTGGGCTTACACCTCGAGCAAGTACAACCAGTCCTTCGACCTCGATGCGATCGCCGACGAGATCGGCTATCCGCTCTTCATGAAGCCCTTCGACGGCGGCGGCTGGCGCGGGGTCTCGTCGGTCAAGGACCGCGACGCTCTGCACAAGGCGTATGACGAGTCCGGCGAGATGCTCATGCACCTCCAGGAGTCGATCAAGGACTTCGAGGTCTTCGCCCGGGCGTTGACCATCGGGCCCGAGACGATGGTGATGAAGTTCCAGCCCGACGAGCCGATGCACAACCGGTATGCCGTCTCCCACGACTTCCTCGCTCCCGAGGTCGGGCAGGAGGCGATCACGATCAGCCAGACCGTCAATGCCTTCTTCCGGTGGGAGTTCAACTCCTGCGAGATGCTCGTCAAGGACGGCGTCGTGTACCCGATCGACTACGCCAACGCCTGCCCCGACGTCGCCGTGACCTCGCTGCACTACTACTTCCCGTGGGCGATGAAGGCGCTGCTGCGCTGGTCGACGTGGTGTGTCGTCTCCGCGCGCAAGCCGCGTTTCCAGGTCGACTCCGACCCGTGGTTCGCGATCGCCGACGACGGTGACCTGGACTACCAGGCCAAGCTCACGGCATACCAGGGGTTGGCCGATGACTACTTCGAGACGGAGCGCTACCAGGAGTTCTGCGCGACCTCGCTGGCGCATGTCGACGAGCTCGTCCTGGACTGGATCGACAGCCCGGCCTTCCGCACGATGCTCACCTCGACGATCCAGCAGACCTATCCGCCGCACGAGTGGGACAAGTTCGAGGGCCACTTCGGTGGGCTCATCGACCTGTGGATCAAGGACGAGCGCTCCGTCCTGGGCAAGGCATGACCCCGAAGCCGCCGTCGATGCCCGGTGGCGGGGCCGCGCTGATTGAGCACTTCGAGGCGCTCATCGACGACCTGGCCGGGGACGGGGTGGCCGCCCTCACCTGAGCGATTCCGCCCTCTTCCCTCCCGATTCGAGGTAATACCGCGGCACCATCCGCGGCGGTAATACCTCGAATCAGCGGAAGGGGGGAGGAGAGCGGAGGGAGGTCAGCTGCCGAGGGCGGCGCTGACGACCTCCTTGGCCTGGGCCTGCACCTCGGCGAGGTGGTCCTCGCCCTGGAAGGACTCGGCATAGATCTTGTAGACGTCCTCGGTGCCCGAGGGTCGCGCCGCGAACCACGCTGACTTCGTCACGACCTTGAGGCCACCGATCGCCGCACCGTTCCCGGGCGCCGAGGTCAGCTTGGCCGTGATCGCCTCTCCCGCAAGGGAAGCCGCAGCGACATCCTCCGGTGACAGCGCCGCCAGCTTGGCCTTCTGCTCGCGGTTGGCCGGAGCGTCGATGCGCGCGTAGGCCGGGTCGCCGTGCTTGGCCACGAGGGCGGCATAGTGCTGCGAGGGCGACTTGCCGGTGCGCGCCTGGATCTCGGAGGCGAGCAGCGCGAGCAGGATGCCGTCCTTGTCGGTGGTCCAGACCGAGCCGTCCTTGCGGAGGAACGACGCTCCCGCCGACTCCTCGCCACCAAAGGGACCGGAGCCGTCGAGCAGGCCCGGCACGAACCACTTGAAACCCACCGGCACCTCGACGAGTCGGCGCCCGAGGTCGGCGGCGACCCGGTCGATCATCGAGCTGCTCACGAGCGTCTTGCCGATGAAGCCGTCCTCGCGCCAGCCCGGCCGTGCCCCGCCGTAGAGGTACTGGATCGCGACGGCGAGGTAGTGGTTGGGGTTCATCAGGCCCGAATCCGGGGTGACGATGCCGTGGCGGTCGGCATCGGCGTCATTGCCGGTGGCGATGTCGTAGTCGTCGCGCTTGTCGATGAGGCTGGCCATCGCGCTGGGGGAGGAGCAGTCCATCCGGATCTTGCCGTCCCAGTCCAGCGTCATGAACCGCCACGTCGGGTCGACGAGCGGGTTGACGACGGTGAGGTCGAGGCGGTGCCGATCCGCGATGGCGCCCCAGTAGTCGACGGCCGCGCCACCGAGCGGGTCGGCGCCGATGCGCACACCGGCCTCGCGGATCGCGTCGATGTCGAGGACATTGGGCAGGTCGTCGACGTAGGTCCCCAGGAAGTCGTATGCCGTGCAGCCTGCTCGCGCTCGCGCGAACGGGATCCGCTTGACCCCCTTCATGCCGTCCTTGATGTAGGCGTTGGCGGCGGCGGCGATGACCTTGGTGGCGTCACTGTCCGCGGGGCCACCGTGCGGAGGGTTGTACTTGAAACCCCCGTCGGACGGGGGGTTGTGGCTCGGGGTGACGACGATGCCGTCGGCAAGGCCGATGCCCGGGCGCATGTCATCGACCCCTGAGACCTTGCCGCGGTTGGCGCGCAGGATCGCGTGCGAGACGGCCGGCGTGGGCGTGTAGCGGTCGTGGGAGTCCACGAGCACCGTGATGTCGTTGGCGACGAGGACCTCGATCGCGCTGGCCCACGCCGGCTCGGACAGGCCATGGGTGTCGCGGCCGAGGAAGAGCGCCCCGTCGAAACCCTGGGCCTTGCGGTAGTCGCAGATCGCCTGGGTGGTCGCGAGGATGTGGTCCTCGTTGAAGGCCGTCCTCAGGCTGGTCCCGCGGTGGCCCGAGGTGCCGAAGGCGACCTGCTGGTCGATGTTCTCGGGGTCCGGCTTCCCGGTGTAGTAGGCCGTCACCAGGTGGGCGACGTCGATGAGGTCGGAGGGCTGGGCGAGTTGGCCGGCGCGCGAGCTGCTCATGCGCCTCATCCTTGCACCGTGCGCGCGTGCGCACACCCCCACTCCACATCCCGTCTCGCACCGTCAGTGGTGTCTGGCAGATCACAGGCGGGGACCGTCTGTGGGCAACCAAACGCCATACCGAGGGGGGTATGGTATAAGGCATGGAAAACACCACGAAGAACCTCGTGGTCCTGGGAGCGGGAACGGCCGGAACGATGGTCGCCAACAAGCTCCGGAAGAGGCTCCCGGACAGCGAATGGACCATCACCGTCGTCGCCAAGGACGACATCCACGACTACCAGCCGGGATACCTGTTCATCCCGTTCGGGATGAACACGCCGCAGCAGATCCGGCGCAGCTCCCGGCAGTTCCTCTCGCCCGACCTGACAGTCGTCATGGCCGAGGTCGAGCGGGTCGATGCCGAGGCCAACACCGTCCACCTCGAGGGCGGCCGTGAGCTGCCCTTCGACCAGCTCGTCATCGCCACCGGTACGACGCCGCGCCCGGACCAGACGCCCGGCACCGAGGGCCCCGAGTTCCACAAGAGCGTCGGTGAGTTCTACACCTTCGAGGGTGCTGTCGCGCTGCGCGACCAGCTCGCCCGCTTCACGGGCGGCCGGCTCGTCGTCCACATCACCGAGCTCCCGATCAAGTGCCCGGTCGCGCCGCTGGAGTTCGCCTTCCTCGCCGATGACTACTTCCGCAAGCGCGGCCTGCGCGACCAGGTCGAGATCGTCTTCGTCACCCCCCTCGACGGTGCCTTCACCAAGCCGGTGGCGAGCAAGACGCTCGGGCACCTGCTCGAGGAGAAGGGGATCACGGTCGAGACCGACTTCATGATCGAGTCGATCGACCAGGAGGAGAGGGTCATCCGCTCCTACGACGAGCGCGAGATCGCCTACGACCAGCTCGTCACCGTGCCCCTCAACATGGGCGCCGACTTCGTCGCCGCGAGCGGACTCGGAGATGAGCTCAACTATGTGCCGGTCGACAAGCACACCAACCGCTCGACCGCCCACGACAACATCTGGGCCCTCGGCGACGCGAGCAACATCCCCACGAGCAAGGCCGGCTCGGTCGCGCACTTCTCCGTCGAGGTCTTCGAGGAGAACTTCATGGACGCCATCGCCGGTCGCCCGCTGAGCCACTCCTTCGACGGCCACGCCAACTGCTTCGTCGAGTCCGGCGGCGGCAAGGCGCTGCTGCTCGACTTCAACTACGACACCGAGCCGCTCACCGGCAGCTTCCCGCTGCCCAAGGTCGGCCCGATGAGCCTGCTCAAGGAGAGCCGCGCCAACCACCTCGGCAAGCTCGCCTTCCGGCACATCTACTGGAACGCCCTGCTCCCGGGTCGCCCGCTCGGACTGCCGTCCGAGATGTCGATGGCCGGCAAGGTGCCGGCCGACGCCTGAGGCGAGCACCCGGCATACCCGTGAAAACCCCACCCACGAAAGGAAAGTGACCACAGTGCCCACCACGACGATCGCGGGCCACGAGGTCGAGGTCAACGAGGAGGGCTTCCTCACCAAGCCCGACCAGTGGACCGAGGACCTCGCCCCCGAGCTGGCCAAGCTCATCGGCCTCGAGCTCACCGACGCCCACTGGCAGCTCATCCGCTTCCTGCGCGAGGACTACAAGGCCCAGGGCGAGACCGCGACCCTGCGCCGCGCCTCGACCCAGTCCGGCGTCCCGGTCAAGGAGCTCTTCGTCCTCTTCCCGAAGAAGCCGGCCAAGAAGATGGCCTACGTCTCCGGCCTGCCCAAGCCGAAGGGATGCGTGTGACCATGAGCGAGCAGAGCGCGACTCCCGTTGTCCCGTCCTTCGACGACGAGAGCGAGGAGGGTGGCCGCAAGCTGGCCATCATCTGCTCCAAGGGCAACCTCGACATGGCCTACCCCGGCCTGATCCTCGCCAACGCGGCCCTCGGGGAGGGGGTGGAAACGCACCTGTTCTTCACCTTCTGGGGCTTCGACATCATCAACAAGGCGACGATGGGGGACCTGAAGTTCTCCTTCGTCGGCAACACCGCGATGCACCTGCCGGGCAGCAGCATGGGGATCCACCACATGCTCGGTGCCCTGCCGGGAGCCACGGCGGGGGCCACCGCCTTCATGAAGAAGCAGATCGCCGACCTCGACGTGCCCGAGGTGCCCGAGTTCCTCGAGCTGCTGTCCGCCTCGGGCGCCCACATGTGGGCCTGCCGGATGAGCGCGGACATGAACCACCTCACCGAGGAGGACCTCTTCGAGGGCGTGGAGGCGATCATCTCCGCCAGCGACTTCATCGAGATGACCGACGGCGCCCAGCTGCTGTTCATCTGACGCCGAGCCGCCGCGCCTCAGCAGAGGAAAGTTCACGAGCCCCCAAGGAGTTCCTTGGGGGCTCGTGCAGTGCGGTGTCCTGGCAGGGGTCAGTGCTCCGACACCGGCGCGAGGTAGACCGTGGACAACGCGGCGACGCGCACGGTCACGTGGTGCGGCTGGTGGTTCCAGCCCTCGTCGACGGCGTCGACGACGACATCGGCCTGGCTGGCCCGCCCGTCCCCGGAGAAGCCCGAGGTGTCGAGGATGACCTTCCACCGCCCGCCGCGCGGCACGCCGATGCGCACCCACTCCTTGTCCTGGCCGCTGTAGTTGGCGACGACGGCCACGGTCTGCAGGCCGCCGTGGTCGTGCTCGCCGAACCGCAGGAAGGAGAACAGGTTGCCGGCGTTGTCATCGGCGTCGAGCCACTGGAAGCCCGCCGGTTCGGCGTCGAGGGCCCACATCGCCGGACGCTCCTTGTAGACCCGGTTGAGCTCCTTGACCAGGTTGTGCACGCGGTAGTGCTCGGGGTGGTCGAGCAGCCACCAGTCGAGGGAGCGGCCGTCGGCCCACTCGCTGGTCTGGGCGAACTCGCAACCCATGAAGAGCAGCTGCTTCCCCGGCTGGGCCCACATGTGCGCGAGGAAGGCGCGCAGCGTGGCCAGGCGCTCCTCGAGCGTCCCGGGGATCTTGTTGGGGAGCGAGCCCTTGCCGTGGACGACCTCGTCGTGGCTGATCGGGAGCAGGTAGTTCTCGCCGAACGCGTACATCATCGAGAAGGTGATCAGGTTGTGGTGGTACTGCCGGTTGATCGGCTGCTCCTGGACGTAGCGCAGCCAGTCGTTCATCCAGCCCATGTTCCACTTCAGCCCGAAGCCCAGGCCGCCGCCGTCGGTGGAGGCGGTCACCCCCGGCCAGGAGGTGGACTCCTCGGCGATCGTCACGATGCCGGGGACCCGCTTGTATGCCGTGGCGTTGGCTTCCTGGAGCAGGCCGATGGCCTCGAGGTGCTCACGTCCGCCGTGGATGTTGGGGATCCACTGGCCGTCGGCGCGGGAGTAGTCGAGGTAGAGCATCGAGGCCACCGCGTCGACGCGCAGGCCGTCGGCGTGGAACTCCTCGAGCCAGTAGAGCGCGTTGGCGACGAGGAAGTTGCGGACCTCGCGCCGGCCGAAGTCGAACACGTGCGTGCCCCAGTCGGGCTGGTCGCCGCGGCGGGGGTCCGGGTGTTCGTAGAGGGCCAGGCCGTCGAAGCGGGCGAGCGCGAAGGCATCCCGCGGGAAGTGCCCCGGCACCCAGTCGAGGATGACGCCGATGTCGTTCTGGTGGAGCACGTCGACGAGGTACTTGAAGTCGTCGGGCGTGCCGAAGCGGGCCGTCGGGGCGTAGTAGCCGGTCACCTGATAGCCCCAGGACGGGCCATAGGGGTGCTCCATGACCGGCAGGAACTCGACGTGCGTGAAGCCGAGGTCCTTGACGTAGTTGACGAGGTGCTCGGCGAGGTCGCGGTAGGACGAGCCCTGCCGCCACGACCCGAGGTGCACCTCGTAGACGCTCATCGGCCCGTTGTGCGGGTTGCTCTCGCGGCGCTTGGTCATCCAGGCGTCGTCGTGCCACTCGTGCCGGGAGTGCTCGACGACCGAGCCGGTGTTGGGCGGGCACTCGGTGCGCCGTGCCATCGGGTCGGCCTTGGCGCGCACGACGTCGTCGGCCCCGCGGATCTCGTACTTGTAGATCGCCCCGTCACCGACGCCGGGGATGAACAGCTCCCACACGCCCGAGGAGCCGATCAGCCGCATCGGGTGGACCCGGCCGTCCCAGTCGTTGAAGTCACCGATGACGCGCACCGCCTTGGCGCGCGGCGCCCAGACGGCGAAGGACGTGCCGGTCACCTCGCCCATCGGGCCGGGGTAGGTCTGGACACGCGCCCCGAGGACGGTCCACAGCTGCTCGTGGCGGCCCTCGTTGACCAGGTGCAGGTCGACCTCGCCGAGGGTGGGCGCGAAGCGGTAGGGGTCATCGCCCAGGTGCTCGATGCCGTCGCCCCACGTCGTCAGGACGCGGTAGTCCATGGTGTGCGACGTGTCCGCACGCACGGCCGAGAAGACGCCCTCGGCCTCGTGCTCGAGGTCGATCTCGACGCCGTCCTCGAAGCGCACCCGCACCGAAGACGCGAGCGGCTTGAGCACCCGGATCCGCAGGCCCTCGCCCTCCACGTGCTGGCCGAGCAGGTCGTGCGGCTGCTGGTGGCGCCCCTGGACCAGGGCCGAGATGGCTCCGGAGACCTCAGGGCTGGGAGTGGGGGTCACGGACTCTCCTTCTGTGCGTCGTGACCGGCGGTGAGTCGGTCGATGGCAGCCAACGGGATCGAGACCCAGTCTGGCCGGTTCCGGGCCTCGTACACCACTTCGTACATCGCCTTGTCGAGCTCGAAGGCGGTGAGGAGGGCCTCATGGGTGAGCGGGTCGACGCCGGAGGCCACGGCATACCCCTGGAGGAAGGCGGTCTGCGCGGCGGTGACCCACGGGCGGGCCGAGCCGGGGTTGTCCAGCTCCCAGGCGCCGCCGCAGTAGTCGAGGCTGCGCAGCATGCCGGCGACGTCGCGGATCCACTGGTCCGGGAGGGCCCGCTCGGCGAGCGGCCGCATCGGCTCACCCTCGAAGTCGAGCAGGATCCACCCGCGGGCGGCCGAGTGGAGGACCTGCCCGAGGTGGTAGTCCCCGTGGATGCGCTGCATCGGCGGCCAGGGCGCGGCGGCAGCGCGCTCGAGCACGCCGTCGACCAGGTCGGCAAAGCGCGCCAGCTGCTCGACCTCTCCGACCGCGGCCGAGAACCTCGCGCGCATCTCCTCGACGATCGCCGTGCCCGTCTCGTGGGTGACCGGGGTCGTGCCGAGCGTCTGGGCGAGGGTGCCGTGCACCTCCGCGGTCGCGGCACCGAGCGCGCGAGCGGCCTCGCTGAAGTCGTGGCCCTCCTCGACGGCGCGGGAGGCCACTCGCCAGGCATCCTCGACACCCGGCAGGAACTCCTGGGCAAAGGCGAGGTCGTATGCCGCGTGCTCACCCTCCGTGGCCGGCTCGCCGGCCGCGGTCGGCCAGTGGGCCCGCAGGTGACCCATCGTCGACGGGACGCGGTGGCAGCCGGCTTCGTAGAGCGCGGACTGCAGGTCCACGTCGGGGTTGTGCCCGGGCTGGAGGGTGCGGAAGACCTTGACCATGAGCGGCATCGCGTGCCCGTCGCCGTCGGAGGCGTCGATGATGATCGAGGTGTTCGACTGCTCGCCCGAGAGCACGCGGGCGGAGCGCACCAGGGGCTCGGCCGGCCAGGTGGGGTGGGCGTGACCGGTCACCGTGTCGTCGAGGGCGCCATCCACGGTGGAGGAGTGGACCTGGTCGTGGCCGCGGAGCACAGCGACCAGCCGGTCGGCGAACACCGGGTCGTGACAGCCGTCGTAGACCCACCGGGTGCCGAGCACCGAGTGCTCGAAGGTGCCGATGAGGGCGGTCTCGGCTCCTGCCAGGGGCGCGCCCCGATAGCTCACCGGCACCTGGTAGACCACGGGGGAGGGGCCGGCGTCGTCGGCCAGGACCATGACCTCGACGCCCACCTCGCCCGCGGGATCCTCGAACCGGAACGAGCGCAGGCGGCGCAGCTGCGGAGTGGCGCCCTTGGCGGCATACCACCGCTGGTGGCCCATCCACGAGGTGAGCAGCTCGACCTTGCTCGGGGTGATGGTGGCGCCGGTGTGGATCTCAGCCACGGTCGTCCTCCGTCTCCAGGGCCAGCCAGAACCAGCCCCGATCGCCGAGGGTGACCGGCACCGTGCCGTCCTCGCCGACGACGTTGAAGACCGCGCCGCCGATCACGTCACGCACGCGCGCGCCGGCGTACTCCTGGGGGAGCTGGATCACGGCGCCCTGGGCGGTCGAGGCGAGGTTGCTGACGCACAGGACGGTGCGGGCCGAGCGGTCCGAGGGCAGCCGGTCGCGGGTGTCGGTGCGCAGGAACGACAGGACGTGGACGTTGCCGGAGTCGACCACGTCGAAGGCGCCCACGCCGAACACCGGGTGCTCCTTGCGGGCGTGGAGGACGCGCCGCAACCAGTGCAGGAAGCTGCTCGGCTGCGCCATCGCGGACTCGACGTTGATGGCCTGCCGGTTGAAGGCGAGGGAGTCCACGACGGGGAGGTAGAGCTTGCCCGGGTCGGCGCTGGAGAAGCCGGCGTTGCGGTCGGGCGTCCACTGCATCGGGGTACGGCTGGCGTCGCGGTCCTCGAGCCAGATGTTGTCGCCCATCCCGATCTCGTCGCCGTAGTAGAGGCAGGGCGACCCGGGCAGGGACAGCACGAGGGCGTGGATCAGCTCGACCTCGGCACGGCTGTTGCCGAGCAGCGGCCAGAGGCGGCGGCGAATGCCGACGTTGGCGCGCATCCGCGGGTCCGGGGCGTACCAGCCGTACATCGCGGCCCGCTGCTCGGGCGTGACCATCTCGAGGGTGAGCTCGTCGTGGTTGCGCAGGAAGGTGCCCCACTGCCCGCCCTTGGGGATGGCCGGGGTGTCGTCCATCGCCTCGATGATCGGGGCCGCGGTCTCGCTGCGCAGGCTGTAGTAGAGCATCGGCATGACGGGGAAGTGGAAGCACATCTGGCACTCCGGCTCCTCGTCGGTGCCGAAGTAGTCCACGACGTCCTTGGGCGGCTGGTTGGCCTCGGCGAGCAGGATCCGGCCGGGGTACTCCTCGTCGACCATGGCGCGGATCTGGCGGACGATGTCGTGGGTGCCCGGGTGGTTCTCGCAGTTGTGGCCCTCCTCCTCGATGAGGTAGGGGATCGCGTCGAGCCGGAAGCCGTCGATGCCCATGTCCATCCAGAAGCGGACGACATCCTTCATCGCGTCGATGACGGCCGGGTTCTCGTAGTTGAGGTCGGGCTGGTGGGAGAAGAACCGGTGCCAGAAGAACTGGCGGCGCACCGGGTCGAAGGTCCAGTTCGACTCCTCGGTGTCGATGAAGATGATCCGGACGCCGTCGTACTTCTCGTCGGTGTCGGACCACACATAGAAGTCCCCGTAGGGGCCGTCCGGGTCGCTCCGGGAGGCCTGGAACCACGGGTGCTGGTCGCTGGTGTGGTTCATCACGAAGTCGGTGATGATCCGGATGCCGCGCTCGTGGGCCTCGGCGACGAGCTGGCGGAAGTCCTCGATGGTGCCGAACTCGGGCAGGATCGCGGTGTAGTCGGCGATGTCGTAGCCACCGTCCCGCAGCGGGCTGGCGTAGAACGGCGGGATCCACAGGCAGTCCACGCCCAGCCACTGGAGGTAGTCCAGCCGGGAGATCACGCCCTGGAAGTCGCCGGTGCCCGACCCGGTCGTGTCGGAGAAGGCGCGGACCAGCACCTCGTAGAACACCGCTGTCTTGAACCACTCCGGGTCGTGCTTGAGGCCGGACACGGGAATGGCGCCAGTGGTGAAGGTGGACACGGCATCTCCTCAGGGGCTGCAGGGGGGAGCGTCCGACAACGGGTCGACCCCATCTTTCCCCAGTGTTGACTAAACCGCTTACATCTCGACAGGTGAAACGTGTCCGAGCGTGTGCGTAAGCGTTTACGCGAAAATGCCGCCCTTTGCTCTGGCATCCCGTACCGTTGGGGTGGACGATCGGCGCACCACCGCGCGCAGGACCGGTCCCGCGGCCCGCCGCGGACGCGGTCCGGGCCCCTCAAGGACGAGGCCGCCCGGAATGCTCGAGCGCGTCGACAGCACCCGTCAGCCCCCGTCAAGCACCCGCCGTCCCCCCACCCCAGGAGCCCTCGTGACCGACTCCGCCGCCGCGCCCGGCCTCACCCCGGAGCCCGCAGCCGTCACCGACGACCCCACGACGGTCGCCGCCGACGGCACCGGCAACCCGCTCGACACCACCGCCGACGGGGCCCCCGCCTGGCGCCACGAGGTGGGCCCACGGCATACGCCGACCTCCAGCCTGGCGCTCGGGCCGGTGATCTCCCCGCCGCACACCGTCGACGGCTTCGTCAAGGCCTTCCTGCACGAGCTCAACTTCGGCCAGGGCGTGCCGCTGTCGACGTCCTCGGTCAACGACCAGTACCTCGCGCTCGCCCGCACCGTGCGCTCCTACCTCATGGCGCGCTGGCTCGAGACCGCTCGGCGCCGCCGCCAGCAGCCGGAGCAGCGGATGGTGGGCTACCTGTCCGCGGAGTACCTCCTGGGTCGCCAGCTCGACAACGCCCTCTCGGCGACCGAGCTGACGCAGCTCGCGACCGACGCGATGGCGGCCTGTGGCATCGACATCGACGACCTGCGCCAGCAGGAGGTCGAGCCGGGCCTGGGCAACGGGGGCCTGGGTCGCCTCGCGGCCTGCTTCATCGACTCCCTGGCCACGCTGGGTGCCCCGAGCATCGCCTACGGCATCCGCTACGAGTTCGGCATCTTCCGCCAGACCTTCGTCGACGGCCGCCAGGTCGAGCAGCCGGACGCCTGGCTCGCGCTCGGCGAGCCGTGGGCCGTGCCGCACCCCGAGATGGAGATCCCCGTCACCTTCGGTGGTCACGTCGAGTCCTACGTCGGCGAGGACGGCCGCGAGCGCCGCCGTTGGGTCCCGGGCTGGGGCGTGCTCGCGCTGCGCTACAACTACATGGTGCCCGGCTACCAGAACGGCGTCGTCAACACCCTGCGCCTGTGGCGGGCCCGGGCGAGCGACGCCTTCGACCTGCACATCTTCAACGCCGGCGACTACGCCGAGGCGGTGCGCTCGCAGACCTTCGCCGAGAACATCTCCAAGGTGCTCTACCCCGAGGACTCCACGCCCCAGGGCAAGGAGCTGCGCCTGCAGCAGCAGTACTTCTTCGTTGCCGCGTCGCTCAAGGACTTCATCCACCACACGATGCCCAAGGGCTTCGACGTGCGGGAGCTGCCCGAGCGGATTATCTTCCAGCTCAACGACACCCACCCGGTCATCGCGGTGCCCGAGATGATGCGGATCCTCATCGACGAGTACGACCTCGAGTGGGACGAGGCGTGGGGCATCACCAAGCAGTGCTTCGCCTACACCTGTCACACCCTGCTGCCCGAGGCCCTCGAGGTCTGGCCGGTCTCGCTGCTGGAGCGGCTGCTGCCGCGGCACATGGAGATCATCTACCGCATCAACGAGGACTTCCTCGCCGAGCTGCGTGAGACCTACCCCGGCGACGAGCTGCGCGTGCGCCGGATGTCGATCATCGCCGACCATCCCGAGCGCTCGGTCCGGATGGCGCACCTGGCCACGGTCGCCTCGGTCAAGGTCAACGGTGTGGCCGCCCTGCACAGCGAGCTGCTCAAGGACAAGGTGCTCAACGACTTCTCCGAGCTGTGGCCGGAACGCTTCACCAATGTCACCAACGGCGTGACGCCCCGCCGCTTCATCCGCCAGTCCAACCCGGCGCTGACCAAGCTCATCACCGACACCATCGGCAAGGGCTGGGTGGCCAACCTCGACCGCCTCGAGGAGCTCACGGCATACGCCGACGACCCCGAGTTCCGCGAGCGGTTCCGGGCCGTCAAGGCCGCGAACAAGGTGCGCATCTCGGAGGTCCTCGAGCAGCGCGACGGGATCGTCCTGCCCAAGGACCACCTGCTCGACGTCATGGTCAAGCGGCTCCACGAGTACAAGCGGCAGAGCCTGAAGCTGCTCCACATCGTCACGCTCTACGACCGGCTGATCTCGGGCGAGGTCGACCCGGCGAGCCTGACGCCGCGCACGGTCGTCTTCGGCGCGAAGGCTGCCCCGGGCTACCACATGGCCAAGGAGACGATCTTCCTGATCAACTCCGTCGCCAAGGTCGTCAACGCGGACCCACGTGTGGACGGGCGACTGTTCGTGGCGTTCCCGCCGAACTACAACGTCACCCTCGCCGAGAAGCTCATCCCGGCGGCCGACCTCTCCGAGCAGATCTCGCTCGCCGGGAAGGAGGCCTCGGGCACCGGCAACATGAAGTTCGCCCTCAACGGCGCGCTCACCATCGGGACCGACGACGGCGCCAACGTCGAGATCCGCGAGCTCGTCGGCGACGACAACTTCTTCCTCTTCGGCATGACCGAGCCGGAGGTCGCCGAGCTGCAGGCGCGCGGTTACCACCCGGGCGAGTTCTACGAGGGCAACCCCAGCCTCAAGCGCGCGATTGACCTGATCGCGAGCGGCCACTTCACCGAGGGCAACCGCGACGCGGTGAGCGCGGTCATCGGCGACCTGCTCTACAACGACCGCTTCCTCGCGCTCGCCGACTACGCCTCCTATCTCGTGGCGCAGGAGCGGGTCGAGGCGGCGTATGCCGACCAGGACGAGTGGTCACGCAAGGCGATCCTCAACGTCGCGCGGACCGGCTTCTTCTCCTCGGACCGCTCGATCCGCGACTACATCGACCGCATCTGGCACGTGAAGACCTCCATCTGACCCGAGCCGAGCGGGGGCGTATGCCGTCCGCTCACCTGAGCGCGCTTGCTTCGGTGTGTTGGGTGTGGGGTCCTGACCCCACACCCAACACACCGAGCAATGTGGTGCCTGTGGATGACGGACGCCGGGCCACGGCGTAGGCGGCAGGCTGGCGGGCATGACAGCCTCCGGCAGCGGCATCGACCGAGGCGCCCTGCGGCTGGCGGCCACCTTCCAGCACGGCCTGCTCACCCGGGGCCAGTGCCTCGCCGCCGGCGTGACGTACGAGAGCGTGCGTCACGCGGTGCGGAGCGGGCGCTGGGTGAGGCTGGCCTCGGGCGTCTACCTCACCGAGCCGGGACGGACCGGCTGGGAGGTCACGGCCGCTGCGGCCCAACTCGCCGTCCGTGGCGTCGGACCCACCGACCTGCAGAGGGGTGACGGTCCGCTCACCTCGCCGCCGGTGGCACTGTTCGGCACCGCCGCTGCGCGCGCCTGGGGGATGCCGGGCGCAGAGCGGGCGCCCCTGCAGCTGGCGGTGCCCCGACACACGGGCATCCGTGGGCCAGCGGGCGTGAGAGTGCGCCGCATCGACGACTGGAACCGGCGGGTGGACCTCACCAGCTTCCCGTGGCGCACGACCAAGGCCGCCACGGTCCTGGACTGCGCCGCCGACGGCTCCGCGGACGACGCCCTGGCGTGGCTCGCGCGAGCAGTGCAGAAGCGGCTGACTCCCATGGAGTTGCTCGAGCGAGAGCTGTCGGCCCGCGAACGACTGCGGCACGGGGCGCTGATCCGCGAAGCGTTGGCCGACGCCAAGGCGGGTGCCCACTCCGCCGCCGAGCTGCGCTATGTGCGTGACGCTCAGCGACCCCACGGCCTGCCCGTCGCCAGGCGGCAGGCGCCCAGCACCGCCAACGGCCGGTCGGCGCACGACAACTGCTATGACGGCTTCGACGTGGTCATCGAGGTCGACGGACGCCTCGGTCACGAGGACTGGGACGCCCGCGTCAAGGACGGACGCCGCGACCGCCAACTCGGGGCGACCGGGCGGTGGACGTCACGGGTCTTCTGGTCCGACGTGGCGGTGACGCCCTGCCAGACCGCTCGGGAGGTCGCGGCGCTCCTGCGTGCGAAGGGCTGGACCGGTGCCCTGCGCGCCTGCCGCCGCCCGAGGTGCTGCGCCCTGGAGGGCTAGGTGTGGTGGAGGTGGGGTCAGGACCCCACCTCCACCACACCGTGGACGTTGACGGCGGGCGACGCGCGCGTCAGAAGTAGCGGCGGACGTGGATGATGTGCACCGGCTCGCTGCTCGGGCCGAGGATCACCGTGTTGTCCTGGTACCACGGCCACTCCTGACCGGTGATCAGCTCGTGCGCGATGAAGCCCTCGTGCGGCTCGAAGCCCAGCGCCTCCATGTCGAGGTGGATCATCGTGGTGCGCGTGCTGTGCGGGTCGGTGTTCGCCACGACGAGCACGACGTCGTCCCAGCTGTGCCCGCTCTCCTCGACGACGCGACGCCGCTTGCTGAAGACCAGCACCTGGTCGTCATCCGCGCGATGGAAGGTGATGTTGCGCAGCCACATCAGCGAGGGGTGCTCACGCCGGATCTCGTTGAGCCGGGTGAGATAGGGCGCGAGCGTCTGCCCGGCCTTGGGGCCACCCGGCTCGTAGTCGGCCCAGCGCCGGTCCTTGTACTCGTACTTCTCGTTGTCGATCTGCTCCTCGGCACCGGGGCGGGCGACCGATTCCATCAGCTCGTAGCCGGTGTAGATGCCATAGGTCGGCACGAGCGTCGCCGCCAGCGCCGCCCGGAGCTTCCACGCCGCGACCCCACCGAACTGCATGTACGGCGTGAGGATGTCGTGGGTCGTCGGCCAGAACGAGGGCCGCATGTAGAACGAGGCCTCGCCGGCGAGCTCCTCGACGTACTCCCGCAGGTCGGCCGCCGTGTTGCGCCAGGCGTAGTACGTGTAGCTCTGCTGGAAGCCGACCTTGCCGAGCGTGTGCATCATCGCCGGCTTGGTGAACGCCTCGGCCAGCCAGATCACGTCCGGGTGGTCCCGACCCACGTCCTGGATCAGCCACTGCCAGAACTCCACCGGCTTGGTGTGCGGGTTGTCGACGCGGAAGATCTTGACCCCGCGGTCGATCCAGACCTGCATGACCCGCCGCACCTCGGCATACGCACTGGCCGGGTCGTTGTCGAAGTTCAGCGGGTAGATGTCCTGGTACTTCTTCGGGGGGTTCTCGGCATACGCGATGGTGCCGTCGGAGCGGGTGGTGAACAGCTCCGGGTGCGTCGTGACCCACGGGTGGTCGGGGGAGGCCTGGAGGGCGATGTCCATCGCGACCTCCATCCCCAGCCGCGCTGCCTCGGCGACGAAGAAGTCGAAGTCCTCCCAGTCACCCAGGTCCGGGTGGAGGGCGTCGTGCCCACCGTCGGGGGAGCCGATGGCATAGGGGCTGCCCGGGTCCTCGGCGCGCGCGTTGAGCGTGTTGTTCGGGCCCTTCTTCGCTGCCTGCCCGATCGGGTGGATCGGGGTCAGGTAGACCACGTCGAAGCCCATCGCGGCAATCGCCGGCAGCCGCTTCGCAGCCGTCCGGAAGGTCCCGGAGGTCCAGCGGTGCTCGGTGACGTCGTAGGTCGCGCCCTCGCTGCGGGGGAAGATCTCGTACCAGGCACCCGCCAGCGCCAGCTCGCGCTCGACGAGCAGGGACAGCTCGGCCGACGGGCTCACGTGCTCGCGCAGGGGTCGCTGGGCCAGCTCCTCGGCGACGGCGTCGGCGAGGCCGGCGTCGAGGCGCTCGAGGGGCGAGGCCGCAGCATCGCGCAGGCCCTTGACCGCGGTGGCGAGGACCGCGGCGGCCGCCTTGGGCCGCTTGACCTCCTTGGCCGCCCGCTCGAGGACGCGCGCGCCCTCCTCGAGCATCAGCTCGGTGTCGACGTCGGCCTTGACCTTGATCGTCGCGTCGTGCACCCACGTGCCGTAGGGGTCGGACCAGCCCTCGACGCGGTAGCGCCACCAGCCCTCGACCTCGGGCTCGATCGGCGCCACCCAATGGTCTAGGCCCGGGTTGGTGCAGGTCATCAGCCGGTGCTCGACGGTGCCGTCCGGTCGGGTCAGGACGAGGGTGGCGTTGACGGCGTCGTGGCCCTCGCGGAAGACGGTCGCGGTGATCTCCACCAACTCACCGACGACGGCCTTGGCCGGTCGGGCGCCGCAGTCGACGCAGGGACGTAGGTCCTGCACGGGGATGCGGCCGATGGGGGACTGGGGGCGGGTCGTCTGGGGCGCGCTCACGCCCTGAACGCTACCGCCCGTCAGGTCGCGTCGTCAGCGCTCCACACCTGCAGGCTGAGCGGTGCCACCGTCACCGGGCCGGGCGGGCGCGGCGCTCCGGCCTCCTGGGGCCGCTCCCAGACGCTGTCCCACAGCAGCCGGTATGCCGTGAGCCCGGGGACGTCGGGCAGGCGCACCTCGACGTCGTGGATGCCGCCGTGGAGGACGACGAGCACCGACTGGCGCCCGAGCCAGGCGCCGTTGACGAGCATCTGGAGAGTGCGCGACCACGGGTCGTGCCAGCCTCCGTCCATCGCCCACCCGTCCGCGCCGAACCACGCCAGGTCCATCGAACCGTCGTCGTGGACCTGCCGGCCCAGCGACCAGGTCCGCTGGCGCAGGGCCGGGTGGTCGCGGCGGATCGCCAGCAGGTGGCGGGTCGTGGCGATCATGTCCTCCTGCCACGGCTCGAGGTCCCAGTCGAACCAGGAGATCTCGTTGTCCTGGCAGTAGGGGTTGTTGTTGCCCCCCTGGCTGCGGCCGAACTCGTCGCCGGCGTTGATCATCGGGATGCCCGCGGAGAGCAGCAGCGTGCCCAGCAGGTTGCGATGCGAACGCCGCCGCAGCGCCAGGACGTCCTCGTCGAGGGTCACGCCCTCGACGCCGTGGTTCCACGACCGGTTGCCCTCGGTGCCGTCGCGGTTGTCCTCACCGTTGGCGAGGTTGTGCTTGACGTCGTATGCCGTGGTGTCGGCGAGCGTGAAGCCGTCGTGGGCGGCGACGAAGTTGATCGACGCGGTCGGGCCGCGGTCGTGGGTGCCGAAGAGGTCGCGCGAGCCGGCGAGTCGGGTCGCCAGGTCCTGCACCCCGTGGCCGGACTCGCCGGCGAGCTGGCCGCGGGCGTCGCTGAGCCAGAAGGTCCGCACCGAGTCGCGGTAGCGGTCGTTCCACTCCGAGAACGGCGGCGGGAACTGGCCGGTGCGCCAGCCGTGGATGCCGACGTCCCACGGCTCGGCGATCAGCTTGACCCGGGAGAGCACCGGGTCGGTGCGGGCCGCGACGAGGAAGGGGTGGTCGGGGTCGTACTCGTCCCCGCGTCCGCGCCCCAGGGCCACCGCGAGGTCGAACCGGAAGCCGTCGACGTGGCACTCCTGCACCCAATAGCGCAGCGAGTCCAGCGCCATCCGGCAGACGATCGGGTGGCGCAGGTCCAGGGTGTTGCCGCAGCCGGTGACGTCGATGTCCTGGCCGCGCTCGTCGAGGCGGTAGTAGGCGCGATTGTCCAGGCCGCGGAAGGACAGGGTGGCCCCGTGCCGGTCCTGCTCGGCGGTGTGGTTGTAGACCACGTCGAGGATCACCTCGAGGCCGGCGCGGTGGAGCAGCTTGACCATGCCCTTGAACTCGTCGAGGACGCCTTGCGGATCGGTGGCCGCCGCATACGGGGCATGGGGGGCGAAGAAGCCGAGGGTGTTGTAGCCCCAGTGGTTGGTCAGGCCGCGTTGCACCAGGGCCGGCTCGTGCGTGAAGGCGTGGATCGGCAGCAGCTCGACCGCCGTCACGCCCAGGCCCTTGAGGTGGGCGATCGTCGCGGGGTGCGCCAGTCCGGCATACGTGCCCCGAAGGTGCGCGGGCACACCGGGGAGGTTCTTGGTGAGGTTGACGACGTGGGTTTCGTAGATGACCGACTCACTGCGGCTGATGAGCGGCGGGCGGTCGCCCTCCCAGTCGAAGCCGTCGCGCACGACGACCCCGCGCGGCATCGACCCGGCGCTGTCGAGCCGGGAGGGTGACTCGGGGTTGCCGCGCCAGGTCTCGGCGTCGACATCGTGGCCGTAGACCGGCGCGCCCCAGGTGACCTCGCCCTCGAGTGCCCGGGCATAGGGGTCGAGGAGCAGCTTGGCCGGGTTGTGCCGCTGGCCGTGACCGGGTTGCCAGGGGCCGCTCACCCGGAAGCCGTAGCGCTGCCCCACCCCCATACCGGGGACGAAACCGAACCACCACCCGTGCGCGCGCTCGGTGAGCGGCAGGCGCCGCTCGCTGGTGCCGGCGCTGTCGCCGGCGTCGAAGAGGCAGACCTCGACCTGGTCGGCGTGACCGGCATACACACAGGCGTCGGCGCCGCCCTCGACGAGGGTGACACCGGGGGCGGGTGCGAGGTCGCGACCGAGGGGGAGCGGCGCAGTGGTCGTGGCGGCCGAGGGAGGCATCGCGGCATGCGCGCGGGTCGACATGGGTCCCAAGCGTAGGGAGTCCCCGGGAAAGGTCGTTACGGTGGTGGCATGACCGATCCCGCCTCGCTGCCCAACTTCCCGCCGCCCGCCGACGAGCACCCGCTCCGCGGCCGCGTCCTCGATGCCCTGCAGGACATCGGGATCCAGCCCGACATCGACGGGGACGGCGACGTCTCCTTCACCGCCAACGACCAGAACCTCTTCGTGCGCTGCCACGAGGGCGAGATGGCGATCATGCGGATCTTCGGGCAGTGGCAGCTGCCCCCCTCGCTCGAGGGCCAGGACCAGCGGCTCCTCGAGGTCTGCAACGAGCTCAACCTCACGCTGAACTGCGTGAAGACCGGCATCGGTAATGGCACCCTCGCGGTCACCTGTGACCAGCTGACCGGCCCGGGCGTCAACCTCGACATGGCCCTCCAGATCGGCATCCAGCTCGTCCTCTCGACCGTCGGCTACTGGCACCAGCGCGCCCTCGGCATCGATGAGCAGGGCAACCCGGTCGACCCGACGGGGAGCGGATCATGACCGAGCTCGTGCGGCTCGAGGTCGAGGGCGGCATCGCCACGATCCACCTCCAGCGCCCGCCGATGAACGCGCTGTGCGCCCAGCTCGGCACCGAGCTGGGGTCGCTGCTGCCGGAGATCGCCCAGCGCGACGACATCGCTGCCGTCATCGTTTACGGCGGGGAGAGGGTCTTCGCGGCCGGGGCCGACATCAAGGAGATGGCCGACCTCGACCTGCCCGGCATGACGGCATACGGCCGCCTGCTCCAGGACTTCACCAACGACCTGGCGGCGCTGCCCAAGCCGACGATCGCCGCGATCACCGGCTACGCCCTCGGCGGTGGCTTCGAGCTGGCCCTGTGCTGCGACTTCCGCATCGCCGGCGCCACCGCCAAGGTGGGCTTCCCCGAGATCACCCTCGGCGTCATCCCCGGCATGGGCGGCACGCAGCGGGCCGCTCGTCTCGTCGGGCCCTCGCGGGCCAAGGAGATCGTCTTCTCGGGGCGCTTCATCGGCGCCGACGAGGCGCTCGCGATGGGGCTGGTCAACCAGGTCGTGCCCGAGGGCGAGGACGTCTACTCCGCGGCCCGGGCCTGGGCCGGCCGCTACGTCGGTGGCCCCGCCATGGCGTATGCCGCGGCCAAGCAGGTCATCGACCGCGGCCTCGAGGTCGACCTGGCCACCGGCCTGGAGATCGAGCGGATGGCCTTCGCCTCGCTCTTCGCCACCGAGGACCAGAAGATCGGGATGGCCGCCTTCGTCGCCAAGGAGAAGCCGACCTTCACCGGCCGCTGAGCCAGGACGCGGCGAGGGCGTGGTGAGGGCCGGGTGAGTGCCGGGTGAGGGCGTGGTGATCGTCACGCCGCGCGGATGAGGGAGGCACCGGCGCGACCTGAGAGGATGTCGGGGATCCCTTGCCCACCCGACCCACGAAGGACGAGGCACGCATGAACATCGTCGTCTGCGTCAAGCATGTCCCGGACGCCCAGGCGGACCGGACCTTCTCCGAGGACCACACCGTCGACCGCACCGGCGTCGACGGCCTGCTCTCCGAGCTCGACGAGTACGCCGTCGAGGAGGCGCTCAAGCTCGCCGAGGCCACGAGCGGCGAGGTCACCGTCGTCACGGTCGGCCCGGCCGCCGCGGCCGATGCGGTGAAGAAGGCCCTGCAGATGGGCGCCGACAAGGGCGTGCACGTCAGCGACGAGGCGATCCACGGCTCCGACGCGCCGGCCACCTCGCTGATCCTCGCCGAGGCGATCAAGAAGGCGACCGAGGGCAGCCCGCAGCTCGTCATCACCGGCATGGCCTCGACCGACGGCACCATGGGCGTCGTCCCGGCCATGCTCGCCGAGCGCCTCGGCCTGCCGCAGGTCACCTATGCCAGCGAGCTCACGCTCGAGGGCGAGAAGGTCACCATCAAGCGCGACAACGACGCGAGCACCGAGACCATCGAGGCCACCCTCCCGGCCCTGGTCTCGGTCACCGACCAGATCAACGAGCCGCGGTACCCCTCGTTCAAGGGGATCATGGCGGCCAAGAAGAAGCCCGTCGAGACGTGGGGCCTGGCCGACCTGGGCATCGATGCCGGTCAGGTGGGCCTGGCCAACGCCTGGACCAAGGTCGTCGAGATCTCCAAGCGCCCCCCGCGCGAGAAGGGCGAGATCATCACCGACGAGGGCGACGGCGGCACCAAGCTCGCCGAGTTCCTGGCCGGCCGCAAGTTCCTCTGACGGCCCGAGAAGCGAAAAGGTAGGTAGACGCCACCATGGGCGAAGTTCTCATCCTCGTCGACCACGTCGACGGCAAGCTGCGCAAGGCCACCGCCGAGCTGCTCACCATCGCGCGCCGCCTCGGCGAGCCCTCGGCCGTCCACATCGGCCCGGGCGCGGACACGGCGCAGGTCACCCTCGCCAAGTACGGCGCGCACAAGGTCTACGTCTTCGACGACGAGGCGGCCCTGAAGAACCTCGTCGCCCCGCAGGCCGAGGTCCTCGCCGCCGTCGTCGCCAAGGCCGACCCGGTGGCGGTGCTGCTGCCGAGCAACACCGGCGGCAAGGAGATCGCGGCCCGGCTCGCGGTCAAGACCGAGTCCGGCCTGATCACCGACGCGGTGGACGTCCAGGCGGGGGAGGGTGGCCCGGTGGCGACCCAGTCCGCCTTCGCCGGCGGCTACACCGTGAAGTCCCAGGTCACCAAGGGTGCGGCGATCATCGCGGTCAAGCCGAACTCCGCGGCCATCGAGGCCGCCCCGGCGGCCGCGGCGCCCGAGAAGGTCGAGATCACCCTCTCCGACCTCGCGACCTCGGCGCCGATCACGGACCGCCAGCCGAAGGCCAAGTCCGGCCGGCCCGAGCTGACCGAGGCCTCGATCGTGGTCTCCGGCGGCCGTGGCACCGGTGGCGACTTCGGCCCGGTCGAGTCCTTCGCCGACTCCCTCGGCGCGGCCGTCGGCGCGAGCCGCGCGGCGGTGGACTCCGGCTGGTACCCCCACTCCAACCAGGTCGGCCAGACCGGCAAGCAGGTGTCGCCGCAGCTCTACGTCGCCGCCGGCATCTCCGGGGCGATCCAGCACCGCGCCGGCATGCAGACGTCCAAGACGATCGTCGCGGTCAACAAGGACGAGGAGGCGCCGATCTTCGAGCTCGTCGACTTCGGCGTCGTCGGGGATCTCTTCAACGTCCTGCCGCAGGCGACCGACGAGGTCAAGAAGCGCAAGGGCTGACCGTCCCCGCCCGGCTGCCGGGCGACCCGAGAGCGTATGCCGTGCCCACGGCATACGCTCTCGGCTTTGCAGGGAGGGAGCACCCCGCACCCCCTCCTAGACTTGTGCGGTGCCTGTCTACCTCGACCACGCGGCCACCACGCCCATGGTGCCCGCCGCCATCGAGGCGTATGCCGAGGCGCTGGCCAGGGTGGGCAACCCCAGTTCGCTGCACACCTCCGGGCGCAAGGCACGGGCCCTGGTCGAGGAGTCGCGCGAGCGGATCGCGGCGGCGCTCGATGCCCGCCCCTCCGAGGTGATCTTCACCAGCGGTGGGACCGAAGCCGACAACCTCGCCATCAAGGGCAGCCTGTGGGCTGCGGTGGCCTCGAACCCGTTGCGGCGCAGGGTGATTGCCAGTGGCATCGAGCACCACGCCGTGCTCGACCCGATCGTCCACCTCGTCGACACCGGCCAGGCGGACGTCACCTGGCTCGAGCCCGATCGCTGTGGTCACGTGCAGGTCGAGGACCTGACGCGCGCCCTGGCCGACACCGGCGACGCGGCCCTCGTGACGGTCATGTGGGCCAACAACGAGGTCGGCACGGTGCAGCCGATCCAGGGGCTCGCGGAGGTCGCGCGCTCCCACGGCGTGCCGCTCCACACCGATGCCGTGCAGGCCGTCGGCCACCTCCGGCTTTCCTTCGCGGACAGCGGCGCCGACCTCATGACCGTCTCGGCCCACAAGTTCGGTGGCCCGATCGGCGTCGGCGCGCTGCTCGCCCGACGGGGGGCTGCGCTCGTGCCGCTCTCGCACGGTGGGGGCCAGGAGCGCCAGGTGCGCAGCGGCACCCTCGATGCCCCGGCCGTCCATGCCTTCGCCGTCGCGCTCGACGAGGCGGTGCGGGTGCGCGATGTCGAGGCCAAGCGGCTCGGCACGCTGCGTGACCGCCTCATCGACGGGGCCATGGCGCTCGGCCTGGGCATCACCGTCAGTGGGTGCTGGTCACCCGGCGACGTCGAGGACCGGCTCCCCGGCAACGCCCACCTGCTCGTGCCGGACGCCGAGGGCGACTCGCTGCTCTACCTCCTCGACGCCGCGGGGGTTGAGGTGAGCACCGGCTCGGCCTGCCAGGCCGGCGTGCCGCGACCCAGCCACGTCCTGCTCGCGATGGGATACACCGACCGAGAAGCGCGGGGTGCGCTCCGGATCAGCCTGGGTCACTCGAGCACGGACGCCGACGTCGACGCCTTCCTCGCGGCCCTGCCCGGTGTGGTCGAGCGGGCCCGGCGGGCCAGCCGGAGGCCGTGATGCGCGTCGTCGCAGCGATGAGCGGCGGCGTCGACTCCGCGGTCGCCGCCTCTCGGATGGTCGAGGCCGGGCACGAGGTCGTCGGCGTGCACCTGGCCCTGTCGCGTTCGGCAGCGACCCTGCGCGAGTCGGCGCGAGGGTGCTGCACGATCGAGGACGCCGGGGATGCCCGTCGCGTGGCCGACCGGCTCGGCATCCCGTTCTACGTCTGGGACATGGCCGATCGGTTCGCCCAGGACGTGATGGCGGACTTCGCCGCCGAGTACGCCGCCGGCCGCACCCCCAACCCCTGCCTGCGCTGCAACGAGAGGATCAAGTTCTCGGCGCTGCTCGACAAGGCCCTGGCCCTGGGGTTCGACGCGGTGGCGACCGGGCACTACGCCCAGATCGTCGAGGGTCCGCACGGGCGCGAGCTGCATCGCGCGGTCGACTCGGCCAAGGACCAGTCCTATGTCCTGGGCGTGCTCGATGCCGACCAGCTGGCCCACGCCTTCTTCCCGCTCGGGGACACCACCAAGCCGCAGATCCGCGAGGAGGCGGCGGCCCGGGGGTTCTCGGTGGCCAGGAAGCCGGACTCCCACGACATCTGCTTCATCCCCGACGGCGACACCCGGGCCTACCTCACGAGGGTGCTGGGGGAGGCCCCCGGCGACCTGGTGACGCCCGAGGGCGAGGTCATCGGGACGCACTCGGGTGCCTATGGCTTCACCGTGGGCCAGCGGCGCGGCCTGGGCCTGGAACGGTCCTCCCTCGACGGCGAGCCGCGCTATGTCGTGGGCGTCGAGGCCGCCCGCAATCGCGTCGTCATCGGCACTGCCGACCTGCTCGGTGTCGACGACATCATCGGCGACCATGCGCGCTGGTGCGGCCCGGCGCCGGTCGGCGCGGTCGCGTTGGGCGCGCAGGTGCGGGCGCACGGCGCGGAGGTTCCGTGCACGGCATACGCCCTCTCCGACGGGACGGTCCGCGTGCAGCTGGCCGAGCGGATCAGGGGAGTGGCGCCGGGGCAGTCGGTCGTGCTCTACGACGGGACGCGGGTGGTCGGCTCGGCGACGATCGCGTCGACGGCGACCTCGAAGGCGCGATGCAGCAGCACCAGACGTACCTGCAGACGAACCCGAACGACGGCCGCGCCTGGGCGAACGTGGGCGCGATTCACTCGGTGCGTGGCCAGTTCCAGGAGGCCATCAACGCCTACGAGCGCGCCGCGCAGCTGGGCGGCGATGAGCGCTTCGCCCGTGAGGCGCAGTACGCCCGCAACCGCGCGACCCAGATGCAGTACCTGCAGACGCTGCGGCGCGCGGCGTGTGGGCCCGGAATGCGCTGAATCAATCGAGCACATTTCGAGCGGCAGGCCGGCCAGTTCAGCGTGAGACTTGGCCTGCATGCAGCTGACGCTCGAGCGCCTCGCCGGCGTGGAACGAGAGACTGACGTCGGGTTGCGGCTGCGTGGCCGGTCGGTGGCCGCGGTGTGTCTGGTCGCGATTCTTGCCGGAGCGGCGCTCGCCATCACCCACGTCATCGTCGAGAGCCCCTTCGACGCCATCATCTCGGCCGTCGCCGCGCTCGGTGGCCCGGTCGTGCTGCTGTGGTGGCGCCGCACCCGGAGTCGCCCCGCGGCGCTCAACCTCACCCTCAGCTGGTACCTCGCCCTGTTCTTCGTCGGCGCGCTCTGGACGCACGACGTCACCTACCTTGCGTGGTTCTCGTCGTTGCCCATCGGCGCATTCTTCATCGGCGGGCAGCAGTCGGGCTTGCGGTGGACGGTGGTGGTCTTCCTCTGCCTCGCCGTCATCGTCGGGCACCTCTTGTCGAGCCCGCTCGAGGTCGAGGCGCCGCTCGTGGTGAAGGCGGTGCGGGCCATCGGGCTGCCGGCCACCATCGCGGCCCTCGGCTACCTCTTCGAGCGCTCCCGAACCCGGGCGCTGCACGAGCTCGACACCGCCCGCCTGGCTGCGCTCGAGGCCAACGCGGCGCGCGGGCGGCTGCTCGCGAAGGTGAGCCACGAGGTGCGCACGCCGCTCAACGGAGTCCTCGGGCTCACCCAGTCGTTGCTGCTGCAGCCGCTGCCAGAGGCCGTCCGTCACGACCTGGACCTCATTCACCAGAGCGGCACGGGGCTGGTCTCGCTCATCAACGACCTGCTCGACCTCGCGCGCGTCGAGGCGGGGAAGCTCGAGCTGCACCCTGCGCCGGTCGACCTGCGCCGCCTGGTGCTCGACGTCTCGGGTCTGCATCGGGCAGCGGCCGTTCAGAAGGGGCTCGAGCTTCGGGTCGATGGCGTCGACCTGCCGCTCTGGGTCTCGACTGACGAAGTGCGGCTGCGGCAGGTGCTGGGCAACCTCGTGGCGAACGCCGTCAAGTTCACCGAGCGCGGCGCCGTCACCATCGCCCTCGCGCGTGGGCGCGACTCGAATGGGCTGGTCGAGGTGGGGCTGTCGGTCGAAGACACGGGGCGCGGCATTCCCGCCGAGGCGCTCTCGAGCCTGTTTCAGCCCTTCACGCAGGCGCACCGTGACCTCGAGCACACCGGCAGCGGCCTGGGGCTCGCCATCAGCCAGGAGCTCGTGGGCACGCTGGGTGGCCAGCTCTCGGCGGCGAGCACCGTGGGCGTCGGCTCGGTGTTCACGGTGCTGCTCACCGTGCCGACGGCGCTGCCTCACGAGCAACGAACGCCCACGCCGCAGGTGCTGCCCTCGTTTCGTGCGCTGGTGGTCGATGACAACGCGCTCAACCGGCGGGTCGCCCGGGCCCTGCTCGAGCGCATCGGCGGCGTGACGCGTGAAGCTGGCGATGGGTGCGAGGCGCTGACGCTGGCGCAGGCCGAACCGACCGACCTCGTCTTCATGGACCTGCAGATGCCCGTGATGGACGGGCTCGAGGCGACGCGCGCGCTGAGGGCTGCGGGGTTCGCGGGCGGCATTCTGGCGCTGACGGCCAGCGCTGGCCCCGAGACCGAGGCGGAGTGTCTCGCCGCGGGCATGAACGGGTGTGTGGCCAAGCCCGTGCAGCTCGAGCGGCTGCGTGAAGAGGTCGCGCGCGTGCTGAAGCTGAAGCGCGCTGCGTGAGCTGATCAGCGCGGTACGACGTCGAGCTGCTTCACCAGCCCGCTCGAGGGGAGTCGGGCTTCGAGG
>Ga0102832_1000592_pt1 | contig 49821 bp, 48 predicted proteins | sample EBPBio282013_DNA_FD_88942 | JGI IMG/M metagenome (GOLD analysis project Ga0102832, IMG submission 88942) | Wastewater treatment Type I Accumulibacter community from EBPR Bioreactor in Madison, WI, USA - Reactor 2_5/28/2013_ DNA (Illumina Assembly) | ecosystem: Engineered > Bioreactor > EBPR >...
CGACCGGAACACCGACGGGACCATCGAAACCACCAGTGGAGAACGGGACAAGATCACGTGCATAACAAGCATGAGCGCGCGACTCAGGAGCTACCACTCGTCGAGGTGATGTTCCGGCGACGGCTATCGCCGAGATCGTCGCAGCCCTTCCTGCCATGGGCCGGCTCGTCTTGGCCGAGTCGAGCCGTGTCCCCCGGCCCGTCCGGCTTGCGCGCACCGGCTCGTGCCTGCCAGCCTCCTCGGAGCCGAACAGCAAGGAACCCTATGACCAACCAGACCACCCTGCACATGTGGACCGACGGCGCCTGCAAGGGCAATCCGGGTCCGGGCGGCTGGGGCGTGCTGATGACCTACGGCCCGCACTCCCGGGAACTGTTCGGCGGCGAGGCGCTCACCACCAACAACCGGATGGAGCTCCTGGCGGTGATCCGCGGCCTGGAGGCGCTGACCCGTCCCAGCGAGGTGCACCTGCACGTCGATTCCGCGTACGTGATGAACGGCATGACCAAGTGGATCCACGGCTGGAAGCGCAACGGCTGGCGCACCGCGGACAAGAAGCCGGTGAAGAACGCGGAGCTGTGGCAGGAGCTGGAGGCCCAGATCGCGCGACACACCGTCCGCTGGGAGTGGGTGAAGGGCCACGCAGGCGATCCCGGCAACGAACGGGCGGACCAGCTGGCCAACCTGGGGGTGGAGCAGGCCCGCGGCTGAACGCGTCCGGCCGTGGCACCGGTGGTGATTCTGCAGATGGCCGGGCTCGCACGGGCGCCCCTAGCCTGAGGGCATGGGCAGCTTCACAGAGCTCCTCGGAGCGCAGGTCAGGAACGAATTCGCGGCGTCCCAGCAGTACGCGGCGGTGGCGGTGTGGTTCGACTCGCAGGACCTTCCGCAGCTCGCCCGCTACTTCTACCGCCAGTCGCTGGAGGAGCGGAACCACGCGATGATGATGGTCCAGTACATGCTCGACCGGAACCTGGCGGTGACGATCCCCGGGATCGATCCGGTGCGCAACGACTTCGCCACCCCGTCCGAGCCGATCGCGCTGGCGCTCGCCCAGGAGAAGCAGGTGACCGCCGACATCGAGGCGCTCTTCGCCGCCGCCCGCAACGGGGGCGACCCGCTCGGCGAGCAGTTCATGCTGTGGTTCCTCAAGGAACAGGTGGAGGAGGTCGCCTCGATGGCCACCCTCCTCAACGTCGCGCAGCGCGCGGGCGACAACTGGTTCGACCTGGAGAACTACGTCGCCAGGGAGAGCATCGGCGACGGTGGGCACGACACGTCCGCCCCGGCCGCGGCCGGGGGCGCGCTGTAGGCCCGGGCGGGACGGGCGCGTCCTGATGCCGGCCGGAACCGCGGAGCAGGTCGAGGAGTACCTCGCCACCCACCCCGGGCCGAAGCAGGCCGACCTCCGGCACCTGCACGCCCGGATCCTGGCGGAGTTCCCGCGGTCCCGGCTGTGGTTCCTCGACGGCACGGACGAGACCGGCAAGGTCGTGGCCAACCCGAGCATCGGCTACGGCACCCACGCGCTGACCTACGCCGACGGATCCTCGCGCGAGTTCTACCTCATCGGCCTGAGCGCCACCACCAGAGGCATCTCGGTCTACGTGTTGGGGCTCGACGACAAGACGTTCCTCGCCCGCACCTACGCCGCCTCGATCGGCCGGGCCACCGTGACCGGCTACTGCATCAGGTTCACCCGCCTTGCCGACATCGACGTGGACGTCCTGCTGGCGGCGGTCCGCCACGGCATGGCGCGGGACACCTCCGCCTCCGCGGACGTGTAGTCGGTGCCGGCCCGCCCCGTGCGCGGTGACGCCGGACGGGCGGGCCCGCATCCGGTCACTCGGCAGGGACGGACAGCTGCTGCAGCCACGCCTCCCAGGCCGGCTCCTCACGCCGCACGTACTCGGCCGCGTCCGCGGAGAACAGGTAGGCGCGCACGCCCGCCGACGACTCGCCCTCCCCCGCTCCGTGCACGAAGACGGTCAGCATCCCGGGCACCGGCGCCGTGAGCCGGACGAGGGCTTGCCGCTCGCCGACGCGCTCGACCATGCCGGTGGTGTCGCGCAGCTCGAGAGTCGTGCCCTCCCCGCCCAGACCCAGCTCGTCGCGCAGCGCCGCCCAGACCGTCCCCGCATCGCCCGGGTGGGAGGCGGAGGCCTCGAGCGGGGTCGCCTCCTGGCCGGCGAAGTGCGCCAGGTAGAGGCGCAGGTTGTCGAAGAACGGCTTCCAGCTCGTCCCCATGTCCTCCCAGAACTCCGCCTCCCAGTCCGCGCCCGTACCGAAGCCACTACTCGTGACCCGCACCACGCAGGTGCCGCCGGACTGCGCCTCGACGAGGAACTCCGACGTCAACGGGCTCAGGGCGTCGGGGGCGAGGCCCATCAGGGCGGCCCAGTCCTCCTCGTAGACGAGGCGCCGGGGTGGCTCCCAGGCGGTCACGTGGCCGTCCGAGCCCATGTCGGGGCCCATCGAGAAGTGCAGGGAGCCGCCTTCGCGCTCCTCGAGCTCGGTCGGAAGGAACCAGGCGCTCATGCCCCTGGCGGTGGCGACCGCCTGCCAGACCTGCTCGGCGGTGCCGGGCACCTCGACGCTGAATTCCAGGCGGTACGGGACGTTCGGGCTCATGGCTTCTCCTTCGGACGCGGGTGGACGGCGACGACGAGCCGGTGCGGGCGTCCGTCGTCGTGGTGGTAGCGGGCGGCCAGGTCGAGCACCGCCGCGGTCAGGTCGTCGGCGAAGGCCGCCCGGTCGGCGGCCGATCGGAAGCCGATCTCGGTGTCGATCGCCAGGGTGGGCAACCGCGTGCCGGTGACGCGGGCCCGGCGCGCCAGGGCACCGACCTCCCGGACCAGCCGGCCGGCCAGGGCCACCAGGTACGCGGCCGAGAGGTGGTCGGTGTTGGCGTCCGGGTCGGCCGCCGACGCGCTGACCGCCGCCGGGGAGACGACGTAGGACGCCGCAGACGCCTGGAGCACCCGCTCGGTGATGCCCCCATGTCGGCGCTCTTCGGACAGCTCCACCAGCCCGTGCGCCTCGAGCGCCTTGAGGTGGTAGTTGACCTTCTGGCGCGCGATCCCGACGCGGGCGGCCAGGCCGGCGGCGGAGGCAGGCACGACCAGTTCGTTCAGCAGCCTCGCCCGGACGGGGTCCAGCGCCGCAGCAGCCGCCTCCGGGCTCTCGATGACTTCGACGTCCTGCATGGCCCCACCCTGCCTCTGACAATATTTCTTGTCAATAGGCCCAGGGTCGCAGTTGTGGTGGCCCGGGGATCTGAGGGAGGGTGTGCCGATGGGGTCCGCACAGTCGCTGAGTGAGTCCGATCGCCGGATCGTGGCGGCGCGGGCGGCCGACTGCGCCGAGCGGGTGCTGCCGCTGTTCGAGGCCGAGGCGCCGTCCGACGGACGGCCGGCCGACGCGATCGCCCGGGCCCGGGCCTTCGCCCGTGGCGAGCTGGATGCCGCCGGCGAGATCCGCCGGCGGTTCGTGGCCGGACGTGCCGCGAAGGTCGTCGCGGGACCCGCCGCGGTGGCGGCCGCCCGCTCCGCCGCCCAGGCCGCGGGGGTCGCCCACATGGGAGCCCACGCGCTCGGCGCGGCCGGCTACGCCGCGAGGGCTGCCGGCCTGGCCGAGCCCGACCGGGCCGGCGCTGCCCAGGACGAGATCCGCTGGCAACTCGAGCATGCCTCCGCCCCGGTCAGGGACGCGCTCCGACGCCTTCCGGCCCTCGGCGAGGATCCCGCAGGCCCGCTGGGAGCCGGCCTGCTGGCGTCCGGCGAGCTCGGCTCCCTCATCCGACGGATCCAGGCCGGGCTCGGGTTGCCGGGATGACGAACCATCCCGCGAGCACGGCGCGAGGCGTGCCCGACGGGCGATGGCTCGTGGCGCCGCGGCCGACGCGCAGCCTCGGCGTCCCCGGCCCCGTGGGTGTTGCCCCTAGCGGCGGGACGTTGCAGGCTGGACCCCTCGACCTGGGGAGGTTCCATGGGCAGGCTGATCTACGCGGCCAACATCTCGCTCGACGGTTTCCTGGAGGACGAGGCCGGTTCGCTGGACTGGTCGGTGCCCGACGAGGAGGTGCACGCGTTCTGGAACGAGCACGAGCGCGGGATCGGCACGTCGCTGTACGGGCGGCGGATGTACGAGACCATGCGGGTCTGGGAGCTCGATGACTGGCTGGCTGACGAGCCCGCGGTCGTCCGTGAGTACGCAGGGATCTGGCGTGACACCGACAAGGTCGTGTACTCCTCCTCGCTCGCGGAGGTGTCGACCGCCCGCACCAGGATCGAGCGCCAATTCGACCCCGAGGCGGTGCGGCGGCTCAAGGACGCCTCCGGCGCGGACCTCAGCATCGGTGGCGCGACGATCGCGGCCGAGGCCTTCCGGCACGGCCTGGTCGACGAATGCGTGTTGCTGCTGTGCCCGGTCACGGTGGGCGGCGGCAAGCCGGCGCTGCCGCGCGGCGTCCGGCTCGACCTCGAGCTGATCGACCACCGACGGTTCGACAACGGCGTGGTCTTTGTGCGCTACGCGGTCCGGAACCGGTGACGGGACACTCGAGCCGGCCGGACTGGCACCCCGGGCGCTGAGCAGGTAGGCGGGGAGGGTCAGCCGAACCTCGTCCAGTCGCCCTCGGAAACCACGTCGGCCCGTCCGTCGACGACCGTGATGGCCGTCTGCTCGTCGATCGCGTACGCCGGCCCGCCGATGCCGGCGGCCCACCGCTCGGCGTCGGCCGGGCTGTTCTGCGGGAACGCGCCCAGGTGCGGGAAGATCGAGAAGTCGACCACACCCAGCCCCGAGTCGTCGGGCGCCGAGGGCCACTCGACGAAACACTCCCCGATCCGCGGCGCCATCACCATGCTCCCGGCGCTCACTCCCACCCACACCGTGTCGGAGAGCGAAGGCAACAGCGCGGCGAGGCCCGACTCCCGCATCCAGTGGCACAGGTACGTCGCGTCGCCGCCGTCGACCAGCAGGGCGTCCGCCTCCCGCACCCACGGCACCCAACGGTCGGCGCCCACAGTGGGCAGTGCGGTCAGCTCCAGGACCCCGAGCGAGGCCCAGCCGAGGCCGGTCAGGTGGCGGAACCGGGGATCGGCAGCGATCAGCCCCCGCACCGAGGCGGGACCGCACAGCGGGTGTCCCCACTGCGCCGTCGGCACGCACAGGGCGTGACTGTCGGCGATCGGCTTCCCGAGGAGCTCCACGAGCGCCGACTCGATGCTGGCGTTCGTGACGCCGCCGGAGGTGAGCAGGAGTTTCACAGTGCCTCCCAGGTTCGGACAACGGGGGGTGCGCCCGGACGTCAGTCCGTCTTGGCCCGATGGTAGTCACGCCGCCCGGGATCTCGTCCTGGCCCCTCGACGCCCCTACGATGCCGCCGTGACCGCTCGCCTGTATCTCGACGACGCGTACCTGTCGTCGTTCGGTGCCGTCGTCACCGCCGCCCACGACGGGTGGGTGGCCCTCGACCGGACGGCGTTCTACCCCGGTGGCGGCGGGCAGCCCCCCGACCAGGGATCCCTTGCCGTCGACGGGAGCGACATCGGCGTGACCGAGGTGAAGGAGGATCAGGACGGCCGCGTCTGGCACCACGTCCACGCCGACCTCGGCGTCGGTTCAACGGTGGAAGGCAGGATCGACTGGCCCCGCCGGCACGCCGTGATGCGGGCGCACGGGCTGATGCACGTCGTGAACAGCGTTGCGCGTGCCCGTTTCCGCGGCGCGATCACCGGCGTCCAGCTCGGTGTCGACCGCTCCCGCATCGATCTTCGCCTGTCCGGGTTCGACCGGGACCGGCTGCCGGAGTTCGAGGACGCGGTGAACGCCGTCCTCGCGCGGGATCTGCCGATCCGTGCCCACGTCATCCCCGAAGCCGAGTATCGCTCTCGCCCCGAACTCGTCCGAACCCTCAACGTCGAACCACCCGTGGCGGCCGGCAGAGTCCGGGTCGTCGAGATCGTCGGATTCGATGCGCAGGCCTGTGGCGGCACCCACGTCCACAGCACCGGCGAGATCGGCACCAGCCGGATCATCCGATACGACAACAAGGGTCGCGACAACAAGCGCCTGTACTGGGAACTGGCCTGACGGGTGCAGGAGCACGGGCGACGGAGCGGCGGTTCGTACGGACTCGGTCGCGACGCTCCGGTGTAGCCCTCGGCTGAGCGTCTAGGCTCGGCGCAGGGCCCAGAGGAAGGTTCACGGCCGTGCCGCCGAAGTGGTCTGCACTGATTGTCGTGGTGGCAGCGGTGCTGATGTCCCCGCTGCCAGCGGCGGGTGCACCGCGGCCCTCGCCGGGGACGTCACGGGCGACGCGGATCAACGACATCGACGGTGACGGGAAGGTCGACCTCGTGCTGCTCGACCCGGGAACCGGCGACTTCTCCACCACGGACGACAGCGAGCAGCGCCGGGTCGGCGGCATTCGGATCCTGTTCGGCGACGGGGCGGTGCAGACCATCAGCCGGCACGAGTTCCATGACCTTCCTGTCGAGGACTCCCGGTTCGGTGCCGGGCTCGTCGTGGGAGACCTGAACCGCGACGGGTACGCCGACATCGTGGTGTCGGATTCCAGTGCCAACGACTACAAGGGCGTGGTGTGGGCGGTCTGGGGATCCGCTCGGGGAGTCTCGGCACGAGGCGTGCAGATACTGCTGGAGGGCTCCCGCAGTCGTCCCGTGGGCGCGGCCTTGGCCTTCGTGCCGGTGCCCGACCCGGTCCTGGCCGTCGGGACGGAGGCGACGGACGGCCGGCCCGGCGGGGTGTTGCTGTGCCAGGTGACTCCCGGTGGCCGGCTCGGAGCCCAGCGCTACGTCACGATCGGGTCGCCGGGCATCGTCGGATCGGCGAGCGGAGGCCCGGCACTCGGACGGACCCTGGCCGCCTCGAACGACCTTCTGGTTCTCGGCGCGAACGAAGCCGGCCCGAAGCTCTACGGCGGAGCGGTCTGGATCCTCCAGATGGCCGGCGGGCTGACCTACTGGGCCATCCGCGTCACCCAGGACACCCCCGGGGTGCCGGGACGGACGGAGACTGACGACAACTTCGGGCTCGCGGTGTCGGTCCTGGACGACTGGGTCGCGATCGCCGTTCCGGAGGAGCGTGTCCGGGGGACGAACCTCCGGGGGGCGCTCCAGCCGATCCGCGTCGAACGGACCGGCCACGGCCTGAGGCTCCATCCCGGCAGTCTGATCTCCAGAGCTGACGCCCCCCTCGCCGCAGCGTCCGGTCCGACGGGCGCACCGCAGGAGGTCTTGATCACGCGCTGCAACACCGGATACGGAGCCATCCTCGGGCCTGGACTCGCGCCCGTACCGCTGGCCAGCGCCGCCGGCTGCACCTCAGAGACCCTCGGCACCGGAGCACAGTCCGGCATCGTGCGCACCGGCACGGGCGCCGAGGTCCGGGACCAGCCTGCCGTCGTCGAAGCCGGCGGCGTGATCGTGGGCTGGGCGGCACAGCGAAGCACCTACGACGCCGGGTCGTCAGACGCCTGGGACGTGGCTGCCGCCAGGCTCGCCCCGCCGGCAGCGTGAGCCCCTACGGCTGGCCGACCCGCAGGACCCGCGCGCACCGTCGGCATGATCGGGAGCTCGTCGACGCTCAGCGACCCCGGACCCCGCGGACGGCTCGTGACACGACGTGGGTCTCCCGCGCGCGCAGCCACGGGACGGCCGCCAGCAGCGTGATCGCGCCGGTGACGCCGAAGGCCAGCGCGTAGCTGCCGCGATCGACCAGCAGCCCCGCGACGATCGGCCCGATGATCGAGCCGAGGTCCGACGACATCTGGAAGGCGGCCAGGGCGGGGCCGCCGTTGCGCTCGCGACCCACCACGTCGGCCAGGGACGCCTGCTGGGCCGGGTTCAGCGCCCCGGCGCCGATCCCGGCGACCACCGACACGACCACGAGCATCGGCAGGTCGTGCGCGAATCCGGTCACCGCTGTGGCGATCCCCGAGACCACCAGCCCCGCGATGATGAACGGACGGCGTCCCACTCGGTCGGACTGGCGTCCGGCGAGGACGAGCCCTGCGGCGTTGCCCGCGGCGAACACCGCGAGCGCCATCCCGGCAACCCACGGCTCCCGGCCGACGACCGCGGTGGCGAACAGCGGCAGGATCGCGTTGCGCACGCCGAAGTTGGCCCATCCGTTCGCGAAGCCCGACCCGAACGCCGCCCGGTAGGCGCTGTCCCCCCACGCCTCGCGGACGGTCAGCGCCGGCAGGGTCGGGCTGCCCGGCGCCGGACGCAGGGACGCGCGCTGCAGGAAGACGGCCACGATCCCCGCCGCCAGCAGCAGCGCGACGGCGTACACCAGGAACGGCACCCGCAGCCCCAGCCCGCCGAGCAGTCCCCCGACCACTGGACCGCCGACACCACCGAGGAGGAAGGCCGTCGCGTACGCCGACGACACCCGGGCGCGGATACCTGGAGGTGCCAGCCGCACCAGCAGCGCCACGGCCGAGACCGTGAACATCGTCGAGCCGATCCCGCCGAGCCCCCGGAACACCAGTAGCTGCCAGTAGTTCTGCGCGAACGCCGTGGCGCCGGTGGACAGCGCGACGATCACGAGGCCCGCCAGGTAGACGGGCCGCTCGCCGAGCCGGGCGATGAGCCGTCCGCCGGCCGGGGCGAACACGAGCCGGAAGAACGCGAACGCGCTCACCACCACGCTGGACGCGAGGGCGCCGACGCCGAAGCCCTGGGCGAACGACGGCAGCACGGGCGTGATCAGCCCGAAACCGATGGCGATGACGAACGCCGCGGCGACGAGCACCCACACCTCGCCGGGGATCCGGTCCCGGGCGCCGTGCGGCGTAGGTGGGGTCTGGTCGGGCACGGTCACCCAGTATGCCGAGCCGGAGGGAGTTCCCTCGGCAGGAGCGACGCGGCACCATTCGACGCGGTTCCGGCACGCCGCCCGCAGCTGTCGGCTACCGTCGAGAGATGGCTGGGCCCATGGGCGAGGCGCAGACCCCGGACGGCTCCCGCTGGCACACCGCCGGCGTGGACGCGGCCTTCGACGCGCTCGGCAGCGGCCACGACGGGCTCAGCAGCCGCGAGGCCCGGGCCCGGCTCGAGAGCTACGGGCCCAACGAGATCCGCGCGACGCGTCGGGTCTCCGGGTGGCGGATCCTCGCCGCCCAGTTCCAGAACGTGCTGATCGTGATCCTGCTCGCGGCGACCGGGCTGTCGTTCTTCCTCGGGCACTCGACGGAGTCGGTCGTGATCGCCGTCATCGTGCTCTTCGCCGTCGCCCTCGGTTTCGTCCAGGAGTTCCGCGCCGAGCGGGCCATCGAGGCGCTCCGCGAGCTCGCCGCCCCCGTCGCCACCGTCGTGCGGGACGGCCGGGAGGGCCCTGTGCCCACCCGGGCCCTCGTCCCCGGCGACGTCGTGCTCCTGCACCCCGGCGACCGCGTCCCGGCCGACGCCCGCGTGGTCGAGTCGGCCAACCTGATGGTCGACGAGGCCCCGCTGACCGGGGAGTCGCTGCCGGTGGCCAAGCACGCCGAGCCGCTCGCGGACGCCGACCTCGCCGTCGCCGACCGCACCAACATCGTGCACGCCGGCACCGCGGTGACCCACGGGCGCGGACGGGCGGTCGTGGTCACCACGGGCATGCGCACCGAGTTCGGACGGATCGCACAGCTGCTCGAGGGCGTCGAGGCGGGCCGCACGCCGCTCCAGAAGAACCTCGACCGGGTCGGGGCCGTCCTCGCCCGGGCCGCGCTGGCGATCGTGCTGGTGATCGTGGTCCTCGGCCTCCTGCGGGGACAGCCCTGGCTGGAGATGCTCCTGTTCGGCATCGCGCTGGCGGTCGCCGTCGTGCCCGAGGCGCTGCCCGCGGTGGTCACGATCTCGCTCGCCATCGGCGTCCAGCGGATGGCGCGGCGGCACGCCCTGATCCGTCGGCTCCCGGCCGTGGAGACCCTGGGCAGTACCTCGGTGATCTGCTCGGACAAGACCGGCACGCTCACCCGCAACGAGATGACCGTCCGCAGGGTGTGGGCGGCCGGCCGGACGTGGGAGGTCGGCGGCTCCGGCTACGAGCCGGCCGGCGACTACTCCGTCGACGGTGCCGCCGCCGCCCCCAGCCCCGAGCTCACCGCCCTTCTCGCTGCGGCCGTCCTCGCCAGCGACGCCCGGCTCCAGCAGTCCCCGGACGGCTGGCGGATCGCCGGCGACCCCACCGAGGGCGCGCTGGTGGTGGCCGCGGCCAAGGCCGGCCTGGACCGGGAGGCACTGGAGGCGACCGCGCCCCGCACGCAGGAGATCCCGTTCACCTCCGAGACCAAGCGCATGACCACGCTCCACGTCGCACAGGAACGTACGACGGCCTTCACCAAGGGGGCGCCGGAGGCCGTCCTCGGCGACTGCACGGGCCTGCGGACGGCCGAGGGCGTCGTCCCCCTGGACGAGGCCACCCGTGAGCGCGTCGCCGAGGTGGCGAGGGCCTTCGCCGCCGACGCCCTGCGCGTGCTCGCCGTCGCCGAGCGGCCCGACGCCACGCTCGCCACCGCGCGCCACGGGATGACCCTCCTGGGCCTGGCCGGGATGATCGACCCGCCCCGGCCGGAGGCCCGGGCGGCGATCGAGGTGTGCGAGCGCGCCGGCATCCGGCCGGTGATGATCACCGGCGACCACCCCGTCACCGCCGCCGCGGTGGCGCGGGAGCTCGGGCTGCTGCGCCACGGACGGGTCGCGGTCGGCGCGGAACTCGACGCCATGGACGACGCCCGGCTGATCGAGGAGGTGCCGTCCATCGACGTGTACGCGCGGGTCTCGCCCGCGCACAAGCTGCGGGTGGTGAGCGCGCTCCAGGCGCGCGAGCACATCGTGGCCATGACCGGGGACGGCGTGAACGACGCCCCGGCCCTGAAGAAGGCGGACATCGGCGTCGCCATGGGCCAGACCGGCACCGACGTCACCAAGGAAGCCGCCGACATGACCCTCACCGACGACAACTTCGCCTCGATCGTCGCGGCGGTCGAGGAGGGTCGCGGGGTCTACGACAACATCAAGAAGTACCTGATGTACCTGCTGTCGGCGAACATCGGCGAGGTCGGACTGATGGTCGGCGCGGTGCTCGCCGGCCTGCCGTTGCCGCTCTCGGCCGTCCAGATCCTCTACGTGAACCTCGCCACCGACGGTCTGCCCGCCCTCGCGCTCGCCGTCGACCCGCCCGAGGGCGACCTCATGGCGCGACACCCGCGCCACCCGCGCACCGGCATCTTCACCCGACCCGTGATCACCCTGATGGCCGCCGGAGGCGCGTGGTCGACGGCGGTGAACCTCGGCCTGTTCGCCTGGGTCCTCTCCACCGGACGCGGGCCGCGCGAGGCGATGGGCATGGTGTTCGTGTCCCTGGTGCTCATCGAGTTCCTCAAGGCCTACAACTTCCGCTCCGACCGGCACTCGGTGTTCGACCGGCCGTTCGCGAACCGCTGGCTGAACCTGGCGCTCCTGTGGGAGGCCGCCCTCCTCTGCGCGATCATCTACCTTCCCGTGCTCCAGGGCCCGTTCGGCACGTTCGGGTTGTCGGTGACGGACTGGCTCGTGGTGGTCGGGCTGTCCGCGTCCCTCGTGCCGGTGCTGGAGCTGGTGAAGTGGATGGTGCGCCGCGGGTGGCTGGGCGACCCGGACAGCCCGGCGCCCGGAGGCCCGCACGCCTGACCGCCAACGAGCGGACGCCGCGCCCTACAGGTCGCAGTCCTCACAGCCGCCTGCGAGGCGGGACCACTCCCCCACCTCCGGGCGGCGGGACGCCGGGGGCAGCGGCACACCGAAGAACTCCCTGCGCACCCAGTCGTGCAGGTCGAGGCCGTAGAAGATCACGTCACTCTGCACCACCGACAGCACCGGCGCGGGCGCGGGGCACGGCCCGGCCGGGACGTAGCGGTGGCCGTAGAGCGGGACGAGCCGGGGCCAGCGGGCGAGCTGCTCGCGGGCAGCGGCCTCCGCCGCAGCGGCCGCCGCGGGGCGCTCGCCCCAGGAGGCCGGCCAGAAGCCGTTGTGCCCGACGTCGAACAGCAACCCGTCGACCGGGAGGTCGAGACGGGCACGCACGATGATCTCCGGGTCGTCGCGCCAGTCCAGCCAGCCGTCGCCCACCGGGACGCCGAGGGCCAGCAGCGCGGCGTGGTCGTCGCAGAAGCGGATTCCCCAGCGCGCCTCCACGTCGACACGCTCGGCCTCGGTCAGGCCCGGTTCCAGGCGGGCGCCGGCCTCGACCAGCGCCGCGAACGCCCGTTCGGCCACCCCGCTCATCCCCCCATCATGGACCTGGAAGGGAGCAGATTTCAGCCGCGGCGCCCCGACGCCCCGCAGCCTCGTAGACTCCCAGCGCCGAACCGCGAGACCGGAGCTCCCATGACCTATGACGTCGACGAACTGCGCAGCCACTTCCCGTCCCTGCGCTCGGGGCTGGCCCACTTCGACGGCCCCGGCGGGACCCAGGCCCCCCGCGAGGTGGCCGACGCGATCGCCGCGACCCTGACCGCCCCCCTGTCGAACCGCGGGACGGTGGGCCCGTCGGAGCGGAACGCGGACGCCGCGGTGCTCGCCTTCCGTCGCGCCTACGCCGACCTCCTCGGCGCCGACCCGGACGGCATCGTGTACGGACGCAGCGCCACCCAGCTGACCTACGACCTGTCCCGTCTCCTTGCCCGCACGTGGGCGCCCGGGGAGGAGGTGGTGGTCAGCCGCCTCGACCACGACGCGAACGTGCGTCCGTGGGTTCAGGCCGCCGCCGCCACGGGCGTGACCGTCCGCTGGATCGACTTCGACCCGGCGACCGGAGAGGTCGACCCCGACAGCGTCGCGCAGGCGATCACCCCACGGACGCGGCTCGTTGCCGTGACCGGCGCCTCCAACCTCATCGGCACCCGTCCGCCGGTCGCAGAGATCGCGGCCGCCGCCCACGCGGTGGGCGCCCTGGTGTGGGTCGACGGCGTCCACCACGCCGCGCACTCGTTCGTCGACGTCGCCGCGCTCGGGGCCGACGTCTACGTGTGCTCGCCGTACAAGTTCCTCGGGCCGCACTGCGCGGTGCTGGCCGCGTCCCCGGCCCTGCTCGAGACGCTCCACCCCGACAAGCTGCTGCCCTCCACCGACGTGGTGCCCGAGCGCTTCGAGCTCGGCACCCTGCCCTACGAGGTGATGGCCGGGGCCACCGCTGCGGTGGACTTCCTCGCCGGCATCGTCCCGGGCACCGGCGGCGGTCGCCGCGCCCGCCTGCGAGCGTCCATGGAGGCCGTGGACGCGCACGAGCTGCGGCTCCGGCGCCGGCTGGAGGACGGCCTGGCCGAGCTCGGCGACGCCGTGGTGCTGCACTCCCGCGCGGCCGACCGGACCCCGACGCTCCTGCTCACGCTGCCCGGACGCCGCACCGCGGACGCCTACGCCTTCCTCGCCACGCGCGGCGTCCTCGCGCCCGCCGGCTCGTTCTACGCCTGGGAACCGTTCCAGCGCCTCGGTGTCGCCGACACCCACGGGCTGCGCCTCGGCCTTGCCCCGTACAGCACCGACGACGACGTCGACCGGGCGCTCGCCGGCCTGCGCGCGTTCCTGGGCTGAGCGGGACGAGGCCGGGCGGCCGCACCCCTGGCCCGCTGTCGCCGGCGCGTCCGATACTGGCGGGCATGGCTTACGACGAGGAACTCGCCGGACGCCTCCGCGCGGCCCTGTCGTTCACCGACGGGGTGAGCGAGAGGCGCATGTTCGGCGGCCACGGCTTCATGGTGCACGGCCACATGGTGGCCGCGGCGAGCAGCGGCGGCGGCCTGATGCTGCGCGTCGACCCCGCCGAAGGGCCCGGGCTGTGCGACGGGAGTGGCGTGCGTCCCTTCCGGATGAACGGCCGCGACCTGGACGGCTGGCTGCACCTGGAGCCGGACGCCGTCGCCGACACCGCGTCCCTGGAGGCCTGGCTGGGGCGCGGCCTGGCCTACGTGGCCTCGCTGCCGCCGAAGTAGCCCCCGCCCAGGATCAGGAGGCGAGGAACGCGCGCAGCTGCGCCACGACGAAGTCGTGGTCGTCGCGCTGCGGCAGCCCCGAGACCCCGACCGCCCCGACCACAGCGCCCCCGCGCAGGCGGATCGGCACCACCCCGCCGTGGGCGGCGAACTCCCGCGGGTCGAGCCGGGCGTCGGTGTCGAAGTCCCGTCCGCGGTCACGGAAACTCTCCCCGACGGCGAGGGACGCCTGCCCGTACCGCAGCGCCACCCGGGTCTTGCGGGCCAGCCACTCGTCGTTGTCTGCGCTCGCCCCGGCCAGTGCCGAGTGGAAGACGCGCTGCTGCCCGAGCACGATGCCGATCACGACGGGCAGGCCCTGCTCGACGGCTGCGGCCCGCATGCGGCTGCCCAGCCGCCAGGCGTCGTCCACGGTGAAGTCGGCGAACCGGAGTTCCGCGTCCTCCCGCGACAGCTGCTCGCTCAACTCGCTCATCCCGGTCCGTCCTCTCCTCGTTGTCCCGGAACGACGCTAGCCAATCCGCCCGCCCCGCGCATCGGGTCACCCGCGGACACTTCCGGCCCGTTGCCCGGCGGAGCACACTGGCGGCATGCGGGTTCACCTCGGCTCAGACCATGCCGGCCTCGACCTCAAGGACCATCTCGCCACCCTGCTCGCGGCCGCCGGCCACGAGGTGGTCGACCACGGCGCGCCCACCTACGTCGCCGACGACGACTACCCGGTGTACTGCCTGCGCGCGGCCGAGGCGGTCGCGGCGGACCAGGCCGGAGGCCTGGCCGCCCTCGGCGTGGTGATCGGCGGGTCCGGCAACGGCGAGCAGATCGCAGCCAACAAGGTGCGCGGCATCCGCTCCGCGCTCGCCTGGTCGGAGGCGACGGCCCGCCTGGCCCGGGAGCACAACGACGCCAACGTGGTGGCCATCGGCGCCAGGCAGCACACCGTGGCGGACGCCGCGCGCTTCGTCGAGGTGTTCCTCGGCACCCGGTTCAGCGGAGGGGAACGCCACCGCCGCCGGATCGGCATGCTCGCGGCCTACGAGGCCTCCGGGGCGTTGCCGCCGCTGCCCACCGGCTCCTGACCCGCGGGCGGCGGGACGCCGGGCACCCGGCGGTAACGCCGCCCGTCCGGCGAGCGCTCCAGCAGGCCCGCGTCCACGAGGTAGCGGCGCAGCGTCGCCACGTCATCGGTCCGCCGTACCAGCCGCTCGCCCAGCTCCGGCTCTGACAGCTCCTCCTCCGGCTCGAGGGCACGGGCGACGAGGTACTCCAGCAGTGCCCGGCGATCCGTCGCGCGCGACGGGTAGTCCTGGATCCGCCCGTCCCTGGAGAGGAACCGCTCGGGGCCAGAGGCCGGCGGGGCCGCGGCGCGGCCGAGCGTCGCGCGCAGGCGTCCCTCGGCGACCACCGGCCCGTCGGCCGCCGCCTCCAGCAGGCCCGCCGCCAGCAGCCGCTTCAGCGCCCGGTCCCTGGCCGCCCCGGGCGCCACCGGTGCCGCGGCCACCTGCGCGAACACGGCGCGGGTGTCGGCGTTGGCGAGCAGGGCCAGCGCGGCGCGCCAGTCGAGGGGTTCGTCTCCGGGCATGCCCGGAGACTAGACCCGGCGACCGGATCCGCGCGTCCACAGGGCCCACGACCGGCCGCAGTCTTGCCCATACCGCCGGTTCCCGGCGTGTTCCACGATGGCAGCGCAGGGATCGCCGCCCCTGGTCTGCCCACGTCACCAACCGGAGGCACCATGCGGGTCACCCGCCTTCTCATCGCTGTTGCCGCGGTCGGCACGGCGGCCAGTCTCATCCTCACCGCAGCGCCCGCACAGGCCCACGCGCCCGAGCCTCGCCCGGCACCGTCGCCGGAGGTCCTCAGCACCGCCGTCGCGGCACCCTTCAACCTCGAGGTCAGCGGCCGACGGGTCCTCGTCGCCGACGGCGGCCTCAACCTGGTCGGCAGCGTGAAGCGCGACGGAAGCCTCGCCCCCGTCGTGGCCAGCGCGCCCGGGACGTCCGGGGTCGCGGCCGCCCACGGCCGGATCGCCTACACCACCACGGTGGGCGGCCCGCCCACCGGACCCATCACCGCCAGCGGCCTGACCATCGTCGGCCCCGGCGGACGGACGGCGAGCGCGGACACGCTCGCGTACGAGACCGCGAAGAACCCCGACGCCGGCGTCCACTACGGCGTCACCAACCCGAGCGCGTGCGTCCGCGACGCCTTCGAGGGCATCGGCCTCCCGGTGGACTACACCGGCGCCATCGACTCCCACGCCTACTCCGTGGCCGCCTACGGCCACGACTGGATCGTCGCCGACGCCGGGGCCAACGCCCTGCTCCGCGTGAGCAGGTCCGGCCGGATCTCCACGGTGGCCGTGCTGCCGGCCCAGCCGGCGACCATCACCGCGCAGGCCGCGGCGGCGTTCGGGCTGCCCGACTGCGTGGTCGGCGTGACCTACGCCTTCGAGTCCGTCCCGACGGACGTCGAGGTCGGCCCGGACGGTCAGCTCTACGTGACCACGCTGCCCGGCGGGCCGGAGGACGCCTCGCTCGGCGCGCGCGGGTCGGTCTACCGGGTGGACCCGCGCAGCGGCCTCACGAAGCTGGTCGCCACCGGGCTGCTGGGCGCCACGAACCTGGCGCTCTCCCGCGGACGGATCTACGTGACCGAGTTCTTCGCCGGACGGGTCTCCGTGATCCGCAACGGCAAGGTCGGCGAGTTCCTCGACCTCCCTGGGGCCGTGTCGATCGAGGCCGGTCCGGGTGGCAGCCTCTACGCCGGCACCGGGCTGGCGGGGCCGCCGTCCGTCGTGCGGATCGACACTGCGAAGGGCTGGCGGCACTGACGACGCGTCGCAGCGCGTCGTCAGACCACAGGGCCGGCATCCCGAGCAGGGCGTGGCCCGCGGCCCAGCGCCGGGCACGCGGGCCCGCCCAGGAGCCAGCCCGGTGGGAGGTGCGGCGACCTCTCACCGGGCTGCCACCCCGAATCGGCCTCAGCGCCCCTGATGTGGTGAGATGGTGCGCGTGGCTGTGCCGGACCGACTGAGCTATCCCATCCACCAGCGCACCCTGGGCAACGGCCTGCGGGTCGTGGTGAGCCCCGACCACAGCGTCCCGCTGGCCGCGGTGAACCTCTGGTACGACGTGGGCTCGCGCGACGAGCGTCCCGGCGAGTACGGGTGGGCGCACCTGTTCGAGCACCTGATGTTCTCGGGGTCGGCGCACGTCGCCAGCGGCGAGCACCTCAACACGCTCCAGGCCCTCGGCGGCTCGGTGAACGCCACCACCTGGTTCGACCGGACGAACTACTTCGAGACCCTCCCGGTGGGCGCCCTCGACCTGGCGCTGTGGATGGAGGCGGACCGGCTGGCCACGCTCCCCGACCACCTGGACGAGGCCAGCGTCGACACCCAGCGCGAGGTGGTCAAGGAGGAGAAGCGGCAGCGGTACGACAACGTGCCGTACGGCGATGCGATGACCCACCTCGCCGAGATGCTCGTCGGCCCGTCCCACCCCTACGGGCACACCACCATCGGTTCCATGGCCGACCTCGACGCCGCGACCGCCGAGCGCGCAGCGGTCTTCTTCCGCAACCACTACCGTCCTGACAACGCCGTGCTCACCCTGGTCGGCGACATCACCCCCAAGGACGGCTTCCGGCGCGCGGAGAAGGCGTTCGGGCACCTGCCGTCCTGGAACCCGAAGACGCGGCCCCCGGTGGCATCCCTGGCCCCGCTCGACACCGTGGTCACCCGCCAGGTGTCCGGACGGGTGCCGGTGGCGGCCACCTACTTCGGCTGGCGCCTCCCGGTGCGCGACACGTGGGGTTTCGACGCCTGCGACCTGGCGCTGTCCGTCCTGGGCGGCGGCCAGACCTCCCGTCTCTACCGGGAACTCGTACGCAACCAGCAGGTCGCCACGGCCGCCGGCGCGTCGGCCGTCCCGCTCGTCGGAGGGACCTCCTTCGGCATCGCGCAGGTGCGCGCCCTGCCCGGCCAGGACGCCGCAGAGGCGACAGAGGCGGCGCTGGCGGAGATCGACCGCCTCGCCACCGACGGGCCCACCGACGCAGAGGTCGCCCGCGCGAAGGCCCAGCACGCCCGCGAGTGGCTCACCGAACTCGCCCGGTTCGACTCGCGCGCGGACCTGATCAGCACCTACGCCACGCTGCACGACGACCCCGAGCGCGTGAACCGGAAGCTGGACGAGGTGATGAGCCTCACCACCGATCGCGTCGCCGAGGCCGCGAGCGCGTTCCTGCGTCCCGACCAGCGGGCACAACTCGACTACCAGCAGGAGGCCGACGATGCGGCGCTCTGACCAGCGTCCCGAGGTGAAGGCGCCGCCGCGTTGGCGCTTCCCCGACCCGGCCCGGCTCTGGCTCGACAACGGCATGGAACTGATGGCCTGCCACCGCGAGGGCCAGCACGTGGCCGCCGTCTCCCTGGTGTTCGACGTGCCCCTGAACGTCGAGGGCGTCGACATCGAGGGGGTGGCCACGATCACCCAGCGCTGCCTCGACGAGGGCACGCGGACGCATCCCGGCACGGCCTTCGCCGAGAGGCTGGAGGACATCGGCGCCGTGCTCGGCGGGTCGGCCGGCTACGCGGGCAGTGAGCTGAGCCTCGAGGTGCCGGCGGACCGGCTCGGCGAGTCGCTCGCGCTGCTCGCCGAGGCCGTCCGCGAGCCCGAACTGGCCGCCGACGACGTGGCGCGGCACCGCACCCTGCGCCTGGCCGAGATCGAGCAGGCGATGGCGAACTCCGCGCACCGGGCGGCGATCGGGTTCCGGTCCGCGGTGATCGGCGGGCGCTACCGCGCGTCCCGGATGCCGGGCGGTGAGGCGCGGACGGTGGCTGCGGTCACCACAGAGGACGTGGTCGCTTTCCACGGCAGGCACTACCGTCCCGACGCGGCGACGCTGATCATCTCCGGCGACCTCACCGGGCAGGAGTTCGGCCAGGCGGCCACGGCGTTCGGCGACTGGGCGAACCCCGCGGAGGGCTACTTCTCCCACGAGGTCCCCCAGGGGGTCGCCCCGCGGTGCCTGCTGATCGACCGGCCGGGGGCGATCCAGGCGGACGTGCGGCTGGGGTCCTTCGGCATCGACCGTGGTGATCCGCGGTGGGCCGATCTCCAGGTGGCCACCCACGCGCTCGGAGGGGCGTTCCTGAGCCGCCTGAACAAGGTGCTGCGCGAGGAGAAGGGGTTCACCTACGGCGCTCACCTGGTGAACTCGCCCATGCGGGACGGCGGGCTGATCGCGGTGCAGGGATCCTTCCGCACCGAGGTCGTGCCCGAGGCTGTCGGCCTCGCCCGCGGGCTGCTCGACCTGAGCAGCCGTCCGATCACCGGGCCGGAGGTGGCGGCCGCGGTCAGCTACACCAACGGGGTCGCGCCCCTGCGCTACTCGACGGCCCAGGGCATCACCGACCGCATCTCCGCCCTCGTCCGGGACGGGGTGAACGTCGAGTTCGTGAACGCCAACTTCCAGGCCCTCACGCTGGTGACGCCGGAGTCGGCGACGCAATCGATCCTCGAACTGCTGCCCCCCGACCGGCTGACGCTCGTCGTTGTCGGCGACGCCGCCGCGCTGGAGGCGCCCCTGGCCGCCGACGGCTGGCCGGTGGAGGTCGTGTCGGCGCCGTAGGCGTCCGCTCCGTCCCCGATCAGTTCTCCTGGGAGCCGCTGCCTCCGACGAAGGGCTGGAGAAGGGCGTTGAGGTCGGGCAGGTCGGCGAACCCGGTGAAGGTCCCCTCGTCCCTGATCTCGCGGGCGGCCTGAAGGAACCCGCGCCACGCGGTCTTCGCGAGCATGCCGCCCACGCTGATCCGGCGCACGCCGAGCGACGCCGCCTCGGCCAGCGTGGTGAACGGGGTGTTGACCAGCAGGTTCACCGGGGTCGGCGACACCGCGGAGACGATCGCCGACACCTGGTCGACCGAGGTGAGCCACGGCGCGTAGACACAGTCGGCGCCGGCCTCGGCGTAGGCCGTCAGCCGACGGATGGTCCCGGCGAGGTCCGGGCGCCCCCAGACGAACCCCTCCGAGCGCGCGGTCAGGACGACGCCGGTGCCGGTCGCGTCGATCGCGGCCCGCGCCGCCGCGATCCGCTCGACGGCCAGCACGGGGTCGATCAGGGGGTCTGCGGGATCGCCGGAGAAGTCCTCGATGGACAGCCCGGCCACGCCGGTCCCCACCGCCAGCCCCACGTTGGTGGCGACCGCCTCCGGCTCGAGGGCGTAACCGTCCTGGAAGTCCGCGTTCACCGGAAGGTCCACCGCGTTGACGATCAGGCGCAGGTGGACGAGCGTCTCGTCCAGCCCGACACTGTTGTCAGGGCGCCCCGTCGACCATGCGAACCCGGCGCTCGTCGTCGCGAGCGCGGGGAATCCCAGGGACGCCAGCGCCCGTGCGCTCCCCGCGTCCCACGGGTTCGGCATGACGAAGCACCCCGACTCGTGCAGCTGCCGGAACGCGGCCGTTCGTGCTGCGCCGTCGCTCATGCGGCACCCCCGTCCCTCCGGCACCGACCCGGGCCGGGCATCGACCGGCCCCTGGGGGCAGCGTAGGTTCGCCGGCGTCAGGCCGGACGTCCGTACTTGTGCCACAGCGCGTCGCGGACGGCCCCGGTCACCGGCCGCGCGTCGAAAACGGTCCCTGCGATGTCCTCCAGCGCGAAGCGACCGCGCTCGAGGTCGCCGACCACCGGCCAGTGCGGGCCGTGGTCCTCGCGAGGACGTTCCCGCCGCCCGTCCGGCCAGGCCACGCGGTACCAGACCGACTCGGCCCTCTCCCAGAACAGCGGCAGGGCGCGGCTGGGCACCACCCGGCAGGTGAGGTAGCCGGCCACCCGGCCGCCCCGCGACAGCTCCCACACGGCGTCGCGGAAGGGGTCGAGGCGGGGGTCCCGCGGCCACGGCTCAGCTGCTCTCACCCCGGAAGTCTCGCAGCCGCGCTCAGGAGCGTGGTACCGGGAGCCCGCCGAGCTCGTAGTCGACCTCGCGTGCCACCCGGTAGTCGCGCCACGTCTGCTCGCGCACGAAGAGCCCGTGGTCGAACCACGCGGCGACGTCGGCCCAGTGGGCGACGAGCTCGCGATGGGGCAGGACGGACGCGTCCGGCCGCGGGGTGCTGCCCGTCCGCAGGCCGTCGGCGATGACGACCGGGTCTCCCCGCGACCGCATCACCAGCGTGCGACCCACCCGCTCGCGCACGCGCTGCCACGACTCCGGCCGCCGCGGCAGGACGGGCGTGTGCATCAGCACCAGCAGCGACACCTCGAGCCCGCGGTCGATCGCCCCGAGGACGACGTTGCCGCCGTGGCTGTGGCTGAAGGCCACGCGGATCCTCCCGCGCGCCCGCTGCCACTCCAGGAGTTCGGCGGACGCACGCTCCCGATCGTCCTCCCGGTAGGCCCCGGACCAGCGGAAGTAGTCCTCCCCGGTGTAGAGCTCCGTGACCGACGACTCGGTGCGGATGAGCCGGTGCAGGCCCGACTCCGGGGCGTACCAGCGGTCCTTCACCAGCCGTGACCAGGTGCCGTGGACCGCGATGCTGATCGGTGACTCGACCACGCCGGCCGGCGCCGCCCGGGCACCGGGCGCCTCTGCGCCGCCCAGCGCGGTGGCCGCGATCTCGGCTGCCAGCGGGTCCGGGGAGTCCAGGCAGCCGGTCAGGGCCGAGAATGCCCGGGGCGCGGCCGACTCGAGCGGCACGAACGTGCGGAACGCCGGCGGGACGACGATCGCCGCCACCGCCGCGCCCGCCATCGCCCGCTCCACGTCGTGGGGGTTGTCGAGGTTCACGTAGGCGTACGCGCAGACCGCGGCGGTCGTCGGCGCCGCGTCCAGCGCGGCGCGCAGGCCGGCAGTGGCGTCCGGGTCCATCGGGCGCTCGCCCGGCACCCAGTCGTGGCCCGCCACGTGGTCGGAGGCCAGGTCGAGCGCGATGGTCGAGACGACGGGCTCCGGCAGCCCCTGCAGGGATCCCTCGTCCCCGAGCCGGGGAACGCCGAGGTCCGCGGCGTCCTGCCGGTGGGCCTCGCGCTGGTCCTGCGACCCGACCGCCAGCAGGGCGAGCAGGCCCAGCTGGGCGGCGCGGTTCGGGGCATGCCGGGCGTCCGCGCCATCAGCCCAGGCCTGCGGCCCCCGGGGCGGCATGGCCGGCACCGCGAGGGACAGGTCGTCCTGGCCGGGTGTCATGGGCCTCCCATCGACGGGCCGTTCCGACCATCGTTTCCGGCACGGAGCCTCCCCACAACGGGCAATGCTCCGCATGCCGGCGTCGGCGGACGACCCCTGCCGGGCACCTTCGCCGACTGGTTAGGGTGGCCTTCGTGGATCACGACTTCGACGACCTGCTCGCGTCCAACCAGCGCTACGCCACGTCGGCCCCGCGCAACTTCGACGGCTACGCCCACGCCGGCATCGCCGTCGTCACCTGCATGGACTCCCGCCTCCAGCCGCTGGAGATGGTGGGCCTCTTCCTCGGCGAGGCCAAGATCCTCCGTACCCCGGGCGGCCACGTGACCGAGGACGTCGTCAACGGCTGTGTCCTCGGCGTCCACCTGCTGCAGGTCGACCGCATCCTCGTGATCAGCCACAGTCGCTGCGCGATGGCCTCCGGGTCGGACGATGAACTACGCCGACGCATCCTCGAGGCCAGTGGCCTGGACGCCGGAGACTGCCACTTCGGCGCCGACCCCGACCAGGCGGGACGCCTCCGGGAGGACGTCAGGACGCTCGCGGAGCACCCCCTGATCGCCGGACGGGCACGCGTCGGCGGCTTCCACTACGACGTCGACACCGGCCTGCTCGAGCGCGTCTGCTGATCTCGAGGGCGACCCCGGCTCAGGCGTCGATGCGCTCGGCGTCCAGCGCGTAGGCGCCCTCGATGATGAACTCCTTGCGCGGGGCCACGTCGTTGCCCATCAGCTTCTCGAACGTCGACTCCGCGGCCGCCGCGTCGTCGACGGTGATCCGCCGCAGCGTACGGTGCCGCGGGTTCATGGTGGTCTCCGACAGTTCGTGGGCGTCCATCTCGCCGAGGCCCTTGTAGCGCTGCGGCTCCTTGAACGACTGGCCCTTCTTCGTCAGCTCGGCCAGCTTCCGGCGGTACTCGGCCTCGTTGTAGGTGTAGATGTACTTCTCCTGGCCCTTGCGCGGGTTCGTGAGCTCGAACCGGTGCAGCGGCGGGACGGCGGTGTAGACGCGTCCCGCCTCGACCAGCGGACGCATGTACTTGAAGAACAGGGTCGCGAGCAGCGTCCTGATGTGGGCGCCGTCGGAGTCCGCGTCGGCCATGAAGATCACCTTGGAGTAGCGCGCGGCGTCGAGGTCGAAGGTGCGCCCCGAGCCGGCACCCACGACCTGGATGATCGAGGCGCACTCCACGTTCTTGAGCATGTCGCCGACCGACGCCTTCTGGACGTTCAGGATCTTGCCCCGGATGGGCAGCAGCGCCTGGTACTCGGAGTCGCGCGCCAGCTTGGCCGTGCCGAGCGCGGAGTCGCCCTCCACGATGAACAGCTCGGTCCGGTCGAGGTCGGTGCTGCGGCAGTCGGCGAGCTTCGCCGGCAGCGTGGACGACTCCAGCGCGTTCTTGCGCCGCTGCGCCTCCTTGTGCGCGCGCGCCTGCACACGGGTGCGGGACGCGGACACGACCTTCTCCATGACCGCCCTCGCCTGCGTGCGCAGGGCCGCGCGGCTGGAGGTGAGGAAGTCGCCGAGTTCCGCCTCGACGATGCGGGTCACGAGCCGGGTGACCGGCGGCGTGCCGAGCACCTCCTTGGTCTGCCCCTCGAACTGCGGCTCGGCCAGGCGGACCGTGACCACGGCGGTCAGGCCCTCGAGGGCGTCGTCCTTGGTGATCTCCTCGCCGGCCTTGAGCAGGCGGGTCCCGTCCAGCCCCCGGAGGAAGGCGCGGGTGAGCCCGCGCTCGAAGCCGGCGACGTGCGTCCCACCCTTGGGCGTGGAGATGATGTTGACGAACGACTGCACCTGGGTGTCGTACCCGGTCCCCCAGCGCAGGGCGATGTCGACGTCGAGGGTGCGCTCGACGTCGGTCGGCGTCATCGCGCCGCGGTCGTCCAGCATCGGAACGGTCTCGGTGAAGCTGTCGGTGCCCCGCAGCCGCAGCACATCGGTCACCGCGGGGTCGGACGCGAGGTACTCGCAGAACTCGGAGATGCCCCCGTCGTGCTTGAAGACCTCGGTGACGGGTTCCTGGCCCCGCGCGTCGGTGACCACGAGCTCGAGGCCGGGCACGAGGAAGCTGGTCTGGCGGGCACGGCCGAGAAGCTGCGGCAGCGCGAGCTGCGCGTCCTTGAGGAAGATCTGGCGGTCCGGCCAGTAGCGCACGCGGGTGCCGGTGACGCCCTTCGCCACCCGCCCCTCCTTGCGCAGCGTGCCGCCGGGGGTGAACGGCGCGTCCGGGCCGTCGCCGTCGAACGTGCCGACGACCCCGCGGCGGAAGCTCATCTTGTGGGTCGCCCCGTTGCGGTCGACCTCGACGTCCAGGCGGGCGCTGAGCGCGTTCACCACGGACGCGCCGACGCCGTGCAGGCCGCCGGTGGCGTTGTAGCTGCCGGCACCGAACTTGCCGCCGGCGTGCAGCTTGGTGAAGACCACCTCGACGCCGGTGAGGCCGGTGCGCGGCTCGATGTCGACCGGGATGCCCCGCGCCCGGTCGACGACCAGCACGCTGCCGTCCGCGCCCAGGGTCACCTCGATGCGCTCGCCGAACCCGGCCAGCGCCTCGTCCACCGCGTTGTCGATGATCTCCCACAGGCAGTGCATCAGCCCCCGGGTGTCGGTGGACCCGATGTACATCGCCGGGCGCTTGCGGACGGCCTCCAGTCCCTCGAGCACCAGGAGGTGCCGGGCCTCGTAGTCCCTGCCCTCTGCGGCCTTCGTCGTCGTCACCGGCTGAGACTATCTCGGACGGGTAACAGTTCTTTGCAATCGCGTGACGGTGTCGGGCGGTCGCGGGTTCTGTCCGCCGGGCCGCCTACACTGAACACCTCACCGGGAACAAAGAGTGCTCCGCCCTCGTTGGAACCGGTGCGAGGACAGTGGTACTTCGCGTGGTGAGAGAGTGAGGAAGACCTGATGAGCGCAACCATTACCGAACCCCTGACCGCAGCCGATCGTTGCGACCGGTGCGGAGCTCAGGCCTACCTGCGGGTCACCCTCACCTCCGGCGGCCAGCTCCTCTTCTGCGGACACCACGGCAAGGCCCACTCGGCCAAGCTCCAGCAGGTGGCCCTGAAGATCCACGACGAGACCGACAAGCTCAGCTGACGGTGTGGTCGAAGGGCCCCGGGGTCTTCCCCGGGGCCCTTCGCCTGTCCGGGCCGTTTGCGATACTCGGCCCATGAGCATCGACGCGGTTCGGGGTGACCTGACGACGGAGCGGGCGGACGCGCTGGTGAACGCCGCCAACTCCTCGCTGTACGGCGGGGGTGGCGTGGACGGGGCGCTGCACGCTGCGGCCGGGCCGGCGCTGCTGGCCGCGTGCCGCGAGGAGCGGGCCACCCGGTGGCCGGACGGCCTCCCGGTCGGCGAGGCCGTCGCCACCGTTGCGGGCCTGCTTCCCGCGCGCTGGGTGATCCACACGGTCGGGCCGAACCGGAACGCCGGCCAGACCGACGAGCGGCTCCTCGCGTCCTGCTACACCCGCTCGCTGGACGTCGCGCAGGACCTCCGTGCGCGCACCGTCGCCTTCCCGGCGATCGGGGCCGGCGTCTACGGCTGGGACGCGGCGACCGCCGCGCGCGTGGCGGTGGGCGCAGTGGCCGCACACCCGCGCGCCGGCATCGAACGGGTGCGCTTCGTGCTGTTCAGCGAGCGGCTGCTCGCCGCCTTCGCCGCGGAACTGGCGACCCGCGCATGATCGTCGCGCCGTACGGCTCCTGGCCGTCGCCGATCAGCCCTGCGGACCTGACGTGCGCGTCCATCGGCCTGGACCGCGGACTCGTCGACGGCGACCGGGTGTACTGGACGCAGGCCCATCCCGAGCAGCGCGGACGGGTCTCGCTGTGGACGATGGGCCCGGACGGCTCACGGGAGGAGCTCGCGCCCGACCACAGCGTCCGCAACCGGATCAACGAGTACGGCGGCGGCGCGTGGGCGGTCTCCGGCGGGGTGGTCGTGTACTCCGCCGACCCCTCGGGGGAGCTGTGGGCGCACGAGGGGGGCGGGCGGCGCCTGCTGGCTCCGGGCGGCGCCCACCGGTACGGAGCCCTCAGCATCGACCCGGCCCGTCGCCTCGTCCTCGCCGTGCGGGAGGACCACGCGTCCGAGGGACCCTGCGTGCAGCGTGTCGTCGCACTCGACCTGGACGGGGACAACGCCGGCGGCGGACGCACCCTGGTCGAAGGGGCGGACTTCTACGCCTCGCCGGCGCTCCGCGCCGACGGCCTCCTGGCGTGGGTGCAGTGGCGGCTCCCGGACATGCCGTGGGACGCGACGGAGCTCTGCGTCGCACCGCTGGACGACCCGGGACGCGCTGTCCGTGTCGCGGGCGGACCGGGCGTCAGCGCACTCCACCCCGCCTGGGACACCACCGGCGGGCTGGTCCACCTCAGCGACGCCTCCGGCCACTGGAACTTCCACCGCTGGGACGGCGTCGCGTCCGTGGCGCTGCACAGCGACCCCCACGACTTCTGCGGCCCGATGTGGAATGCGGGGCCGGCGCCCTACAGCCTGCTGCCCGACGGGCGCATCGCCTGCGCACGCCTGGTGGACGGCATCGGCCGGGCCGGCATCCTCGACCCGACGACCGGGTACCTCGAGGAGGTGTCGACCGGTGCGGTCAGCTGCGAGCTGACCGGGACCGGCGCCCGGGTGGTCGCCCTTCTCGGCTTCGCCGACCGGCCCCGGGAGTTGCGCCTGCTCGACCTGTCCGACGGCTGCAATGTGCTTCTCGCGCGAGCGGAGGAGGTGTCCCTTGCGCCGGAGGCGGTGTCGGTCGCCCGCGCGATCACCTGGGACTCCCCCGACGGCCCGGTCCACGCCTGGTACTACCCGCCCACCCATCCCGGCGTGTCCGCCCCGGACGGCGAGCTGCCCCCGGTGCAGGTGTGGAGCCACGGCGGCCCGACCGCCTTCTCCTCCCCGGACTTCCGGCTCTCCACCCAGTTCTGGACCTCGCGCGGCATCGGCATCCTCGACGTGAACTACTCCGGCTCCTCCGGCTACGGGCGCGCCTACCGGGAGCGGCTGGACGGCGCCTGGGGCGTCAGCGACGTGCGCGACTGCGTGGACGCCGCCCGCGCGCTCGTCGCGGAGGGCCTCGCCGACCCCCGCCGGCTGAGCATCCGCGGCGGGTCCGCCGGCGGCTTCACCACGCTGGCCGCGCTCACCACGACCGACGTCTTCTCCGCGGGCGTCAGCCTCTACGGCATCGGCGACCTGGAGTCACTCGCCACCGACACCCACAAGTTCGAGTCCCGCTACCTCGACCGGCTCGTGGCGCCGTACCCCGAGGGCCGCGACACCTGGATCGAGCGATCGCCGATCCACCACCTGGACCGGCTCGCCTGCCCGATGCTGATCCTCCAGGGGGCGGACGACACCGTGGTGCCGCCTGCGCAGGCCCACGCCATGGCCGACGCCGTCCGCGCCAAGGGACTGCCCGTCCGCCTGAGGGTCTTCGAGGGCGAGGGCCACGGGTTCCGTCAGGCGTCCACGATCACGGCGGTCGCCGAGGAGGTGCTCGCGTTCCTCGGTCACGTCCACGGGTTCACCCCCGCGGACGTCGCGGCTCCCGCCGCCGGCCCGGACGGTCGTCCGGGCGGGGCATGATCGTCTCCGGAACATCGGGTTCGGCCGCCGGACCGGGTACGAAGCCTGCCGTCACGGACTGGGTGACGATCGCACGCGGGCCGCGACGCAGTCGTTGTTCGACGGCCGCGGCGAGCCGGGTCAGCAGCGAGTTGAGCACGATGTAGATCACGGCGAGGACGATCAGGGTGGGAATGAGGTTCGCGAAGGCCACCGCGAGGTTGGTGCCCGAGCGCAGCAGCTCCAGGTAGGCGATCATCGACCCGAGGGCCGAGTCCTTCAGGATCACCACGAGCTGGCTCAGCATCGACGGGAGCATCGCCGTGATCGCCTGCGGCAGGAGGATCTCGGTGAGCGTCTGGAACGGCGTCAGCCCGATCGCCAGGCCCGACTCCCGCTGCCCCGCGGGCAGGCCGTTCACCCCCGAGCGGACGAGCTCGGCGAGCACGCACGAGTTGTAGACCGTCAGGCCGACGACCACCCCGAACAGCGGAAGCAACGGGCCCGAGATGCGCAGGGCGAACAGGCCCGCGTAGTACGCGAAGAGCATCATCATCAGCACGGGAACGGAACGGAAGAACTCGACGAACGCACCGCAGGCCCAGCGCAGCCAGCGCTGCGGCGCCAGCCGTCCCACCCCGAGCAGCAGACCGAACACGATCGACAGCAGCACCGACAGCGCGGCCGCCAGCAGCGTGCCGCCCAGGCCCGGCAGGAGGTAGGCCGTCCAGGCGGTGGGAGTGAGGAACGGCAGCCACTTCTCCGCGGTGAGCTGGTTGTTGGCCGGGTCGGCGAGGCGCACCACGACGAAGGCCAGCAGTCCGAGGAGCGCGAGCACACCGGCGGCGGCGATCACGCGGTGACGGGCTCTCGCCCGCGGACCCGGCGCGTCGAACAGCACCGATGCGGCGCTCACCGGTGCACTCCGAGCCGGTTGGACAGCCAGGTGAACAGCAGACCCATGGGCAGGGTGAGCACGACGAACCCGGTGGCGAGGAGCGCGAAGATCGCGTACAGCAGCGACGGGTTGAACTCGATCATGTTGCGCATCAGGTAGGCGGCCTCGGCCACCCCGACCGTCGCGACGACGGTCGTGTTCTTGGTCAGCGCGATCAGCGTGTTGCCCAGCGGCGCGATCGCGCCGCGGAACGCCTGGGGCAGCACGACGTGCCGCAGCGTCGCGGCGAACCCGAGGCCGATCGAGCGTGCGGCCTCCGCCTGTCCCGCTGGCACCGTGTTGATGCCGCTGCGGATCGCCTCGGCCACGAAGGCGGCGTGGTACACGGCGAGGGCGACGACGCCCCAGCGGAAGCCGTTGTCGACGATGAAGGTCGGCGAGTCCGCCGGGGCCAGCTGCACCTTCAGGGTGTTCGCGATGCCGAGCGAGCACAACGCGACGATGAGCGTGAGCGGGGTGTTGCGGACGAGGGTCACGAACCAGGCCCCGAAGCGCTGGAGGACCCCGACCGGGGACACCCGGGCGACGGCCACCACCGTCCCGACGACGAGCGCCCCGACGGCACCCCAGGCGGTCAGCTGGACGGTCATCCAGAAGGCGGCGAGCACGTCGTACTCCCGCAGCAGCGTGGCCAGGCCGTCCAACCGCTCATCCTCCCGTCATCGGGCCGCCGGCGGTCCGCGGACTCCTCCGGCGGCGGGCCCGCGCTAGGCGCAGGCGTCGGCCTTGGGCGGGTTGGTCGCGGCGTCGGGGGTGAACCCGGACGTGCCGACGGTGTCGTCGAGGGCCTTCTGCCAGGACCCGTCGGACACCATCTTGGCGAGCGCGTCGTTGATCGCCGTGCAGAGCTTGGTGTCGCCCTGCTTGATCCCCACGCCGTAGCGCTCGGTGCTGAACGGCTTGCCGACCACCTTCAGCTTCCCGGCGTACTGCGGCTGGGCGGCGAAGCCGGCAAGGATGACGTTGTCGGTCGTGACGGCGTCGATGCTGCCCGAGGCGAGCGCCTCGACGCACTTGGAGTAGGTGTCGTACTCCTGGAGCTGCACCTCGTTGGCGATGGTGTCCTTGATCTTCTTGGCCGAGGTCGAGCCCACCACCGAGCACAGCTTCTTGCCGTTCAGGCTCTCGGGGCCCGTGATGCCGGACGCGCTCGCGCTCACCAGCAGGTCCTGCCCGGCGATGAAGTACGGCCCGGCGAAGGACACCTTCTTCTTGCGATCGTCGGTGATCGAGTAGGTGGCGAAGATCATCTTCACCTGGTCCGACTGGAGCATGGTCTCGCGCTGCGCGGACGGGGTCTCCCGGAACTCCACGTCGGTGTAGCCGAGTTCCTTCGCAACGTACCGGGCCACCTCCACGTCGAACCCTTCGAAGGAGTCGCCGTTCTTCAGGCCCAGCCCGGGCTGGTCGAACTTGATCCCGACAGTCACCTTCCCTCCGCTGCCCGGGTCCCCGCCGGCGGAGCTGGCCCCCGCGCAGCCGGACATTCCCAGGGCCAGGACCAGCGCACCGCCGATCGCCCACCGGGGCGTACCACCTGTCATCATCTCTCCTCCTTCGTGGGGTGACTTCGTCGGGGATGTCAGTGGGTGAGGATCTTGCTCAGGAAGTCCTTGGCGCGGTCGGTCCGGGGTGCGGTGAAGAACGCCTCGGGCGTGTTCTGCTCGACGACCTGCCCGTCGGCCATGAAGACCACGCGATCGGCCGCCTTGCGGGCGAAACCCATCTCGTGGGTCACCACGATCATCGTCATGCCCTGCGCGGCGAGGGTCACCATCACGTCGAGCACCTCGTTGACCATCTCCGGGTCGAGGGCGGAGGTGGGCTCGTCGAAGAGGATCAGCTTCGGGTCCATGGCGAGGGCGCGGGCGATCGCCACGCGCTGCTGCTGCCCGCCGGACAGCTGCGCGGGGTACTTGGCGGCCTGGTCGGCCACTCCCACCCGCTCGAGCAGCTCGACGGCCCTCGCCTGCGCGTCGGTCGGTGTCAGCCCGCGCACCTTGACCGGTCCGAGGGTGACGTTCTGCAGGACGGTCTTGTGGGCGAAGAGGTTGAACGACTGGAACACCATGCCCACCTCCGCACGCAGGCTCGCGAGCGCGGCGCCCTCCTCCGGCAGCGGGACCCCGTCGATGGCGATCGAGCCGGAGTCGATCGTCTCCAGCCGGTTGATCGCCCGGCACAGCGTCGACTTGCCCGAGCCGGACGGGCCGAGGACCACCACCACCTCGCCCCTGGCGACGTCCAGGGTGATGTCGTTGAGGACGTGCAGTGTCCCGAAGTGCTTGTTCACGCGGGAGAGGGCGACGACCGGCGGTCCGCCGGACGCCGGCGCCTGCCCTCCCGGTGCTCCCATCCACCGAACGTAACCGGAGTCCTCAGGGCTTGGCTACGCTCGGTGCGGGCCTCAGAATTACGACCCCGGGGGCAGGTGTGGACTCAGTCCAGGTAGTCGCGCAACACCTGGGAGCGGGACGGGTGACGCAGTTTGCTCATCGTCTTCGACTCGATCTGACGGATCCGCTCACGGGTCACGCCGTAGACCTTGCCGATCTCGTCCAGCGTCTTCGGCTGGCCGTCGGTGAGCCCGAACCGCATGCTCACCACGCCGGCCTCGCGCTCGCTGAGGGTGTCCAGGACGTCGTGCAACTGCTCCTGCAGCAGGGTGAAGTTCACCGCCTCCGCGGGCACCACGGCCTCGGAGTCCTCGATCAGGTCGCCGAACTCGGAGTCGCCGTCCTCGCCGAGCGGGGTGTGCAGCGAGATCGGCTCGCGTCCGTACTTCTGCACCTCGACGACCTTCTCGGGCGTCATGTCGAGTTCCTTGGCCAGCTCCTCCGGGGTGGGCTCCCGCCCGAGGTCCTGGAGCATCTGCCGCTGCACGCGGGCCAGCTTGTTGATGACCTCGACCATGTGCACCGGGATGCGGATCGTCCGCGCCTGGTCGGCCATAGCCCGGGTGATGGCCTGCTTGATCCACCACGTCGCGTAGGTGGAGAACTTGTAGCCCTTCGTGTAGTCGAACTTCTCGACCGCACGGATCAGGCCCAGGTTGCCCTCCTGGATCAGGTCGAGGAAGAGCATGCCGCGGCCGGTGTAGCGCTTGGCCAGCGAGACCACCAGTCGCAGGTTGGCCTCGAGGAGGTGGTTCTTGGCGCGACGGCCGTCCTCCGCGATCCACTCCAGGTCGTCGCGGTCGCCGGCACCGGCCTGGCCCTCGTTCACGGTCTCCTCCGCGAACAGGCCGGCCTCGATGCGCTTGGCGAGCTGCACCTCCTGCTCGGCGTTCAGCAGCGCGACCTTGCCGATCTGCTTGAGGTAGTCCTTCACCGGGTCGGCGGTGGCGCCGGCCGCGAGCACCTGCTGCTCCGGCTCGTCCGCGTCGTCCGCGTCGGAGAGGCTGAAGCCCTCGTCCTCGGTGATCTCCTGCTCGGTCTTGGCGGCCTCGGCCGGCTCGAAGTCGGACTCGTCCACCTCGTCCAGGGTCCGCTTCTTGCCGCCGACGGTGAGCACGACGTCGTCGCCCTCGCGCTCGAACTTCACGTTCTCGACGGCGGGCTCCAGCACATCCTCGACGGTGAGCTCCTCCACCAGGGCCTCCTCGAGCTCCTCCTCGACGATGTCGGTGGGCTCGACCTCCTCGTCGGTCGCCTCGAGGGCATCCACGTCGGGGGTCGGCACCGCCTTCACCACCGGGCCGGCGGCCTTGCGCGTCCGCCCGCGGGGTGCGCCGGCGGCGCCTTCCTGGGGGGTGGAAACGGCAGCAGCACGGGCGCGTGGAGTCACGGGGCTAACCTCTCGCAGGGCGTTCAAGGGCGCACAACAACCGGGTGTTGTCAATACTTCGCCTGCCCCATTGTGCCACGGGATCGGCAAAGCCCCAAGCCGGGGCAGCACTTTAGGCTGTGGCCATGGCAATACCCCTGCTTCCGCCGGTCGCACCGCGCCGGCCGGAACCCCGCGTCCACCACGGCGACACCTTCGTCGACCCCTACGCGTGGATGCGGGACAAGTCCGACCCGGAGTTCCTCGCCTACCTCGCGGCGGAGAACGCGTGGACGGAGGCGGTCACGGCTCCGCTGGCCGGGCTTCGCGAGGAGCTGTTCGCCGACATCTCCGCCCGCACCCGGCAGACCGACCTGAGCGTGCCCGAGTTCGCCCGCCACCCGGGCCTGGGCGAGTTCTGGTACTACTCCCGCACCACAGAGGGCCTGGACTACCCCAGCATCCACCGCTGCCCCGCAGCGGGACGCGACAGCCTGCCCGACCCGTCCGCGGGGACGCCCGACGGCGAGCACCTGCTCCTCGACGTGCAGGAGCTGGCCGCCGGGTCGGGCTTCTTCGCGCTCGGGTGCTTCGAGGTCTCCCCCGACGGACGCCGTGCGGCCTACTCCGTCGACACCGAGGGCGACGAGCGCTACCGCCTCCGGTTCCGCGATCTCGCCACCGGCGAGGACCTGCCCGACGAGGTGGCGGAGGTGGCCGCCGGCGGGTGCTGGGCCGGCGACGGCGCCTTCTGCTACCTGACGGTCGACGACGCCTGGCGTCCGGACCGGCTGTGGCGGCACCGGCTCGGCGACCAGGGTGCGGACGAGCTGCTGCACACCGAGCCAGACGAGCGGTTCTGGCTCGGAGTGGACGCCTCGCGCGACAACCGCTGGGTGCAGCTGGCCGCCGCCAGCAAGACCACCACCCAGGTGTGGCTGCTCGACGCGACCGACCCGGCGTCCGGGCTGCGCGCGCTGACGGGCCGCCGGGAGGGCGTGGAGTACGACGTCGAGATCGCCGGCGACCGGCTCTTCATCGTCCACAACGACGGCGCGCCCGACTTCGCGCTCGCCGAGGCCCCGCTGGCGGCCACCTCGCACGAGCAGTGGCGCACGCTGCGCCCCGGCGAGGAGGGCACGCGACTGCTCGGCGTCACCGCCTACGACCGCGTGCTCGTGATGAGCCTTCGCCGCGAAGGCATCCAGACCGTCGCGCTGCGGCACAGGGACGCCTCCGGCGACCTCGGCGCCGAGGTCCCCATCGCGTTCGACGAGCCGCTGTACCAGGTGGACGCCGACGACGGCGACGAGGCCGACACCGACCGCATCCGGCTGCACTACCAGTCGATGGTCACCCCCGACCAGGTCCTGGAGTACTCCCTCTCCGACGGCTCGCGGCGACTGCTCAAGCAGCGTCCGGTGCTCGACCACCCCGTGCACGGACCGTACCGGCCCACCGACTACGTGCAGCGCCGGGAGTGGGCGACCGCACCGGACGGCACCCGCGTCCCCCTGTCGCTGGTGTACCGGGCCGACACGCCGCTCGACGGCTCCGCCGGGTGCGTCCTCTACGGCTACGGCGCGTACGAGATCAGCGTCGCGCCGACGTTCTCGATCGCCCGGCTGAGCCTCCTCGACCGCGGCTACGTGTACGCGATCGCCCACGTCCGGGGCGGGGGCGAGCTCGGCCGCGCCTGGTACGACGCCGGCAAGCTCGCGGCCAAGCAGAACACGTTCACCGACTTCGTCGCCTGTGCCCGCCACCTCGTCGCCGCCGGCTACACGACGACGTCCCGCCTGGTCGCGGAAGGCGGCAGCGCCGGCGGGCTCCTGATCGGGGCGGCCCTCAACCTCGCCCCGGACACCTTCGGCGCCGCACACGCCGCCGTCCCCTTCGTCGACGCTCTGACCACGACGCTCGACCCCGACCTCCCGCTCACGGTGAGCGAGTGGGAGGAGTGGGGCGACCCGCTGCACGACCCGGAGGCGTACGCCAGGATGCGGGCCTACTCCCCCTACGAGAACGTCCGCGAGCTGCCCTATCCGCCGATCCTGGTGACGGCCGGCCTGAACGACACCCGTGTCGAGGTCACCGAGCCGGCGAAGTGGGTGGCCCAACTGCGGCACGTCACCGGGGCCACGGACCGGCTCCTGCTGCGCACCGAGCTGGCGGCCGGGCACGGCGGCAATTCCGGCCGGTACCAGGCGTGGCGGGACGCGGCGTTCGAGCTGGCCTGGATGGTCTCTGCGACCCCTCCTCATCCCGCCGGGTGAGTCCGGCCACAGCCCTGGGTATGGGGGTACGTACGACCGTGGTCTGAATCTGGCCCCTACGGCTGCTCTCCGGGGATGCTCAGGGGCGTTCTGGGCAGAAAACCGCCCTGCTCGCACGTTGTACTGATGACGAGCGAAAGGGAGTCTCCGTGATTGCTACCGCACACAGGGTCCGCACGACGGACGGCATCGATGGAAAGGATGCCGTCGGCCTCTATCTGGACGGCATCGCCAAGACGCCGCTGCTGACGGCCGAGGAGGAAGTGCAGCTGGCCAAGCTCATCGAGGCCGGCCGCTACGCCCAGGCGATCCTCGACGGCACCCTCGACGAGACCGAGCACGGCCTCCGGCACGTGCGGGCCACCGAGGACGAGCTGCGCACGATCGCCGCGGAGGGCGAGGCAGCCATGCAGCGCTTCATCACCGCGAACCTCCGCCTCGTCGTCTCCGTCGCCCGCAAGTACGGCCGCGCGCAGATGCCGCTGCTCGACCTCGTGCAGGAGGGCAACACCGGCCTGATCCGCGCGGTCGAGAAGTTCGACTACACCAAGGGCTTCAAGTTCTCGACCTACGCCACCTGGTGGGTGCGCCAGTCCATCTCCCGCGGCATCGCCCAGCAGGGACGCATCGTCCGGCTCCCCGTCCACGTCGCCGAGCAGGTCAACCAGGTGTCCGCGGTCCGCCGGACGCTCGAGCGCCGCTTCGGACGTGAGCCGGAGCTGTTCGAGATCGCCGACGAGCTCGGCGTCCCCGAGGAGCAGGTGATCGACCTTCTTCGCCTCTCCCGCGACCACGTGAGCCTTGACGCCCCGGTCGAGGAGGACGGCGACACCGCCCTCGGCGACCTCCTGGCCCGCGAGATGTCCCCCGGCCCCGACGAGGTCGTGCTCGACGCGGAGGACCGCGCCCGGCTCGACGCCATGCTGTCCAGCCTCGACGAGCGCTCCGCCGACGTGGTGCGCCGCCGGTACGGCCTGCTCGACGGCCGCCAGGCCAAGCTCGCCGACATCGCCGCGATCTGGGGCATCACCGCGGAGCGGGTCCGGCAGATCGAGCGGCACGCGATTTCCAAGCTCCGGGAGGACTCCGAGGCGGCCTGAGCCTCGGGACACTCCGGGATCACACGGAAGCCCCAGGACGGCCGACCCCAGCACGGCCGCCCCGGGGCTTTCGTTCGTCCGCGACCGGAGCGGTGGCGCCGCGGTCAGTCCTTCAGGAGCCGGATCAGGCCCTCCTGGGCGCACGACGCGGCGAGCCGGCCGACAGAGAACAGCCGGCCGAAGCTGAACCCCAGGCCGGCCGAGGCCGACGGGGACACCTGGTCGTAAAGCAGCCACTCGTCCGCCCGCGCCGGACGGTGGAACCACATCGAGTGGTCGATCGAGGCCACCTGCATGGTCGGGCCGGCGAACTCGACCGGGTGCGGCACGGTGCTCACCGCGAGCAGGGTCAGGTCGCTGAGGTAGGCAAGGACCGCCTGGTGCAGCTGCGGGTCGTCGGGTAGCGCGCTCTCGGAGCGCACCCAGACCTTCATCGCCGCGTCCCGCGCCCCGGCGGCGCTGAGGGTGGACGTGTCCGAGGCGAACCGGGTCTCCAGCACACCCCACTCCTGGCGCCAGGCCTCGACGGCCCGCCGCGACCGTGCCCCCAGCACCTCCGACAGCGGCGGGCAGTCCTGGGGGTCGGGCACGCCCAGTGGCGTCGCGTCGGCGTGGTCGAGACCGGCCTCGAGCTCGTGGAACGAGCACACCATCGAGAAGATGACCCGTCCGCCCTGGTCGGCGACGATCCGGCGCGCGGAGAAGCTGCCGCCGTCGCGGGTGCTCTCGACGGTGTAGTTGATCGGCGTGCCGGCAACGCCGGCGCGGAGGAAGTAGGCGCCCAGGGAGTGGGCGACCCTGCCCTGCGGCACCGTGCGGTATCCCGCGGTCAGTGCCTGGGCGAGCACCTGGCCGCCGAACACGCGCTGGCGGGCCGACCCTGCGTCCTGGCCGAGGAAGGTCACCTCGGAGGTCTGCTCGAGATCCAGGATCCCGATCAGCTCGTCAACGGATTCCGGCACGCCTACCGCCGGAAGTCGTTGGGCGGGTCCTGCTCGGCCAGGAACTGCTCGACCGCCGCACCGATCTCCTCCGCGCTGGGCACGGACGCCGCACCACTGCTGCTCAGCCGGTCGTACTGCTCCTCCAGCGCCTTCACGACGGCCGGGAAGTCGGCGTCCTCCGCGGTCTCGCTCTCGATCCCGGCCAGGTTGGCGGCCGCCCTCTCGGACAGCTCGGCCAGCGGGAACTCGAGCCCCGCGGCGTCCGCCACCCGGCGCAGGACGGCCTCGACGGCCTGCGGGAACGTCGTCTGCGCGAGGTAGTGCGGCACGTGGGCGACGAAGCCCTGCGCGAGCATCCCTGCCTCGCCCGCGCGGAACTCGAGGACGTGCGAGAAGCTGCCCGGCAGCTGCACGCGGTCGATCCACATCGGGTTGCCGCTGATGGTGTGCGGGTCGGTGGCGTGCGCGGTGACCAGGGTCGGCCGCGTGTGCGGCACGGCCATCGGGACCCCCGAGACGGTGATCAGGCGGGACACCTCGAGCCGCTCCGCCAGGCCCAGCACGGCGGCGGTCGCCCGGTTCCACTGCGTGTCCGGCTCGGGGCCGGTGAGCATCAGGAACGGCGTGCCCTCCGTGTCCAGGAGCCGGTGGATCACCAGCGAGAAGTCGGTCATCGACACCCACTGGTTGGTGTCGAACACCATCTGCGGCCGGCGCGAACGGTAGTCGTGCAACTGGTCGTGGTCGAACTCCACCAGCACCTCGTGCTCGCAGGCCTCCAGCAGGTAGCGCCCCGCCGCGTGGGTCACCGACCCCGCGTCGATGTAGCCGTCGAGCAGGTGGAGGAGGGCGGGACGCGTCCCCCGGACGGACTCCATGAGCGCAGGGTTGAGGGTGTACAGCAACCGCGGATCCAGCACCCGGCCACTGTACCCCGGCCTCCTGCCCGCACCGCGGCATTGCGCTGTGGGCTGACGGCGCGGCTCCTCAGCCGTCCGTGCGGCCGGCGAGCTCGGTCGGCGTCAGCTCGTTGAGGCGTCCCCCGAGGTCACCGAGCAGTTCGATGGTGCGGGCGGCGGCCGGGTTCGCACGGACGCTCTCGCGCACGAGGGCGACGATGCGGCGGAACGGGGTGGGGTTCGTCGGGCGGACGTAGGCCACCTCGAAGCCCGACCAGCCCAGCGCCAGCCCGGGGACGAGCGCGATCCCGACGCCGGCGGCAACGAACGCCAGGCCGGTGACGTGGTCCTGGGCCCGGGCGACGAAGCGGGGGGTGAAGCCGGCGGCGGCGCAGGCGTCGGCCGCCAGTCGGGTCGCCATCTCGTCGCGGAAGTCGTACTGCACCCAGTCGTCCTCGCTGAACTCGGCGAGGTCCATCGTCCCCGCCCCGGCGAGCGGGTGGTCGTGCGGAAGGGCGACCAGGAAGTCGTCACCGCCCAGTTCGACGCGCTGGAAGGCCGGCGGCACGCGGGGGTGGTCGCCCGGCACCTCGGTGTGCACCTCGATGTCGGCCTGGCCGGCGGTGTCGGCGGTGTCGCTCTCGTTGATCGACAGTTCGAGGGTCAGGCCGGGGAACTCCTGCCGGAGGGTCCTGGCCACCGCCGGCATCCACGTGTAGGCCGCCGAGGCGAAGGTGCGCATGGTGAGCTTGTCGGTCGCGCCCTCCCGGAGATCGCGGGCCTGGGCCTCGAGGATCGCCATCGCCTGGAGCGCGTCGGCGCTCGCCGCGGCCAGGTCGATGGCCGCCGGGGTGGGGCGGATGCCGCGGCCCACCCGCTCGACGAGGGTGAAACCGACCTCGCGTTCGAGGGTGTGCACGTGCTGGCTCACGGTGGACGGGGTCAGCCCCAGCCGGCGGGCCGTGTCGTTGACCGAACCGCTGGAAACCACCGCCCGGAGGATGCGCAGGCGATTGAGGTCGAGCATGACCTCATCATACGGCATCGACGAATGATTGTTCGGGATACTCAGCTTGTCCCGAATCAACAATCGCGGGACAATTTTCCCATGATGAGCTATACCCCAATCGATCGCGACCGTGAGCGGCTCGTCGAGGAGCTCGCCGCCGCTCGCGCCTACGCCCCCGCCCGCCACGTTGCCGCCGCCAAGGACAGCGTCGAGCGCCCCCGCGCCCGATTCGCCCTCGCCGGCATCTTCCGCTCACACCCCGTGGGCGTCTGAGGACACCGGCCACCCCCGCCGGCACCCCAGGAGCTCCGACCCGGTACCCCTCCCGCGGTCGGCACTCCGACGTCAGAAGGGCCCCCGCGCTCGACGCGGGGGCCCTTCTGCGTCACACCAGCGCTGCGGCCATCGCCGTCCGCACCCGCTTGGCCGACACCGGGACGGCCGTCCCGAGCGCCTGGGCGAACAGCCCGACCCTCAGCTCCTCCAGCAACCACCCGATCCGCGCCACGGCGTCCGGCAGCGGCCCGGACGGGAAGCGGGCGCACAACCGCGCGTAGTCGTCCTCCAGCTCTGCGATGACGGCCAACCCCTCCGCCTCGTGCCGCGGGTTGCTCACCGAGGCGTCCAGCCGCCGCAGGATCGCCTTCAGGTAGGTCGGGAGACGCAGCCACGCGTCCGCCGGCGTGGCGGAGACGAAGCCCCGGTACACCAGCCCGTCGAGCTGCTCGCGCACGTCGTCGCGGGTGTCCGGGCGCGTGTCGGGGAGCCGGCGCCGCGCGTCCCCCGCGAGCTGGAGGATCTCGCCCGTCCGCTCGACGGCCCGCTGCATCGCCGCCGCGGCGCCCGCGCGCACGGTGTCGGCGAGGCGCGCGAACGATTCCGCGTCCCGCACCGACGTCAGGCCGCCGACCTCATCGGCGAGCTCACCGATCACCTTCAGCCGGGCGTCGGCGAGCAGGGCCGGCACGTCCGGGTACGGCGAGGTGGCCAGGGCCAGCTTCGTGGCGTTGCCCATGCGGGAGACCACCCACCGCGTGGGGTCGACGGTGGTCAGGGCGATCAGGCGACGCAGTCCGTTGCGGTGGGCGCGCCGGGCCGCGTCCTCGTCGGCGAAGACCTGGACGCCGACCCGGTCGGCCCGGTCCACGAGGGCGGGGAAGCCCGGCATCGGCCGGCTGATCCGCTCCGGCAGCGTGCCGAACTCCCAGGTCGTGGCGCCGGGATGGGTCAGGTGGCTGGCCGCGGCGTTGAGCGTGCTGCTGACCGCGGGCGCGAGCGTGGCGGACAGCTCGGCGAGGTCGCGGCCGACGACCGGGTCGCTGCCCTCGGCCACCACCCGGAAGCGCACCCGCAGGTGGTCGGGCACCGCCTCCGGGCGCCAGGCGTCCGCCGGCACCTGCTCGCCAGTGAGGGCCAGCACCGCACGACCGAGCGCGGTCCACAGCTGCTCGTCGGACGCGCCGGGGTGCGCGGCCAGCCACTCCAGGGCACGGCGGGCGGTGTCCGGAGCGGGCACCAGCCGGGTCCGCAGCGCCTTGGGGAGGGCACGGATGAGCTCCGTGGCGACCTCCGCGCGCAGCCCCGGCACCTGCCAGGTGAAGGCCGCAGGGTCGAGGCTGGTCAGACGCGCCAGCGGGACGGTCACCGTCACGCCGTCGTGGCCGGCGCCGGGGTCGAAGGCGTAGTCCACCGGCAGCTCGGACCCACCGACGGCCCAGGCGTCGGGGAACGCCCCGGTGTCGAGGTCGGCGTCCGGGGCGACCAAGTCGTCGATCGTGAGGTCGAGCAGGTGCTCGTCACGGCGCCGCGCGTCGCGCCACCAGCGGTCGAAGTGCGCGACCGTGACCACGTCCGCGGGGATCCGCGCGTCGTAGAACGCCGCGATGGCCGCGTCGTCGAGCAGGAGGTCGCGGCGGCGGTTGCGGTCCGCCAGTTGCTCCGCCTCTGCGCGCACGGCCTGGTTGCGCGCCCAGAAATGGTGGCGGGTGCGCCACTGTCCCTCCACCAGCGCCGAGGTGATGAAGACCTCGCGGGCGACCACCGGGTCGATCCGGGCGTAGCTCACCAGCCTCTGGGCCACCACGGGGACGCCGAGCAGGGTGACCCGCTCGTAGGCCACGCACTGGCCGCCGCGCGCCGACCAGTGCGGCTCGGAGTAGGTGTGCTTCAGCAGGTGCCCGCCCACCGCCTCGATCCACTCGGCCTCGACCGGGGCGACCGTGCGCGCCCACAACCGGCTGGTCTCCACGAGTTCGACGGCCATCACCAGCGGCGGGTTCGTGCGGGCCGCGCTGGACCCGGGGTTGATCGCGAACCGCGCGCCGCGGGCCCCCAGGTACTCCGCCGGTCCCCGCCGCTTGCCGCGGGCTGGCCTGGCCATCGAGGCCTCGTCGAGGAGGCCGACGTGGGACAGCAATCCGGCCAGCACCGCGGTGTGCACCCGGTCCATGCCGGCCGGCGCGTCGTTGCGGTGCAGCCCCACCTCGCCGCAGGCCTCACGCAGCTGCGTGTGCAGGTCCTGCCACTCGCGCACGCGGAGGAAGTTCAGGTACTCGGTGCGGCACAGCCGGCGGAACGCGTTGCCGGAGAGCTCCCTGCGACGCTCCCGCAGGTAGGTCCACAGCCGCCACAGCGCGGCGATGTCCGAGCCGTCGGGGGTCGGCTCCGCTGCCCCGTCCAGCGGGGCCCAGAAGCGGCGGTGGGCGGCGTCGGCCGCGGCCGTGTCGTCGGCGGGCCGCTCGCGGACGTCCGGGATCGCGATGCCGGCCACGATCGGCAGCACCTCGCGCAGGCAGCCCTGCCGGTCGGCCTCCACCAGCATCCGGCCCAGGCGGGGGTCGACCGGTAACCGGGCCAGCATGCGTCCGACCTTCGTGAGCCGCACCGTGCCGTGCGGCGTCCTCCCCCTGCCCTGTTCGATCGCGCCCAGCTCGGTGAGCAGCCGGAGGCCGTCGCGCACCTGGCCGGCGTCCGGGGGTTCGACGAACGGGAACCGCGTGATGTCGCCCAGGCCGGCGTCCGCCATCTGGAGGATGACCGAGGCGAGGTTCGTGCGCAGGATCTCGGGCTGGGTGAACTCCGGTCGCGAGGCGAAGTCGTCCTCGTCGTAGAGCCGGATGCACACGCCCGGCCCCAGGCGGCCACAGCGGCCGGCGCGCTGGTTCGCCGAGGCCTGCGAGATCGGCTCGATCGGCAGCCGCTGCACCTTGGTGCGCGCGGAGTAGCGGGAGATGCGGGCGAACCCGGGGTCGACGACGTACCGGATGCCCGGCACGGTGAGGGACGTCTCCGCCACGTTCGTGGCGAGCACGATGCGCCGGCCGGTGTGCGGCGCGAAGACCCGGTGCTGCTCCGCGGCCGAGAGCCGGGCGTACAGGGGCACCACCTCGGTGAAGCGCAGCTGGAGGCCGGCGATCGCCTCCGCCGCGTCCCTGATCTCGCGCTCGCCGGAGAGGAAGACGAGGATGTCGCCGTCCAGCGAGGTGGACAGTTCGCTGACGGCGTCGCAGATGGCGTCCACCTGGTCGCGGTCGCGTTCCTCCGCCGTCCCCACCACCGGCCGGTAGCGGACCTCGACGGGGTAGGTGCGCCCGGAGACCTCGATCACGGGGGCATCGTCGAAGTGCGCGGAGAAACGTGCAGTGTCGATGGTCGCCGAGGTGATGACGACCTTCAGGTCGGGGCGGCGCGGCAGCAACTGCTTGAGGTAGCCGAGCAGGAAGTCGATGTTGAGGCTGCGCTCGTGTGCCTCGTCGATGATGATCGTGTCGTAGCGGCGGAGGTCCCGGTCGTGCGAGATCTCCGCCAGCAGGATGCCGTCGGTCATCACCTTGACGCGGGTCTGGCGGCTGCGCTGGCTGGAGAAGCGCACCTGGAACCCGACCGTGGCGCCCAGCTCCTCCCCCAGCTCCTCGGCCATGCGGGCGGCGACGCTGCGGGCGGCGATCCGGCGCGGCTGCGTGTGGCCGATGCTCGTGCGCCCCGCCAGCAGGCAGATCTTCGGCAGCTGGGTGGTCTTGCCCGACCCGGTCTCGCCGGCCACCACCAGCACCTGGTGCGCGCGCAGGGCGTCACGGATCTCGTCCACGTGGGCCGAGATCGGCAACGCCTCGTCGAAGCGGATGGCCGGGGAGTTCATAGCCGGCCAATACTACGGGGCCGACGCGACGGGGGCGTCAGGACCCGTGGCTGTCCTTCGGCCGGATGACCACGATCGGGCAGCGCCCGTGGCTCATCAGGCCCCGGATCAGGCCGCCCACGGAGTAGGTCGGGAAGGACGCGTGCACCTCGAGCACGAGCGCGTCGAGCTCCTCGGCCCGGGCGGTGAGCACGTCCAGCGGGTTGCCGTAGGACACCTCGAGCTCGACCTCGACCTCCGGGTAGTCCTCGGTGATCTCCGAGACCATGTCGACCATGCGGGCCCGGGTGACCTCGACCGCCTTCTGCTCCTGCTCGGCCGTCGGGTGCCCCGCGCTGAACCAGCGTCCCTGGGGAGCGCGGCAGACGCTGATCACCACGACCCGGCCGCCGTGGGCACGGCATTCGCCGAGCGCCCACTCCAGGGCCACCGCGCCGCGGGCGGAGGTGTCCACGGCCACGCCGATGACGCCCGCGGGCTGCTCGCGCTGGAGGTTGTCGACGGAGACGACCACGACCGGGCAGTGCGCCGCGCCGACGGTGCCGACAGCGGTCGACCCGATGAACGCCTTCTCGCCCGTGCCGCCGGACGTGCGTCCGACGACCACGAGGGACGCCTCGTTGCTCATCCGGGTGAGGGCTGCCGCCGGGTTCCCGAGGACGACCTCGGTGCGCACCCGGGTGCGCGCGAGCCCGGACGCGACCGCCTCGGCCACCCCGGTCGCCAGCATCTCGGCCGCGCCCTCCTTGATCTGCTCGGGGTCGAAGACCACGCCCCAGGCGCTGTTCAGGACGGTGTCGTCCACCGCGTGCATGAGCACGAGCTCTGCCTCACGCAGCAGCGCCTCCCGCACGCCGTGGGCGAGCGCGCGGAAGGAGTCCTCCGAGCCGTCGAAGCCGACGACGATCCGGGCCGGGCCCAGGTACGGAACGAGCATGCTCAACTCCTCGGGAGGTCGGCCGAGACGGCTCGGCCGGAATAGGAGAGTGGGGTGATGACGACGGTCAGGTCGCGGCGACCGGGCGCCCAGGGCGCGGGGAGCCGGACGTCGTCCGCGCCTGCACTCGACGCGTCACCCCGGACCAGGACGCTCCAGCCGGTCGCGGTCGGGACGTCGATGTCGTCGACCTCGAACGCCACGCGCACCGTCCCGGCCAGCTCGCCGAGCACGGAGCCGGGGCTGACCCGGAAGTAGATGCGTTCGCCGGAGACGGCGTAGGTGACCGGAAGGACCTGCAGCCCCTCCGCCGACAACCAGCAGACGCGGCCGACGCTGTGGCCGCGCACCAGATGTCGGCATTCGTCCCCCGACAAGCGGGTGAAGTGGCCGGTGTCCATCGCGCGCATGCTAGCCGGTCGCGGGGTCACCCGAGGCGGGAACCGCCGAAGACGCAGGCACTTCTTCGCGTCCCTTCAGCGCAGCCACGTGGACGCCGCGACGATCACCGGGATCGAGGCGATCGTGGAGACGAAGATGGCGTCACGCGCCAGGAGCGTGCGGACGTGGTACCTGCTGGCGATCAGGTAGATGTTCTGGGCGGTCGGCAGGGCGGCGATCACCGTCACCGCCAGCAGGTCCGGCGGGCCGAGGTGGAACACGCCCGCGCCGAGCGCCAGCGCGATCGCCGGCTGGAGGAGCACCTTCAGCGGCGCCACCAGGGCGAGCTCCCCCGCGTGCGGGCCGCGCCCCGGAGCCGGGTCGAGGCGCAGCGAGATGCCGAAGGCGATCAGCATCGCCGGGACCGCCAGCTGGCCCACCATCTCCACCGGCCGCCACACCAGGTCTGGCACCGGGACGTGGAGGGCGTTCACCACCAGGCCGGCCAGCGTCGCGACGGTCAGCGGGTTGCGCACCGGCAGCGTCACGTACTTCGACCAGGACAGGCGGCGTCCGTCCGCGCGGGCGGCGGCGAGGTCGAGCAGCGCCAACCCGACCGGCTGGAGCAGCCCGACCTGGATCAGCAGGATGGGCGCCATCCAGGTCATGTCGCCGAGCACGTACGCAGCGACGGGCAGGCCGAGGTTGCCAGCGTTGGTGTAGACCGAGCACAACGTCCCGACGACGCGATCGGCCAGCCCGGCACGGCCGAGCAGAACCCGGGCGGCCACGAGGTAGACCGCCGCGGTGAGGACGATCGCCAGTGCAGAGACCACCAGCGTGCCGCTGAAGAGGTGCCCGAGATCCGCCCGGGAGACCAGGCCGAGCAGGAGCGCCGGGGAGGCGACGGTGAAGGCGAGCCGCGACAGCATCCGGCGGTGCTGCTCGGTGAGGACGCGGAGGTGGGCGACCACCCAGCCGACCCCGATCACCGACCAGATGGTGAGGTATCCGCTGAGGGCTGCCTGCACGGCGTCAGGGTAGGCCCGCGCGGGCAGGGACGCCGTCCCGGGTTCTCAGGGCGGGACGGAAGCCCGTCCGCGGGTGCCTACGATGTGCCGGTGCCCCGCCGCAACCACCTGATCGACCTCGCACGCATCGGCTCGATGCTGATCGTCGTGGTCTTCCACGCGCTGCTGTGGCAGGTCCTCCTCGTCGACGGGCAGGTGCGGGTGGTGCCGTGGGCTCCCGGGCCGGTGCTGTGGGCGATCAGCTGGGTGGCCACGATCATCCCGGTCTTCTTCGTCGCCGCGGGCTACGCCAACGCCGTCGTGGTCGACACCTGGCGCGCCTCCGGCACCTCCTACGGAGCGTTCCTGACCCTGCGCGGCAGCCGGCTGCTCGGACCCATGTCGTTCTTCCTCATCGTGTTCACCGCCATCGGCACCGCTGCGGCGTGGGCCGGCTGGCTGCCCGAGGCGGCGGCGCTCAGCCGGCAGTTCGCCCAGCTCCTGTGGTTCGCGGTGGTCTACCAGCTGCTGCTGGCGGCGGCGCCGCTCGCGGTCCGGCTGCACGACCGGTTCGGCGGGTGGGTGATGGTGCCGCTGCTCGCCGGGGTGGTCGCGGTCGACGCCGCCGTCCGGCTGACCGGCGACCTCGGCCTCCAGTGGCTGAACCTCGCCTTCGCCTGGCCGCTGGCCCACCAGTGGGGCATCGCCTACCACCGTGGCTGGTTCCGCACCTGGCCGGCCGGGCGGCTCGTCGGTGTCATCGCGGCCTGCGCCGCGGTGATCGCCGTGCTGGTCACGGCTCTCGGGTACCCGCCCGCAGCGGTCGCGTGGGCCGACGTGCTGGTGGCGAACCTGCTCCCGCCCACGCTGGCCATCGTCGCCCTCGGCCTCGCGCAGACCAGCGTGCTGGCGCTCCTAGAGCGGGCCGGCGTGGCGGCGCGGGTGGGCGAGGGCACCGCCCGGGCGATCCGGGTGGCCAACGCGCTGCTGCTCACCACCTACCTGTGGCACATCCCCGCGATCGTGGTCTCCGCCGGAGCCCTCGTCGGGCTCTCGCTGCTGCTGCCGTCCGTCGCGCCGGTGCTGATGAACCCCCTCCTGCTCGTCGTCGTGGTCGTGGCGGTCGTCGTCCTGGTGGTGCCGCTGATCGCGCGCGCAGAACTCCGCCTGATCCCCCGCCCGGGCCCCGGCACCCCCCGGCCGGGATGGGCCGAGGCCGGCTACGCGCTGTTCACCGCCGGCACCTGGGCGGTGTGGCAGCTGGGGGCGGTGCTCCACCCCGGCGACCTCCCCGGCGCCCTCGCCGTCCTCGCGTTCGCCGCGGGCGTCCTCGCCCTCCGCAGGGCCACGACGTTGACCGTCCACGTACACTGACCTCTCCGCAACACATCTGGAGGTCGCGTGGATCCGACCAGCTGGAACCTCCCGTTCCCGGCGATCGTCGCGGCCCTGTTCGTCATCGTGATGTTCCGGGCGAACGGCACCTACTGGCTGGGACGGCTCGGTTCGGCAGGAGCGCGGCGCACCCGCCTCGCCCGGCTCATGGACTCCCCCGGCTACCTGCGGGCCACCGAGCGCATCGACCGCTTCGGCCCCCCGGTGGTGGCGGTCTCGTTCCTGACCATCGGCTTCCAGACCGTGGCGAACCTTGCCGCCGGTGCCACCGGCATGCGCCTTCGCCACTACCTGCCGGCGGTGACCATCGGCTCGGTCGCCTGGGCGCTGCTCTACGCGACGCTCGGCACCGTGGGTGTCGACATCCTCGGCCGGCTCTACGAGCGGTCCCCCGTGCTGGCGGTGGGCGCGGTGGTGGTCGCGGCGCTCGCGATCGCCGGGTACCTCGTGTGGGAGTTCCGTCGTCAGGGGCAGCAGGACCGCGTCCCACAGCCCGGTGACAGCCCCGTCGCATAGCATCGGGCCATGGCCGAGACCAGGAAGTACGACCCCGCCGCCGGCAACGCCATCGCGCAGGCCCTGAGGGCCGCCATGGGCGAGCCCGTCCGTCCGAGCGAGCCGGGGCGCGGTGCCGCGCCGCGCGCGGCCGCGCCCGACGCCGCGGCACCCGTGGTGACCACGTCCTGGCTCTCGCTCACCGTCACCGCTCCCACCGATGCGGACACCACCGGGGATGACGAGCAGGAAGGCTGATCCCGGGGGCCCGATGGGACGCCCGGAGCACTTCTCCGCACCGTTGTGGTGCGTCGCCGACGGCACGTGGCGCTTCGTCACCCTGCCGGAGGAGATGTCCGAGGTCATCCGCTTCGAGTCCGGGCCGCCGCGCGGCTTCGGCTCCGTGCGCGTCGAGGTCACGATCGGCGCGACGACGTGGCGTACGTCGGTGTTCCCGTCCGCGGGCGGCGGCCCCTACGTGCTGCCGGTGAAGGCGGCCGTCCGGCGGGCGGAGGACCTCGGGGACGGGGAGACCGTCACAGTCACCCTCCGGACCCTCGACAACTGAGAACGGCCGGCCGGACCGAGGTCCGACCGGCCGTCCGCGTTCCCGACGATCAGCTGCAACCGCTGGTGGAGCCGCAGCCCTCGCAGATGTAGCAGGAGCCCGAGCGCCGCATCTTGGTGCCACAGGTGAGGCAGAGCGGGGCATCGACGCTCAGCCCGGACAGCTTCTCCAGCACCTCGGCGGTCGAGTGGGCGTCCATCTCCACCAGGGCGGGCTGGTTCGGCCCGTCCTCGTGCACCCGGACGTCGTCGGCGGCGTCGTTCTTCAGCGACTCGGACTCGATCAGCTCGGCCTCGTCCTCCTCCGACAGGTACTTGCCGGTCTCGACGTACCGCGCCCGCTCGGCGGCGGTGTGGATGCCGAGTTCGGCCCGCTCGTCGAAGGACAGGTAGTCCAGCGCCAGCCGGCGGAAGATGTAGTCCATGATCGACTGCGCCATCCGGACGTCCGGGTCGTCGGTCATGCCGGCCGGCTCGAACTTCAGGTTCGTGAACTTCTGCACGAACTGCTCCAGCGGCACGCCGTACTGGAGGCCGATGGAGACGGCGATCGAGAACGCGTCCATCACGCCGGCCAGGGTGGAGCCCTGCTTGCCGAGCTTCAGGAACACCTCGCCCAGGTTGCCGTCGTCGTACTGCCCGGAGGTCATGTAGCCCTCCGCACCGGCCACCGAGAAGGACGTGGTGCGGCTGACGCGCGACTTGGGCAGGCGCTTGCGGCGCGCGCGGTACTCGATCCGCACCTCGGGCTCGGCCTTGGCCTCGGTCGACTCCTCCGGCTTCTTGCCGTCGCTCAGGGGCTGGCCCACCTTGCAGTTGTCGCGGTACACCGCCAGCGCCTTCAGGCCGAGCTTCCAGCCCTGCAGGTAGACGTCGGCGATGTCCTCGACCGTCGCGGTCTCGGGCAGGTTGACGGTCTTGGAGATCGCCCCGGACAGGAACGGCTGCACCGCGGCCATCATCCGCACGTGGCCCATCGGCTTGATCGAGCGCTGGCCCATCGCGGTGTCGAACACCTCGTAGTGCTCGGGCTTGAGCCCGGGCGCGTTCACGACGTGGCCGTGGGTGGAGATGTACTCCACGATCGCCTCCGCGGTCTCCTCGGTGTAGCCGAGCCGCGTCAGCGCCCGCGGGATCGTCTGGTTCACGATCTGCATCGAGCCGCCGCCGACGAGCTTCTTGAACTTGACCAGCGAGAAGTCGGGCTCGATGCCGGTCGTGTCGCAGTCCATCATGAAGCCGATGGTGCCGGTGGGTGCCAGCACGGACGCCTGCGCGTTGCGGAACCCGTTCTTCGCCCCGAGCGAGACCACCTGCGCCCACTCCGCGGCCGCCGCGGCGTGGATCGGCTTGTCGAGCCCGTCGAACGTGCGCGCGTCGTCGTTCGCCGCCTGGTGCTTGCGCATCACCCGCTGGTGGGCGTCGGCGTTGCGCGCGTAGCCGTTGTAGGGACCGACCACCGCGGCGAGCTCCGCGGAGCGGCGGTAGGACGCGCCGGTCATCAGCGAGGTGATGGACGCGGCCAGCGCACGCCCGCCGTCGGAGTCGTAGCCGCGGCCGACGGCCATCAGCAGCGCGCCGAGGTTGGCATAGCCGATGCCCAGCTGGCGGAAGTTGCGGGTGGTCTCGCCGATCGCCTCGGTCGGGAAGTCGGCGAAGGTGATCGAGATGTCCATCGCGGTGATGATCAGCTCGACGGCCTTCACGAACAGCCCGGTGTCGAAGGTGTCGTCCTCACGGAGGAACTTCAGCAGGTTGAGGCTGGCCAGGTTGCAGGAGGAGTTGTCGAGGCTCATGTACTCCGAGCACGGGTTGGACGCGTTGATCCGGCCGGACTCCGGGTTGGTGTGCCAGGCGTTGATCGTGTCGTCGTACTGGATGCCGGGGTCGGCGCACTCCCACGCGGCCTCGGAGATCTTGCCGAACAGGTCGCGGGCGTCGACGGTCTCGATCACCTCGCCGGTCTTGCGTGCCCGCAGGCCGAACTCGGTGCCGTCCTCGACCGCCCGCATGAACTCGTCGCTGACCCGCACCGAGTTGTTCGCGTTCTGGTACTGGACGCTGACGATGTCCTTGCCGCCGAGGTCCATGTCGAAGCCCGCGTCACGCAGGGCGCGGATCTTGTCCTCCTCGCGCGCCTTGGTCTCGACGAACTCGTAGATGTCGGGGTGGTCGACGTCCAGCACGAC
>Ga0102832_1000594_pt1 | contig 49715 bp, 51 predicted proteins | sample EBPBio282013_DNA_FD_88942 | JGI IMG/M metagenome (GOLD analysis project Ga0102832, IMG submission 88942) | Wastewater treatment Type I Accumulibacter community from EBPR Bioreactor in Madison, WI, USA - Reactor 2_5/28/2013_ DNA (Illumina Assembly) | ecosystem: Engineered > Bioreactor > EBPR >...
GAGGCCCGCCGGGCCGCTACGCTACCCACCGCGGCGTAATCAACCAACACCGTGTCCAAGATTCGGGGCGAAGGTCCAGAGCCTTCCCCGGCGCCTGCGAGCACACAGGGTTCCGGTAGTCACGGGTGCGCGAGTCACGGTTCTTCGCGGCTGTGGTGGCGGCCACGGCAGCCGCGAGATGCCCCGCGAGTAATGTGCGTGGTAGTTGAGACGGAGGTTCTCCCATGGCGCTAGATGATCTCCGGGTCAGCCGGCTCGCCTTCGCCGGCGTGTCGGCTCTGACGGTGCTGACCTGGCACGCCCTTCCGGATGTCGTGCGCAGTCGCAGGGCACGGGTTGTGGTCAAGTCCGGATTGCTGGGTGTCACCGCTGCCGGTGCTGCAATGATCCCGCAGGTGTTCCCGGCGCTGGAACGCCCGGTGCCGGAATCCCGCTCCGAACTTTCCGGTCCCACTATCGCGGTTCTGGTTCTTGGTGGCCTGGTGGCCGGAGTTGCCGGTGCGGTCTGGTTCGAGAAGGCCGTCTACGCCCATGGGGAGCGGAGACGTGCGGACGGCGTCCGTTGCCCGCACACCCGTGCCGCGGTGGTGATGGCGCTGGCGACCGGAGCCGCCGCGCTCGCCGATTGGAACTGGACAAGACTGGTCCGGAAGGTGTCCGCGAACTGATGCGCCCGCTCGGGCTGCTGAGCCCAGGGGGCAGTCAATGCATGCGGCGGTGATCTATAACCCGGTCAAGGTCCCGCTCGACCGGGTGCGCCGCGCGGTCGAGCAGCAACAGCACCTGAGCGGGTGGGATGAGTCGCGCTGGTACGAGACCAGCAGCGAGGATTCTGGACGAAGCGCCGCGAAGGAGGCGCTGGCGGGTGATCCTGCGGTGATCATCGTCGCCGGGGGCGACGGTACGGTGCGGACAGTCGCAGAGGCCGTCCAGCGGAGCGGGACGCCGCTGGCGTTGTTACCCGCTGGCACCGGTAACTTGCTGGCCCGCAATCTCGGTCTTCCGCTCAATGACCCGGAGAGATCGGTCGCGGTCGCTTTCACGGGCTTGACGCGGACGGTCGATCTCGCCGTGGCCGACCTCGAAGACGAGGAGGGCCGTCGAAGCGTGCGAGTGTTCCTGGTCATGGCCGGCATCGGACTGGATGCGGAGATGGCGCAGAACACGAGCGCGCAGGCGAAGAAGAACCTCGGCTGGCTCGCCTACGTGACCCCGATCGCGCGGTCGATCATCGCCAACCGGCTGTTCCATCTCGATTACCGCGTCGACGGCGGCCATACCCGGTCGACCCGTGCCCATACGGTCATTGTCGGCAACTGTGGCACGCTGACCAGCAACATGCTCCTCATTCCGGCCGCGAGGATTGACGACGGACTGCTGGACGTGGTCATGCTGCGCCCGAAAGGAAGGTTCGGGTGGGCCGGAATCGGCACCTGGCTGACGGTTCAGGGCATCGCGCACCGCTCGCGATTCGGCCGCAGTGTCTTCCGGCTCGCGCCCGGTCTCCGGGCGCTCGCCTACGCGCAGGGCCGACAGTTCGACGTCCGGTTCGAATCCCCGCATGCTGTCGAGCTCGACGGCGACGGCTTCGGCCTGGTCACGCGGGCACGGATCACCGTCCGCCCCGGCGCGCTCCGCCTCTGCATCGGGGCCAATGGCGACTGAGAGCCACCTGCCCGGCTCATCCCGCCCGCATCCGCACGATCCGCGCCCTTCGTTGAAGATCGCGGCCGGGTGGTGGTGGGACAGGTTCGTCGGTCAAGCGGAGCCGATACGGGTCGCGGTGGGGCACCTGAATGTGTGCGGGGCGGCGAGCCCTACCTCGTTGAGGTAGCGGACGACGATGGCCAGCGCGGCCGGGAGGGATGTCTGGGTGTAGCTGACGCCCTGCTCCTCGCAGTGGTGTCGCACCAGGATGGCAGCCCGACGTAGGTGCGGCCTGGGCATGCTCGGGAACAGGTGGTGCTCGATCTGGTAGTTGAGGCCGCCCATGAGGGCGGTCATCCACCAGCCTCCCCGGACATTGCGGGAGGTGAGGACCTGCTTGTCGAGGAAGTCCAGGCGAGCATCGGAGGGGATGATGGGCATCGCGATGTGATTGGGGGCGAAGCTGGAGCCCATGTAGAGCCCGAACACAGCGAGCTGGACGCCCAGGAAGGCCCAGGCCATCCCGAACGGGAGGAACCAGAACAGCAGGCCGAGATAGACCACGCTTCGGGTTGTGAGCAGCGTGAGTTCGAGTGCGCGGCCGGCGACGGGCCGGCGAGCGAGGAGCCCATGAATGGACGCCCGGTGGAGCTCCAGGCCGAAGAACAGCAGCAGCGGGAAGAACAGCCAGCCCTGCCGCCGGCTGACCCATGCCATGATCCCCGTCCTGACCTCTGCGTCCTCGAGCCTGAAGGAGAGAGTGCCGGGCCGGATATCGAGGTCCTTACCGACGCGGTTGGGGTTGCCGTGGTGACGGGTGTGCTTGTTCATCCACCAGGCATAACTCATGCCGACGAAGAAGGTGGCCAGCACGCGTCCCAGCCGGTCGTTCGCAGGTCCGGACGACAGCACTTGGCGGTGAGATGCCTCGTGGCCGAGGAAGGCGAACTGGGTGAAGATGATGCCGAGCGCGGCGGCGATCAGCAGTTGCAGCCAGGAGTCCTGCAGGAGCACGACGCCGGTGACGGCACCACCGAGCGCGGCGATCAACCCGGTGAACAGCGCCAGATAGAACCACCGGGTGCGGTCGTTGAGGCCGGACCTGCGCACGGTCTGCGCGAGGAGGGTGAAGGACTTCGTGCGTTGGGTCAACTGGGCGCGCACTGTCTCACGGCGCGAAGGGGCGGGTGGGGATGCAAGGGTGTCGAGGGGCGGCATGGTGGGCTCACCTTCCACCGGGTTCTTAACGAGAATCCGGATGGAGAGCCGCCAGACCTGGTGACCGCAGTGTATCCGAGGCCTTCGAAGCGCCGGCGGTGGGCCAAACAGGTTGGCCGCTCTCACAGACATCCCTCGCCCGGCGGCCGCACAGTAGGCGGGACTCCGCGGCGCTTTGTGTGCTGCGAGGTAGGCTGGCAGAAAGCCGTAGCGCACCGGGTAGGTGTAGCTGGGTTACCGGACCGGGTTGAGACGGTTCCGCGGGAGGTGCCAGGAGGCAGACGTCTCGCTGTCGGACGAGGCCTGCGGGCCGACTCCCCAAGGGACGGATGCCGCTCATGGCACGATTCGGGTTTCTGAGTACCTATCCACCGACGCGCTGCGGGCTGGCCACCTTCACTGCCGCGCTGGCAACCGCAATGGTGCGTGACGGCAGGGACGATGCCGTCGTGGTTCGAGTGGACGACATGGTCCCGGCGGGACCCGCCCTGACAACTCCAGGCGTGCGGTTCGTGGGCGATCTGCATCCGGGCGATGCAGCAGGTTGCGCTGCCGCGGTAGCGCAACTGGACGGATGCGATGTGGCCATCGTCCAGCATGAGTACGGCATCTACGGCGGACCCGACGGCGACGAGGTCCTCGACGTGCTCGAACGGCTCAGCGTGGCCACCATCGTGGTCCTGCATACCGTCCCGGCAGACCCGTCGCCGTCGCAACGCACTGTGCTGCGGCGGGTCGCGGAACTGGCGGATGCCGTCGTGGTGATGACCCGCACTACTCGGACGCTGCTCGTCGACGGATACGGGGTGTCGGCATCAAGAGTGCATCTCATACCGCATGGCGTCGATCCCTGGATCGCGACCCCGATTGCGACGCCATCGCGCCGTCCGGTCGTCTTGACATGGGGGTTGATCGGGCCTGGAAAGGGCATCGAGTGGGGCATTCGCGGCATGGCATGCCTCGGCCGGAGCTCGCCGCGCCCGATCTATCGGGTGCTCGGCCAGACGCATCCGAAGGTTTTGCGCGAGCAGGGTGAGCAGTATCGGATGTCGCTGCTCGCCCTGGTGAAAGCACTCGGGCTCACCGCCGACGTTCAGATCGACGGACGGTACCAGGAGGCCGCGGAGTTGGCGAGCCAGGTCGGGCAGGCCGACTTGGTTCTGCTGCCCTACGACTCGGTCGATCAGGCGACTTCCGGCGTGCTGGCGGAAGCGGTCGCTGCCGGCAAGGTCGTGATCGCGACGCGGTTCCCCCACGCGGTCGAGTTGCTCTCCGACGACAGAGGGCTTCTCGTGGGCCATCGGCGGCCGCTGGAGATCGCACGGGCGATCACGGCTGCCCTCGGCGACACCCGCCGTGCCGCGGCAGCGCTCGCCCAGGCGGAGTCCTCGGCCGCGGTCAACAGCTGGCCGCAGATCGCCGACCGCTATCGCGCGCTGGCGTCCTCGATGGCACCGGCATGATCCGGGTGCGCCTACCGGCGCCGTCGCTGGCCCATGTTGCGGCGATGACCGATGAACGCGGGATCTTCGAGCACGCCCAGTTCAAAGCGCCACGCCTGGAGTGCGGCTACTGCACCGACGATGTCGCCAGGGCACTGACCGTCGTCGTCCGGGATGGCGGCCCGGAGACGCACACACTGACCCAGACCTATCTCGCCTTCCTCGAGCGTGCGCTGACCACTGACGGATCCGTGCACAACCGGATGTCTGTGGCCGGCTCGTGGACGGATACGCCGACAACCGGCGACTGCTGGGGGCGCGCCGTGGGTGCACTCGGACACGCCGCTCGTTACGGTGGCACGCACGACGTGCGAACCCGGGCCGCGCGAGGGTTCCTCCGCGCCGCCAGGACTCGCTCCCAGGATGTGCGGGCTTCGTGTTTTGCCGCTTCCGGCGCCATCGACATGCTCCGCGCGGAACAGTCGGCCGATGGCGTCGCCGCCTCTCTGCTGGCGGACTGCCTTGACCTGATCCCGCGCCGCACTGGCACCGCCTGGGAATGGCCAGAACCCCGGCTGCGGTACGCGAACGCAGCGCTGTGCAGCGCACTGATCGCAGGTGGAGCAGCCCTGCGCAGGCCTACAGCCATCCGGCAAGGCCTCACCATGCTAACCGCCCTCGTTCACATCGAGTCCAGCCCGCACGGACACTTCTCCGTGACGGGCACGGAGGGCCGCGCGCCGGGACAGACAGGCCCGCTGTGGGATCAGCAACCCATCGAACTGTCCGTTCTCGCCGACGCCTGCACACATGCCTACACCGTGACCGGTGACACGTTCTGGGCCCGCAAAGTCGGACTCGCCTGGAGTTGGTTCACCGGGGAGAACGACGCAGCCACCGAGCTCTATGAGCGCGACACCGGGGCGGGGCACGACGGGCTCCAGCCCGGTGGACGCAATGAGAACTGCGGAGCCGAGTCCACGATCGCGGCGCTGAACACGCTGCAACGGGCGCGGGAGATCGCCGGGGCGCGTCCGTGAACCAGCTCGCGCTCGACGCCGGCGTCGAACTGATCCCAGACAGCCGGCGGGTGATTGCCCGTCTCTTCCTGCCCGGGGAGAGCACACCGGGCGGCACCTCGCGCACGGCAGCCGTGCTCGAGCGAGTCCTCGCCACCCCGCCCGATCAGGTCTCGCGGGAGGCCGCGCGCATCCTGGGTCAGTTCGGCGACCGTCATCCTGCACTGGACTCGCTACTACGTGCGAACGCGGCGACGGTGGCTCCCATCCACTCCCCTGCCCTCAGTGACGACCTGCTGGTCGTGGTCGGAGCTGTGTTCACCGCCGAGTTCGCCGTAGAGACAGCGGCGTTGTGCAACCCCAGCGCCGTCCCCCACCCCGACCAGAGTGGTCTCGGCCCTGGCCAGCTTCGCGTGGCGCTCTCCCTGCGCTCCATCGGTGAACCCCATCTCTCATCGATTCAGTTCTGTGAGGCCGTGGTCGGTCCCGGGCGCCGCTGGGTGTTCGGCTCACGCGCCAAGCCCCTCCATGTCCCCCACATCACAGAAGGCCGCTGGGAACGGAGGCAGTTCGTCCGCGCGCTCCAGCACGACGGTGGGACTGACGAACTCGCACGCGCTCTCACCGACGCGCTACCCGCCGAGTTCGGCAGCAGCGCGATCGAACGAACCGTGAACGAGTTGCCGGACGTCTTCCTGCATCAGCCGGGCGCCCGACCCCAGCTGGAGTCGATCCGGATCGTCGCCGAGTCGAGCTACCAGGCAACCTTCCCCGAATCCAGCCAGCTCAGCCAGCGAGTGCTGATGCCATACGCCCACGAAGAGCATCGCGGCGTGGAGGATGCACGCTTCGTCCGCTTCACCGACCCTGATGGCCACCTCGGCTACCGGGCGACTTTCACTGCGTTCAGCGGCGACTCGATCGCGTCCCGCCTGCTTCTCACTGACGACTTCCGCACCTTCACCGTGCAACGCCTCACCGGACCTCCGGCGCGAACCAAGGGAATGGCCCTGTTCCCACGCCCGGTAGGCGGACGATTACTTGCCCTCAGCCGAGGCGACGGCGAGGCGATCTCGCTGACCCACTCACTCGACGGACTGGACTGGAGGCCGGAGGAGGCGCTGTACCGCCCGGGCCGACTCTGGGAAGTCGTGCAGAGCGGCAACTGCGGCCCGCCGCTCGAGACCGAGCACGGCTGGCTCGTGCTGACTCACGGGGTCGGCCCGCTTCGTACCTACAGCATCGGTGCACTGCTACTTGATCTCGATGATCCGACCCACGTCCTCGGAGTGACCAGGGTGCCACTCCTCGAACCACCCGTCCTGCAGGCGGACGGCTACGTACCCAACGTCGTCTACGGCTGCGGCGCCATCGTCCACGACGACATCCTGTGGATACCCCACGGCATCGCCGACAACCGCATCCGCGTGGGATCGATCCCCGTCGCCTCCGTCCTCGCAGCGATGGAGCGGCTCTGATCAGAAGTTGCCCCGAGTCAAACCGGGAATTAGGTGCCGAGGCACGGAGATGAGTCAATGAGACATGAATGACCTCTACACCAAGAGCGGCCGCCTCCTTCAGCGAGTGGGCAACCAGCTCTACTCACGTTCGGGTCGATACCTCGGGCAGGTCGAGGATCGAAAGGTGTTCGACCCGGACGGACGCTACTGCGGCACGATCGTAGGCGACCGGGTGGTGTATCGGACGATCGACAGCGCCGCCGCCAGCACTGCCTCCCTCGCCGCAGCCCGAGCACCGAGCACACAGGGCAGTCAGAGGGGCTCAGCGGTCTGGGGCATGGAGCCTCCATTCGCAGACTGAACCCGACCTTCGGGCTGATCCACTGCTGATCGCGAACTCTCACTGCACGCCGCTTGCGGGATCCGGGACTGCTGCATGAGTAGGTGACCTGCTCCACGGAAAAGGGTTCCAGTTTTGGTGACATGCCCCACAGATGGCATGACCAATGGAACCGGTGTCGACATCCTAGAACTGCCCCGGCTCCGCCACCTCGACAACGCCTTCATCAGACGAACCTTTACCCGGCGGAGCACGAACTCGGCACGACCGGCCCTGACCCGCTGGCCTTCTTCGCCGCCCGGTTCACCGCCAAAGAGTGTTTCGGGGCTTTGCGAGTGGACCCGAACAACACCCACTTGTCCGAGTTCGGCATCATCGAGGATGGGTTCGGCGCTCCCACCGTGCATCTCGGTAAGCGAGTCCGGAAGCTGCTGGAGCCGGGATCCTGGCTCCACGTCTCGCCCTCCTGCGAGGACGACTACGTCGTAGCCGTCGCCATCCTCGAATCCGAAGGGTGACGTACCCTCAGTCGGTTCGCTGCGTCGGGCCCCTTCGCCGATCGCTCAACAGGTGGTGCATGGCTGTTGTCAACTCGACCTCCCATCGCCACCCGCATCGACCACAGCGCCCGCCACTCGCCCAGTGGCGGCGACTGGCCGCGCCATGATGTCCGCCGCCGTCGGATACCGCGGCTTCTGACGATCGGTTCCATCCCGGATCGTCACCGGTCGTTCCTGTCGATGCCGCTCGAACTCTGGTCAGTTTCTCCGGCGAAACTGTTCAGTTTTCAAGCGGCGTCGACAACACTCACCGAACTCCTCGGTTCTCTCTTCCCGTCAAAGTCGCTGATCGTCAAATGGACAGGTTTTCGGAAGGAGGTCGTCGTCAACCAGACGACTACGTCGCGCATGCGATCCGGTGATGAGCAATAGCGGAGCCATCTATCGTCAATGTAGCCGCCACCCCAGCGCGCCACCCCCACTACTTAAGGATTCTGTGAGCGCGCTGGGGAAGCGTCGGCCGTTCAGTCGATCGTCGTCACCACACCCACCGACCCGACTACACGCTGTCTCGCGCCCGCCTGACGCAACCGAACCAGGACGCGGCACGACGCGGGACGTGCCTTGTGGGCGGGCTTGAACTTGCCCAGTTACAGCTCGACTGCCACAAGGCGCCTCAGCGGACGGCTGAAGAACAGGAGATCCAGGTAGAAATCGTCCTTGCCGACGCTCATCCGCTTCTGGCTGGCGACGAAGGTGAAAACCACGCCCTATTGCATCTAATGCAGGTCTGCGTGAGTTCTAGGTGTCGTTGATCGTACGGGGAGCCTTCTGGGTTCCGCTTCCTGACTGGGATCGACTTGCGCTCGCTCCAAATCTTCGCGTTAAATGCTTATTGTCTGCATTTGATAGGAGCTTTTCGGATGGGTTCACGGCCGGTGGCGCATGGTGTTGCGGGGTTGTATCTCGCGTCTGGCGTGTCGTTCCTGCGTGCTGAGGAGTCCGTGTTCGAGGCGATGGTGACGGGCTGGCGGGCGCAGCAGTTGGGCGGGCGCGGGCTGGGCGAGGACTACGTGACCGGGACGGTGCGCGCGGTGCGGCAGTTCCATGCGCACGCGGGGTCGTGGCCGTGGTTGTGGTCGGCGGGATTGTTCGATGAGTGGATGCTGGATCTGGTGTCGGTGCGGCAGTTGGCGCCGTCGACGATCCGCGGCTACCAGCTGGCGGTGCGGCAGTTCTGCGACTATCTGACGTCGGAGCACTACGGGTGGGTGGCGGAGTGCGAGCAGCGTTTCGGCACGCATCCGGTGCAGGTCTGCCACGACTGGAACACGAACCGGCACCTTCAGGACTACGACGGCCGGCCGGGGCGGCGTCCGTTGACGCGAGACGAACTGCAGGCGTTGTTCGATCGTGCCGACGAGGAGATCCAGCGCCGTTTGAAGAATGGCCGAAAGGGCGCGCTGCCGGCGTATCGGGATGCGGTGCTGCTGCGGGTGGCGTATGCGTGGGGGTTGCGGGCGAACGAGGCAGTCCACCTGGACGTGACCGACTTCTACCGCAATGCGCACGCCCCAGAGTTCGGCGACTACGGGATGCTGCACGTCCGGTACGGCAAGGCCTCCCGCGGCGGACCGCCCAAGCGCCGATCGGTGGCGACGTTGCGGGACTGGGCGGTCGAGGCCGTCGAGGACTATGTGAAGAACGTCTGGCCGCTGATGCGGCCCGACGGTCAGCGGGCTCTGTGGTTGTCGGAGCGCGGCACACGACTGCGCACGAGGGAGCTGTCTGACCGGTTCGCCGAGTACCGCGACGATCTTGGGCTCGACCCGGTGCTGTCGCCGCACGCGCTGCGGCACAGCTACGTGACGCACCTGATCGAGGAGGGTGTGGACCCGGTCTTCGTGCAACGCCAGGTCGGGCACCAGCACCAGTCGACGACGTCGATCTACACCGGGATCAGCGGCGACTTCGCGAACAAGATGATGCGGGATGCGTTGGAGCGGCTGCGGCCGCGGGAGGAAGGATCGAGCTGATGAGGGTGATCGGGTATGAGTGGCGGCTACGTGAGGTGATGGCGGCGTCGGGAATCTTCGCGACCTCGAAGCTGGTGCCGCTGCTGCGCGAGCGCGGCATCGAGCTGTCGGCGAGCCAGATCTACCGGCTGGCGACGGAGAAGCCGGAGCGACTGAACATGCACGTGCTCGTCGCGCTGATGGATATCTTCGAGTGCAGCGCGGACGACCTGGTCCGCAAGGTCGACCTGGGAGCGTCGGCGGCCGCGACCGGCACGGACGGCGAGGACCGGTCCGCGAGCGGCGCCGCGACACTGCGGGAGAAGGGCCTGCGCCCACCGCGGGCGCGCGTGCTTCCCGCAGATGGCTGAGGTTCGCGACGCCCTGGTCGCGACGATCGCCGCGGTCGAGACGACGGTCGCGCCTGGGGTGATCGGCGGGATCGTGGACCGCGAGGTCGTGCAAGAGGCGGGAAGACGCCGGCTGCTCGCGCAACTGCGTGAGGACCCGGGGATGCTGGTCGCGGGATCGACGCGGATTCCGCTGGTGCTGGACCGGATCCTGCTCGAGCTCGCTGCCGCCGGTGGCAGCACGGTCCGCCCGCCGGGGTGCGCGCGCTGCGGCCGAGTCGTGCTGTTGAACTGCCGCGACGGTGAGGACCGGATTTGCGCGGCGTGCGGGCGGGCGCGTCTGGACGTGCTGATCGACTGCGTCGAATGCGAGCGGAGTGAGCAGTTGCGGCACGCGCAGGTGGGTGACCACGCTTACTGCCGCTCGTGCTGGCGGGCATTGCAGGACGTGACTGACAAGCGGTTGGATCGCTTCGTCGCCTCGCACATCCCCGGCGGGACCATGCACATGATGCTCACGGCGACCGAGGGCCTGAAAGCGGACCGGCTGTTGCGGTTGGCGTTGGAGTGCGAACTGTTCGGGCCAGGCTGGCTCGCCGACCCTCCCGCCTCGTCGACGCTGTTTGCGGCCTTCTACACGCGGCTGCGTGAGCTCGGTGCCCGGCTGCCGGCCCTGACCTGCGGACATTGCGGTCGCTCCGGACGGCTCCCGGACCGGCTCGGGGGAAGGATCTGCTGCAGCTCCTGCTACAAGGCGGCGCACCAGGCGGTCTGCGACGGCTGTGGAAACACCGCGCACCTCGAGCTACGGCTCGCCAACGGTGACCGGCTCTGCCAGGCCTGCACAAACCAGCTCCCGGAATCCTGGGCTAGCTGCGTCAGCTGCGGCAATCACCGGCTGATCGCGGTGCGCACCCCGGACGGGCCGATGTGTTCCGCCTGCCGGACCGCGCCCGGCGCTGATGTCTGCACGGTCTGCGGCGCCCAGGGTCGGTGCCGGTTCCCCGGCACCGAGAAAGCGATCTGCCTGAGCTGCTACGCCGCTACCAGAGTTGATGTCTGTCACCAGTGCGGTCAGGAGCGGGAGTGCCGGTTCGCGGGAACAGTGAAGGCGATCTGCCTCCCCTGCGCACGCCCCCGCAGGCCCTGCTCGATCTGCACCCGGGTGGGGTACTCGATCCGGGTGACCCCGGACGGGGAGCCCCTCTGCTGGTACTGCGCCCCGCACGTCGTCGAGACCTGCATCAGCTGCGGCCGCGACACGCGAGTCAGCGCCCGCACCGATCAAGGTCCGCTCTGCCAACGTTGCGCCCGGAACAGCCCGCTGATGTTCCGCGACTGCCGTCGCTGCGGGGCGCACGGTCGCCTGCACCACCGCCGATGGTGTGATCGCTGCTACGCCGACGACAAGATCCGCGAGCTGCTGCCCGACAGCGTCGTCGCAGCGGATCCGACGCTCGCCGCAATGCGGGAACGATTCCTCGCCGCGGACGAGCGACGCACCTTGGACGCCTTCCGCCGCAACACTACGGTCGCGATCCTGCGAGAGGCACTGACGAGCACAGAGCCGCTGAGCCACGAATTGCTGGATCGACTCGGCACGCCAGGGTCGACAGGCCCCGTGAGGGCACTGCTAGCCGAGCATGGCCTGCTGCCCGCACGGGACGAGCAACTGATCCGATTCGAGACCTGGTGCCAAGACCGGTCGGCCCAGATCGCCAACCCGGATCATCGCCGCCTGTTCGACCGGTTCGTCCGTTGGCGTCATCTGCGGCAGCTACGCGAACAGGCCCGCCCGGTCGGGCGACGGCAATCGGACGGGCGGCGGCAGGAGCTGCAGCAAGTTCTCGACCTGATGAGCTGGCTTACCATCCGCTCGGAGTCTCTGGCGATGCTCGATCAGGGACGACTCGAGCTCTGGCTCGTTGACGGCCCCCCGGTTCGTCGACGCGTCACGGCATTCCTGGAGTGGGCGGCCAGCAACAAGGTCTGCCCTCGCCTGCGCGTCCCTCCCCTCCGCCGAAGCGCGAACACCCCCACGGGCGCCAGCGCCGACGAACGTTGGGAGCTGCTCGGCGACGTGCTCAGCGCCGAGGACGAGGATCCTCGGACCAGGCTTGCCGGGGCGTTGCTCCTGCTGTTCGGGATCCCGGTCGCCCGGTTGCATCTGCTGCGCGTGACCGACATCACCGGCACGGAGCGGGTGACGATCCGACTCGGGCCAGACCCGTTGGAGCTACCCGAGGCGATCGGTCAGCTCGCGATCGCCGCGCGCGAGCACCGCGACGCGCCGCGTCTGCTCACCGACGCCTGCGAATCGGACTGGCTGTTTCCGGGGCAGAATCACGGCGCTCCGCTCTCCCGCGACTCCCTCACTGACAGGCTGGCGAAATTCTCCATCCGGGCCCGTCACGCTCGCGCCGGCGCTCTGGCCTCTCTCGCCCAGGAGCTCCCGGCCCCCGTGATCGCCCGCTTGACCGGCCTGCACATCGTCGCGGCGACCCGCTGGGTGGATGCCGTCGTGGCCAGCAACGCCCGCTACAGCGCACTCACGCGATGATCGACACATGCACAGGAGCGCGCGAAGCGAGATCACCCGCGTCTCGCAAGGCAACCTCCAACTGCTCCTGAGTAGGTGCTCCGGCGAACCCGCTTCCCGTCGCGTAGACGCGGCACGCCAGCGACTGAACCGGTGCCGTCGGGAACAGGTCGACGCCATCGACGAGGATCGTGGGCGAGCCTCCGAACGCAGAGCTCGCCGCTTCAGCTTCGGTCTGGATCGTCACCAACTCAACGGGCACGTCGGTGAACCCGAGCGTGTGCAGCGCGGCGCGCGCGTGCGCTTCTGCGATGGCGGTGTTTGGGCAGTCGACGATGTGTAGCAGCTCTACCTTCATGAAGGGCTGTCCGTTCGTTCGCTGTCCGCTGTCGTGCGAGGGGTAGATCTGAAGAGGTTCAGGCAGACCAGGCCGACACCGAGCACGACGACGACGTCGGCGACGTTCCCGACGAACAGGTCGCCGTAGGCGAGGAAGTCGGTGACCTGCCCGCGTCCGAACGCGGGCGGGTTCAGCAGCCGGTCGATGAGGTTGCCGACGGCCCCGCCGAGGACCAGCCCCAGTACGAGGCCCCACCGGGCACCGCTCAGCCGCACTGCGAAGATGACCACCGCGACGGCGGCGAGGACGCCGAGGAGGGTGATGATCCAGGTGGCCCCGGAGCCGAGTGAGAACGCGGCTCCGGGGTTGTAGACCAGGGACAGGCCGAACAGGTCGCCGACCAGCGGGACCCGTTCACCGGGGGTCAGCTGTGCCACGGCGAGGGCCTTCGAGCCCTGGTCGAGCACCACAGCGAGCAAGGCCACAATCAGGGCGACGCCGAGGGCTCTCCTCGCCTGCGGCCGTGGGCCCGCATCGTCTTCGTCGATCGTCGCGGCGATGTCCTGCGCGGTCACGCGCCGGTCTTCCGTGTGCGGGCGGCGCGCAGGCCGTTGAGGATCACAACCACCTCGGCGATCTCGTGCACGAGCACCACGGCTGCAAGTCCCAGGACGCCGAAGAGGGCGAGCGGGAGCAGGGCGGTGATGATCAGCAGCGACAGGACGATGTTCTGGTTGATGATGTGGCGTCCGCGACGGGCGTGGTCGAACGCTCGCGGGAGCAGGCGCAGGTCGTGGCCGGTGAAGGCGACGTCGGCGGATTCGATCGCGGCATCCGAGCCGATCGCGCCCATCGCGATGCCGATGTCGGCAGCGGCGAGGGCGGGAGCGTCGTTGATGCCGTCGCCGATCATCGCCACCGACCCGTGCTGACCGAGCTCCGCGATCGCGGCGGCCTTGTCCTCCGGGCGCAGCTCGGCACGCACGTCACCGATCCCGGCTTGGGCGGCGAGGGCGCGGGCGGTGCGGGCGTTATCGCCGGTGAGCATGGTGACCCCGACGCCCTGTGCGGCGAGGGTGCGGACGACCTCGGGGACCTCGGGGCGCAGTTCGTCGCGGACGCCAATCGCGGCGACCGGCGTGCTGTCGCGGTGGACGATGACGACCGTCATGCCCTGCTCCTCCAGGCCCGCGACCCGGTCGCCGAGGGTCCCGGCGTCGAGCCAGCGGGGACTGCCGACCGTGATCCGCGCGCCATCGAGCTCACCTTCGATGCCGTGGCCGGCCTGCTCGGTCACGCCCTCCGCCGCAGGAGCGCCCGGCGCGGCAGCGGTGATCGCGGCGGCGAGGGGGTGGGTGCTGTGCTGCTCCAGCGCGGCCGCCCACGCCAGCGCCTGCTCCTCGGTGATGCCGTCGGCGGTGAGGACTGCGGTGACGGCGGGCTCGTTGCGGGTCAGGGTGCCGGTCTTGTCGACAGCGACGTGGCGGATCACGCCGAACCGTTCGAACGCCGCACCGGACTTGATGATCACACCGAACTTGCTCGCCGACCCGATCGCAGCCACCACCGTCAACGGCACCGAGATCGCCAGCGCGCACGGCGACGCCGCCACCAGCACGACCAGGGCGCGGGTGATCCACAGCTCCGGGTCGCCGAACAACGACCCGATGATCGCGACGAGCGCAGCGAGGATGAGTACGCCGGGCACGAGCGGGCGGGCGATACGGTCGGCGAGGCGGGCGCGGTCGCCCTTCTCTGCCTGCGCCTTCTCCACCAGGTCGACGATCGTGGTCAGCGAGTTGTCGGTGCCCGCTGCGGTCGTCTCGACCTCCAGCGCACCAGCGGTGTTGATCGCGCCGGCAGATACGGCGTCGCCGGGCTCGACCTCGACCGGGATCGACTCCCCCGTGATCGCTGAGGTGTCGAGGCTGGAGCGGCCAGTGCGGACAATGCCGTCGGTCGCGATCCGCTCGCCCGGTCGCACCAGCATGAGCTGCCCGACAGCCAGGTCCTTCGCGGCGACCTCAACAGAGGCCCCGCCGCGGCGGACGGTCGCGGTCTCGGGGACGAGCTTGAGCAGTGCCCGCAGTCCGCCGCGGGCACGGTCCATGGCCTTGTCTTCCAGCGCCTCGGCGATCGAGTACAGGAACGCCAGGGCGGCGGCCTCTTCGACGTAGCCGAGGATCACCGCACCGACGGCGCTGATCGTCATCAGCAGCCCGATGCCGAGCTTGCCCTTGAACAGCTTCCGGATCGCGCCGGGAGTGAACGTGGATGCACCCAGCAGCAGGCCGGCCCAGAACAACACCAGCGCCGGGATCTCCATCCCGGACCACTCCAGGATCAGGCCGGTGAGGAAAGCGACACCGGAGAAGACCGGGACCATGATTCCGCGATCGGTCCACCAGGGACCGTCATGGTCATCGTCATCGTCATCCTCGAGCTCGACGCCCTCCACCTGGGGCTTCGTCACCTCACTCATGCGCCCGCTCCGATTCCGCAGCAACCCGGCACCGTGCACGAGGCGTCCAGGCAAGGGGCGTTCTCATCGACCGCGAGCGTCACGTCGACCAGTGACTTGAGCGCCGCCGCAAGATGCGGATCCGCGATCTCGTAGCGCGTCTGACGGCCCTCGGGCTCAGCGACCACGATCCCGCAATCACGAAGACACGTCAGATGGTTCGAGACATTCGACCGGCCCAGCTCAAGCGAACGGGACAGCACAGCCGGATAGCTCGGACCGTCCAGAAGGGCCATCAGGATACGAGAACGCGTCGGATCGGCCATGGCCCGGCCGAGCCGGTTCATGACGTCGAGGCGTGAAGCAATAGTCAGCACCCCATGACTATACAGCAGTTGGTGACCTATCCCAGGTGGTCGATCAGACCAATAGCGCCAGTTTCGACTCCGCGGCATCCCAATCCGCCGCGGCGGACCTCCATTAAGAAGGCCTGCATGTCCCGCAGGATCGCCGCCTCCAGATCCTTCTCCAGGTAACTGTCCTTGAGGCCGAGCGCGTCTAGGATCAGCGGATCGCGGAACGTATCCCGCGGGACAGCAGAGCCCTCCGGGATCTGCGCGTTGGCGATCTCGCGCCGCTCGTATGCCTTGCGTTCGATCGCGGCCCGCAGTTCCCGGACGCTGAGGTGCTTGGCCGCCGCCTCGTCGGCGTAGAACGCCCGGGCAGGTTCCGACTTCACGGCCACAAGGGCCTTCACGTGAGTCCAGCTCAACTGCTGCGCCAACTCCGACACTCGCGCGAAGTCGGGGAACTGGCGGGCGAAACTCACCATCCTGCTGAGGTTCGACGGGTCGAAGCCGGCCCCGAACCGGGCGCCCAATTCTTGCCCCAGCGAGGCAAGAATCTCCCGCCCGTAGTCGGCTCGACCATGGCGGAGCGCGTTGACCGAGATCGCTCGCCCGACCAGCCAGTACGTCACGGTGAGCGCGGCGTTTACCTGGACGGCCGCGACCCGACGACCCTGCTCCACCAGTGCCACCACATAGGCGACGAATGCCTCGCTGTCCTGGGGGATGTCATCCGTGGGCACCAGTTCGCTCATCATGCTCCTTGTCGATCGACGACCTCATTCTTGCCCGGGTGGGGCAAGAATCACCTCCCGCACGCGTGGACACCACAACCGTGACCGCGGTCAGATTTCCATGCCCGCCGCATGGACGCTGCGATCAAGCGGGATCGGTCTACGGGCCTCCTCAAGTGCCCCAGGGCTTGGGTTATGCGTGACCGTCTCCCACACTTCGGGCTCAGCCGGCCGGGGAGCAATCCTCGGCGATGAGGACACGCCCACCCCGAGATCTTCGGCGACCGCGTCGATCAGCCTGGTCTCGAGGTCGGCCGGCTTGGTGTGGGCCAGAATCGCATCAGCGGTCGCAATCACCCGCGCCCCGGTCTCGGCAACGACCGTCTCGATGCCGTGCTGCGGGGTGGCAGCTTGGGTGGCCCAACCAGCGACGTAGTTGAACGTGTACTGGCTGGTGTCCAAGTGGTGCGCGGCCGCGACCACGTAGGCCACCGACTCCGCCTCCACCTCCCGACGGCCACGACACGCGCCTGCGTACGGCTCACCGGGCTCGGGACGGATCAGCACGTGCGCCAGCTCATGGGCGAGCGTCCTCACCGCCTGCGCGTCGTCGACGTCGGCACGGACCCGAACCTCAGAGCCCAGGTAGTCGGTAAGCCCATTGGCGCCGCCACAGTCGCCACGGGTGAGCTGGAAGCCCTCCGCCTCCACCAACTCGGCCAGCGAGTCCCACAGACCCGGCGGCGCCTGGCCCCGGAGCAGCGTCGGCTCCGGCGGGGACTCGACGGGTGGATCGACCTGGCTCGCGTCGAAGACGCTCACCGGGCGGACTCCGACCAACTGCCGGACGTACTGCTGTCGCCCCTCGGCGTCCCGGATCGGTTCACCCGTAAGCCGGTCGACCAGTTCGACCTTGCGGGTGACCGGGCCGAGGATCTTGATCGCCCTCTCGCCGCGGCGCACCTGGTGGCCCATCGCCTGCCAGGCCCGGTAGCCGGCGATCATCGTCGCGTCCGGCTTCTGCATCATCGTCAGCACCACGTTGTTGAAGCTGTACCGATGCAGCTTCGACGCCATGCCCAACCACCGCTGCCAGGCGTCCTTGTCGTCCAGGTTCGCGATCCCGTGCGCCAACTGCTCATGCAACTGCTCGACCGTCTTACGGCGGGCCTGGTCGGCGGCATCCCGTTGCTCATCTGTAGGGTTCCGGCTGGCCATCACAGGTCCGCCCGCAGCCGCCGAAACTCGTGAGCCAGCTGTTCGATCTCGGCTGGGTCGGCCCCGACAAGCTGGAGCCATGCGAGCTGCTCGAGCAGGTCGTACAGCACCAACGGCCGATCCCGGGGCGGCGTCCCGGTCGGCGTCGTATGGCCGGTCATGAGGCGCGCCGCCGGGAGCGCGTGTAGACCGAGGGGACGGGTCGGAACACCCGCTTCAGATCGTCGATCCGGACCCGGATCAGCCGCCGGCCGGCGTGCACGGCCGGCAACTCCCCGGCGGCGATCCGCTGACGCAGCAGGTCGACGCTCACGCTGTACAACACCGCCGCCTCTTGCAGGGAGACGAACTCCGGCTTCACTCCTGCGGCACTCATGGTCATGGCTGGCTCCTCGATCGGCATCGCCAGCGACGCGACTGGCTACCCCCTTAAGCCCACGAAGGCGGCCGATCCGGACAGACGATCTTCTGGGTGCGTTGTGGCAGGTGTGCGAGGGTGGGGGTCGTGGGTTCACCGCAGACACTCAGCGAGGCCGACCGCCGCGCGGTTGCCCTGTGGGCTGCAGACTGCGCCGAGCGCGTGCTGCCCCTGTTCGAAGCCGAGGCGCCATCTGATGGGCATCCGGCGGACGCGATCGCCCGTGCCCGGGCGTTCGGCCGTGGTGAGTTGGACGCCGCGGGCCAGATCCGCCAACGCTTCGTCGCCGGCCGCGCAGCCGGTGCTGTAACCGGCCCGGCTGCGGTCGCCTCGGCCCGGTCCGCTGCCCAGGCGTCGGGTGTCGCGCACATGGGAGCCCACGCCCTGGGTGCTGCCGCCTACGCCGCCAAGGCCGCAGGACTGGCCTCCGGCGACGATGCTGCCGATGCCGAGATCAGTTGGCAACTGGACCACATGAGCGAGCCGGTCCGCGCCGCCCTGCATCGACCCCCACTCCTCGGCGAGGACCCAGCCGGCCCGCTCGGCTCAGGACTCCTCGCCTCCGGCATCCTCGGATCGATCATCCGCAAGCTCCAGGCCGGGCTGACGGCATTGGGCTAGCTCCAAGACCTGCCGGCGGGGTCGGTCATGCCGGTCAGCGCCACGCGCGCTCGATCAGCCTTGAACCCGGCCGCGACGTTCGACCTCGCCAGTGAAGCGATCCAGCACCTCGCCCAGGTCGTCCAAATGGCCGTCCGCGGGCCTGACCGCCGATGACGTCCTGCACACCGTAGGCGGCCTCGGCGATGCCTCCGGTGATTGCGGCAAGGGTGTCTGGCGCACGGCCGAGGTCCTACGGCGAGACCGAACTCCTTGCGGGTGTGGTCGTGGAGATGAGGACGCGTGCCCAGTCCCGGACGGCCGGGCTCCCGGCGATGACGAACTCCTGGCCCTTGGCGGCCGACTGGAAGTAGCCGTCCCGGATGCTCGCCGGGGAGTGGTAGCTGATCGGAGCCGACCGCATCCAGTCGAGCAACCGCCAACGGGACTGGGCGAGTCCCGTTGCGGTTAGCACGCGGTCCTCGCGATAGTCCAGGACACCCGACCCGGGCCCGTCGGTGCCGTCCGCCCGGGCGCTGGCCAGATAGAGGGTGTTGTTCGGCAGCGGCGCGGGATTCTCGGCGTGGGGGTGCCAGGGATAGTCACGGATCCGGTCACCGTGGACGATCTCCCCGATCTGCAGGTAGCCGAACACGATGTGCTGGGCCGGCGCCGTTCGCACGTAGCGCAGCCGGCCGTCGGGCGCGTACTCGGTCTGGCGGAAACGACCGAAGAACAGGAACAGGTCGCCCACGCCCACGCCTTGATTACCCAGATGGGTCTGGGCCGCGCCGGTCTGCCCGAACGCGGGCACCCAACCCGGGGCACGACCAGGTCGCAGGTCGGGATCGAGATGGCAACAACCGTCGGCGGTGTGCGGGTCGCCACCCAGTTCCACGATCAGCCGGGAGTAGGACAGCTCCCCGTGCGTCAGGTCGGCGAATCGGCAGCCCGACTCCGAGGTCGGGATCGGCAGCGACAGCAGCGTGCCGTCGGGAAGGATCGGACTAGGGATCCGGCCGTACTGGGAGTCGAAACCCTTGCGGGACAACACGACCTTCACCGCACACCTCGGCATGCCCGAGCCGTGCGGTCGTTGACCGCAGGCGTTGCCCGGCGTCCCGACGCGTCGTTGAACAGACCGGCCCAACTTCCGTTGAGCAGGGCCTCCAACTCCCGGATCGCCTCGGAGGAGTGGTTCGAACTGTGGCCCCTGCCGTGGTGCAGCTTTTGCTCCAGCGGAATGTAGGGAGCATCCGTGCCGAAGTAGATGAAATGGTCGGACGCCAGCACGTAGCGACCGCCCAGGTCGTGGCGCATGTTGTTCGCGTCCTCGCGGTCGCCGTCCGAATGGGTGCAGGGCACGACTTGGTGAGCGGTCGCCGGATCGTTGCCCGTGTAGATCGCGTCCCCGTGCCAGCGCGCATCGGCAGAAGTGACGCCCCGTCCGCGGCGGGGACGCTTCTCGGGGTGCTCCTCAAAGTAGGACTCGTGGTCGAGCACGTCGGTGACCTGCATCACGTAGACGACCGATCGACGCAGGCGATCCGGCAGCGAGGCACCGGCCAGCCCGATCACCCACAGGTTCTGCGCTCGGACGAAGCCAGGCTCGGCGCTGCGAAGCTCGCGAAGGTCGGCGTAGCCGGACTCACGCAACAGCCGGGCGCCGACCGCCCGCCGAATCGCGGGCTTGCAGCACGCAAGCGTGCACAACCCGAAGAACGGATTCGGAGCGAACCCCGAATCGGTCGCGACCACATAGCTGAACAGTGCGCCGATGCTGTTCCGCGGCGCCAAACCGAGCGCCTCCGGTGCGCGCGCTCCGACCTGCCCCGCAGAGGATAGGTCGGCCTTCGCGGGCGCCGGCCCGGCGTCGCCGGGCGCCCTTCCCCGGACCGCATCCGTGGCCACGCCCGCGGTGGGCGGACCACACGGCGCCTGCGATTGACCGCTGGGACTCTCACTGACCACGGCCCCATCCTGCCGCGTCGATCCGACAGTGCGAGGGCCATCCGGGAGTTGTGGGGGTCCTCGACCGGGGCGACCAAAGTCGGGTCGAGCGAAGAAGTCACCGACCGCTAAGGGAACGCTAAGGGAACGATCTGAAGCAGAACCGGCCCTGACAGGCTATAAAGCCTAGTCAGAGCCGGTTTCCAAACGCGGAGGATACGAGATTCGAACTCGTGAGGGCGTGAACCCAACCCGCTTTCCAAGCGAGCGCCATAGGCCTCTAGGCGAATCCTCCGCGGACGAGGATACCGGGTTGCGCCACTCCAAGACCAACCAGCCTCCAGAGTCGGCGTCCCAGCCTCGTCACCACGTTCGACAGTCGGCTACCGCGGCGCCTCACCGGCTCCCGGGATCACCGTCACGCGGCGGCCGTTCGGAGCGGTGTAGGTCAGCGACTCGATCAGCGACGTGCCCTCAAGAGTCACGGTCGCCGGAGCGCTGTACCGCACCGCCACGACGTAGCGTCCGTCGAGCGCGCCACCGACCAGCACGCCGCTGACCGACCGCACGTGATCGACGTCCTGTTGAAACACGAAGTCCGGTTCAGGGCCAGCCTCCGGATAGTCGCCTTCGGGCAGCAGGAACAGGCCCCGGAAGACCCGGACTCCCGCGCGGTCACCCTCCACCATCGACTGCACCAGCCGGTCGGGGCCGACCTCGGAGAGCCGCTTCTCCATCCCGCCACCACTGGTTCGCATGCCCATGACGTCCAGCGCCGCGTCCGCGTAGACATCGGCCCCCTCACCATCGGCGTTGCTGAGCAGCGACACCTCGTCCCCGAGCGAGTTCCATGCCGTGCCGTCCGCCCGCTTCCAGATCAAGCCGTCGATCGTGCCACGGCCCTCACCCACCAGCAGCACGGCGGTCATTCCCAGGTCGGGCAACGACTGCTCGTCCGAGGCCCAGCCCCCCTCGCTGATGACCGGACTGACCCACTCCACGGGGTCGGGGACGACCGCCGCCCACACCTGGTCGCTGAGCGGCTCGAGCCACGTCGAGCCGTCGTCGGGGTGGGTGAACTCCTGGCTGAGCGAACCGCTCTCCAGCGTCGCCTGGACGGTGATCCTGAGCTCGCCGGCACTGCGTCCGACCTCGATCGTCGCGTGGCGGACACGCTGCGGCGACGGGTTGCCGAGCTCCTCGAAGCGCGCCGTCGGCGAGACCCCGATGGGCTCGGGGATGGCTGGGATCGACGTCCGCAACAGCATCGGCAGGCTGAACACGGCGACCGCGGCCACCACCGCGAGACCGCCGATCACGGCACCGATCCGGCGTCCACGCGCTCGCCGGCCGGCAGCCAGGGTCGCCTCGGCGTCCCACGGGATGTCCAGCGGCACCGCGGCGAAGTCCGTCCGCAACCGGGTTTCGAAATCGACGCTCATCGGGGTTCTCCTTCTGGGACGTGACCTGCCCGCAGCGCAGCCAGCCCGCGCGAAGCGGTGGACTTCACCGCACCCACCGAGATGCCCAGGCACGCGGCCGTGTCCTGCTCCGACAGGTCATCGAGATAGCGCAGCACCACCACCGCGCGCTGCTGACGGGGCAGCCCGGCCAGCATCCTGGCGATCCGGTCCCGTTCGTCCGCTGCCGACTCGGCCGAGGGGACAGGGCGCTCAGGAACATTGCCCACGCTCTCCGGGCGTCGGCGACGCCACCGGTCGATGTTGAGGTTCACCAGCACCTTGCGGGCATAGCCAACTGCCTCCACCGGACGGATCCGACCCCAGGCCAGGTAGGTCTTGACGTAGGCCTCCTGGACGAGATCCCGGGCCAGTTCCGCGTCACCAGTGAGAAACCAGGCGGTCTTCGTCAGCGCGGACGAGGACGCCCGGACGAACGCGGTGAACTCCGCGTCGCGCTGCTGCCTACTGGACATCGCTGCCTTCCTGCCGGCTCATACTCTTCTACGCTCCAGCACCCGGGAAAGGTTGCTCCGCCCGACGTCGACTTCTGGCTACAGTCCCCTCATGACCACACCCGTCCGCTGGGGGCTGCTGGCCACCGGCGACATCGCCCATAAGATCCTCGCCGGGGCCGCGCTCTCGCCCGACATCGAGATCGTCGCCGTCGGCAGCCGATCCGCCGAGCGGGCAGCGCGGTTCGCGGCGGACAACGGCATCCCGCGCGCCCACGGCCGCTACCAGGACCTGCTCGCCGATCCCGAGGTCGAAGCCGTCTACGTCTGCCTGCCCAACTCCCTGCACCACGCATGGACGATGAAGGCCCTCGCCGCCGGCAAGCACGTGCTGTGCGAGAAGCCCTACACCCGGCACCCGGCGCAGGTGGACGAGGCATTCGACGCAGCCGAGGCCTCCGGCCTGGTCCTCCAGGAGGGCTTCATGTGGCGTCACACGCCGCAGGCGCGGACGATGCTCGAACTGCTTCCGTCCCTCGGCGAGGTGCGGCTGGTCCGGGCCGCGTTCAGCTATGTGATGGACGCCGGGTACAACATCAACGTCGACTCCTCGCTGGACGGAGGGTCACTGATGGATGTCGGCTGCTACTGCGTCAGCGCCGCCCGGCTCCTGCTCGGCGAGCCGATACGCGTCTCGGGCGAGCAGGTGATCGGGCCGGGGGGCGTCGACCACCGGTTCGTGGGGGTACTGCGCTTCCCCGAGGATCGGCTGGCCTGCATCCACAGTGGTTTCGACGCCGATGCGGAGTTCCTGGAGATCGTCGGCGCGGACGCGACGCTCCGGCTCCCCGATCCGTGGCACTCGGTCACCGGCCTGCTGTATCGCGGCGACGAGGAGATCCGGGTCGAGCCGACCAACCCGTACCTCCTGGAGTTGGAGGACATGAACGCTGCGATCCGCGGCGAACGGGCCCCGCTGCTCGGCCGGGCCGACGCTCTCGGCCAGGCACGGACGATCGACGCGCTGTTCCGCGCCGCCGCGACCGGCACGGTCGTCAGCCTCTGAGACGAGGCATCCGCCGATCAGGCAGCATGGACCCATGAAGATCGCCCTGGCGCAGGTGTCCTCGACCACCGACCCCGCGGTCAACCTCGGCCTGGTGCGGGAGTACACGGCGCGGGCGGCCGCTCAGGACGCCGAGGTGGTCGTCTTCCCCGAAGCCACCATGCATTCCTTCGCCCACTCCCCGGTCGCCGCGGCCGAAACCCTGGACGGACCGTGGGCCGCTGCCGTCCGCACGATCGCGGCCGAGCACCAGCTCACCATCGTGGCCGGAATGTTCTCCACCAATGCATCCCGGCGGGTGCGTAACACGTTGCTGGTGACCGGCGCCGTCGAGGCGCACTACGACAAGACCCACCTGTTCGATGCCCTGGGGTACGCCGAGTCCGACACGATCGAGGCCGGGAGCGATTCCGTGGTGGTGGACGTCGGTGGTGCCCGGCTGGGCCTGGCGATCTGCTACGACATCAGGTTCCCGGCGCTGTTCACCCGGCTTGCCCGTTCGGGCGCTGAGGCGATCGTGGTGGCGGCGTCCTGGGCGCCGGGCCCGAACAAGGTGCACCAGTGGCGGACGCTGGCCACGGCCCGCGCGATGGACTCGACCTGCTTCGTGGTGGCCTGCGGTCAGGCCCGACCGGAAGGGCCTGAGGACTCGCGGCCGACCGGCGTGGGCCATTCGCTGGTGGTCGATCCGTTCGGGACGGTGCTGCTGGAGCTGGGCGATGGCCCGGACCTGGCTGTCATCGACCTCGACCTGACGCTGGCGGCAGGGGCGCGGGAGTCCGTGCCCGTTCTCAGGAACGCACGCCGGTTCGACTGAGGACCGCCACGAACCAGCTGTCACAGCCATCTCACAAGTCACAGGCGGGCTGTGGATATCGCACTGCCTGTGGAAAACCCGGGGACCGCTCTTCCCTGGCTTGAGCGAGTGTGCCAGACTGGCGCGCACTCCACCCCAGGAGCGCACTATGAACCGATTCGCGGGCAGCGCCATGGCGATGCTGGTTGTCGCGGTCGCTTCGGTGTTGGCGGGCTGCCAGCCGTCCAGCCCGCCAACACCGGCACCGACGAGCCCGCCCCCGTTCCCAACCCCGGTGCCGACGCCCACCTATCTGTGCACTCCGGAGGCCGGTGGGGAAGAGACGCCCTGCAGCCAGTTCCAGTACGAAGAGATGAAGGCCAAGGACGCCCTCTATGCCGAGGCAGAGGCGGTGTATCGGGAGTTCTTCGCCGAGAATATTCGAATCAGTCGGACCGGTGGCGTGACTGAGCCAACTGCAATCATGCTGGCCACCACTTCTGGTGCCTACCTTGAGGACGCCATAGAGCTCTTCCGCGGCCAGCACGATCGCGGTACCCGCGCAAAGGGCCCGGATCCAACAATTGGGAAGATTGCCCGTCTCGTGGGCCAATCCAAGGGTGGATCCGTTGTAGCACTCAAGATCTGCGTGGACGCCACACAATGGGCCTTCTACAAACAAGATCAGCGGATCACTGACGGCATTCGGGCAGTCGATGAAACGTACTTCGCCCCGGTAGACGGCACTCTCAAGATCATCGGTGCAGACGGCAGTGAGGTGGATTCATGCGAATGATCCTCCGATCCATCGTCTCTCTGGTGGTGTTCATATCCCTGTCCAGCGCAAGTCCGATTGCCAGAGCAGACGACAGAAGCACCGTGGAAGACAAGGGAAGCGGGCTCTTTGAAGGAACGCGCATAGTTGGCGAGGACCGCGGACGGTCCAGGAGATCGGACCCACCGAAGTCGAGGCAAGTGACTCGCAGTTCGATCGTCGAAGAGGCCATTGAGGACATCGACCTGCTCGTCTGCGACGGAGAACCCGCGGTCCACTCGCCGTACGACTGTCCCAGTTACGTCCCGCCGCCGGATCTCGACCACAAGACCGCGGAACAACTGGCCCGCCGCATCGTGGTCCGGCTGCAACTGCCCAAGCCGACTCCGCAGTTCGGGCCGGATCCAAGCGTCAACGAGTGGAACATGGCGGCGGTGGGGTATCCGATCTGGCTGTGGACCGAAGGCGTCAGAACGGTGACCGCGAGTGAATCCGCCTACGGCTACACGTTCACGTTGCGCGCCCACTATCGCTCGACCAGCTTCGAGATGGGTGACGGCCACACCAAGAAGTGCACCCACACCACCGTCTATCCACGTTCGGCGAAGCCAGCCAGCAAGTCGCCCACCTGCGGCTACACCTACCTCGAAGCAGCTCGCGACGGCACCTACACCGTCACCGCCACCACCCACTGGGATGTCGACTGGAGCGTGGCCGGCTTCTCCGGAACCCTGCCTGGCACCCATTCCGCCAGCCGCGAGCTGCCGGTCGGTGAGCTTCAGGCCATCGTCGTGAAGTGAGCCGCAAAGCTCGCCCCGCGCGGGCCGTCCTCTGTGCGAGCGTCCGGCACCCCAGACGGGGCCGCCGACGAAAGGACCGGGCCAACCTGAGTTCGAATCGCTCCCGCCGCCTGAACTCCGTGGGAACGACATCATCGGCGGCCCGATCCGTCCGGTAGAGTGGGTGATGGTTCCCCGCGCGGCGGTACCTCGCCCAACTCCCCCAGGGTCGGAAGACAGCAAGGGTAAGTGAGCTCTTCCGGGTGCGCGGGGGCCGTTTTCTTTGTCTGCACCGAGTAGGCGGTGCACGTGTCAGCGGCACCCCGTAAGGTTCACTGCGTGGACGAGCGTGACGACGATCTCTTTGACGAGGAGCCCGACCTCCTGGTTCAGGAGGGTCCTGGCTTGTTCGACGAGCCTGAACCGGACGACATCGCGTCCGACCAGCTCGACATCGAAGACCCGCCCGGCGCCAGCGCCCTGACCGGACGTCCCCAGGCCGAGGTCGATGCCGCGCTGCGCAGCGCGGTCGACGCCCGTCGCACCACCGCCGCGCCGGTCGATCGGCCGGACACCCCGCTCGCGCTCTACCGCCGCTACCGGCCCGACACCTTCGCCGAGGTGATCGGCCAGGAGCACGTCACCGAGCCACTGCAACGCGCCCTGGTGAACAACCGGGTCAACCACGCCTACTTGTTCTCCGGCCCGCGCGGCTGCGGCAAGACCACGTCGGCCCGCATCCTCGCCCGGGCCCTGAACTGCGCGCAGGGTCCGACGCCGATTCCCTGTGGCGAATGCCAGTCCTGCCGCGACCTGGCGCGCGGCGGCCCCGGCAGCATCGACGTGATCGAGATCGACGCCGCCTCCCACGGCGGCGTGGACGACGCCCGCGATCTGCGCGAGCGTGCCTTCTTCGCCCCCGTCCACAGCCGCTACAAGATCTATATCGTCGACGAGGCCCATATGGTCACCCAGCAGGGCTTCAACGCCCTGCTCAAGGTGGTCGAGGAGCCGCCGCCCCACGTCAAGTTCATCTTCGCCACGACCGAGCCCGACAAGGTGCTCGGCACGATCCGCTCCCGCACCCACCACTATCCGTTCCGGCTGGTGCCGCCCAAGGTGCTCTCGGGCTACCTGGCCCAGGTCTGCGATTCCGAGGGGGTCACGGTCGAGCCGGCCGTGCTGCCGCTGGTGGTACGGGCCGGTGCCGGGTCTGTGCGTGACTCGCTGTCGGTGCTCGACCAGTTGCTGGGCGGCGCCGGTGAGGACGGTGTGAGCTACCAACAGGCGACCGCCCTGCTCGGCTACACGCCGGACGCCCTACTGGACGAGATCGTTGACGCCTTCGCCGCCGGCGACGCCCACGGCGTCTTCGCCGCCATCGACAAGGTGATCGAGGTCGGTCAGGATCCTCGCCGCTTCGCCGAGGACCTGTTGCGCCGGCTGCGCGACCTGATCATCGTTGCCGCCGTCCCGGACGCGCTCTCCAGCGGCCTGGTTGACGTAGCCGCCGACCAGGCCGAACGCCTCGCCTCCCAGGCCAGCGCCCTCGGCCCCGGCGAGCTCACCCGCGCCGCCGAGGTGCTCGCCGTCGGGCTCACCGAGATGCGTGGCACCACCGCGCCTCGCCTCCATCTGGAACTGATGTGCGCCCGCGTCCTGCTGCCCGGGGCCGATGTCAACGACCGCGGTGTCCATGCCCGGCTCGATCGGCTCGAGCGGCTCGTCCAGTTCGGGACGCTGCCTGCGGCCGACCCGACCCCTCCTGCCCCGGCCAAGACCGCCGCGCCGGCCCCTCGTCCGAGCGCACCCACTCCGGCGCCGCGCGTCGAGACGTCCGTGGCCGAGCAGTCGGCGCCACCGGCCGAACCGAGTCCCGCCCCGTCCCAGCCGGAGGCTCCGGAGCTGGGGGTGCCAACCCCGGCAGAGGCCTCTCACCCCGAAGCCTCGAAGGTGGCGGACGAGGCTCCACCCCCGTCGTCACCCGAATCCGCCAGCCTGCCGGACGCACCCGCACCCGCACAGCGTGGCTTCAGCGTCGCCGACCTGCGTCGCATCTGGCCGGACGTGCTCGAAGACGTCAAGGGACGCCGCCGCGTCACCTGGATCCTGCTGAGCCAGAACGCGCAGGTGGTCGACGTCCGTGACGGCACGCTCACCCTGGGGCTGGCCAACGCCGGCGTCCGGGAGAACTTCGTCCGCGGCACGCACGCCGATCTACTGCGCGAGGCGCTCCAGCAGGTCGCCGGCCTCGCTCTCCACATCGACCCGATCGTGGACGCCAACGCCGCGGACTCCACTCCGGCACCGACCCCACCGCGCGCGGAACCGGTGCCAGCCCCGCAGCAGCGCTCTGCCGGGGCAGAGGAGGCGCGGGAACAGCTCCGCCGAGGGCGTGCCGTCTCTCCCACCGAACCTGAGCCCGAGCCCAGCCGGGACGATGTCTCGGTCGACGACGAGGTCTCCAGCGACGAGCTGTTGATCAAGCACCTGGGCGCCGAATTGATCGACGACCAGGATGCGTAGCGCACTCAGCCCATCCTTCGTCGACTCTCGACGGTTCCCACCCGCAAACGCCGATTCACCGGGGTTATCGGTCCGGCCGGCCCGCGAAGCCCGTCGATCCGCCGGTCAACTGGGGTTATCAGCACGCTGCGCAGCCTGATAAGCCCAGTCAATCGGCGTTCGTGGCTTGGCACACCGATCGGGGTACTGATAACCCCCATGGATCGGCGAATCCCTCAGGCCCCACCCGGAGCCACCGCACCGAACCTGGAGCGACCGGCTCCGAGGAGATCCGCCTGGGATGTCGGTTCGGCCGCCCACTGCACTCGCCGTCGGATGCAGCCGATAGCATGAACCTCGACCCTGAAGGGAGTCCACCATGTTCGATCCCGGCAGCCTTGACCTCTCCAGCCTGATGGCCCAGGCCCAGGCCCTGCAGGACCAGCTTGAGCGCGCCCAGGCCGAGCTCGCCGACCAGCGCATCACCGGGTCGTCCGGCGGTGGCCTGGTCGAGGCGACGGTCTCCGGCACCGGTGAACTGCTCGAACTGACGATCTCGCCCGACGTGGTCGATCCGTCCGATACCGAGACGCTCGCCGACCTCATCGTCGCCGCGGTCAGAGACGCCTCCCACAAGGCCACCGCGCTCGCCCAGGCCGCCATGCCACCCATGCCGGAGCTCGGGCTCTAGCCCACGACCGTCGGCACCGCGGCAAGTTCCGCGGTCGAGTGCGGGGCGGCGCCGAAGCGCGCCGAGCGTTCTAGAACTGCCTGACAAGGAGAGTTGTGTACGAGGGTCCCATCCAAGACCTGATCGACGAGCTCGGGCGGCTGCCCGGGATCGGGCCGAAGGGTGCCCAGCGGATCGCCTTCCACATTCTCACCACCGACAAGTCCGACGTCGAGCGGCTGGCACACGCCCTGCGCGAGGTGACCGAGAAGGTGCGGTTCTGCGATAGCTGCTTCAACATCTCCGCCGAGGAGACCTGCCGGGTCTGCCGCGATCCACGCCGCGACCGGACCTCGATCTGCGTGGTCGAGGAATCCAAGGACGTCGCCGCGATCGAGCGCACCCATGAGTTCCGCGGCCTGTACCACGTGCTGGGCGGCGCGATCAGCCCCATCGACAATGTCGGGCCGGCCGACCTTCGGATCCGCGAACTCGTCCTGCGGCTTGCCGATGGAACCGTCACCGAGGTGATCCTCGCCACCGACCCCAACCTCGAAGGCGAAGCCACCGCCACCTACATCTCACGGCTGTTGCTGCCGATGGGGGTCACCGTCTCCCGGCTGGCCAGCGGCCTACCGGTCGGCGGCGACCTGGAGTACGCCGACGAGGTGACCCTCGGGCGCGCCTTCCAGGGCCGCCGGCGGCTCAGCGAGGAGAGCCGGCCGGCATGACAGCCTCCAGCCCTGACGAGATCCGGCTCATCGCCACCGACCTCGACGGCACCCTGCTGCGCTACGACAAGAGCATCAGCCCGCGCAACGCCCGAGCCGTCCGGCTGGCGCAGGAGGCGGGCTACCACGTGATCGCCGCCACCGGCCGCTACCCGACCAGCCTGCCGGGCCTGCTGGCTCCGCTCGACATCGACCTCGCCGTGGTCAGCAACGGCGCACAGGGGTTTCGGCTGAGCACGACGGAGCTGTTGTTCGAGGAGACCATTCCGGCCGGAACCGCGGCGGCGATCATGGCCGCACTGGGCGAACGACTACCGGAGGCACGCTTCGAGGTCGTGGTCGACAGCGGCTGGACCCACTACGTGCAACCGGGCTACGTCGAACTCGTGCACGACATCGAGCACCGCAACTTCCCGCTGGACTACCTCGAGCTGAGCACCGCGGAGATGCTCGGCCACGGGATCGTGAAGCTGGCCGTGCGGCACCCGTCGGCGACCCCGGACCACATGCTGGCGACGCTGGAATCCTCCGGGCTCACCGGCTTCCACGCCACCACCTCGGGAGCACCGTTCCTGGAGATCAGCGGCCCGGGCGTCACCAAGGCCCACGGCGTAGCCCAGCTGTGCGCCCTGCTGGGCTACGAGCCTCACCAGGTGCTCGCGATCGGGGACGCCCGCAACGACGTCGAGTTCCTGGAGTGGGCGGGAATCGGCGTGGCTATGGGCAACGCCGTCCCCGAGGCGATCGCCGCGGCCGACCACACCACCGCCAGCAACGAGGAAGACGGCCTCGCCCTGGTGATCGAGACCCTCGTCGCCTCACCCGCGGACTTCGCCGGCGACCTGAGCGGCTGAACGCTCGCTCACAGCCACTCGACAGTTCCCACTCAGCCCACGGCTGAGGTCGGGGGCCATCGTGGGTTCTGCTGAAAGGAGAACCCCATGCGTCCTTCCCACTATGTTCCCGGCATGTTCGGCGCCCTGCTGTCGATCGGTCTGCTGGTGCTGCTCGCCCTCGCCATCGCAGCGCTGGTGTGGTGGCTGCTCAAACGCCGCAAGGGCACCGGCGTCGGCTTCGTCCCAGGCCCGCCGTGGCCGCCGGGGTCAGATCCGCTTCCGCAACCCGGCCAGCGGCCCGTTCCGCAGCCCGCCAATGCCATGCAGATCCTCGACGAACGCCTGGCTCGCGGCGACGTCGACGTGGACGACTACCTGACCAGGCGCGCGGCACTGCTGGGCGACCGCCCACCCAACGGCACCGTCTTCGAACAGGACCGTCCGGCACCCACGACGGACTCGCCACCGGATCAGTCCGCCTGACCGGAGCCCGAGCCCGAACCCGGTGAGTCGGCTTGCGTGACAGGGCATGCTGGTGTCATGCAGGGCCTGTTGATCGTGCTGCTCGCCGGCGCCGCCTTCCTCGTGGCGATGCTTGCCCTCACCATCGCCAATCGAAGCCGAGTGCCCAGGGACGCCTCCAGCCTCACCCGCGACGCCCAGCGCATCCTGGACGAACGGCTGGCCCGCGGCGAGATCGGCATCGACGAGTACCTGGCACGCAGCGCCGCGCTGCGCGGCGACCGTCCGAACGGCACCCAGTACCGGCCCGACGAACCCAGCGACGACGGCCCGCCGGCCGAACCGGACGAAGACGGGCCGATCGCGTAGATTCGACGACGAGGGAGGACGAGAGCCTGCTCGATCCGACCGAGGAGGAAGAATCATCCGGCGAAGCGTAGACTGATCACTTGTCCGCAGGGCATTGATGGGGCCATCACCCCGGAGCTGCCGGAAGAACGGTGCGAGAGCGCTCACTAGAACCGGCCGCGGCGAGCAATGAAGTGGGGCGCTTGCGCCCAAGGAGGGTGGTACCGCGGGCCTCGGCTCGTCCCTTCGTCACCGTACGACGAAGGAAGACAGATGACCGCCCAACCCGAGACCAGCCCGCGCTACAACACCGTGCCGGCAGCCATCGACCTGCCCGCGATGGAGCACGGGATCCTGGAGTTCTGGAAGGCCAACGACACCTTCTCCGCCACCCTGGCCAAGACCGCCGAGGGCCGGCCCTGGACCTTCTACGAAGGCCCGCCGACCGCCAACGGCATGCCCGGCACCCACCACATCGAGGCCCGGGTGTTCAAGGACGTCTTCCCGCGGTTCAAGACCATGCAGGGCTTCCGGGTCGACCGCAAGGCCGGCTGGGACTGCCACGGCCTGCCGGTCGAACTGGCCGTGGAGAAGGAGCTGGGCTTCAACGGCAAGCCCGACATCGAGGCCTACGGGGTCGAGGCGTTCAACGCCCGCTGCCGCGAGTCGGTCAGCCGGCACGTCGACGCGTTCACCGAACTCACCGAGCGGATGGGCTACTGGGTCAACCTCGACCAGGCCTACTGGACGATGGACCCGTCCTTCGTCGAATCCTGCTGGTGGGCGCTGAAGCAGATCCACTCCAAGGGCCTGCTGGTCGAGGATTACCGGGTCGCCCCGTACTGCCCGCGCTGCGGCACCACCCTCTCCGACCACGAGCTCGCCCAGGGCTACGAGGACGTCACCGATCCGTCGGTCTACGTCCGGTTCCCACTCACCAGCGGACCGCTGGCGGGCAAGGCATCCCTGCTGGTGTGGACGACCACGCCGTGGACGCTGGTCTCGAACACCGCTGTCGCCGTCCACCCCGACGTGACCTACGTCGTCGCCACCCAGGACATCCCCGAAGGGGAGACCCTGGTGATCGCCGAGCCGCTGGCCGAGAAGGTGCTGGGCGAGGGCTGGCTGCTGGGCAGGACCTTCACCGGCAAGGAACTCGAGTTCTGGAAGTACGCCCGTCCGTTCGAGCTGGTCGAGTTCCCGGACGCGGTGGGGGGCACCCACTACGTCGTCCTGGCCGACTATGTCACCACCGAGGACGGCACCGGCCTGGTGCACCAGGCGCCGGCCTTCGGCGAGGACGACATGGCGGTCTGCCGCGCCTACGGCCTGCCCTTCGTCAACCCGATCCTGCCCAATGGCACCTTCGCCGAGGACGTTCCGCTGGTCGGCGGTCAGTTCTTCAAGACCGCGGACGCCGCGCTGGTGGACGACCTGCGCAGCCGCGGCCTGCTGTTCCGCAAGCTCGACTACACCCACTCCTACCCGCACTGCTGGCGCTGCCACACCACGCTGATCTACTACGCCCAGCCGTCCTGGTACATCCGCACCACCGCGCTCAAGGACGCCCTGCTGCGGGAGAACGAGAACACCACCTGGTACCCCGAGAACATCAAGTGGGGACGCTACGGCGACTGGCTGAACAACAACATCGACTGGGCGCTGTCGCGTTCGCGCTATTGGGGCACGCCGCTGCCGATCTGGCGGAACGTGGACGACCCGGCCGACCTGATCTGCATCGGCTCGCTGGCCGAGCTCGGCGAGCTGACCGGGCGCGACCTCTCCGAGCTCGACCCGCACCGGCCGTTCATCGACGACGTCGTGATCGAGCGCGGCGGCCACACCTACCGGCGGGTGCCGGAGGTGATCGACGCCTGGTTCGACTCCGGTTCGATGCCGTTCGCGCAGTGGGGCTACCCGTGGGCGCCCGGGTCGAAGGAGGCCTTCGAGAAGGCCTACCCGGCCGACTTCATCTGCGAGGCCATCGACCAGACCCGCGGCTGGTTCTACTCGCTGATGGCGATCGGCACGCTGGTCTTCGATGAGTCGAGCTACCGCAACGTGCTCTGCCTGGGCCACATCCTGGCCGAGGACGGCCGCAAGATGAGCAAGCACCTGGGCAACATCCTGGAGCCGATCCCGCTGATGGACACCCACGGCGCGGACGCCGTCCGCTGGTTCATGGCCGCCGGTGGCTCCCCCTGGTCGGCCCGCCGGGTGGGCCACTCGACCATCCAGGAGACCGTCCGCAAGGTGCTGATGACCTACTGGAACACGGTCTCCTTCCACGCCCTCTACGCCCGCGCCAACGACTGGGCGCCGGTGGGTGCGGCGCCTGAGGTGGCCGAACGCCACGTGCTCGACCGCTGGCTGGTGTCGGCCCGGAACGCCCTGGTGCGCGATGTCACCGCGGCGCTGAACGACTTCGACACCCAACGGGCCGGGGCGCTGCTGGCAGCCTTCGTGGACGACCTGTCGAACTGGTACGTCCGGCGCTCCCGACGGCGGTTCTGGGACGGCAACCCGTCGGCGCTGTGGACCCTGCACGAGACGATCGACGCGGTCACCCGGCTGCTGGCGCCGCTGGTGCCGTTCGTCACCGAGCGGGTCTGGCAGGACCTGATGGTCCCGGTCGTGCCGGACGCGCCGGCGTCCGTCCATCTGGCTGACTGGCCGGTCGCGGACGAGGAGCTGATCGACACCGACCTCAACCAGGCGATGGCGCTGACCCGCCGGATCGTCGAACTGGGACGGTCGGCCCGCGCCGAGGCGAAGGTGAAGACCCGTCAGCCGCTGGCGCGCGCGTTGGTGCCCTCGGTGGCGTTCGGACGGCTGGAGCCGGCTCTGGTCGAGGAGATCAAGGCCGAACTCAACGTGGTCGGGCTGGGCTCGTTCGCCTCCGCCGGCGACCTGGTGGACCACTCGGCCAAGGGCAACTATCGTGCGCTGGGTAAGCGGTTCGGCAAGCAGACCCCGGTGGTCGCGAACGCGATCGCCGCTGCCGATGCCACCACTCTCGCCGCCTCGCTGGCGTCGTCCGGCTCCGCGACTGTAGAGGTGCCGGATCTCGGCTCGGTCGAGGTGAGCACCGAAGAGGTGATCGTCTCCGAGCGCCCGCGCGAAGGCTGGTCGGTGGTCAACGAGCAGGGCGAAACCGTCGCCCTCGACCTGGAACTCACCCCCGATCTGGTCCGCGCCGGCCTGGCCCGCGAGGTGATCCGCCTGGTGCAGGAGGCCCGCAAGGCTTCCGGCTTCGAGGTCTCCGACCGCATCACGCTGACCTGGGCTCCCGATGACACCGAGGCCGGCCGGGCCGTCGCCGAGGCGATCGACGCGCATGCCGCGCTGATCGCCGAGGAGGTGCTGGCCGTCGAGGTCGCCCGCGGCGCCGGCACCGACTTCGGTGACCCCGACGTCGGCCTGACCTTCACGGTGCGGCGTGTCTAGCCCCGACTTCTCGGCGTTCGAGGCCGAGAACGCCGGGAAGCCCAAGCCGCCGCCGGTCGTCCTGCTGCACGGAGCCGGGCAACTGCCGACCACGTGGCAGAGCCAGGTCGAGGCGCTCGGCGCGGAGCGGCGGGCGATGGCACCGTGGATCGCCGGCCTACGTCCGGGCCGCCGCTTCGACCTCTCGCTGAAGACCGCCAGCGCCGAGTTGATCAACTCCCTCGATCTCTCGGGCTACCAGACCGTCGACGTGGTCGCGCATCAACTCGGGGCGATGGTGGCACTGCAGGCCGCCGCCGACTATCCCGACCGGATCGGGCGACTGGTGGTCAGCGGCGCGGTGCTGCTGCCCGGGAAGATGGCCTTGCGGATGCAGAAGGCGGCGCTGCGGATGCTGCCTGTCCGTGGCCTGGAGAACACCGGGCTCACCAAGGACGACCTGGTCAAGGCGCTGGACGTGATGGCGGAGGCCGACTTCTCGTCCAGGCTGGACGCGATCACCGCCCGCACCCTGGTGATCGTCGGCCAGTCCGACGCCAACGGCCAGGTCTCGGCGAAGGTCCTGGCCGAGAAGCTGCCGCACGGGCGGCTGGAGGTCATCCCGGCGGGCGTCAACCCGCCCCTTGAGAACCCTTCCGCCTTCAACCACGCCATGGTCTCCTTCCTCTCCTGAGCACGCACCCTCGCCACCTATCCATCATCCCCGCGAAGGCGGAGGTGACGAGTGAGAGCGCGGGCCAAGAGGACCGGAGACGATGGAAGCGGGCGGCCGCCTAGCCCTGGTGGCCCGTGAAGTGGTCCATGGTGTGGTTCACGCCCAGGAAGTCGACCATCGCGTCGAACACCGGAACGGGGAGCACGCGGGCGAGCGGCAGCAGGCTCACCGACCAGGGCATGACGAGCTTGGCGGAGCCTCGCTCGATGGCGTCCAGGGTCTTGGTCGCGACATCCTGCTGCTGCAGAATCGGCAGCAGCCAGGGGAAGCGGGTCTGCACCCCGTCGAACATGCCGGTGTCGATGTAGAACGGGCAGACCGTCAGCGTGCGCACCGCTGAACGCTCGGCCCGCAGTTCGGCGCGAAGCGCCTCGGTGAAGCCGACCATCGCGTGCTTCGTCCCCGAATAGTCGGTCATCCGGGTCGTGCCGATCAGCCCGGCGGCGCTGGCCAGGTTCACCACGCAGCCGCGATCGCGCGCCAGCATGCCGGGCAGGAAGGCCCGGGTCACCCGGTACGGCGCCAGCACGTTCACCTCGTAGGTGCGGCGGATGTCGTCCTCGGTGAGATCGACGAACGGCCTGCCGGCGATCACCCCGGCGTTGTTCACCAGCACGTCCACCGCTCCGGTCTCGGCGGCCGCCGCCGTCACCTCCGCGGGATTGGTCACGTCGACGGCGAGGAATCGTACGTCCAGTTCGGCGGATGCCTGCGCGCCCACCTCCGCATCCCGCGCCCAGACGGTCACCTCGGCACCGCGCTCGATGGCACCAGCGGCCATCAGCCGTCCGATACCGCGAGTTCCCCCGGTGATCAGAACCCGAGCCCCGCTGAGGGGTGTCCCGTGACTCATCGCATCTCCAGCGTCATGGCGGACATTCTGCTCCACCACTCCCAGGAACCATGCACCGGCGTCGACGCAGACTTATTCAACCAAACAGTTGACAACTGGGCGGACGCACCGTACGGTCATTATCAACCAATCAGTTGAGGAATGGTGATGGCCGACCAGCTCTCCAAGGTGTTCGCCGCCCTGGCGGATCCGACCCGGCGCGACCTCGTGGCGCGCCTCACGGTGGGTGACGCCACCGTTGGCGACCTCGCGAAGCCGTACGACATCAGCGTCCAGGCGATCTCCAAGCACCTCAAGGTGCTTGAGGACGCGGGGCTGGTGACCAAGGCACGGCAGGCGCAGAAGCGTCCGGTCCACCTGGAAGCACAGGTCTTCGACCTGATGACCGCCTGGATCGAGCGCTACCGGCGCCAAGCTGAGGAGCGCTATTCACGGCTGGACGCCGTCCTCGCCGACCTCAACGCAGCACAGGAAGGCCTCGCCTCATGACCGACTTCAGCCAAGCCCAGATCTCCGCCGACGCCGACCTCCCGGTGATCCGCATCACCCGCGACTTCCGGGCCACCCCGGCGCAACTTCTGACGGCGCACACCGACCCCGAGTTGTACATCCGCTGGGTGGGACCCGACCGGCCCGCCACCTACCGCATCGACTACTGGGACGCCCGCCGCGGCGGCAGCTGGAGATACACCGGCGTCTCGGACGGCACCGAGTACAGCTTCTACGGCAGCTTCCACGAGATCACCGACGACCGGATCGTGCAGACCTTCACCTGGGAGGGCATGCCCGACGGCGTGTCCCTGGAGACCCTCCGGTTCGAGGATCTTGGCGACGGCACCACCCGCCTGCACGCCCAGTCGCTGTGCGACTCCTTCGAGGATCGCGACGCCTGGCTGGCCAGCGGCATGGAGGTCGGCGTCAACGACGGCTACGCCAAGCTCGACGCGCTGCTCGCCGCCGGCGAGGTGTAAACCGGCACTGGCTGCCGACGGGCAACCAGGACTCCATCGCCCTGCCGACCGCACTTGTCGTCGCCGCGGTCGGCAGGCCGGCCATCGTGAGAACGGTTCGGCCCCGGACGCCCCCGGGCATAGGCTGCTGGACGGTCCGGATGGAGATGAGCGACGTGACGAAGGCCGAGGCGACGGCACCCACAACCGAATCGGTCGACGCCAAGGGCGTCCTGATCGCCCTCGCCGCCTACCTGTTGTGGGGTTCGTTCCCGCTGTACTTCCAGTTGCTGGTGCCTGCCGGACCGCTGGAGATCATCGGACACCGGGTGCTGTGGTCGTTCGTCTTCTGCCTGCTCGGCGTGGTCGCCTGGCGCACGCTGCCCGAGTTCCGCGCCGTCCTGCGCACCCCGAGGCTCCGCACCGGGCTGATGCTGGCCGGCGTCCTGGTCACGGTCAACTGGCTGGTCTACGTGTGGGGCGTGCTGAACGATCACATCGTCGACGCCGCGCTGGGCTACTTCATCAATCCCCTGTTCACGGTCACCCTGGCCGTCCTGGTGCTGCACGAGCGGCTCCGCCCGGCGCAGTGGGTCGCGGTCGGGATCGGCGCCGTGGCGGTGATCGTCATCGCCGTGGGTCACGGGCAGGTGCCCTGGGTGGCACTCGCCCTGGCCACCAGCTTCGGTCTCTATGGGTTGGCGAAGAACCGGGTGGGCGGCAAGGTGTCGCCGCTGGTCGGCCTGACCGTCGAGACCAGCGCGCTGGCACCGATCGCCCTGGGCTACCTGCTCTGGCTCCAGGTGACCGGCGCCGGCACCTTCACCGGCCACGGGGGCGCGCACACCGCGCTGCTGGCCAGCGCCGGCATCGTCACCGCGATCCCGCTCCTGCTCTTCGCCGAGGCCGCAGCGCGCATTCCCCTCAGCATGATCGGGCTGATCCAGTACCTCACGCCCACCATCCAGTTCGCCCTGGGGGTATGGGTCAATCACGAGGTGATGCCGCTACCCCGCTGGATCGGATTCGGCCTGGTCTGGGTGGCGCTGATCGTCATGACCGCCGACAGCCTGCGCGCCGCGCGGCAGCGCCCGATCCTGGTCGAGCCCGAACTGGACTGACGGCCGGCGGGGATCACCCGCGCCCACCGCCCTCCCGACGAGGGCCAGCCTTAACCTCCGAGGGCCAGGCCTCAAGGCTGGCTCTCAGCACGTAGGGCTGGCGCTCGATGGAAGGGGAGGCCAGGCGCGGCGGCCGCGACCAAGCTCGTGGGTCAGCGGCCGAGCTGGCGCACCACCTCGGCCATCAGGCGCTGCACGGCCAGGGTGTCGTCGAGCGGCATGACCGGGCTCTCGGTGAGACCCTCGGCCAGGCACTGGTTGACGTGCTCGATCTCATGGCAGTAGCCGGCGCCCCGCTTGGGGAAGTGCAACTCCCGCGGCTCTCCGCCCCGCGGGTGCCACACCAGGGTCTCGGCACGGTGGAAGCGAGGTTTGACATCCACCCAGCCCTGCGTGCCGGCCACCAGCTGGCGGCCGGGGCCGGCCACCCGGAACGAGATCGCCTCGGAGGCGAACCGGCCGTCGTCCCAGCCGAGCAGCATGCCGACCTCACCTTCGACCCCGTTGGGCAACAGCCCGCCGGTCGCGACCACCCGGTCGGGCTCGCCCAGGAACTGCTGGACGAACGCCAGCACGTAGACCCCCAGGTCGTAGACCGCGCCGCCCCCGAGCTCGGGGTTGAACAACCGGTCGGCGGGGTCGTACTCCCGCGCGGCGATCAGGTCGCCCTGGATGGTCCGCACCTCACCGAGGTCGCCGGCCTCGACCATACGCCGCAGCTCGATCATGGCCGGCAGGAAGCGCGTCCACATCGCCTCCATCGCGAAGACCCCGCGAGCGCGGGCAGCCTCGACGATCGCGATCGAATCAGCCACCGAGATGGTGAAGGACTTCTCGATCAGCACCGCCTTGCCGGCTTCGATCGCGGCCAGCGCGAGGTCGGTGTGCTGCGCGTGCGGGGTGGCCAGGTAGACCGCATCGATGTCGGCGGCGAAGAAGGCGTCGTAGTCGAGTGCCCGCGGGATGCCGAACTGATCGGCGAAGGCCTGGGCGCGCTCGGCCGAACGGGAGCCCACCGCCACCAGCTCGGCGCCTGGGACGTGGGCGAAGTCGGCGACCATGACGGCGGCCATCCGACCCGGGCCGGCGATACCCCAGCGAACACTCATCGCAACTCCTGATCGTTAGGTGGCAGAACCCGCTGCTGCTGGGCGGCGGCGATCCGGCGCCGCTTCATGTCCCGCGTCACCTGGCGCAGCACCGAGCCACCCAGGATGATCCCGATGATGGCCAGGAACCACGGCAGCCCGCCGAAGATCGCGGCCGCGATCAGGATGGGCGCCAGCAGCCGCGTGACCACCCGGAGTATCGACTCGGCCGGTGTGGGAGGTGGAACCGAGGTGGCCGGCAGGATCACGGATCCGCTGAGCGCCTCCGGCAGGGGCGGCGGCACGGCGGGCTGATAGGGCACCTGGTACCCCGGTTGGTACGGGGCCTGATAGGTCGGGTTCCCCGGTGACGCGCTGGTCGGATAGGGAGCCGACTGGTACGGCAAGGGCGGGGTCTCGGGTGACGCGCTGGGCTGATAGCCGGGCGCGAACGGTGGCTGGCTCCATTGCGGCTCCGGTTCGGCGCCGGAATCGGGAGGCTGCCAGTTCGTGCTCACTTCCCCATCGTAGGCGCATCCCCGTCCGGCGGCGGCCTCCGTACGAGCAGGCCGATCTCAGATCGCTGCATCGGCCACCTTTCCGCCCGCCAGCGGTCCCCGCGTCCCAGCCGGGTGAACGCCGGCCATTCAGCGGGCGCAACCCACTAAAGTGGACGCGGCCCATTCGGAGACCGGGCCGAGGGAGGCTCACGCACAGTGCGGGTGGTACAGAAGTTCGGCGGCTCGTCGGTGGCCGATGCCGACAGCATCAAGCGCGTGGCCCGGCGGATCGCCAGCACCCAGTCCCAGGGCCATGAGGTGGTCGTGGTGATCTCGGCGATGGGCGACACCACCGACGAGTTGATGGATCTGGCCCAGCGGGTCTCCCCCAACCCTCCGCCCCGCGAACTCGACATGCTGCTGACCGCGGGCGAGCGGATGTCTGCCGCGCTGCTGGCGATGGCGCTCAACGACCTGGGCGTGACCGCCCGCTCGTTCACCGGCTCGCAGGCCGGCGTGCTCACCACCGAGGCCCACGGCAACGCGCGGATCATCGACATCACCCCCGGACGCATCGTCTCGGCGCTGGACGAGGGCGACGTCGTGATAGTGGCCGGTTTCCAGGGCGTCTCCCAGACCACCAAGGACGTGACGACGCTCGGGCGCGGTGCGTCCGACACCACAGCCGTCGCACTGGCGGGAGCGCTGGATGCCGCCTACTGCGAGATCTACACCGACGTGGACGGCGTCTTCACAGCCGACCCGCGGATCGTCCCGGGCGCCCGGCAGATCCCGGCGATCAGCTACGACGAAATGATGGAGTTGGCCGCCAACGGGGCCAAGATCCTGCACCTGCGGTGCGTGGAGTACGCCCGTCGCGAGAACGTCCCGGTGCACGTCCGGTCGTCCTTCTCGCAGCGCCCGGGCACCTGGGTGAAAGACATCGACTATCAGGAGGACGGCATGGAGGAACCACTGATCTCGGGCGTCGCGCACGACCGCAGCGAGGCCAAGATCACCGTCATCGGGGTGCCGGACCGGCCGGGCGAGGCGGCCCTGATCTTCACCACCGTGGCCGATGCCGACATCAACATCGACATGATCGTGCAGAACGTCTCCACCGAGCATGGCCGCACCGACATCTCCTTCACCCTGCCGCAGAACGACGGCGCCAAGGCGATCGCCGCGCTGCAGGCCACCAAGGACCAGATCGGGTTCGCCGACGTGGTCTACAACGATGCGATCGGCAAGGTGTCGGTGATCGGCGTCGGGATGCGTTCCCACCCCGGCGTGACGGCCCGCTTCTTCCGCGCCCTGGCCGAGGCCGACGTCAACATCGAGATGATCTCCACCTCCGAGATCCGGATCTCGGTCGTGGTGGCGATCGACGACGTCGACCGCGCCGTCCGTGCGGCCCACACCGCCTTCGATCTGGATTCCGAGGAGCAGGCCGTGGTGTACGGCGGCACCGGACGCTAGTTCGCCGGCAAACGCCGATCCGGCGGGGTTACCAGACCCAGCGCCGCCGTCCGCAGAGGCATTCGCCGATCCATGGGGGTTGTCAGACGCCCTGACGAGCTGGCAACCCCGCTGGATCGGCGTTTCCACCGGGACGGGCCCGTCCGAGCTCCGATAACCCCGACAGATCGGCGCAGGCCGGCGTTCAGCGAACTCTCATCGGGCTCGCCTAAGCTGGAGGGGTGATCTTCAAGCGCGTCGGTGAATCCCGTCCCTACCCCGAGCATGGCTATGTCCAGCGGCAGTGGGCGGTGATCGCGCCTCAGCAGGTTCGGCTGGACGAGTTGGTGACCACGAAGCGCACTCTCGATCTGGAGGCGCTACTGGAGGAGGACTCGACCTTCTACGGCGACCTCTTCGCCCACGTCGTCTCCTGGGAGGGCGAGCTCTTCCTCGAGGACGGGCTGCACCGCGCGCTGCGTGCCGCGCTGCAGCAACGTCAGACCATGCACGCCCGGGTGTTGGAGCTCACGTAGACTCAGCTTCGAACAGTTCGCCGTCCAGGGGTTGTGAATGCAGACTTTCAGGCAGATCATCCGGGTCTTGAAGACTCCGGTCACGCTGCTGCTCCTGCTGGCCTTCGTGGGCTACGGTGCCGCCTGGGGCCTCGAACACGCCACCGCCCCGGTACCGGAGCGTCCGCCCACCCCCTGCGTGATGATCGACGTCGGCGGTGAGCTGACTCCTGAGATGGTGCAGGTACGGGTGCTCAACGGCGGCACCAGAGGCGGCATGGCGCGCAACGCCGCCGGCCACCTCCGCGCCTACGACTTCAAGGTCATCAAGGTGAACAACACCGACGAGCGGCTGGAGAACACCGTTATCGTCGGCAACTCCGAAGACGACCCTGAGGTTCAGCTGCTGACCAACTTCTTCAAGGACGCCGAGGTTCGCGGTGACGGTCGCGTCGACCACGTGGTGGACGTGCTGCTGGGCACCAACTCGGTTCGGAACACGAACCCCAAGGTCACCACCATGCCGGTGGAGGGCGAGATCTGCCTGCCGGCCGGAACCAAGCTTCCCTCTCCCAGCCCGTCGCCGACGCCGAGCAAGTAGCGGCTAGTCCCGCCAGCGGGCCAGCCGGCCGTGGCGCGAGATGGAGATGAATCGGCGCTCCACCCGGCGGCGATCGGCCGCCTGGGTGACGATCAGCAGGTCGTCCCCGGCCCGGATCGGATCATCCGGCTTGGGCGTGAACGACTCCTCCTGGCGGACGATCAGCGACACCACCGAGTTGCGGGGCAGCCGTAGTTCGCGGACGCTGACGCCGTGCAGCTGCGAGCCGGGGGGCACGTGCACCTGCATCATGTCGGCCTTGATGGTGTCGAGCGGGGCGAACTCGATGTCGATGTCGGTGGCATCCTCGCCACTGGAGACCCGCAGCTTGCGCGCCACCCACGGCAGGGTCGGCGACTGCAGCAGCGTGAACACCACGACGAACGAGAACACCAGGTTGAAGATCGCATGGGCGGCCGGTGCCCCCGCCGCCAGCGGGACGGTCGCCATGATGATCGGGACGGCGCCCCGCAGCCCGGCCCACGAGATGAACGCCTGCTCCCGCCATGGCACCTTGAACCAGGCGACGCAGACCACCACCGAAAGCGGGCGGGCGACGAAGGTGAGGAAGGCGCCGACGGCGATGCCGGCCATCACCTCAGCCAGCGTGAGGGTGGTGAGATCGGCCAGCATGCCGAGCATCACGAACAACCCGATCTGGGCGATCCAGCCGATGCCTTCGGCGAAGGAGCGGGTGGCGTGCCGGTGCGGCAGTTCCCCGTTGCCCAGCACGACGGCCGCCACGTAGACCGCGGCGAACCCGGACAGGTGAATGGTCGACGCCAGACCGTAGGCCAGCACCGTCCAGCCCATCGCGGCCAGCACGTAGAGACCGGAGGCCGGCAGCTTGGTCGCACGCAACAGCTGAATTCCCAGCCAGCCGAGCCCGGCTCCCAGCGCTGCGCCGCCGACCAGCTCGAGGGCGATCAGCGCCACCGTCACCATCGGTGAGCTCTCGCCCCCGCGACCCAGCGACATGCTGGTGGCACTGGCGACCAGCAGCACGATCGGCGCGTCATTGAAGCCCGACTCAGCTTCGATCACCGCACGCAGCCGCGGTGGCAAGGGGACCTTGCGCATCACCGCGAAGATGGCGGCCGCGTCGGTCGGCGACATGATCGCGCCCAGCAGAATCGCACTGGCGAGGTCGATGTGCAGCACGAAGTACGCGAAGGCGGCCACGGCCGCGACCGAGATGCCCACCCCCACCGTGGCCAGCAGGATGGCCATGGGCAGGGCGCCGCGAATCTCCTGCCACTTGGTGGTGAAACCGCCTTCGGCCAGGATCAGCACCAGCGCGGCGAACCCCAGTGAGTGGGCTAGATCGGCGTCCTCCAGGTGCAGGCCGAGTTCGCCCACCAGGACGCCGAGACCGAGGAAGAGCAACAGCGAGGGCAGCCCGAACCGGGCACCGAGCCGAGTGGCGAGAATCGAAGCGAGCAGGACGACCGAACCAAGCAACAACACCTGATCCAGTTCCACCGCGCCTCCTATGGCGGCAGTGTAGTGAACCCGGACCGCTCAGCGCTCCCCGCACCATCCGGCAGAATCCGGGCAGTTTGGCTCGGGTGTGTGCATAGTGACGGCAGCCGCCCGGATTTGCCCGGATTGTGCGGTGAGCACACCCGTGATCCCCACGAAGGCGGGTCTCCCGCAGAAAGGCTGGGCGATCCCGCCGTGACGGGAATGCCGAAGACGGGAAAAGCCTGAGGCGGATCACCTCAGACCTTCCCAACGTCAGGCGAAGAGCTCTCGAGCGCGAGCTGCCTGGGCGACGGACGCGAGGTCGCCGCCCACCTGGGCCGCCACACCGGCAGCCACGGCACCCTCCACCAGGGGGCCTTCGGCGAAGACGATATGTTCACGTTCGTCGTCGTCCAGGAAATCCAGGACGGCCTCCACGGTCATGGTCGCTGAACCCAGATCGGTCAGGATCACGACATCGTGACCGGCTTCGCGCAGCTCGGTCACGGCGTCGTTCACCTTGTCGAAGGAGGTGCCGATCCGGCCATCGTCGGTTCCCGCCGCAGTCCGCAGGGCCACGTCACGGGCCATCTGCGCGGTCAACTCGACCACGCCCTCGGCCAGCTTCTCCGAGTGGGAGACGATGACCAGCCCGACGCTTCTCATCAGGGGTCCCCGCGACGTTGTTCGGGGGAGCGCAGCGGAGGAGAAGAACGTCGTGGGGTGGTCACGCGATCCCCGAGGCGTCGGCGGCCGCAGCCAGCAGGTACGCCGTCGAGGTCGCGCCCGGATCCTGGTGGCCGATCGAGCGCTCGCCGAGATAGGACGCGCGCCCCTTGGTCGCCTGCATCGGGATGGTCGCCTCGGCGCCCTCCAGGGCTGCCTTCGACGCGGCGTACAGCGCCTCGGTGGCGCTCCCGCCCGCCTCGGCGACAGCCTGGGCGGCCGCCAGTGCCGGTGTCCAGGCGTCCACCATGGTCTTCTCCCCGGTGGTCGCCTTGCCCCGCGCGACGATGCCCTCCAGGGCACCTCCGATCAGCGCGGCCACCCCGGCGGCGTCGACCTCGGTATCGTCCCCGAGCGCCTTGGACGCGCGCAGGAAGGCCGTTCCGTAGAGCGGGCCGGCGGCCCCTCCGACGGTCGACATCAGGGTCTGCGCGACGACCTTCAGGACATCCTGGACGGTCTCGGCGCCGGCCTCCAGCTTCGCCACCGCTGCGGTGAAGCCCTTGTCCATGTTGGCGCCGTGGTCGCCATCGCCGATCTGGCGGTCGAGCTCGATCAGCAGCATCCGATTCTCAGCAAGGACGGCTTGGGCGCCGCGTATCCACGCCAGCGCCCAAGCAGTCGACAGTGTGTCGCTCACGCGGTCATCCTCACACACCGCGCCGCAGCGCGACAGTATGAACCGGCGCGTCGTAGAGCTCGGTGAGTTCGTCGTCCAGCTGCAGCACGGTGATCGAGCAGCCCTGCATCTCCAGCGAGGTGATGTAGTTGCCGACCAGCGAGCGGGCGACCTCCAGGCCCGCGTCCTCGAGGCGCTTGCGGGCGTGGCTGTAGACGATGTACAGCTCGGCCTCGGGCGTGCCACCCATGCCGTTGACGAAGAGCAGCACCTTGCCCGACCAGTCGCGGTCGGCCAGGATCGCGTCGACCAGCCGGTCGGTGATGGCGTCGGCGGATTCGAGCGGGATCCGGTGCCGTCCGGGCTCGCCGTGGATGCCGATGCCGATCTCGATCTCGTCCTCGGGCAGGTCGAAGGAAGGCTTGCCGGCGTGCGGCACGGTGCAGGCGGTGAGCGCGACGCCCATCGAACGCACCTGGCTGTTGACCTTCTCCGCGATGGCCAGGACGCCGTCGAGGTCGTCTCCGCGCTGGGCGGCGGCACCGGCGATCTTCTCCACCAGCACGGTGCCGGCGACGCCGCGGCGTCCGGCGGTCCAGGTGGAGTCCTCCACTGCGACGTCGTCGTTGACGACGATCGCCTTGACGGTGATGCCTTCCATCTCGGCCAGTTCGGCGGCGGTCTCGAAGTTGAGGACGTCGCCGGTGTAGTTCTTCACGATATGCAGGACGCCCGCACCACCGTCCACCTTCTTGGTGGCTTCGAGGATCGGATCCGGGGTCGGCGAGGTGAACACCGCGCCGGGGACGGCCGCGTCCAGCATGCCGAGGCCGACGTAACCCGCGTGCAGCGGTTCGTGCCCGGAGCCGCCGCCGGAGACCAGCCCGACCTTGCCCTGGACGGGCGCATCGGCCCGCACCACGTAGTCGGGATCGGTGTAGACCGTGATCAGATCGCCGTGGGCGGCCTGGAAGCCGGCCAGGGTTTCGGCAACGACATTCTCGGGATCATTGATGAGCTTCTTCACAAGAACTCCTTCTCGCACGACAACGTGTCGGGGTGGATATGGCCAACTCTGCCTCGTCCACCCGTTCTGTGGAAGGGGTACCCTTCGCACCTTCGTTCACCGTTCGGTGATGCCGTGAACGAAATCACAGTCACCGACCGCGTCCGTCACGGCTGCGAGCGGTAACCCCGTCAGGGTCCGGTCCGATGCGGCCGTGCGCCCTCGAGTGCCCCCATGCCGGCCGCATCCCGCGAGGAATGACGGCTGAGCCCGGCGTTCTGGGTGTGCCACAGCCAGACCAGGGAGGCGCCCACGATGCCCAGCAACGGAACACCCAGCAGCAGCATCGGGTCGGGCAACACGAAGCCGGCGAGGACGGCGATCAGGGTCGCCGGCCCGAACTGGCCCATCAGCATGCCGACGGCGGCCCTGTACGGCAGCCGACGGGGACGGGCGGCGAGCCACAGCAGGAAGGCCGCACCGAACAGCATCACGCCGTTCATGGCCGTCACCAGTTGCCACAGCCCCAGCGCCGCCGAGAGCGAGAGGGCGAACCCGTTCTGCTCGGCCACCGCCGCCGCCAACTGCAGTCGTGCCGCTGCCGCGGTGCTCCCCGGCGTCACCAACGGGGAACCGTAGGCCAACCCCAGTACAGCGGAGTGCTCGCCGACGGGCTGCTTGACCCGCCACTCGTCGTGGGCGAAGGCGATGCCGTAGGTCGCCGCCTGCCATGCGCCGGGCTCGGGTTCGATCGCGACCAGCCCTCCGTCCGCGCTCCGGGCGAGCACCTGCGGAGGCTGGGACGCCGGGCCGTCCGGCGGCATCGCTGCCAGCGCGTCCGCCACCTCCTGGTCGACCAGCGACAGCGGAGCATCCAGCAACTCGCGCACGTGCCGCCCGTCCGCGCCACCCACCTGGACGGCCAGTTGGACGACCAGCAGCACGCTCAGACCGAGAAAGGCTGCCATCAGCGCCTGCCAGGAGAACCGGGAGCACCGGTTCTGCCACCGGACGAGAGCCCACAGCCAGGCCGGTGATGACGTACGAACCAGATCCCCCACGTCACTCCCTCGATGCGCCGGCCGTCAGCCCGCGGACGAAGCCCTTCTGGAGGAAGAAGAACATCACCACGATCGGAAGCGCCGCCAGGATCGCGCCGGCCGCGAACAGCGCCAGCTTCTGCGTTCGTGGATCGGCGACGAAGGATTGCAGCCCGACGGCGATCGTCAGCGCACCCGGTGACCGCAGCAGGAAGCGCGCCAGCATGTACTCGCCGAAGGGGGTCATGAACGCCCACAGCGCCTGAATCGCCAGCATCGGACGCACCAGCGGCAGCACGATCTGCCAGAAGGTCCGGAGCCGGCTGGCGCCGTCCAGCAGCGCGGCCTCGTCCAGCGAGACCGGAACGGTGTCGAAGTAGCCCTTCATCAGCCAGGTGTTCATCGGGATGCCGCCGCCGACGTAGGCCAGGGTCAGGAACCAGTACTGGTCGAGCCCATGCACCAGCAGGGCCATCACGTAGAAGGCGGCGAAGGCGGCGGTGGTGGGGATCATCTGCGCGAGCAGGAAGAACTTCAGCGCCTGGGAGCGTCCGGCGAAGCGGAACCGGCTGAAGGCGTATCCGGCCAGGGAGACCACGGTGACCTGCAGCGCCATCGTCGCGAGGGCGATCACCAGGGTGTTGCGGTACCACAGGAGATACGGGGTCTCGGCGAACAGCCGGGCGAAGTTGGCCAGCGTCCACTGGTCGCTCCACTCCAGCCGGAAGGCGATCAGGTTGCCGGGCTTGAAGGCGGAGATCACGGTGATCGACAGCGGGTACAGGATCGCTACCGCCAGGCCGATCAGGAACAGGTAGCTGAACACCTGCAGCACCAGGGTGCGCGCGGCAGAACGGGACATCGCCTCACGCCTCCATCTGCAGGGACTGCGCCCGGCGGAAGATCAGGATCGACACACCGACGACGACGGTCGAGATCAGCAACAGGATGGCGGCGGCGACCGAGTACTGGGGTGAGCCTCCGGTGGTGATCTTGTACACCCAGGAGATCAGGATGTCGGTGCTGCCCGCGCCGTTGCCGATCGACCCCGGTCCACCTCCGTTGAACAGGTAGATCGTGGAGAAGTTGTTGAAGTTGCCGGTGTACTGCGTGATGAAGACCGGGGCGCTCACCAGCAGGATCCAGGGCCAGGTGATGTGGCGGAACCGCTGCCAGCCACCCGCTCCGTCGATCCGGGCCGCCTCCAGCACATCCGTCGGGATCGACTGCAGGATGCTGGTCACCAGCATGAACACGTAGGGGAACCCGAGCCAGCCCTGGATGCCGAGCAGCGCCACCTTGGTCCACAGCGGGTCGGTCTTCCAGGGGAGCGCACCGATCTCGACCCCGGGCAGCAGGTTGAACAACGGCAACACCTGGGTGTTGATCGCCCCCGCGGAGTCGTTGAACATGTTCGAGAAGCTCATGATCGTGATGAAGGCAGGCACCGCCCAGGGCAGCAGGAAGACCACCCCGAAGCCGCGCTTGCCGCGGACGAAGGGCTGGTTGGCCACCACCGCGGTGAACACCCCGAGCGCGATCTGCAGGGTGGTGGCGACGGCCGTCCAGGTCACCGTCCAGCCGAACACCTGAAGGAAGGTGCTGCGGTAGGAGGTCAGCAGGAAGATCTGGCCGAAGTTCTCCCAGCCCACCCAGTCGAGCAGCCGGGCCGGTGGGATGTGCCGGAAGTCGTAGTTGGTGAACGCCAGGAACACCGTCACCACGACCGGGAAGACGACCGCGAAGACCATCAGCAGGTAGGCCGGGGCCACCACCAGCCAGGGAAACCCGCGATGCCCCAGCGACCTCCAGGTGGTCGCCCAGCCCCGCTCGGGCAGCCAGCCCGCCCGGATCCGCCGGGCTGTGTGCACGGCGTCGCGGACGCTGGCCACGACCACGATGGCGAACACCGCGCAGATCACAAGCTGCAGCACGCCGGTGATCAGCATGAACAGCGAGTTGTGCTGCATCGGGACGTCGCCGAGCGTCACCAGGTCGGCCAGCGCCCCGGCACCCCACACCGTGAACTGGACGACGAACACGACGGTCGCCAGGCCGAGGCCGATCGCTTTGGGCCACACCCTCAGGTAGGCGTGGCCCAGCCCGGGCACCAATCCCAGGAGCCCGGCCG